>CAJIBU010000140.1_pt1 | contig 12415 bp, 10 predicted proteins | sample 9199451 | NCBI WGS metagenome assembly CAJIBU01 (sample SAMEA7708315, study PRJEB35096) | sediment metagenome | biome: marine neritic benthic zone biome [ENVO:01000025]; feature: sediment [ENVO:00002007]; material: shallow marine sediment [ENVO:03000034] sea grass bed [ENVO_01000059] ... | reverse complement strand
CCCGCGCCAACCCCCGTGGCCACCGTCGCCGGTGTGCTCCAGGTCAGCCCCGCGTCGGTCGACTTGACGAACATCAGAGTCGAGCCCTGCAAGGCGGCGAGAAGAACCTCACCGTCGTTCCCGCCGAGCACGTAGATGAGGGAGTCCGTGGTCAGGCCGGTAGGGCGGGGGGCAGTGAAGCTACCGGCTGCATCCTCGCTGGCCATGACCTGCACTTGGCCAGCACAGTTGGCTGCCACGAAGATCCGGTCGACTGCGTCCATGGTGATGTTGCGCCCGAGCGAGGAGGCACTTGCGGTGCAGCCCGGCGCGATGGTCGTGACCGGAACCTCCGTGAAGATGAAGCGGTTGGTTACCGAGACATCGGCGACGGCAATGCCGTCGTAGTTGCCGTCGGCGCTGCTCGCTACGGTCACAACCGTAAACGGTTGGTCGCCGTCCGCGATCATGTCGTCCACTCCCGTGACGGTGACGGTCTGAGCCACATCCCAGTCGCTTGACGTGAATGTGAGCAGCGTGGGCGCGACCGTACCTTCCCCCACGTCATCGCTGCTGATCGCGATGGCGACGTCCGCCGTAGGCTCCGACGTCAGCACCACGTCAAAGGTCGCGGTGCTGCCATCCTCCGCAGTCTCGAGGCCGGAGGTCGGCGCTACCGTCACGCCAGCGGAGTCGTCGTCCGCGTTCACGACATCGACATCGGCGGGATCCATGGCCGCGTAGGTCTCGTCGCTGCTCGCGACCGGCCCGAGGGCAATGGTTACCGATTGGTCGAGGTCATCGATGTCATCGTCGATGCCGGTCAGGGTGACGGTCTGGTCCACGTACCAGTTGGTATCGTCGAACACGAGCTCGGCACTATCTACCGTCACCTCATCCGTATCGCCCGACGCGACCGCGATCCGCACCTCGGCGAATGGCTCGGAAGTGAGGTGCACGTCGAAGCTCGCAGTGCTCCCATCCTCGGCAGTCATGAGCCCCGAGCTCGGAGAGACGCTGATGCCCGCAGAGTCGTCATCGGCGTTGACGAGGTCGACAGGGGCGACACTCAACTCGTCGTAGCTCGGGTCGCTGCTGCTGACAGCGTCGAAATCGAGCCGGTAGGGCTGATTCCCATCCGCGAGGTCATCGTCTTCGCCCGTGATGGTGACGGTCTGGTAGGATCCCCAATCGCTCGTCGGAAAGACGAGTTGTCCGGTGGACAGCGTACCTTCGCCTACGTCGCTACTGGAGACATCGACCGTGACGTCAGCGAGCGGCGCCGAGGTCAGGCGAACCTGAACCTCAGCGGTAGCACCCGCCTCGTCACTGTCGCCGTCAACGACATTGACATCGAGCCCAGCGGAGTCGTTGTCGACGTTGCTCAGCGCGATGGGTGCGAGCACGAAGCCATCATAGTTGCCATCAGCGCTCGTCACCGAAACGAAGCGAAGCTCGTAGGGCTGATTTCCGTCGGCGACATCGTCGTTCTGACCCGTCACCTCGACACGGTGGATACCGTTCCAATCGAGCGGTGTGAAGGTGACGGTGCTCTGACCGAGCGTACCTTCGGAGATGTCGGAAGATTCGAGGGTCACTACGACATCAGCGAGAGGCTCCGAGGTGAGGCTCAGCTCGAAGCTGGCCATGCCACCGTCTTCGTCGGTGGTGGTGCTCACGGAGACGATGTCGAAGCCGGCGGTCTCGTCGTCCACGTTGCTCAGTGCAACCGAGGCCACCTCGAGACCATCGTAGTCCGAGTCGTCGCTGCTCACCGAAGTCACCATGAGCTCGTATGGCTGATTGCCGTCCGCGATGCTGTCGTCGGCACCGATGAGCGATACGGACTGCGGTGCGTTCCAGTTCTCGGACGTGAACGTCAGGCTCTGCGGCGATGCGCTTGCCTCCGTGGCGTCGCTGCTCGCGACCGCCACGACCACATCGGCGCTCGGCTCGGAGTTGAGGACGATTGAAACTGCCGCCGCCGAGCCGTCTTCGGCACTTTCGGCGTCGTCGGTCGCCGTGGTGATCCCAGCAGAATCGTTGTCCGCGTTGCTGACCGCCACATCGCTCGGATCGAGGCCATCGTAATCGTCGTCGTCACTGACAGCGATACCGAGCTCGATTGTGTAACTCTGCTCACCATCCACTACCGCGTCGTCCACACCGGTGACCAACACCGTTTGCGGTGCGTTCCAGTTTTCGGGTGTGAATGTGAGGCTTGCAGGGGCTGCCGTGCCCTCTCCTGGATCCGAGGACGCTACCGGAATCGCAACGTCGGATAGAGGTGCTGCGTTCAACACCACCATGAACTCGGCGTTGCCCCCGGACTCGTTGGTGACGAGACCGGAAGTGGGCGTGACCGAAACACCAGCGGTGTCATTGTCGATGTTGGTCAGATCGAACGCGGGAATCGACAGTCCATCAAAGCTCGAGTCGTCGCTGCTGACCGACGTAACGACAATCGAGTACGCCACCGGCCCATCAGGAAGGTCGTCGTCAACGCCCGTGACGACCACAACCTGCGGAGCGTTCCAGTTGTCCTGCGTGAACGACAAGCTCGTCGGCGTGACCGTCCCCTCGCTGGTGTCCGAGCTCTCGAATTCGACGGTGACGTTCGCAGTCGGCAGACGCTGCAGCACCACACTCAGGCTGACGCTTCCTCCTGCTTCCGAGGTTTGCGGATCGCCGTCCGTGGTGATCAAAACGTCCTCGCTAGCGCTCCTCTTGGCGCCCCCATTGTCGACGCATCCGTAGAGTGCGGCGAGGGCTAGCAAGAGCCCAGCATTGAAATACTTGTGCACAGTTCCCCCGTTCATTGTCGTCTTCCCCCAACGATCCATTGCGTGAAAAAATATATTTACACTGCAATCATTCGTATAAAAAATTCGGGTCGGCTGCAACGAAACTTCGCGCTCTCGGTCAACAAATTTTGCGCGCACGCTTTGGTCGTTTCGCACAACCAAATCGACCAAACCGTTCGCACACGCGCGTAGGGTTCGTCGAAGGCGCGCGCGGGTTTGGATGTGCTGGGATCGCTCTTGTAGTGTGAGAGTGTGGCACGGGGGCGGCGCGCAACGACTGTACTGATTGGTTCTTTCGATCCTGCCGAGGTGGGGATGTTCAAGAGCGCAGCGGAGCGCGCAGAGGCCGACACTCTCGTCTGCGCGTCCGTGTTGGACTCGCAAGGCAAGCTCCCAGAGCTGCGCCCGAAGTGCATGTTCGTGAATGGCGCCGGGCCTAAGCTTGCTAGAACAACGGCCTGGATGCGCGAGCATCCCCTTCTGTTCTGTACGCCGGTGATCGCGATGGTGTCGGACCTCCGAGACAATTCCTTTGTGCAAGCGTACAGAAACGGAGCCGATGACGTGGTCCTGCGATCCAACATGGGCGGTGTCACACGTCGCATCGCGAACCTTCACGAGTTCGACCCTTCCGCCCGACCTCCGGCGACGAGGGGGTCCGCGCTGATTAGCCACCAAAACCACGAGCAACGAAGGCGCCTCGGACGTGTGCTGCGTCAAGCCAGTTTCGATGTCCACTTTGCGGTGGACGCAGACGAGATCATGGTGGCCATGGCCTCGGAAACGAGCCCTGATCTGGTGGTGGTGTCCGATGAGCTGCTACCGGTTTCCGAGATCGCGCGCGCTAGGCACGTTGCAGACGCGCCCAAGACTCCCTTCGTGGTCGTGGCTTCGACTGCTTCCACCCGAATCATGTTGGACTCCGGCCTCGAGCGAGTCGCAACGATTTCCGAAAACGCCCCGCACGATCACCTTCTCTTTCTCGCAAACGACCTCATGAGGGATGGTTGGCGCCGTGCGCGCAACTCCCCCCGATATCTGTTCGATACGATCTGCAGTTTTCGAGCGGAGGGCGTGTTCACACCGGAGCACGGTCTGACGTACAACCTGAGCGAGACTGGGATCTACGTCCGCACACTAGATCCACCTTCGAAGAACACGGCCCTCTGGCTCGAGATGAGGCCCCCCGGGACGACGGCGGCGGTGCACCTGCGAGGAACGCCAGTCTGGGTCACCACGCCCGGACGAGGGGTCGGAGCTACACCGCCTGGTTTCGGACTCCGCATCGACGCTGACCGGTCGCCTGCGCGCGACTTGGAGGTTTACCGGCAGGCATACTTCACGCTCGGAGAAGTGCCGGATAGGCTCGCGTTGAGCTGGATACCCTGACGAGCGTCGCAAAACGCAGAACCAGCAGAGCTCGTCACTGTCGTACCAGGTCTCCTCGTCCATCTCCTGGACACGGCAGCTAAACTCTGGAAAAAGGCGACGGGGCGAACGGCATGCCCCTGGTCACGTTCTCGAAGAGCTTCCTCGGTTTGGTGATGTGTACGGTGCGACTTGCTCTGTTGATGTGCTTCGGAGCGCTCTCCGTGTCGGGCGTCGCGCTTGCGCAGGAGGTGGTGACCGACCCGCCTGCGTCGACCCTTGAAGAAGGGGCGCCGGAAGAAGAGGTCGACACGAGTGCGACGGCGGCAGAGGTCGGCGAGGCGATCGAGCAGGTGAAGGAGCAGGCTGCCGAGGGCTTGCCGCCGACCTACATGATCGAGTTTGGCGACACGTATGACTGGGTTCGGCTGACGTCCGGCGAATGGCTCAAGGGCAACCTCGAGCGAATGCGCGACGAGGAGATGGAGTTCGATAGCGACAAGCTCGACCTCGTGAAGCTGAAGTGGAACAAAGTCGACGAGCTTCATTCCCCGCAGATCAACACCTATGTGTTCGAGGGAAAGGTCGACGTGATCGGGCGGGCGGTGGTCACCAAGGACACGGTCTTGATCGAGACCGAGGAGGGCGTTCAAAGCTTTCCGCGGAGCGACCTGCTTTCGATTCTCGAAGGCGGGACGCGGGAGCTCAACTGGTGGTCGACCAGGCTCGGGGCAGGGTTTTCGGCGAACGCGGGCAACACCAGCCAGGGGAGCCTGACCGCCTATTTCGAGCTGATGCGGGCCGACTACCGCACGCGTTCGCGAGCGCGCTACGACGGCACCGTCGGCTATGCCAACAGCGAGCAGAACGTCAATCGGCACATCGGCGTGATCGAGGTGACGGTATTCTTCTCGAAGCGCTTTTACCTCACGCCCGCCGGGGCCCAGTTCCTGAACGACCGCTTCCAGAACCTCCGCTTCCGGGCGACTCCAGGCGCCTCGGCCGGCGTTCACCTCTTCGACACCAAGAAGGTGGAGTGGGACCTCGATGGCGGCCTCGGCTACCAGTTCACGAACTTCCTGAGCCTCGCCCCCGGCATCTCGACCAAGCAAAGCGACGGCTTCGTCAGCGTGGGCACCTGGGCCGAGTTCGAGTTCGTCGATGACGTGGAGCTCGAGCTCGAGTGGCGCACCAACATCGTGTACACGCGGATCCAGCTCACCAACCACACCGGCCGCGCGCGGTTCAGTGTCGAGGTCACCGACATCCTCGACTTCGAGGCGAAATTCGTTTTCCTCCGCACCGAGAGCCCGCCCCCACGCGAAGACGGCACCGTGCCCGCGAGCAACGACTACCAGCTGATCGTCGGCATCGCCTTGAAGTTGGGTTAGGCTCGCCCCGTGCCCGGCCGGCTGCTCCCCCGTCAGTTCTACGCACGCGATGCACTCGACGTCGCGCGCGACCTGCTCGGTCAGGAGATTTGGCAGGGGCGGGTAGGGCTCCGCATCACCGAGGTGGAGGCGTATCGCTATCCCGACGACAGTGCGAACCACTGCCGCGCGGGGCGTACGGCGCGGAATGCGCCGATGTGGGGGCCGCCTGGGCGGGCGTACGTGTATCTGTGCTACGGCCTTCACCAGATGCTCAACCTGGTGACCAATCGAGACGGGGAGGGCGCGGCCGTGCTGATTCGGTCGTGCGAGCCGCTTGCCGGGCACGCGACGATTCGCCGTCGGCGTGGCGGCGGCAAGGAGGGCCCCGTGCTGCTGACGGGGCCGGGCAAAGTCGGCCAAGCGCTCGGGCTCGACACGTCGTTCAGTGGGCATGCTCTCTATCGTCGCGGCGGGCTCGAAGTGCGCGAGGGCACCCGTGCAGCGGAGGTGGCGGTCGGGTCGCGCATCGGCATCGGGTACGCCGAGCCCGAGCACCAGCACGCCGAGTGGCGCCTTGCCGTGGCGGGCTCGCCGTGGGTGAGTCACCGAGGCGCGCTTCGAGGGGCGCCGTGAGCGGGCTGAAAACGACGTCGAGCGCCGAGACCGACGGCGTGCTGGTGGAGGTGCAGAGCCAGTACCTCGACGAGCAGTCGCACCCTGGGAGCCGCCGCTTCGTCTTTGCGTACACGATCACGATCACCAACAACGGCAACGAGGTGGTTCAGCTTCAGTCCCGCCGCTGGGTCATCACGGACGGCCTCGGCGACGTGGAAGAGGTCGAGGGCCCCGGGGTGGTCGGCGAGCAGCCCGTGCTGAACCCCGGCGAGAGCTTCCGCTACACGAGTGGCGCGATCCTTCCGACCGAGCGCGGCACCATGCACGGCACCTACCAAATGCATCGCGCCGACGGCGCCCAGTTCGACGCCACGATCGCCCCCTTCCTCCTAGAGCGCCCCTACTCCCTCAATTAAAAAAAGGTGCCAGGCACCTTTTCTAGTTGGCGGAGTCCCAGGCGGTCTTGATCGCTTTGTAGGTTTCGATGCCGGTTGTGGTGAGGTCGAGGGCGCCTTCGCCGACCAGGTGCTGATGGATTTGTTTGGGGTCGGCCTGCCAGCCGGAGGGAACGTCGAGCTTCACGTTGACGGGGACGCCCCCGAGGAGGCCCTGCTCCTCCATCGTCCAGAGCGCTTCTGCCGCCAAGAACTGCCCGGCGATCTTTCGGTACTCGGGCTTCAGATGGCTCGCGAGTGGAAACACGTCGTAGAGCCCCACGGCGTCCCCAGGCACGGCGAGCGGCTGCCGAAGCGCCTTGAAAACGGGCGCCGCGATCGGCAGCTCCACCAGCTCCACCCCGGCGATCTCCTGCCCCTGGCTCGCGTTCAGCGAGCGTTCGTAGGCGTCGCCGTGGCTCCGGCTCACGTCGGCAGGCCGTGCGGAGCTGTCTAGGAGGACGGTAATCACCAAAAAGGGGCGCGGGTCTCGCTCTTCCGGCATCTGCGGCGCAGGTGTTAGCGCATTTGCAACCGCTTGTGTAGTCCCCGCCTTGACGCCGCGGGCTCACGTCGCTAGGCGAGCGGCGTTCGATGCGCATCCAGATTCATCCCACGCACCCGCAGCGCCGCCGCGTGCAGCAGGCCGTCGAGGTCCTTCGGAGCGGCGGCGTCATTCTCTACCCCACCGGGACCGTCTACGGCCTCGGCTGTGACATCCACGAAAAGAAGGCCGTCGAGCGCATCTACCAAATCCGGCAGCTCAAGAAGGACCATCCGCTGAGCTTCATGTGCCCCGACCTCAGCAAGATCGCCCGATACGCCTACGTCGACGACTTCGCCTACCGCACGATGAAGCGGCTCGTCCCCGGCCCCTACACCTTCGTCCTCAAGGCAACGCGCGAAGTCCCGAAGCTCCTGGTCCGCAAGCAGAAGACCGTCGGCATCCGCGTCCCCAGCAGCGCCGTCGCGCGCGCTCTCCTCGAAGAGCTCGGCAGCCCGATCGTGTCGACCTCCGCCACCGTCAACGGAGAGGTCTTGAGTGACCCCGACCACCTCGCGGAGCGCTTCCCACAGGTCGATGCGTTCGTCGACGGGGGCTTTGGCGGCGTCGAGCCGTCCACCATCGTCGACCTCACCGGCGACGACCCAGTGGTGCTTCGCGAGGGCGCCGGCCGCATCGACGTGATCTAGCCGGCCGCGCCTCGCGCTTCTGCGATCAGCGTTCGAAGGAGCTTGGTCCACTCGCGATAGCGCGGCGCCTTTCGCACTTGCACGACCAACCGCTCGGCGGTCCAGTCGTCGCGGCCCGCGTATTGCGTGACCGCCGCCCAGTTGGCGAGGTGCTGGTCCCACTGCTCGCCGGTCCACGACCCGACCTCACCCGACCGAAAAATGAACAGATGGTCGTCGGCGAGGTCGGCGCCAGCCAGCCAGAGCCCGGTGTCCGAAACGAACGGCCCGAGCATGCGAATCACGAGCTCACGCTCCGCCCCCCGCCCAAGCGGCTCGAGCGCCCTGTCGAACTGCTCCCAGCTCCGCGTGAGCGTGCGCACGCGCTCTTCGGAAATCGGCATGTGCGGCTTGAAGGCCCCGGGCGCCACGCGCGCATCGTGGTCGTCGTAGATGCGAATGCCATGCTGCTCTTCGACGTCGCGATATGCTTGGAGCGCGTCCTCGTGCGTGGTCTCGCCGTCGAGATGCGCGAGGAGGCTTGCGATGAAAGGGCGGGTCACTCTGGGGTTCCAGTCAGTTGGGCGCGCTCGGCTCTGCCTTTGGGCGGGATTTGCGCGGCGGCTGACGCAGCAGCGCTAGGGCCCGGTCGAGAATCTGATCGGCAAGGGACTGCTTGCTCATCTCGGGAAGGGGCGTGGCGGACTTCGAGTCCACGAGGGTGGCCCGGTTGGTGGGCCCGCCGAGCCCTGCGCTGGCTTCGTTGGCCACGACGAGGTCGGCCCGTTTGTGCTCGAGCTTTTTGCGCGCCGCATCGACCAGGTCGCGCGTTTCGAGTGCGAAGCCCACCAGCACCGACGGCTGCGCGCCGCGCTTGGCGCCAATCTCGGCGAGGATGTCCGGGTTGCGCTCGAGCTCGAGCGTGAGCTTGCCGGCCTTTTTGATTTTCTGCGCCTTTGGATCGGCGGGCCGATAGTCGGCCACGGCGGCCGCCATGACCACCACGTCGAACTGCGCGAAGAGCGACATGACCGCGGAGTGCATCTCGCGCGCGGACCGCACGTTGACCACCGCGACGCCCCGGGGCGCCTGGAGCGCCACCGGGCCGCTCACCAGCGTGACCTCCGCGCCCCGCCGAGCCGCGCGCGCTGCGATCGCGTAGCCCATGCGCCCACTCGACCGGTTGCCGAGAAAGCGCACCGGGTCGAGGTCTTCGTGCGTGGGCCCGGCGGTGACGAGCACGCTCACGCCCTGAAGGTCGTCGCCGCGCGTGAAGTGCGAGTGGACGGCCTCGGCGATGTCCTCGGGCTCGGCCATGCGCCCATCGCCAATTTCGCCGTTGGCAAGTGCGCCCCGCACCGGGCCGACCACCACGGCCCCCCGCTCGACCAGCGTGGCGAGGTTTTCCTGCGTGGCCGGGTGTGCCCACATGCGGTGGTGCATGGCCGGCGCCCAAAACACCTCGCCGCGGGCGCAGGCGAGCGTGGCGAGCAGCGCGTCGTTGGCCTGGCCCGAGGCCGCACGCGCCATCATGTTCATGGTGGCCGGGGCGATGACGAGCGCGTCCGCCCACTCGCCGAGCTCCACGTGGACCTCCCCGGCGTAGTCCTCGGCCCAGAGGTCGGTGACGGCAGGCTTGCCGGTGAGCCCCGCAAATGTGATCGGGCCCACAAACCGAGCGCCCGCCTCGGTCATCACCACGCGCACCTCGGCGCCGCGGCGCATCAGCTCGCGGACGAGCTCCACCGCTTTGAACGCAGCGATACCGCCGCCGATGCCGACGACGATGCGCTTGCCCTGAAGAGTCATACCTCGGGTAGCTTAGCAGGGGCGGGCGCGTTTGCGGGGTGAACTTTGGACTGAACGGAAAGCTAGCGAACCGGCACCCCGGGGGCCGGGAACCCGTCGCAGAGCTCTTTGATCTCGGCGGCGGTGCGCTCGATGAGCGCGTCGTTCTCGACGTCTTCGATCACGTCGGCCATCCAGTTGCCAAGGCGCTTCATCTCCGCGGCGCCCATGCCGCGGCTGGTGATCGCCGGCGTGCCGAGCCGAACGCCGCTCGGGTCGAACGGCTTTCGCGTATCGAACGGCACGGAGTTGTAGTTGGCCACCATACCGGCCCGGTCGAGCGCCTGCGCCGCGACTTTGCCGGGCACGTCTTTTCTGGTGAGGTCGATCAAAATCAGGTGATTGTCGCTGCCGCCGGTGACGAGATCGAAGCCGCGCGAAACGAGCGTCTCGGCGAGCGTGCGGGAGTTGTCGACGATGGCGTGCGCGTAGCGCTTGAAGTCGTCGGTCATGGCGAGCTTGGCGGCGATGGCGATGCCGGCGGTGGTGCCGTTGTGTGGGCCGCCCTGAAGGCCCGGGAACACCGCGCGGTCGATCGCCTTTTTGTGGGCGTCGTTGCAGAGGATCATGCCGCCGCGCGGCCCGCGAAGGGTTTTGTGCGTGGTGCTGCTGATCACCTCGGCGTAGCCCACCGGCGACGGGTGCGACCCGCCCGCGACGAGCCCGGAGATGTGCGCGATGTCAGCGACCAGAATCGCGCCGACCTCTTTCGCGATTTCGGCAAACTTGGGGAAATCGACGACGCGCGGATACGCGGTGGCGCCGCAGAAGAGAAGCTTGGGCTTGTGCTCGCGCGCGAGCCGGGCGACCTCGTCGAAATCGATGAGGTGGTCGTCGCGCCGCACCCCGTACTGAATCGCGTTGAAGTACTTGCCGGAGATCGACACCTTCCAGCCGTGGGTGAGGTGGCCGCCGCTCGGGAGGCCCATGCCCATGATGGTGTCGCCGGGGCTGCAGAAGGCGAAGTAGACGCCGAGGTTGGCGGGCGAGCCGGAGTAGGGCTGCACGTTGGCGTGGTCGACCCCGTAGAGTTCTTTCAGACGCTCGATGGCGAGCTTCTCGACCGTGTCGATGTTCTGCTGGCCCTCGTAGTACCGCTTGCCGGCGTAGCCTTCCGAATACTTGTTGTTGAGGACGCTCCCGCAGGCCTCCATCACGGCCTTGGTGGCGTAGTTTTCGCTCGGGATGAGCCGCAGCTTGTCGTGCTGCCGCCGCTCTTCCTCGGCGATGCATTCCGCGATTTCTGGGTCGACTTCAGCAAGAGTGGGATCGGACATCTGCGGGGCCTTTAGCACGATTGTCACATCGGTGTTATTCGGTGGGCCGTGAGCGATTATTTCCCGAGCGTCGAAGAGCTCGAGCGCCTCAGTGCCACTGCCACTGTAGTGCCGGTCTACCGCGAAGTGATCGCCGATCGCCTGACGCCGGTGCTCGCCAAGGCGACTGTCGGCAACGAGCCCGGAAGCTACCTGCTCGAAAGCGTCGTTGGCGGCGAAAAATGGGCGCGCTACAGCTTCGTCGGATTCGCGCCCGACGAAATCGTGCGCGGCGTTGCCGACAAGTTCGAACGTGTCCAGGACGGTGAGGCGCACACCGAGGTCGGCGTCGACCCGTGGCAGCGCCTTCGCGAAACGCTCGCGCAGTGGAAGCCGCCCGAAGTCGACTGGCTCCCGCGCTTTTGGGGCGGGGCGGTTGGCTACGTGAGCTACGACGCCGTCCGCACCTTCGAGCCGACGGTGGGCGCCGCGCTTTCACAGGACGACGACTGGGAGTTCTGCTTCGCGATCGGCGGCACCGTGCTGATCTTCGACAGCGTGCGCGGGACGCTGCGGGTAGTCGTCCCGGCGCGCGTCGACGGCGACCCAAAGGCCGCCCACGCGCGGGCCGTCGAGCGCATCGAGGCGACTCTCGACGCCCTCGACCATCCGAGGCTCCCTCGCCGTCTTCATCCCCCCGAGGGCCGAGGCGACCTCGAGCTGCCGGCGTCCTCGTTTGACCGTCCGGGGTTCTGCGCCGCCGTCGAGAACGCCAAGGAGCACATCCGCGCGGGCGATATCTTCCAGGTGGTGCTCTCGCAGCGCTTTCGGCTGCCGCTCGGCGACACCGACGTGTTCGACGTCTACCGCGCGATGCGCATCATCAACCCGAGCCCGTACATGTATTTCTTGCGGATGCCCGACCGCATCGTCGCCGGCGCGAGCCCGGAGACCCTCGTGCGCCTCGAGGACGAACAGGTGCACGTCCGGCCCATCGCAGGCACCCGTCACCGAGGCCGCACCGAGCAGGAGGACCAGGCGATTGCCGAAGAGCTGCTCGCCGACCCGAAAGAGCAGGCCGAGCACGTCATGCTGGTGGACCTCGGCCGCAACGACGCGGGCCGCATCAGCAACTCCGGGAGCGTGCGCGTCACCGACCGCATGATCATCGAGCGCTACTCGCACGTCATGCACATCGTCAGCAACGTCGTCGGCGACCTCGCCCCCGGCCGCGACGCCCTCGACGTGCTCCGCGCCACCTTTCCTGCCGGCACCTTGAGCGGCGCTCCCAAAGTGCGCGCGATGCAGATCATCGAAGACCTCGAGCCCGAGCGCCGCGGCATCTACGGCGGCGCCGTCGGCTACATCGGCTTCGACGGCAACATGGACGTCGCCATCGCGATCCGCACGATCGTCGCCCGCGACGGAGAGATGTGGCTGCAGGCGGGGGCGGGCATCGTCGAGGCAAGCGACCCGGACAAAGAGTACGAAGAGACGGTGAACAAGGCGCGGGCGGGGCTGGTCGCGGTGAAGGCGGGCGGGCGGTAGCAGCGTCAGTGTCAGTG
>CAJIBU010000085.1_pt1 | contig 12442 bp, 11 predicted proteins | sample 9199451 | NCBI WGS metagenome assembly CAJIBU01 (sample SAMEA7708315, study PRJEB35096) | sediment metagenome | biome: marine neritic benthic zone biome [ENVO:01000025]; feature: sediment [ENVO:00002007]; material: shallow marine sediment [ENVO:03000034] sea grass bed [ENVO_01000059] ... | reverse complement strand
TGCGCCGGCAAGGCGGGGCGCAGCCCCCGCCGCGCAGGGAGGATTACGGGTGGGGGTGGGCGGGGCGGTGTTAACGAGCCGTACCACGCCCCAGATCCCGCAAGACCCCCCACCGCATCCGCGGCAGCACAAGCCGCACAGCGCCATCCACAAGAAGTCTCGGCAATCACCTTGATGGCACCCCCCGCGAGCCCGAAGGGCGAAGCCCGGCGCGAACGCGCCGGCAAGGCGGGGCGAAAGCCCCCGCCGCGCAGGGAGGATTACGGGTGGGGGTGGGCGGGCGGTGTAACCAAGCCGCACCAGGCCCCGGATCTTGCGACCCGGCCCCACCACATCCGCGGCAGCCAAGCCACCCATCGCCGCGTCAAAAAGGTGCCTGACCCCTTTTTCACGCCAGGCGGTTCAGGGACCAGTCGTAACGGTGGTAGTCGATCTCGTAGTGCTTCTCGCGGGCGTGCTCTAGGGCTTTGCGCTTTTGGTTGCGGGCGTGGTCGATGAGGTAGAGCCAGACGCCTTCTTGGCGGCCGAAGTCGGGCTGGTAGTAGCGGAAGATGATGGGGATGTGGACGGTGCGTGCGGCGTCGTCGACCTCTACGTCGGCTTGCACTTGGTTGACCGCGGCCAGGTCGAGCTGGGCGTCGAGCTTCGAGGCTTCGTAGAAGGCTACCGGCGGGCAGCTCGTCGACGCGCACACGAGTGCCGCGTGGATTCGCGGCTCGAGGCGGGTAGGGCAGAGCGCGAGGCGCGGGTCGTCGTCGTCGAACAGCCGCGCGCGCGTTGCCGGGTGGGGTGCGTTCCTTCGGAGCACGCCGTTTTCGATCTCGTCGAGCGTCAGCACGAAGTCCCCGACGCGGTACGCAACGACTCCGAAGAACGACGGCACCTCCATCACGGATTCCTCGATGCCGAGCTCCAGCACGCCGTGGATCGCGAGCACGTTGTAGAGATTGATCCAAAACGCGATTCGCGTTTCGTCATCGCGCATGTCCGCGGGGTCGACCGTCGTGAGGAGGCCGCTCGTCTCTTGCATTGCCGCATACGTCGGCGAATCGGCAAGCGCGGCGTAGTCGACCCGGCCAGCGTCGTCGATCGCCTCCGCCTCGAGGGCGTTGCGGAGCCTTTTCAGGGCCTCGGCAACCTCGGTCGGCGAAGAGGCGGGCGCCCCCGTGGCCTGGTCGTTCAGGACTTTGCGAGCGAGCCACTGGTTTGGCACCAGCGCCCTGGCGAGCTCCTTTGGATTTCGCGCGCGGCGTAGGATGTCGCCGGCGTCACGAAGGTTTCGTATCCAAGACTCGCCCATCGCCGATTAGCGTACGGCGCAAACCGCCTGGCGTCACTCGGCGTGCGCTTCGGGGAGGCGCACCACCGCGCCCGGCGAGGTTTCGAGCGGCCTGACGATCAGCCAATCGTCGCTCGTCGCCTCGCCCGCGACGTCGTGCCGCGCCGTAAGCCAAGTGGAGCCGGCGGGCACGCCGCGAAGCCGAAAGCGACCGCTCGAGTCGGTGCGCGCTGCGCGCTCCCAGCGCGGCGGATCCCCCCAGGTCACCTCGGCGTTGGGCACCGGGTCGTCGTACGCGTCGAGCACCTCGCCTTCGACCGAGCCGCCGGGCTCGAGCCACACCACGTCGAGCTCCTGCGGTCGGTCGACGTACTGCGGCGGGTCGAGGACGACGCGACGGCTCTGCGGCTCGTAGTCCGTGTGCGAGAAGCGGATCGTGTAGACCCCGGTCGGAACCTTCCGGAACACGAACGTCCCGTCGGCCCTGGTTCGCGCGTCGAGCGTGGCTGGGCCCTCCATGTGCACCGCCACGCCCCGAAGGCCTTCGCTCGCCCAGCGATCGAAGACCGTGCCGAGCAGCGTCACGCCGGCGTAGAGCACGACCTCGAGGTCCTCGTCGGCCTCGACCTCGCCGAGCCGCGTGTTGCTGAAGGCCGGGTGCTCGACCTCGACGAGGAACGGCGGCTCCGGAAGGGCGGGTACGGAGAACGTGCCGTCGGCCTCGGATTTCGCGGTGCGCCGCACCGGAGCGTCTGGGTCGGGCGAGGTGACCGTGAGCAGCGCTCCGCTCACCGGGAACCCCCGCTCGTCGACGACCTGGCCCCGGAGCGAGTAGAGCGTGGTCGACAGAATGAGCTCCACCTCGGTTTGCCCTTCGCCCTCGACCTCGACGGGTGCGCTCGCAGGAGGCAGGTCGTAGGGGAGCGCCGTGACCCGCATCGAGCCGAGCACCCCGCGAAACGAAAACGCCCCGTCCGGCCCCGAAACGGTCATCCGCGGCAGGCGCTCGTCGGGGGCGCGAAGCTCGATCGGAATGCCTTCGAGGCCCGTGCCTCGCTCGTCCACCACGACGCCGGTCAGCTCTCCGCCGACGCGCATCACCAGCTCGATGCCGGTCCGCGCCGCCCCTGACGCGACGAGCAGCCTCTCGGACTCCGCCGATGCGAAACCCTCGTGGACCGCGGAGAGCGCGTAGGCGCCAGCACGAAGGCGGGGAAGCCGAAACGAGCCGTCCCTCCCCGTCTGCGCCTGCTGCGCGAACGCGAGCCCTGGCGCCTCGCCAGACGAGATCGGGGGCACGGGCCCGGCGGTGATGCCGAGGGAGTCGCGGACGCCGAGCGTCGCCTGCGGCCGCTCCCACTCGCCGTACGCGCGCACGGTCGCCCCCTCGATCGGTCGCCCGCGTTCGTCGACGACGCGCCCCTCGATTCGTGACGCACGCTCGAGGCGAACGGTCACGCCGCCCCCTTCCGGGTCGACGCGAAGAGGGCCCACCGGCACGTAGCCGTCGGCCTCCGCGTAGAGACCGTGCGGCTCGCCGACGATGCCGAGCAGCTCGAAGGCGCCCGAGGGATCGCTCTTCGAGCGCCGGGCGTGCATTCCGAGTCCGCCCGTGCTCAGCGTGAGCTCGGCCCCGGACACCCCGCGGCCCGTCTGCGCGTCGACGATGCGGCCCGCGACCGTCCATCCGAGCGCGAGCTGCATGCCAAACGCCCGATGCGAGCCCGCGTCGAGGATCAGGCCCGCAACGGGGGGCGCCACGAGCCGACCCTTGGCCGCGCGAAGCTCGTAGACCCCGGGCGGAATCCCGGTCCACGAAAACCGCCCGTCCGGGCCGCTCTGCACCGACCGCGCCGGCCAGAAGCCGCTTCCCGCGAGCGAGATCGTGGCGCCCTGCAGGGGCTTGCCGCCCGCGCCGACGACCAGCCCGCTGAGCGCGGCCGCCCCCACGCGCTCCCCGTCCGGGCCCGCGAGGCTCTCCGCGCCGCCCGAACGAGCAAGACGTTCTGGATTTGGCTGGTAGCCCCCTGGAATCATGCATGTTCCCAGAATGATTAGCCCAGAGATGGCGCCCGCCCCTCGCATCCGGTCCGGTTGTATCGTCGATCGCGCCGGGGGGCGAGGGCGCAATCTTGCGACCCCGACGGCCGGGTGCTAGACCGCGGCTCCCTCGTGGGAGAGGGTCGGCCATGGCACAAACGTGTGATTTCTGCGGCAAGAACCGCCACAAGGCTCACAAGGTGAGCCACTCGAACATCAAAACCCGAAAGTGGCAGCACCCGAACCTGCAGTCACTTCGCGCGATCGTCGCTGGCAAGGTCCGCCGCGTGACGGCGTGCACGCGCTGCATCCGCTCGGGCAAGGTTGTCAAGGCAGCCTAGACGTAGAGGCCGCGCGAAGCGTCCCGAGGTGGCGCTCCCACCGGGCTGCGACCCTGACTCCATCGTACTGACGTTCCCGGTTGCGCCGGAGCACGCCGGCCAGCGGCTCGACCGGTTTATCCAGCACCGCATCCCCCGGCTCTCCCGCACGCGGGCGCAGGCGGTCGTTCGGTCGTGTGCGTATCGACTGGACGGCACGCGCCGGCGAGCAAGCGAGCGCGTGCGGGCTGGTGAGACGGTCGTGCTGGTGCGACCGCCTTTCGAAGAGCCCGACGTGCCGCTTCATTTCGGCGTGCTCTACGAAGACGAGGCGATCGTGGCGGTGGACAAACCGGCGGGGCTTCCGGTCCATCCGTCGGCGACGTACCACAAGAACACGCTCACGGCGCTGCTGCGGGCGCGCTTCGGCGACGACCCCCCGCGGATCGCGCATCGGCTCGACCGCGAGACGAGCGGCCTGCTGCTGTGTGGCCGCACCCGCCAAGCCGAACGCGCCCTGAAGATCGACTTCGAGAATCGGCGTGTCACAAAGCGCTACCTGGCGATCGTCAGGGGCACCATGCCGAACGACGAAGGCCGCATCGAGCTCCGGCTCGACCGCGCCAAAGAGGGCCTCCACGTCTTGATGGAGGTCACGCCAGAGGGTGAGGGGTATCCGTGCGCGACGCGGTATCGAGTCGTTGCTCGGCGCGACGACGCGACGCTCGTCTCGCTTTCCCCGGAGAGCGGGCGGCAGCACCAGCTTCGCGTCCACCTGAGTGCGCTCGGGTTTCCGATCGTTGGCGACAAGCTCTACGGCCCCGAGGGCTTCCAGCCATTTCTCGACTACATCGACACCGGGATGACCAACGAGCTCCGGGAGCGGCTCGGGCACGAGCGTCAGGCGCTTCACGCGTACGAGCTCGAGGTCGCCCATCCGACCACCGGACGCACGACGACACTGCGCGCGCCGTTCGCGGAGGACCTCGTCGAGCTCTGGGGCGAGCCCCTCGGCGAGGAGGCACGGGCTCGCGCGGCGGCGTGCTAGGCTCCGCCCGTGCGCAACTCGATCGCAGTGCTCGCCCTCTGTGCCCTCGGATGCGCGGGGGCAACGCCGAACGTGCCCCTCACCGAGCTTCCTCCGTCGGATGCGCCGTACTTCGACCACGCCGTCGACCTCGTCGAGGACCCGGTGTTGGTCGAGGGCGAAGGAGGCGGCGTCTTCCAGCAGCGGGTGCGTCGCTCCGACTTCGTCGCGGTGGTCCGCATCACCTCCCTCAGCGCCGATGCCCTCCCGCGCCGCGAAGCCTATCGGCTCACCGCCAAGGTCAAGAACCGGCTGAAAGGGGACTCGCCGCGCGAGCTCGCCCTGAAGGTCGATGACGATCAGCGGGGCTACGAGACCGTCCGGGTGAACGAGGACCGGCTCCTCGACGGGTCGTTCGTGGCCTTCGTCAAGTGGGGGCTCGACCCCGACTCGAGCGACCCGGTCGCCCATTGGCACCTCTCGCCAAACTCCGACCAAGTGCGTGAAAAGGTGGATTTCGTGCTGCGCCAGCCTCACTCCGAGCCCCCGCCCGCCGCGAAGTAGCACGGAGTTTTACCGCGGCTGGACGCCGGGCGTACACTAGCCCTAGATCTAGCCAATGCGAAAAACGTTCTTCCTCTCGCTCATCATCGCTTCGTCGCTCGGGGGGCTCGGGTGCAAACGCAGCGCGCCGTCGCCCGCGAACGAAGGGCACGATCACGCGGCGCACGATCACGCCGCGCACGACCACGCCGCGCATGGCCACGAGGGCCACGCCGAAAACTCGACGCCCAAGGAGCCGGCCTCACCAGCGGGCCCCCGCATCGAAACCGGTGCGTTTCTGCTCGCGGTCGCGCCCACTCAAACCAAGTACGCCGTCGGCAAACCCGGCGAAGTCGAAATCGCGCTCGAGAGCCGCGGTGAGTGGCACGTCAATCAGGAATATCCGATTCGCATCGAGGTCGACGGCCCGGAGGGCGCGGGCGTCTCGAAGCGCGAGCTCGTCAAAGACGACGCCAAAGAGTTCGGCGACGACAAGGTTCGCTTCCTCGCGCCGGTTGCGCCGTCGGCTGCAGGCGAGCACGAGGTGAGCTGCGACGTCTCGTTCGCGATGTGCACCGATGAGAACTGCGTGCTCGAACGACGCACCGTCGCGATGAGGCTCGAGGTGGAGTGAGGTGACCAAGGGGGGATTCGACCAGGCGTTCGACGCCATCCGAGGTGAGGTGAAGACTCGCTTCGAGGCGCAGAAGCGGGTCCTGTCGTTTCGCGAGTACCTCGATCTCGTCAGTGCGCATCCCCGCCGGCACACGCGCGACGCCGCCCGCTATCTCAAAGACTGCATGGATTTCTTCGGCTCGTACGAGGTCGAGCGGCCGGCGGGCCAGGTCAAGCGCTGGCGCCTGTTCGATCTCGAGTTCGGCCTGCAGAACAGCGGCCACCAGGCCGAGCTTCGTCTCCGGGACCGTCTCGCGGGCAACGAGGACGCACAGGAGTCGCTCTATCGCATCCTCGACGGCTTCGAGCGTGAAGGCCGAGCGAATCGGCTGGTGCTTCTCCATGGCCCAAACGGCAGCGCGAAATCGACGTTCGCCGCCTGCTTGATGCGGGGGCTCGAGGCGTACTCCGACACCGACGAGGGGGCGCTCTACCGTTTCTCATGGATCTTCCCGCGCTCGCGAGAGGGCTCCGGCATCGGCTTCACCACGTCGTCGGACGAGCTCGGGCAGGGCGACTCGTTCGCGTACCTCCCGGAGGAGCGCATCATCGCAAAGCTCCAGAGCTCGGTGCGCGAGCATCCTCTTCTGCTCTTGCCGCGCGACGTTCGGCAAAGGCTGATCGACGGAATCTACGAGGACGAGAGCCTCTCCGAGGCGGCGCCCGACTGGGTGTGGACCGGCCAGCTCGGGCGTAAGAACCAGCAGATCTTTCAGGCGCTGCTCACCGCCTATCGAGGAGACCTCGAGCGCGTGCTCGCGCACATTCAGGTGGAGCGGTTCTACATCTCCCGCCGGTATCGTGTGGGCGCCGTGACGATCGGCCCGCAGATGTCGGTCGACGCGTCGGAGCGGCAGATCACGGCCGACCGCTCGATCGAGTCGCTCCCCGCGTCGCTCAGCGCGCTCACGCTCTTCGAGCCCTTCGGCGAGCTGGTCGACGCGTCGGGCGGCATCGTCGAGTTCAGCGACCTGCTCAAGCGCCCACTCGAAGCCTGGAAGTATCTCCTCCTCGCCATCGAAAACGGCGAGGTGTCGCTCCAAATGTCCAACCTGCCGATCAACGCCGTGATGATCGCGAGCTCCAACGAGCTTCACCTGAGCGCCTTTCGGCAGCACCCCGAGTTCAACTCGTTTCGCGGCCGCATCGTGCGCGTTCGCATGCCGTACCTTCTCGACGTGCACCGAGAGCGGCAGATCTACGATGGGCAAATCGTGCCGCAGATCCCCAAGCACGTCGCGCCGCACACCACGTACGTCGCCGCGCTGTGGGCGGTGCTCACCCGTCTTCGCAAGCCCGATGCCTCGCGTTTTTCGGACGGCGAGCTCGGGACGATCGCCGCGTCGCTCACCCCGGTCGAAAAGGCCGACCTCGTGGCAGATGGGCTGGTGCCGGCACGCTTCGAGGCCGAGCAGGGGAAGGTGCTCGCAAGCGGCGTCGCCGAAGTCGAGATCCAGGGCGCGTCCACGTCTGACTACGAGGGCATCAACGGCGCGTCCCCGCGAGAGATTCGGATGCTGCTCCTCGACGCGGCGGCCGATTTCGACGAGCCGTGCTTGGCGCCCACGACGTTTTTGCAAAGGCTCAGCGAATTCTGCGAGCGGGACGACTACGACTTCCTGAAGGAGCAGCCGGATGGCCTCTATCGCGACCACCGAGCGTTCGTCGACGTCGTCAAAGAGCGTTGGCTCGACATCGTGGAGGGTGAGCTTCGCGGCGCCACCGGCCTGATCGACGAGCACAGCCACCTCGGCCTCTTCGACCGCTATGTCACCCATGTCTCGCACTCGGTGAAAAAGGAGCGGGTGTTCAATCCTGTGACCGGCAAGGACGAGAACCCGGACGTCGATCTCATGGCGAGCGTGGAAGAAAAGCTCGGCGTCGACGACTCCCAGGCGTTTCGCAACGACCTCCTCGGCGCAATTGCCGCGTGGGCGATCGACCACCCGGAGGAGGAGGTCGACTACGAGGCGCTGTTCCCGCGCTACATCGAGCAAATGCGGCAGGCTTATTTCGACGAGCGGCGTGGGCAGGTGGGCGAGATCGGACGGGCCATCGTGTCGCTGCTCGAGGACGACGACAGCCTCGAGCCCGACCTTCGCGAATCCGCGCAGCAGGCGCTCCAGGTGATGATCGGGGTCTACGGCTACGAGCGCAGCAGCGCCAAAGTGGCCCTTGGAGCCCTGGTGAACGCGCGCTACCTCGATTGACCGCGGCGACCGCGCCGACGCTCCGCGGCTTCGTCCATGAGCCGCCGGTCTTCGTCGGTCTCGGCGACCAGGGGGGGCACGGGGCACGGCCTGCCGTCCGAGCCGATGTTGACGAACGTCGTGCGCGCGTCGACGCAGAGGGACCGCTCTCCGGTGTCCGCCTGCTCGCGCTCGACGCGGACCCCGATTTCCATCGAGGTCTTGAACGCGGCGTTGACCCGTGCGGTGAGTCGAACGACGTCGCCCACTCGAATCGGGGCGCGAAACTCGACCGCTTCCACGCGCGCGGTGACCGACACCCGCCCGCAGTGTCGCTTGGCCGCGATCGAGCTGCAGATGTCGATCCAGCTCATGATCGTGCCGCCGAACGCCGTCCCGATGGCGTTGGTGTGCTGGGGCAACACCAGCTCGGACATTTCGGTGAACGACTCGGAGGGGGCCTTCGGCTGCATCCGCGGAGCATAAGGTGTGCCCACCGCGCTTTAAAGGCATAATCGGGACGGTGCTGCCCCTTTTCACACGCGAGGAGTCGCGCGCCGTCGATCGCGAGGCGATCGAAGCGCTCGGTGTCGTCAGCCTCGTGCTGATGGAGAACGCGGGTCGCGGCGCAACCGACGCGATCGTCCGCGCGTTTGGCGATCGCTTGGCGCGAGTGGTGCTGGTCGGCGGGCCCGGCCAAAATGGGGGCGACGCATGGGTCGTGGCGCGGCGGCTCGCCCTGCTCGGGTTCGACCCGCTCGCGCTTCTGCTCGGCGACCCGGCACGCCTCGCTGGCGATGCCGCGGCGAACTGGTTGCTGCTCGAGAAGCTTGGGGTCGATGCGCGCGTCGTTTCGCCCGACGATGCGTCCTCGATCGAGCCTCATCTCGCCGACGCGACACTTTTGGTCGACGGGCTGTTCGGGACCGGGCTCGACCGTGCCGTCGGGGGCGGCTACGCCGTGGCGATCGAGGCGATGGACGCGGTGAAGGTGCCGCTCGTCGCGCTCGACATGCCAAGCGGGCTCGACGCGGACACGGGCGCGGTCCTCGGCGTCGCACCGCACGCGGCGCTGACCGTGACCTTCGCGGCGCACAAGCGCGGGCTTCACCAGTACCCCGGAGCGGCGCACGCTGGAGACGTCGAGCTCGTCGACATTGGGGTCCCGGCCAGCGGTTCGCCGAGAGCGAGCCTTTGGACCCGGGCAGACCTCGCTGCGCTGCTCCCTCCTCGAGCGGGCGACGCGCACAAGGGCACCAACGGCCACCTTCTGGTCGTCGGCGGTGCACCTGGGACCACCGGCGCGGCTGTGCTCGCGGGGCGCGCTGCGTTTCGTGCGGGCGCGGGGCTCGTGACGATTGGGGCGCGACCCGATGCGCGGGGAGCGCTCGAGGAAAAAGTGATCGAGCTGATGACCCGGGCGCTTCCCGACGACGTCGATCGTGGCGCGGTCGAGCAGGTATGCGAGGGGATGCGCGCCGTGGTGCTCGGCCCGGGGATGGGTCTCGATGCGCTCGGCCGCGCATGGGCGGACGCGTTTGCGCAGTACGCCCCAGTGACGACGGTGGTGGACGCCGATGCGCTGACGCACGTGGCGGCGACGGGGCTCGACTCGCTCCGCGACGCGGCGGCGCCCCGCATCCTCACTCCGCACCCGGGCGAGGCGGCGCGACTCCTCGGCCGAGGCACGTCCGACGTGCAGGGCGATCGATACGCCGCCGCGGAGGCCCTTGCCGAACGGTCTGGGCAGGTCGTGATCCTGAAAGGCGCGCGCAGTATCGCGGCCGCCGCCGGTCAGCTTCGTGTCTGCGCGGAAGGGACGCCGGCGCTCGGCGTGGCCGGCACGGGCGACGTCTTGAGCGGCGTGGTCGGCGCTCTCGGGCTGACGCTCGCGCCGTTCGATGCCGCGATTGCCGGCGCACTGGTTCACGCGGCGGCCGGTGTCCGCGCCGCCTCCGCCGACCGAGGGCTCATCGCCTCGGACGTCGCGGACGCCGTGCCGGCGATTCTCGGTGCCGCTCTCGAGAGCTGAGCGGACGCTCAGGCGACAGGTTGACACGACAGCGTGTCAGCGAGGGGACAAGCTGGCGCCGGACGAGCGACGTTCGCCCCGAAAACCCGAGGTTTTTGGCCTGGCACCGCCGTTGCAATGGTTCGTGGTCGGAGACTCTCGATGACTAGCCAACAGCAATACAACGAAGAAATCCTACCTTGCATCCCGGAGCTCGGCCGAACCGCCAGGCGGCTGGCGCGTGGCACGACGCTCGCGGACGACCTCGTCCAAGAGACCCTTTCGCGCGCCTGGCAGGCGAGGGGGAGCTTTCAACCAGGCACCAATGCGCGGGCATGGACCCACCGCATCCTGTTCAACACCTACATCAACCACTACCGGAAACGAAAGCGCGAGCGCGACGCACTCGAAGAGCTACGGCGCGGCGGACGCCCCAATCGCGGCGAGACCCAAGAAGGCCTCGGAGACGAGGTCGTGGCCGCGCTCGGCGCCCTCAGGCCCGAGTTCCGGGAAGCCGTCGAGCTCGTCGACCTCGGCGATCTCTCCTACCAGGACGCCGCCAAGCAGCTCGCCTGCCCGGTGGGCACGGTGATGTCGCGTCTACACCGGGGCCGGAAGCGGCTTCGCACCGCGCTCCGCGACTACGCCGTGGACCAGGGGGTGCTTCGAACGGCCGCGTAGACCGAAGCCTATACCCGACAAAACCGATGTGAAAACCATGGGATATCCGCTAAGGCCCCGTTAGCCTTGACGAAACTGCCCGAAGTTACATATTGACGGGCATGGCCAAGACATATGCAGACTTGCTGCAAGAGGTCAAAGGGGCGATCCGTCAGGTCTCGCTCGAGGACCTCAAAGACCGCCTCGAGACAGGCGAGAATCTGATCCTGCTCGACGTTCGTGAGAAGGACGAGTGGCGGCAGGGTCACGTGCCGGGCGCCGTGCACATCCCACGCGGGTTTCTCGAGATGCAGGCCGCTGCACGTCTTCCAGACAAGGACGCGACGATCGTCACCATGTGTGCCGGCGGCATTCGGTCCGCGTTCGCCGCGAAGGTGCTTCAGGATCTCGGCTACACGAACGTCGAGTCAGCCAACCCCGGTTTCAACCAGTGGAAGGACCAGGGCTTCGCAACGACGCAACCATTCGCGTTTACCGACGCACAGCTCAACCGCTACTCGCGCCATCTTCTTCTTCCCGAAGTTGGCGAACAGGGTCAGGCGAAGCTGCTGCAGGGTCGAGTGCTTTTGCTCGGCGCAGGCGGCCTCGGCTCCCCCGCGGCGCTCTACCTCGCGGCGGCCGGCGTCGGCACGATCGGCGTGGTGGACGGGGACACGGTCGACGAGTCGAACCTTCAGCGGCAGGTGCTGCACGGTCTCGATCGTGTGGGCGAAGCCAAGGTCGAGAGCGGCAAGCGCACGATCGAAAACCTCAACCCCGACGTCAACGTCATCGCGTTCAACGAGCGGCTCGACCGCCAGAACGTAGACCGCATCTTCGACCAGGACTGGGACGTGATCGTCGATGGGCTCGACAACTTCGCGACGCGCTACCTCGTCAACGATGCGAGCGTCTGGAAGAACATCCCGGTCGTTCACGGCTCGATCTTCCGCTTCGACGGGCAGGTCACCACGTTTTGGCCCCGTCAGGGCCCGTGCTACCGCTGCCTCTATCCGGAGCCGCCGCCGCCCCACCTCGCACCGTCGTGCGCGGAGGCGGGTGTGCTCGGGGTTCTTCCGGGCGCCATCGGCACGCTGCAGGCAACCGAGGCGGTCAAGATCGTGCTCGAGCGGGGCGAGCCCCTCGTCGGGCGCCTTCTTCAATACGACTCCCTGCTGATGCAGTTCCGCACCTTCAAGCTCCGGCGCAACAAGGACTGCCCGGTCTGCGGCGATCACCCGACGATCACCGACTACATCGACTACGAACACTTCTGCTCCGGCGGCTAAGGCGCAGGGATCCCGGACCCGGACCCGGACACGGACCCGGACCCGGACCCGGACCCGGACCCGGCCCCGGACCCGGTCACGGTCACGGTCACGGAGCCGGGACCGGCACCGGTACCGGTACCGATACCGAGGCCGTGGGGCCGAGACCGGGTGACCGGTTCCGATGCCGTGGCGGCGGCCGCAACACCGTGTCCCCGATCGACCCGGCCCCGGCCCCCCGGCCCCGGCCCCCCGGCCCCGGCCCCCCGGCCCCGGCCCCCCGGCCCCGGCCCAACGGCCTCGGCCCAACGGCCCCGGCCCAACGGCCCCGGCCCAACGGCCTCGGCCCCGGCCCCCCGGCCCCGGCCCAACGGCCTCGGCCCAACGGCCCCGGCCCAACGGCCCCGGCCCAACGGCCTCGGCCCCGGCC
>CAJIBU010000143.1_pt1 | contig 12453 bp, 11 predicted proteins | sample 9199451 | NCBI WGS metagenome assembly CAJIBU01 (sample SAMEA7708315, study PRJEB35096) | sediment metagenome | biome: marine neritic benthic zone biome [ENVO:01000025]; feature: sediment [ENVO:00002007]; material: shallow marine sediment [ENVO:03000034] sea grass bed [ENVO_01000059] ... | reverse complement strand
CGCCCTCAGCCGAGCACCCCAGTGCGTGCGCTTTGCCCCCACTTCCCCTCCACGTACCAGGCCGCCACGGCGAACCCGACGTACGAACCGAGCGCCATGAAAGCAAACTGGTTCAGCGACCCCGGCGGCGGGATGAAGAGGTTTACGCCCTGCACCGCCAGCAGCACGAAGGCAAAGATCCAAATCGCGAGCGGGGTTCGAGCGTGGCGCGCGTACATCCAGGCACCGATCAGCAGCACGGCGGCTTCGACGGCAAACGCCACCGGCATGTTGTTCCACAGCCCGAACCCGACCTTGAGCTGGTCACCGTAGAGCGGCAGGTCGCGCACGTGCACCGGTAAATCCAAGACCCAGTGCGACAGCACGCACGCACCGATCGCGACGCCGCCGCGCCGCTTCCACACCAGGCTTCCAAGCCAGCCGAGGATCAGCGCCCACCCGATCGACGCCGCGAGGCTGTGCGTGTAGGGCATGTAGTAGAGGTCGAGCGGGCTCGACGCCGTGAAGCCCGGCACGAGCCGCGCCTTTTCGACGCCCGTGAGAATCAAGATCGACCACAGCACGTCGACGAACTGCACCGACAAGAAGAGCACCCAGAGCGGCACGCCTCCATAGCGGCGAAGTGCAAAGCTCGGCCCGTAGTGCCCGACGAACACGAGCGGAGCCTACCAGCCCTGGCGCGCCCAGCCCAATAGCGCTATCACCGCGCCCCATGCGCACTCTTTCTTCGTTTGGCGCGGCCGTCTGCGCGGCTGCAATCGTTTTCTCATTCGCGGGCTGCAGCGGCAGCGACTCCGCAACCGATCCGAATCGCAATCCGGATCCGCCCGACGCCGAGGAGCTCTTCACGCAGGGCCCGTACGAGGTCGGCTACCGGGCAATGTCGATCACGTACAATGACGTCGCGTCGATGGAGCCGCGCGAGCTTCCGCTTCGCGTTTGGTATCCGGTCGACCCGGACACCGAGGCCGACCCTGCCCGCTATGCGATTGCCGGCGTCATCGACATCGAGGCCAACGCGCTCGACGCGGCGCCTGTCACCGAGGACCCGAACCTCCCGCTCGTGATCTACTCGCACGGCAACGGGGGCGAAGGGCTGCTCGCATATCCGTTTGGCGAGCTGATGGCGTCGCACGGCTGGATCCTCGTCGGCCCGAACCACGTCGGCAACACCGCGCTCGAGCTGGCGAGCGGCATGGGCGATCCCCTGTCGCGGTCTGCGCTCGACCGGCCAAACGACATCAGCGCGATCATCGACGCGTTCGAGTCGGGCCTCGGTGGTGACGACCTCGAGGGCAAGGCTGGCATCGAGCTCGGCGTGTTTCTCTTCGGGCACAGCTTCGGCGGCTACACGACATTCACGGCCGGCGGCACCGATGTCGACTACGAGGGATTTGCGGCGGACTGCGATACGGAGACCAGCCCCGACTGCGACGTGCTCAACGACCCGAACGTCGAGTCAGCCTATCGTGCGGGCTTTGGCGATCCGCGCATCGTCGCGCTCGCCCCGCAGGCTCCTGCGCTGGTCGCGATCGCCGACGGTGAGCTCGCTGCGCTCGAGCTACCGACAATGCTGATGACGGGCCGCCGTGACCAGACCACCACCCAGGAAGAATCTGCGGAGCCGGCTTGGGCGGGGATCGACGGCGCCGACGACATCTGGGTCGAGATGCCGGACGGCGGGCACTACAGCTTCATCACGGTCTGCCACGACCTGACACCAGACGTGCTCGGCCTGTTCATCAGCGGCGCCGAGGAAGACGGCTGCCGCGAGGACTTCATCGACACGCGCGAGTCGGTGCGCGTGCTGTCCGCGTACCTCCTCGGTTTCGGCCGCCGGCATGTGCTCGGCGAAACCGAATGGGATTCGATCCTTCGTGGCCCGCCGCTTGGCAACGAAGGCGACTTCGTGATCACGCTGAAGCAGTAGCCTCAGTCGAGTTTGAGCCCGCAGAGCGGGTCGTCGGGCGCGCAGGTCTCGCCGGCCTTCTTCGGGCGCGGGTTCTTTGCGCGCTCCTTGATGCGCTGCTCGCGCTCTTTCTTGCGCTGCTCGCGAGCCTCGAGCTGCTCGGCGTAGCGCTCCTTGTCCGCCTCGGCGGCCTGGGCGCGCTCCTCGGCTTCTGCGAGCTCCTGCGAGGCGCGCTCCTTTTCTTGGAGTGCAACCTCGCGGGCCTGGCGCGCCTGTTCCGCCTCGAGCGCCTTTCGCTCGAGCGCGGGCCGAACACCGAACATGTAGGCCGCCGCGCTTCCGATCAGCAAGAATGCAATGCCGCCCGCGACCAGACGCCGCGATCGAACCTTCGCCTTTTCCACGGCGGTGATCGCCGCCATTTCCTTCTCGTGCGCGAGGAGGCGCTCCTGCTCGGCCGTGCGGGCCTTGGCCTCTTCCTCGAGCTGCACGCGGAGCTCGGCTTCCTTGGCTTCGCGGAGGCGACGCTCTTCTTCGTGATGGATCGCCCGCTCCTCGGCGAGGCGAGCCTCTTCTTCCACTTGGCGACGGGCATCTTCCTCGGCGCGGAGGCGCTGCACCTCGGCTTCGGCTTCGCGAAGCGCACGCTCTTCGGCGACTCGACGCGCCTCGTCCTCTGCGGCAACGCGCGCCTCCTGAATTCGATGTAGCTCCAAGAGCTGATCCGCGAGCGAATCGTTTCTCGGGTTGTCCTGCATCCTGGTCTCCCCCCGGTCTTCAAGAGAGTTTTGCAAATCCGGAGGGCGCGTGCTCGCGAGTTTTCGGGTCATACATCGAGAAAGACGGCTGAAGCGATACAAAGGATCTACCGACGTTCGAGGCCTGTGATCTGGATCACACGGCGCTCCGCGTGCCAAGGTCGCGGCATGGCGAAGCAAGGGAGGCGGACCGCGAAGAAGTCGCGGGCTCGATCGAGACCGCGCAGGCGTTCGAAGACGGCTCCGAAGGCGAATGATCCGCGGCGAATCGCACGGGAGCGTTTCGGCATTCGCAAGCTTCACCCCGAGCAGGCCGAGGCGATCGAGTCGGTGGTCTCCGGCCGCGACACCCTGGTCGTGCTGCCGACGGGCTACGGCAAATCGCTGATCTATCAGGTGCCCGCGCTCCTCCTCGACCGGCCGACCATCGTGGTGTCGCCACTGATTTCGCTCATGCGCGATCAGGAAACGAAGCTCCGAAAGCAGCGGGTCCCCGTGATTCGCCTCGACAGCACGCTCAAAGCCACCACGCGCCGCCAGGTGCTGGCGCGGCTCGAAAAAGGAGGCTCGTTGGTGGTGCTCACCACGCCCGAAACGCTCGAGTCGCTGGTCGAAACGTTTGCCCGAGTGAGGCCGGCGCTCCTGTGCGTCGACGAGGCACACTGCATTTCGGAATGGGGGCACGATTTCCGTCCGTCGTACCTTCGGCTAGGCGCGGCGCGGCGGGAGCTCGGCGACCCGGTGATGCTGGCGTTGACCGCCACCGCCACACCGCGCGTCCGCGAAGACATCGCCGAGCGGCTCGACATGAAGCGCCCGAAGCTGGTGGTGGCGCCGCCGTATCGCAAGAACCTGCGCCTCTCGGTCCGCGTGGTGTCTGGCGACGAGAAGATCGAGACCGCGGCGAAGCTGCTTCGGCGGCTCCGGCGCCCGGGCATCCTCTACTGTTCGACGACCAAGACTGTCGACCAAGTGGCGAATGCCCTGGCGCGCGCGCGCATTCCGTCTGCTCGCTACCACGGTAAGATGAAGGCCGCAGAGCGTGCCTCCTCGCAGCGCAAGTTCATGAAACCGGACCGGCGTATCGTGATGGTCGCGACGAGCGCCTTCGGGATGGGCATCGACAAGCCCGACATTCGCTACATCGTGCACTATCAGGCGCCCGGCTCGCTCGAGCAATACGTCCAGGAAGCGGGAAGGGCGGGGCGCGACGGCAAGCGCTCCGATTGCATTCTGCTCTTCGACCCCGACGACCTGCGCATCCAAGAGTATCTGCAGAAGCAGGGGCGCCCGACGCCGGCGCAGGCGCGGCGCGTCGTCGATGCGCTCGTGGCATGGATCCAAGAAGGCAAGACCGTGACGCCGAAAGAGCTCGCCCTCTCCGCGCAGGTGCCCGCGACCGTGGCGCGCTCGCTGATCACTCAGCTCGAGGAGCTCGGCCTGGTGGAGATCGTACGCCGCGGTCACTACAAAGGCGCCGCGCCGCCGAAAAAGGTCCGAGCCGGCGCCCGCGATCTGCTGTCGCGGCTCGAAACCCAGCGCGTTCAGGATGCCAGGCGCCTCCGCGCCATCGAGGAATACGCGTTCAGCGAGGACTGCCGCAGCCGCTTCATCCGCCTCTACTTTGGCGAGCCGAACCCACCCCGCTGCGGCCTCTGCGACCGTTGCCGAGCCCGCTAGCCAAAACCCCTGTCATTCCTGGCGCGAATCGCGCTATCCTCCCACCCCCCAGCAAAAAGGGGACAGTCCCCTTTTTTCCAAGAGGTATCGTCATGAGTGAAGAGAAGTATGGGCTTGGGACGCTAGCGCTTCATGCCGGGCAGGTGGTGGACCCGGCGACGAATGCGCGCGCGGTGCCGATTTACGCCACGACGTCGTACGTCTTCAACGACACGGACCATGCGGCGGCGCTCTTCGGGCTCGCCGAGTTCGGGAACATTTATTCCCGCATCATGAACCCGACGGTCGACGTCCTCGAAAAGCGTCTCGCCGCAATGGACGGTGGCGTGACGGGCCTCGGGTTCGCGTCGGGGCAGTCGGCGGTCAACGCGGCGGTCCTGACGCTGTGCCACTCTGGCCAGAACTTCGTTTCCGCCACCAGCCTCTACGGTGGCACGTGGACGCTGTTCAACAACACCATGAAGAACCTCGGCGTCGAAGTGCGCTTCTTCGACCCCAACGAGCCGGGCCAGATTCACGAGCTCGTCGACGAAAACACTCGCCTCGTCTACATCGAGTCGCTCGGCAACCCGAAGAACGACGTGCCCGACTTCAAGGCGATCGCGGACGCGGCCCACAGCGCGCCGCACGGAGCGCTTCCGGTCATCTGCGACAACACGGTCATGACGCCGTACCTGCTCAACACCTTCGAGCACGGCATCGACATCAACGTCTACTCCACCACGAAGTTCATCGGCGGCCACGGTGCGCATGTCGGCGGCTGCATCGTCGACTCGGGCAACTTCCAGTGGACCGAAAACCGCGACAAGTGGCCCGAGTTCTGCGGGCCGTCGCCGAACTATCACGGCGCCGTCCTCGCGGACGCTCTCGCACCGATGGGCAACATCGTTTACAACGTGCAGGCCCGCACGCACTGGCTTCGCGACACCGGCGCCGCGATGAGCCCGTTCGCGGCCTTCTTGTTCCTGCAGGGCCTCGAGACCCTTCATCTCCGCATGCCGCGCCACTGCGAAAACGCGCAGGCGGTGGCCGAGCACCTCGAGGCGCACCCCGCCGTCGAGTGGGTCAACTACCCGGGCCTTCCGTCCCATCCCGACAACGAGCGCGCCAACCACTACCTGCCGAAGGGCAAGGGCGCGATCCTCGGGTTCGGCATCAAGGGCGGCATGGAGGCCGGCAAGAAGTTCATCAACTCGGTGAAGCTTTGCTCGCACCTCGCCAACATCGGCGACGCCAAGACTCTGGTCATCCACCCGGCCTCCACCACCCACCAGCAGCTCAGCCCGGAAGAGCAGCAGCAAACCGGCGTGGTGCCCGAGTACGTTCGCGTGTCGGTCGGCATCGAGGACGTGGAGGACATCATCGCCGACATCGACCAGGCGCTCGCAGCCGCCTCGGGGTAGGCTGCCCATCACAGTGGAGCCGGACTTCGAAAGCACGGACTCGGTGCGGAGCGGCAAGCCGCTTCGCCACGTGCAAACGGTCGTGTTCCCGGAGCCGATGAAGCTCCGTCACGGCGGCGTGCTGCCGAGCGTCGAGGTCGCGTACGAGACCTTCGGCACGCTCAACGAAGACAAGAGCAACGCCGTCCTGATCTGCCACGCGATCACTGGCGACTCGCACCCCACGCGACACGACCCGGGCGACGAACCCGGATGGTGGGAGCGGCTGGTCGGCCCCGGCAAGGCGGTCGACACCGACCGGCTCTTCGTGATTTGCTCCAACGTACTCGGCGGCTGCCGCGGTACCACGGGGCCTGGCACGATCAACCCCGCCACCGGCAAGCCCTACGGAGGCGATTTCCCACTCGTCACGGTCGAAGACATGGTCGACGTGCAGAAGCGCCTGGTCGACCAGCTCGGCCTTGCGCGCCTTCGTGCGGTCATCGGCGGCTCGCTCGGTGGCCATCAGGTGCTCTCGTGGGCCACGCGCTACCCGGAGCAGGTGCAAACCGCGGTGGTGATCGCGGGCTCGGCGCGCCTCAGCGCTCAGGCGATCGCGTTCGACGTCGTCGGCCGCAACGCCATCCAAAGCGACCCGCAGTTTCACGACGGTCAGTACTACGGTACGGGCGAGTTTCCACAGACCGGGCTCGCGCTCGCTCGCATGCTCGGTCACATCACCTACCTCTCGTCCGAGGCGATGACCCGCAAGTTCGACCTCGACCGCCACGCCCCCCGCGACATCGTCACCGATTTCGAGAAGCGCTTTTCGGTTGGGTCCTACCTCGCGTATCAGGGGGAGCAGTTCGTCGGGCGCTTCGACGCCAACTCTTACGTCACCGTGACGCTCGCGATGGACAACTTCGACCTCGGCGACACGCGGCGAAAGCGCCTCGAGTCCTTCGCGAACGCTCAGTGCGACTGGCTCGTCATCTCGTTTTCGAGCGACTGGCTGTTCCCGCCGAGCCAGTCGCGCGAGCTGGTCGCGCTCATGACCAAGCTCGGCCAGCCGGTGTCGTACTGCGAGATCGAAACCGACGGCGGCCACGACAGCTTCCTGCTCGCCGATCCGATCGAGGCCTTCAGCCCGCTGGTCGCCGCCAAGCTCGGCGCGACCCGTCCGGAAGTGCCACGACAAAGCATGGAAGACGATCGCATCCTCGAGCTCATTCCTCCCGGAAGCTCGGTGCTCGACCTAGCTGCGGGGAGGGCGACCTGCTCGCACGCCTGAAGGCCCGCGGCGCGCCGCTCCTCTGTGGCGTCGAAGTGAGCACCGCGCTGATCGCGGCCACCATGCAGCAAGGCGTCGAAGCAATCGACTACGACCTCAACGTCAGCCTGCCGGAGTTCGAAGACGACCGCTTCGACTACGTCGTGCTTTCGTCGACGCTTCAAGTCGTCCCGAACGTCGAGCGCCTGCTCGACGACGCCCTTCGCGTCGGCCGCCGCGCGATCGTCTACTTCACCAACTTCGCCCACCGCACGCTTCGCGAGATGTTCGGCGTCGAGGGTCGCGCTCCCAAAGCGCCAGGGTCGTATTCCCACGAGTGGTACAACACCCCGAACCGCCGCTTCCCTTCGATTCGCGACATGCTCGACCTCTGCGAGAAGATCGGCGCTACCGTCGAGCAGGCCCGCTACTACGACGATACGAAGGGCCGTGCCATCCGGCCCGAGGAAGACCCGAACCTCGCCGCCGAGACGGCGCTCCTCGTCCTCAGCAAACGGCCCTGAGCGTTGCGCTAGGCGAAGTGATTGGCTGGCGCTTCGAAGCGGCTTTCGATGCGGTGTACGCGCTCGAGCACGTCGGAGGCGAGTTCGACATCGGTGCTGCCGTCGAAACCGAATTCCACAGTGTCGGACACGCCGCCAAAGCGCGCTTCGATGGCTGGCGGCAGCGTGTCGTAGGTCGCGCTCACGCCGAATGCGTCGACCACGTCGTCAGGGACCTCGGCCGCCATCTTCTTCCACTGGCCGGTTTTCGACATGTGGTGGAGCTTCGCCGCCAGGTCGTCCCAACCGTGAAGCGACATCACCGGCAGATAGGTCCGCGTCGAGCCGTAAAAAGCGATGCGGTAGCGAACCATCTCTCGGCTCTTCGCCACTGCTTCTTCGTCGGCCCCGGTCATGATGAAGCCGCCTCCGCAGACGTCGAGCTCGCCGCGCGAGCGCCCCGAGGCCTCGAGCCCGCGTCCGATCGCCGGCCAGACGACTTCGTCGAGATACTTCTTGGTGCAAAATCCGTGAAGCCGGAGGCCGTCCGCGACGCTCGCCGCCGACTCGATCATGCGCGGCCTCACCGCGGCAACGTAGACGGGCACCATCGGTAGATTCGATTTGGGCGGCGTGAACTCGGGCGTCATCAGCGTGAACTGGTAGTGCTCGCCCTGGTAGTCGAGCTTTTCGCCGAGCTCCCAGCACCGCCAAATCGCACGGAGCGCGTGCACGTACTCGACCATGCGGCTTCGCGGCGCCTTCCACGGCGTGCTGAAGCGGCGCTCGTTGTGTCCTTTGACCTGCGTGCCGAGCCCGAGCGCGAAGCGCCCCTTGGAGTTCGCTTGAATCGACCACGCCTGGCCAGCGAGCACCATCGGGCTCCGCGGAAACGCCACCGTGATGGCGGTGCGCGTCTGGATGCGCGTGGTGGCGCGGGCGGCCATCGCCGCGTGAAGCAACGGGTCGCCGACGATCTCGGGGACTGCGAACCCGTCGAAGCCCTGCGCCTCGGCACGCTGCGCGGCCTCGCCGAGGCGCTCCCAGTCGGTTTCTGCACAAAACGAGTCGACTCTCATTCCGCTCGTTTACCACGACTCGGGCCGGCGGATCAGTGCCGAAGGCCTGCGCTTTTCCCTTGCCGGAGCGCGCGCTCCACGCGAGAGTCCGTCGCGATGAACCGGCTCCACCGCGCTGTTTCGCCGATTCTGACCTGTCTAGCCGTGCTTTGCTGGGCCGTCTCGGGCAATGCAGACGACCCGTCCATCGCGTCGAGCATCGTGGACTTTTCGGTCTACTCCGACCCGCCGGACCTCGCCCTCCCGTGGCAGACCGAGGGCGCGGAGCTCTACGGCGGCTCGGGGGTCATCATCGACGGCAACCGAATCCTCACCAACGCGCACGTGGTCGAAAGCGCGGCTGGCATCGAGGTCAGACGCGCCAGTTCGCCCGAGCGGTTCCCGGCGCGCGTGACATTCATCCACCATGACGCCGACCTCGCGCTCGTGGAGGTGGACGACGCGCGGTTTTTCTCCGGCGCGCGCCCAATCCCCATCGGCAGCATGCCCCAGCTTCAGCAGCGGGTTCAGGTGTGGGGCTTTCCCGAGGGCGGCAGCACGCTCTCGATCACGTCCGGCATCGTGTCGCGCATCGAGGTCGACGGCTACACGCAGTCGGGCCGGGCTCTTCTCTCGACGCAGATCGATGCGGCGGTCAACGACGGCAACAGCGGAGGCCCGGTCATCACGGACGGTCGCATCGTCGGCATCGCGATGCAGGCGCTCGAAGACGCCGAAAACGTGGGCTACATGATCCCAGCGCCGGTCGTTCGCCATTTCTTGAAAGACGTCGAAGACGGCAAGCACGACGGCATCCCGCGCCTCGGCATCCGCCACCAAAACATGGAAAGCGAAGCTCAGCGCGCAGCCGCGGGCATGAGACCCGGGCAGACCGGCGCCCTGGTGCTGCGAGTGGACCACGGCGGGCCCTGCCACGGCGTGCTGAAGCCGCGCGACGTCTTGCTGTCCATCGACGGACACGAGATCGCCAACGATCTCACGGTGGCCCTCGCCGGCATCGGACGCGTCCGATACAGCACCGTCTACCAAAGCCGCCAGATCGGCGAGACGGTCGACGTGACCGTGCTTCGAAAAGGCCAAGAACTCAAAAGATCAATTCGGCTCACCCCGCACCAGCCGTTGGTGCCGGGCCGCCGCACCACCGAGAGGCCGCGCTATGTGGTCTTTGGCGGGCTCGTGTTCTTCCCGCTGAGCGGCGACTACTACGACTATTTCGAAGAGCCGCCGTCGTGGCTCATGAGTGTCGCGTGGAACGAAAGCGTCACCAAGGATCGCCGAGAGGTGGTCTTGTTGCTGCGAGTGCTTCCCGATCCGGTGAACCGCGGCTACCAGAGCTGGGTCGACGAGGTGGTTCGGTACGTGAACGGCGTCATCCCGCGTGACCTCGCGCATCTCGCCGAGCTCATCGATCGCACCGAGGGGCGCTGGCTTCGCTTGACCATGGAAGATGGCCACCTGCTCACGCTGGACCTTCGAGCGGCGCGCGCCGCGCAGAACCGCATCCTCGACGACTACGGCATTGCCGAGGATCGCTATCTCGGCGAGCCCGCGCCCAAGGCCAAACCGAGACGGCGCCGCCGCCGGCGGTGACGCGGCTCAGCGCCCGTCGGCCACGAAGTCGTCGACGCGCTTCCACTGGCCGAAGAGCCACGGGAGCCGCGCGTCGCCTTCGGGAATCTGTTGCGCGGGCACGCGCCAGAGGCGCACCTGCACCTCTTTGCCGACGACCTCTCCGCTGAGCAGGTCGGTGACCTCGGCCAGGCCCTCGAGCCCGCGGTGCGCGACGAACAGCACGTCCGCGTCGGGCGCCGCGTCGAGGAGCGTGAGCGCGCCACCCGGCTTTGGCGGCAGGCAGTGCCTGAAGGAGCTGGCGACCGGCACCAGGTCAGGGTGGCTCTTTGCGAGACGGTCGAGTGCGATCTTCTTCTTTCGCGGGGTGAAACGCGTGCCTTCGGGGTAGAGCAGCACGCCCTGGTCACCGAGGTCTTCGGCGAGCTTTCGAATGCCGGCGAGCTCCTCTTGAGGCGTCCCGGCCCGGTCGATGAAGTAGTTGGGCGAGGCGTGGCCGGCGACGTCGATACAAGGGTCGACCATCAGCTCCCGCTTGAACACGTACCGAAGGCGAAGCCCCTTCGGAGTGGAAAGAAACGCCACCGGGAGCGCGGTGTCGATGATGCTCGCGTGCCGGATGAACACGAGGACGTGCCCGGGCAAGATGTGCTCGGCGCCCTCGACCGAGGTAGACAGCGAGAGAAAAAACGAGAGCGATCGGAAGAGCGACGTCCCCCACCAGCACTCCAGCTCGAAAAAGAGCGCTTCTCGGCGCTCGCGGTTGCGAGGAGTCACGAGATAAATCGAGCCCGCGGCGATCAGTCCGATCAGCTCGATGGTGAGAAACACCCACAGGAACCCGAGCAGCCGAAGGACGACGAACGACCTTCGGCGGACGAGGCCAATCACGAACGCCACGGGGATCCAAAGCGGCGCAAGCACCGTGGTCAGCACCCACATCACCGTGTACGCCGACACGGTCATCGTGCGGCGCCAGATGGGAGACACGGCCGAGGAGTGCGAAAACGCGAGCACCTGGACCCAGCGCGAGCGCCGGCGAAGGTCCGTCGGCCGCACCATGCTCTGCTCCCGTCGCGCTTCCACCATCGGTTCCTCGACCAATCTAACGAAGAAGGCGCGGGAGGAAAAGCCGGCTACGGAGTGCGCATCGATGCGAGCAGGTCATCGAACGCGGAGGCCTGTTCGGTGACGGTGGACGTCGGCCCGAGGAGCTTGAAGTAGTACGGGCCGGCGTCGGTGCTCACGATCGCCGCGAGCAGCCGCTGGTCGGATTTGGGCGGCCCCTCTTGCCCGCGCGGGCCCATCCCGCCGGCGTACTGGCCTTTGACGTCGACCTTCACCACCTCGAAGCCGGCGATCTCCGACTTGGTTTCTTTTGCGTCGTCGACCGGTGAGCCGTCGGCTTTGCTGAACTGGCCGATCCAGCGTTCGACGTTGGCTTTGGTCGCCCCCGCGCCCTGCTTGCCGAAATAGTAGACGATGAGCTCGGCGCTGCCGCCAGCGCCTTCGGCGACGAGCTGCGCGCGACGCATGGAAGACCCAGGCGCCTGCGCCTGCCACCCGTCGGGCACCTTGAACGCGACGGCGCCGACTTCGATCACACCCGAAGCGTCGGGCTGGCCTGCGGTCTTCCCGGTTCGTCCAGGGTGCGCGCCGCTGGTCTCCGTCGACCCGACCGGCGGCGGGGTCGCGGCTGGTTCCTGTTTCGGCGCTGGCCCTTTGCTCCGACAGCTCGTGGCCAACAGCGCAACCACGGCGATTACAGTGAAAACTCGCCCCATCGCCTCCGGCATACAGCCTCGGGCCTCGGCCGGCAAGCTCTGCTACCGTCCTGCGCAGAATGGATGAGACCAAGCGCGCCCGAGGATTCATCGATCTCGTGTTCGACGCGGTCGAGGAGACGACCAATCTCGTCGAACGCACGCACGACGCCGTCGTCGAACGAAGCGTGCGCCGCTTTGCTCCGGTCGAGCCCGCCAAGAGCACGGCTCGCGTCGTCACCGGCCTCCAAATGGCGATCGCCGGGGGTGTGTTCGAGACGATTCGCGCGGTGAACGGCGTCACGCGCTTCGCGGTCGACAAGGTCGCCGACGCGGCCGAAGAACATCGAATCGAGCCGGCACGAGGCAAGCACACCCCGATGCGCTCCGACGCGGCGGGCTCCCTCACCTGGGCCATGGACCAGGCGCAGGCCTCGCTCAATGGCCTCTGGGGCGACCATCTTGGCCGCCGTGGGAGCCGGCTCGAGCTCGACATGACCGTCCGTCACGAAGGCCGCCCCGTCCCGCTCACCCGCGAGT
>CAJIBU010000079.1_pt1 | contig 12887 bp, 9 predicted proteins | sample 9199451 | NCBI WGS metagenome assembly CAJIBU01 (sample SAMEA7708315, study PRJEB35096) | sediment metagenome | biome: marine neritic benthic zone biome [ENVO:01000025]; feature: sediment [ENVO:00002007]; material: shallow marine sediment [ENVO:03000034] sea grass bed [ENVO_01000059] ... | reverse complement strand
TGAAGGCCTCACGCCCTGATCTACCCCCGATGCCCGAGGTTGTACTCAGGGCCCCTCCGCTTTAGAGTGCGACCGCTTTGGAGTCGACTACTCGATCGATGCACTCGAAGTCCGCCCTGCAGCTGGTTTTGCTGAGCTCGCTCGCGTTCGCGCTCACTTTCGTATCGGCGTGCACCAAGGACAGCTACCGCTCCAAGGGAGCGGCGGCGGGTGCCAAGCGCGGCGCTGCATCGGGTGCGGTGGCAGGCGCGGTCGGTGCTCTGATCTTTGGCGGGAGCGTCGCGCGCGGCGCGGCTGCTGGCGCCGCGATGGGGAGCGCGGCTGGCGCAACCTCGGGTGCGATGGCCGGTGGAGAAGCCGACCGCCAGGCGAAAGCGCAAAAAGAGGCCCAGCTTGCCGCGGAGGCCGCCGCCATTCGCGAGGAGGTCGGGCCGGACGCTTATTCCGCGCTCGAAGCGCTTGCGGACTGCGCGCACGAGGAGGCGCTCCAGCGGGCAGCGGCCGCGCGCGCAACCAGCAATCCGAACTACCAGGTCGCCGGGCTCTGGACTCAGGTCCTCACGTTTGCCGACTCGGGGCAGATGCCCAAAGCCGAGTCGATGCTCCCGGTCGTCGTCGAAAAGGATTGGGAGATGAAGACCGAAGAGCAGGCGAGGGCGTTTCTCGGCACGCTCTTGAACGAGATGATGGACATCCGCGAGCAGTACGGCCTCGAGCGGACGTGCGGCTGAGCTAGCTTCGAGTCGTGGCCCGCCACTCGCTACTCCCAGACGGCTCTCGTTCCCCGTACTACGGGGTTCTACTGGTCGTCCTCGTGCTGCTGATCGTCGTTTCGCCCCTGGCGACCGGCCGCGAATCCGAATTCGTCGTCGAGTTTTTTCTCGACCTCGTTTTGGTGGTGGGTGTCTATTCGGCCGTCGCGAGCGCACGCGTCCGCTGGCCGTTCGTGGCGCTGACCGTCCTCACGTTCGCCTGGCGCTGGAGCGGTCTGTTGGCCGAGGGCGACACGGTCCAGGTGGGCGCGCTCGGCATCACGGTCATCTGGATGGCCGTTGCGATCGCGTTCGTTGTGAAGGCGTTTTTCGAGCAGACCACGGTCGACACGAACATGATCTTCGGCGCCGTCGTGGTCTATCTGCTGGCGGGCGTTGCGTTCGGGCTCGGATACGAGCTTCTCGAGCTGCTTCAGCCCGACTCGTTTTCGGGCGTCACCGACGGCGGCCATCCGCGACAGCTCGGCAACGAGCTCGTCTACTTCAGCTTCATTTCGCTCACGACGATGGGTTACGGGGACGTCCTGCCCGTCTCCAACCTCGCCCGGTCGCTTTCGGTCATGGAGGGGGCGTTCGGCACGCTCTATCTCGCGGTGATGATCGCGAGGCTCGTCGGGCTCCACTCACAGTCGAAGAGCGCCAGCTAGGGCGCCCTTTTTCGCCAGGTTTACGAGCCTCCGGCCCGGCGCTAGAGAATGGATCCGGATCGCCCTCCCTCGCCCGGGCGTCCGGCGCTCATGACGACTCGCAAAAAGCCGATCTTCATCTCGCTCGGGGTCATCCTCCTCGTCCTGCTGATCCTCGGGGGCATCAAGGCCGCCCAGATCAAGGCGATGATCGAGGCGGGTGAGTCGTACGTGCCGCCTGCCCTGGCGGTCACCACCGCCGACGTGCGCGAGGTGGAGTGGCGCTCCGAAATCACCGCGGTCGGTACGCTCGTTGCGGTGCAAGGGGTGACCGTCTCCACCGAGGTGCCGGGCACGGTCCGCTCGATCGCCTTTCAATCGGGCCAGGACGTGAAAGAGGGGCAGCTGTTGGTTCGCTTCGACACCTCGGTCGAGCGCGCCCAGCTCGCCTCGGCGGTCGCCAACGCGCGCCTTCGCGAAGCCGATCTTGCGCGCCGCAACAACCTTCCGCCCGCCGGCGCTGTGAGCCAGGCCGAGGTCGACGCTGCGGCCGCGCGCGCCACGCAGGCAGAAGCCGACGTCGCCAACATTCGGGCGGTGGTCGCTAAGAAAACCATTCGCGCGCCGTTCGCTGGCCGCCTCGGCATTCGCCAGGTCGACCTCGGCGAGGTCCTGCAGCCCGGCGCGCCGATCGTCTCGCTTCACTCGTACGACCCGATTTACGCGGAGTTCTCGCTCCCCCAAAAGACCTTGTCCAAGGTGGTCGCAGGCAACGCCGTCTCGGTCAGCACCGACGCGTTTCCCAACACCGCGTGGGAAGGCGTGGTTGAAATCGTCGACGCGGAGGTCAACGCGAGCACGCGCAACTTCACTGTCCGCGCGCTCATCGACAACCCCGACGGCGACCTCCGGCCCGGCATGTTCGTCGACGTGCGCGTGCTTCAAAGCGAGCTTCGTGACCTGCTCGCGATTCCCGCGAGCTCGGTGCTCTTCGCGCCCTACGGCGACTCGGTCTACGTCATCAAAGAGCCCGGGGCGGCCTCCGACCCGCAGCAGTTCATCGTCGAGCAGCGGTTCGTGCGGCTCGGCGAGCGTCGCGGCGACTTGGTGGCAGTGAATTCCGGGCTCGAGCCCAGCGACGTGGTCGTGACCACCGGCGCGTTCAAGCTTCAAAACGGGATGGCGGTCATCGTTCGGGACGATCTAGCGCCCGAGGCGAGCACCGATCCAAGCCCGCCCAACGAGTAGCCGGAGCCCACCCTTGAAGCTCACTGATCTCTTCATTCGCCGCCCCGTCATCGCGGTCGTGGTGAACCTCGTCATCGTGATCGCCGGGCTTCAGGCGATTCGTTCGCTTTCCGTGCGGCAGTATCCACGAAGCGACAACGCGGCGATCACGGTCACCACCGCGTACGTGGGCGCCAACGCCGAGCTCGTCCGCGGCTTCATCACCACCCCACTCGAGCGCGCGATCGCAGCCGCCGACGGCATCGACTACGTCGCCTCCGAGAGCCGGCAAAACGTCTCCGTCATCCGCGCGAACCTCGAGCTCAACTACGACCCGGTTCGGGCGCTCTCCGAAATCAGCGCGAAGGTCGACCAGGTGCGGGGCGACCTGCCTCCGGAGGCCGAGGTCCCCGTGCTCGACGTCGTCTCCGTCGACAGCCAGTTCGCGTCCGCGTATCTGAGCTTCGCGAGCGACTTCCTCGGGCAAAACGAGATCACCGATTACCTCGTGCGCGCAGTGCAGCCGCGCCTTTCGGCGGTGGACGGTGTGCAGCGGGCCGAGATCCTCGGGGCGCGCACGTTTGCCATGCGCGTCTGGCTCAAGCCCGAGCGGATGGCGGCACACAAGGTGAGCCCCGCCCAGGTCCGGCAGGCCCTGGCGACCAACAACTACCTTTCCGCCGTCGGCCAGACCAAGGGCTCGCTGATTCAAGTGAACCTCGCCACCAACACCGGCCTCGAGTCGGTCGAGGACTTCGAGCGCCTCGTGGTTCGCGAAGAGGACGGGGTGATCGTGCGCCTCAGGGACATCGCCGACGTCGGCCTAGGGGCGGTCAGCTACGACGAGCGGGTCAACTTCACCGGCCAAACCGCCGTGTTCATCGGCGTGTGGGTGCTCCCCAACAGCAACGCGCTCGACGTGATCGAGCGGGTGCGCGTCGAGCTCGACGCCATCAAGGGCGAGCTCCCCGAGCAGCTGCAGGCCGAGCTCGCCTACGACGCGACGAAGTACATCCGAAGCGCGCTCCGCGAGGTGATCACCACGTTGACCGAGACGCTCGCGATCGTCGTGCTCGTCATCTTCCTGTTTCTCGGGTCGTTTCGCTCGGTGGTCGTGCCGGTGGTTGCGATCCCCGTGTCGCTGATCGGGGCGGTGTTCCTGATGCAGCTCTTCGGGTTCACGATCAACCTTCTGACGCTTCTCGCGATCGTGCTTTCAGTCGGCCTGGTCGTCGACGACGCGATCGTGATGGTGGAAAACGTCGAGCGACACCTTCGCGAAGGCATGACCCGTACCGAAGCGGCGCTCAAAGGTGCGCGCGAGCTCGTCACGCCGATCATCGCCATGACGATCACGCTTGCCGCCGTCTATACCCCGATCGCGTTTCAAGGTGGGCTCACCGGCGCGCTGTTTCGCGAGTTTGCGCTCACGCTCGCCGGCGCGGTGCTGATCTCGGGCGTCGTCGCTCTCACGCTGTCGCCGGTGATGTCCGCGCGCTTCCTTCCGGAAGAGCGGAGCGAGCGCGGCCTGAGCGCGCGCATCGACCGCGGCTTTCAACGGCTCAAGCGCATCTATCTCCGCATGCTCGATGCGACGCTCAACGCGCGCCCGGCCATCTACGTCGCGTGGGTCGCGCTGAGCCTTCTGGCCGTCGTTCTCTTCACGATGTCCGCGCGCGAGCTGGCGCCCAACGAAGACCAAGGCGTCATCTTCGGCATCGTCGACACCCCGGCCAACTCCACGCTCGACCAGCTCGGGCCCTCGCTCGACGCGGTGCACGAGATGGCGATGACTTTTCCCGAAACCGAGTTCACCTTCCAGCTCACGTCGCCGGGCGGCGGCTTCTGGGGCATGGGGCTTCGGCCGTGGGACGAGCGGGACCGCACAGTGTTCGACCTGATGCCGGAGGTGGGCCAGCGCGTCAACGAGATCCCCGCCATTCAGACCTTCCCGGTGCTGCCCCCCGCGCTGCCGGGTGGCGGTGAGTTCCCGGTGGAGCTCGTGGTCGCCTCCACCGCCGAGCCCCGGGACATTCTCGAGTTCGTCAAAGAGCTTCAGACCAAAGCCGTCGAAAGCGGCATGTTTGCGTTTCCACCGCTCATCGACGTGAAGATCGACCAGCCCGAGTCGGAAATCACTTTCGACCGCGACAAGGTCGCTGAGCTCGGGCTCAACCTGCAAACAGTCGGCCAGGAGCTCGGGTCGGCGGTCGGCGGCGACTACGTGAACCGCTTCAGCATTGCCGGCCGCAGCTACAAGGTGATCCCACAGCTCGAGCGCTCGGCGCGGCTCAACCCCGATCAGCTCGGCAGCATCTACGTCACCAAGCCCGATGGCGATTTGGTCGCGCTCAGCACGTTTGCCAGCGTGCGCGAGCGCGTCGTGCCCCGCTCGCTCAATCGGTTTCAGCAGCTCAACTCGGTGAAGCTCAGTGGCGTCGCGATTCGCCCGCTCGACGAAGCGCTCGCCTTTCTCGAGACCACTGCCGGCGAAATCCTGCCTCGGGGCTACTCGGTCGATTACACGGGCGAGTCGCGCCAGCTTCGTAAAGAAGGCAACAAGTTCCTCCCGGCGTTTGCGCTGGCCGTGGTGCTGATCTTTCTCGTGCTCGCGGCGCAGTTCAACAGCTTCCGCGACCCGTTGGTGATCCTCGGTGGGTCGGTGCCACTCGCGATGTTCGGCGCGTCGATCTTCACGTTCTTGAAGCTGCCTTCGCCGGACATGAGCTTTTGGACCGACGGCTGGACCACCACGCTCAACGTCTACTCGCAGGTGGGTCTCGTCACCCTCATCGGTTTGGTTTCCAAGAACGGCATCCTGATCGTCGAGTTCGCCAACGACCTTCAGCGGCAGGGCGTCGCCAAGCTCCAGGCCGTGCGAGACGCAGCAGGCGTGCGGCTTCGCCCCGTGCTCATGACGACGATGGCCACCGTCTTTGGCCACTTCCCGCTCACGCTGGTCAGCGGGCCGGGCGCCGAGGCGCGAAACAGCATCGGCTTGGTTCTCGTCGGAGGCATGGCGATCGGCACGCTCTTCACGCTGTTCTTCGTCCCCTCGATCTACATGCTCTTCGCCCGCGACCGCGGCCAGGCACGTTCATCGCAGCCCGAGCCCGCCGTCGAAGCGGCAAGCGGCCTCGCCTCGGGAGAGTAGCGCCAGCACGCTCGAGCGCGTCTCACCGCTATACGTCGTCGGCGCGATTTGATATCACCACGCGCCATGGGCGAGCACCGGATCAAGCTCTCGGGCGGCGGCCTCGTCGCCCGGCTTTGGGATGGGCTAGGTCTCCCGACCAGCCCGGCGGCTCGCATCTCCATCCTGATCGCGTTCGCCGTCCTCGTGCTGTGGCTGCCCTTGGTTCTGTTCAGCGCGTTCGACGGTTCCCTCGTCGGAACGAAGGTCGACCAGCCACTCATCCGCGACCTCGTGCCCCACGTTCGCCTCTTGCTTGCCGTGCCGATCCTGGTCGTTGCCGGTCTGTTCATCGACCCGCGGATCTCGAGGGCGGCCCAATACATCGAGGACGGCGGCATCGTTCCGGCGTCCGATCGCTCCCAGTACCATTCGGCCGAGGCGTGGCTGGCGAGCGCGCGGGATGCCGTCTGGCCAGACGTAATCCTTCTCTTGCTTGCGTATGTGGTGACTTTCTCGCTCAAGCCGGGCTACGGCGAGTCTGCGTTCGAGGCCGCCACGACCTCGTGGGCGTGGACCGAGCATGGCGGCGACGTCAGCTACACGCGAGCAGGCTGGTGGTACGCGCTGGTGAGCGGTCCGCTGTTTCAGTTCGCCCTGTTCCGGTGGGTCTTCCGATTTCTCATTTGGGCGACGTTCCTGTTTCGAGTCTCGTGCTTGTCCCTCGATCTGCGCCCGGCCCATCCTGACCTCGCGGGCGGCATCGGCTACCTCGGCATCGCGCAGCAATCGTTTTCGATTGTGTTCTTTGCGCTGTCCACGGTGCTGGCGGCGACGGTTGCGCACGACATTCTCCTCGAAGGGGTGACTTTCAAAGCAGCGCGAATCGAGATCGTGTACCTCGCGGCGATATTGCTCGTCGCTCTATACGCGCCGCTGTTTGCCTTCACCCCGAAGATGGTTCGCGCCCGCGAGGGCGGTCTCCGAGACTACGGCCTGCTCGGTCACAAGCTCTTCCAGCAGTTCAGCAAGAAATGGTCCGAGTCGCCCAAGGACGAAAACGGAAAAGCGCTCTTGGCCTCCACCGAGCCATCGACCACGGCGGACTACTCGGCGACGTACCAGAACGTTCACCAGATGCGCGTCGTCCCGATGAGCTTGCGCGGCGCGATCAGGGTCGGAGTCGTCCTTCTCATCCCATTCGCCCCGCTTCTACTGACCCAGTACTCCATCGACCAGCTCATCGAGCGCGTCATCTCTGCGCTCGCCTAGCCCCAATTAAGCAAAATTATATAGGGGACAGTCCCCTTTTCTGAAATGGAAGTTATATAGGGGACAGTCCCCTTTTTCGTGATGAAGAGCTTTGACGACAAAGTTGCCGCCATTACTGGGGCGGGGTCCGGGATCGGGCGGGCGCTTGCTGTCCAGCTCGCGGAGCAGAGGTGTCACCTTGCGCTCTCCGACATCGATGAAGCCGGGCTCGAGGCCACCGCGGTGGAATGCAGGGGCCGCGGGGTGCGTGTGACGGCGGAGCGGGTCGACGTGGCCGATCGGGAGGCGGTGTACGGATGGGCGGGTCGCGTCGTGATCGAGCACGGGCGGGTCAACCTCATCTTCAACAACGCCGGCGTCGGGCTTGCATCCACCATCGACGCCATGCGCTACGAGGACTTCGAATGGTTGATGGGGATCAACTTCTGGGGAGTGGTCTACGGGACCAAGGCGTTTCTTCCGCACCTGCAGGCAAGCGGCGAGGGTCACGTCATCAACGTGTCGAGTGTGTTCGGCCTCGCCGGCATCCCGACGCAGGGCGCGTACAACGCCGCCAAGTTCGCCGTGCGCGGCTTCACCGAGTGCCTTCGCCAAGAGCTCGAGATGGCCGACAGCCCGGTCAGCGCGACCAGCGTTCATCCCGGCGGTATCAAAACCGGCATCGCGCGCTCGGCGCGCCGGGACGAGAGCATGGCCAAGCTCGGGCTCGACCCCACGGACCTGACCGCGAAATCCGAAAAGGCCTTCATCACGACCCCGGAACGCGCGGCCGCGCAGATCCTCCGTGCGGTTCGGCGGAACCAGCGTCGCGTGCTCGTCGGCCCCGATGCCCGCGTGTACGACGCGCTCACCCGCGTGCTGCCGTCGGGCTATCAGAACGTCGCCAAGTGGTTCGCGCGGCGCACGCTCCGCTAGCCGCCCTGAATGCGTGAGCCAGCTCACAAACAGCGCTCGCGGCGTTGCGTTGATGCTATAGTTTTACACTATGACTATTCTGCGCGTAGCCCTCATCTGTTTGGCGACTCTCGCGATCGCCTGCAGCGGCTCCGATCCCGGAACGTCGCGAGGCGGCGGAGGCGCCGGTGCCGGTGGGTCGGCCGGGGTCGGCGGCGCTGCAGGAGTCGGAGGCATCGGCACGGGGGGCACGGGCGGTGCGCCAACGTGCGAGTCGGCTCTGCTCTGCGGGACGCCTGCGGTCTGCTGCGACGTGGGCGATGAATGCTTCGAGGGCGCGTGCGTTCCACCGTGTGCGTCTGGCATCCGCTGCGGCGGTGACGGCTCGCTTTGCTGCGACGCGGGCGACGTCTGCCTCGCGGACGCGTGCGCGACGCCCGGCATCGGCTGCAACGACAGCTTCGACTGCCCCGAAGGGGAGTTCTGCGAGCCGACGCTCGACCAGTGCTTGCCGCAGCCGCAGGGCCCGCTCTGTGAGCTCCGTCCCGAGTCGCTCACCTTCGAGCCGACGATCGAATGGCACTGGGAGGGCTGGAGCATGGACGACCGCTACCGGCAGGTGCAGTCGACGCCCGCGGTCGCAGATGTCGATGCCGATGGGTTCCCGGAGGTCGTCACGGTCGCCTACCGGACCTCGAGCAACAACATGCTGATCATGCTCAACGGCGAAGACGGCAGCGAAAACCTGATGATCCCCGACACCACGTACAACGTGCGCTGGGGCACGGGCGCGGCGATCGGCAACATGGACGCCGACGCCGAGCTCGAGATCGTGTTCATGACCACGGAGCGCAACCTCGTGGTGATCGAGCACGACGGCGCCGAGAAATGGACCGCCGACGTCAGCGTGCCGGCCAAGCAGGGCTATCCCGCGCTCGCCAACCTCGACGCCGACCCCGAAGCCGAGGTGCTGATCGGCGGCAAGTGGTTCGATAACGACGGCACGCCGATGCAGGACAAGGGCTGGCTCGGCTGCAACGGCGAGTGGTGCATCACCGCCGCTGCGGACTTCAACGGCGACGGCCGGCTCGACATCGTTGCCGGTAACGTCGTCTACGACGCCGACGGAACGGTGATTTGGGAGAACCTCACGGCGCCCGACGGCTTCGTCGCGGTCGCGGATATGACGCTCGACGGCAACCCAGACGTGGTGACGATCAGCGGCGGAAACGCTCGCGTTCTGAACGGCGTCGACGGAAGCGTCGTGTTTGGTCCCGTCGCGATCCCAGGCGGTGGCGTCGGCGGCGCACCGACGGTGGCGGACTTCGACGGCGACGGTCGTCCCGAATTCGCGGCTGCAGGTCGCGGCAACTACGCGGTCTATGACCTCGACTGCACGGGCACCCCGGACCCCTCGCTATGCGCGACCGAGCGAGACGATGGCATCCTCTGGTCGATCGCCGTCCAGGACCTCTCGTCGAGCGTCACCGGCTCGAGCGTGTTCGACTTCGAGGGCGATGGACAAGCCGAGGTCGTCTACAACGACGAGTGCCACCTCTACATCCTGGCCGGCGCGGACGGCGCCGAGCTGCTGAAAATGGAAAACTCGTCCCGCACCGCCGCCGAGTACCCGCTGATCGTCGACGTCGATGCCGACGGCAACTCCGAGTTCCTCGTGCCGGCCAACGACGACCAAATCGTCCGCGACAACTGCGCGGTGGGCACGCACGGGCTGCTCGCATTCGGCGACACCAATGACAAGTGGGTCCGCACGCGCGAGGTCTGGAACCAGCACACCTATCACGTCACCAACGTCGACGCGTCGGGCACCATCCCGGCCAGCGAGGACGACAACTGGTCGACGAGCGGCCTCAACAATTATCGCCAGAACGTCCAAGGCGAGGGCATCTTCAACGCGCCCGATCTTACGGTCGCCGGCCTCTCAGTCGACGCGAGCTCGTGCCCGAGCGCGATCACGATTCAGGCCCAGATCGCCAACACCGGGTCGCTCGGCGTCGAAGCCGGCGTGCCGGTAGGCTTCTATCAGGGCGTGCTTCCCGACGGCGTGCTCCTCGGCTTTGAAAACACCACCGTCGCGCTGCTCCCTGGCCAAAGCGAAACGCTCCGCCGCGACTTCGTCCCGGAGTCGGGGGACATCGGCCCCTGGGACTTCTACGTGACCGTCGACGACGAAGCCGCCGGCCTCTCGCTCACATTAGAGTGCGGCGAGGACAACAACGAGGGCAGCGTCGGCGCGGCCCAGTGCATCGTCGTGCAGTAGGCACCACCGCGAGCGCGCCCAGGCGCTCAGTCGCGGAGCATCGAGCGCAGGGCAACGATCTGCGTCTCCAAGTTCTCGCGGTTCTCGTCGACCAGATGCCGCGAGAGGGACAGCGCGGCCTGGTACGCTTGGAGCGCCCGTCGAGGCTGGCCGAGCGACCGGTACGCGTCTCCCGCGATCCAGTGTGCGAGCATGCTGGTGCCGTCGAGCTCGATCGCGCGCTCGGCGAGCGAGAGCGCCTTCGCTGGATCTCCGTGGAGCCGGAGCTCCCAACCCGCGGCGATCGCAAAATGGTTGGAGCGCGTCGCGTAGCGTTCGAGGTTGGCAAGCCAGCCCGCAAGCATGGGCCCGGTCGACGCGTCGAGCGACGTCGAGCCTAGGTACACGCCGAGAAGCGCTGAAAGGAGATCCGCATCGGTGGGATGTTCCGCGAGAGCCGCCTCCAGCGTCGAGGCCGCTTCCCCCTGGCGCTTCTGCTGGCGGAGAAGCGCTGCGCGAAGCACGGTCGCTCGCGTGCGTGTTGCCGGTTCTTCGAGAGCCATGCCGATGAAGCGCTCTGCGCGCTCGGCACCGCGCGGCTCGTTCCACGGCTCGAGCTCGGCCAACAGGAGCGCCGTTTCGCCACGCGAGAGCTCGACGACGCTCAAGTCGGGCGGCTCTGCGGTGTTCACTTTTCGAGCTCGCGCCGTGTAATTCTCGGTCAGATACCGCTGATAACGGGATTCGACGCGCAGGTCGCCGAAGTTCTCGCGCCACGCGGCAGGCTCATCCTGCCCCGCATGAAGCGCCCGCTGGTAGCGGTTGAACGGCGCGTAGTACGAGGGCTCGCCGAATCGCAGCAGATGCACGAGCGTCCAGGCTCCGGCGTAGTGCGCGACGTTCTCGCTCCAGTCGATCGCGTAGAACTCCGAGCGGTCCATGCTCCGAAGCTCTTCGACGCTTGGCGCGAGCGCATGCGACAGCACGAGCACCCTTTCCCCGTCGAGCTCCCGCTCGATGATCGGCTGTGCCGCCCAGTCTGTGCTTTCGAGGAACACGTACGGGGGATAGCCGAGCGTGAGCTCGTCGCCCTCGAGGCGGGTGGTTTCATAGAAGCTCGCCAAGCCTTCGTTGAACCAGACCGGTGCGGTCGGAAAGCACGCCGCGACGAGCTGGTGAGCCATTTCGTGCGTGAACACGCGAACCGACTCACGCCCCTTCGCCGACGTCAGGACGATCTGCGGCCGAAGACCGAGAAGCGCCGATCTGGACGGTCGAAACGTGCTCGGCTCGTTCGACTGCTGCGCGAGGGTCACCTCGAGGGGGGCCGTGAGCCGGTCGAACGCGCACGGCAGCTCGTACTCGGCGATCGCATCACGCATGCGCTGATAGCGTCGCGTCAGGTCCGCCGCCCGCTCCGCGTCGATGTTGGCGCGCACGCGCAGGTTGGCACTTTCGATGAGCACCCAGCCGCGCGTCCTCGACTCCAGCATCGAGGTTCCGCATCCCGTAAGGCAGCACGCGATTAACAGACAAAGAAAAGCAAACCGCGGTCGCACGGCGTCAGGGCTATCAGAAACAAACTGGCTCCACCAGCCCCGTGCCTGCCTCGGGCCCTTGCAGGCATCCGGTCGGGCTCCATTAAAAGAGCAGGAGCCAAACGATGGATCTCAACACCGGTATCGCCCCCGAAAAGCGTGAAGCGCTCGCCGACGAGCTCTCGAAGCTTCTGGCCGACAGCTACACGCTCTATCTCAAAACCCATAACTTCCACTGGAACGTCACCGGCCCGATGTTCCAGACGCTGCACCTGATGTTCGAGCAGCAGTACACCGAGCTCGCCATGGCTGTCGACCTGATCGCAGAGCGAATCCGCGCGCTCGGCGTCTTTGCTCCGGGCAGCTACGCGGCGTACGGGCGGCTCTCTCAGGTGACCGATACCGACGGCGTTCCCAAAGCGCTCGACATGGTGAAGCTGCTGGTCGAGGCGCACGAAACGGTGATTCGTACCGCGCGCAACGTCGTCACTCGCGCCGAAGACGCGGGTGACCAGGCCACGGCCGACCTCGGCACGCAGCGCCTGCAGATTCACGAAAAGACGGCGTGGATGCTACGAAGCCTTCTCGAGGACTAAGGCGCTTCGCGCGACAGCCATTGTGACGCGCTCGACCTTCGCCATACTCGTCGCGGCTATGCTCTCGGCGTCGGTGGCAAATGCAGATGACAAGTCGTCTCCGGCCGAGCCCGAGCGCAAAGCCGCGTCCGAGGCCACATCAGAAAAAGAGCTTGCCCCGATCTTTCGCTATCCGATGCTCTTGCGTATGCACGGGGGCGTCGGTTTCGCACAGCGAGCGCGCCTACAGGACGGCATTTCGCCGGCGTTCATGGGCGGGGTTCAGCTGATGCTTCCGGCAAACGCCACGCAGAGCTTCGGTGTCGAAGTCGACTTCATTCAGGCCGACGCGCGTGCGACGCGCCGCTACGTGGCTGTCGGTCTCCTCGTCGAAAACCGCCTTTTCGAGGTGTTCCTTCTCGGCATCGGGCTCATGGCCTACGTGCCCCTCGAAGAGCCGCGGCCGACGCCGGTCGGAATCACGACCAAGCTCGGGTGGTTGCCGCAGTATCACCGCATCATCAATCCTTTCGTCGTGCTGCGTGCCGATTGGATTTTTCACGACCGTATCGTCGGCATCCTGTCGGGG
>CAJIBU010000093.1_pt1 | contig 12966 bp, 12 predicted proteins | sample 9199451 | NCBI WGS metagenome assembly CAJIBU01 (sample SAMEA7708315, study PRJEB35096) | sediment metagenome | biome: marine neritic benthic zone biome [ENVO:01000025]; feature: sediment [ENVO:00002007]; material: shallow marine sediment [ENVO:03000034] sea grass bed [ENVO_01000059] ... | reverse complement strand
CCAAGTCCTTCCGGCCACCTTTGCAAGCCGAGCCGTCCGGCGGAGTCTCGTATCGCAATTTTTTTCGACCCGTCGTCCTGCTTGGTCGCCTAGTCCGTCTGAAACGCATTCTCTATCGCCGTGTCCTCTGCCGTCTGCGCGTCTGGTGCGACGGGCGGCGGTTCGCCTAGGGCTCTCTTGATCGCTTGGGCCTGGGTGCGGGTTGCGCCGGACTCGACGAGCTGGTCTTCGGTGGCGGCCATCACTCCGCGGAGCGAGCCGAGGTTTCGGAGGAGCTTGCTTCGTGTTTTCGGTCCAACGCCTGGCACCCCGTCGAGCTCGCTTCTCAGCCTGCGCTTCTTGCCGATCTTTTTTCGGAGCGCGTTCGAGGCGCGGTGGGTCTCGTCGCGCGCGAGTAAGAGGAGCGACAGGGCGGAGTTTGTGCGCACTGGGATCGCGTTCTTCTGGCCGGGGCGAAAGACGCGGTCGCCCTCCTGTTCGCCGGCTGCCGTCGTTCGGGGTTTCGCGACCGACGCGACCTCCAGCTCGGCGAGGCCGATATCTTCGCGCGCTCGGACCGCGACGCCGAGCTGCCCTTTGCCGCCGTCGACCACGAGCAGGTCGGGCAGCTCCCAGCCAGCTTCCTCTTCTTTGCCACGACGTAGTCGTCGCACGAGAACCTCGTACATCGCCGCGTAGTCATCCCCCCCTCCCACGGTCTTGACGCGGAAGCTGCGGTAGCCGGCCTTGTCCGGCACGCCGTCCTGAAGCGCGACGAACACGGCCACCGTCTCTTCGCCACCCGTATGCGAGACGTCGACGCACTCGATTCGCCTCGGCAGCACCGGTAGACGAAGCTGTCGCTGAAGCTCCTCGAGGCGCGCCTCGACGTCCTCGCGGGCGCGCTCTTTTTCGTGAAAGGCATGCTCCGCGTTTTCACGCGCTAGCTGCAGAAGCTTCACCTTGGCGCCGCGCTGCGGCTGGTTGATGTGAACACGGCGCCGGCGGTTTTCACTGAGCAGCTCTTCGAGCCCCTCGCTCATCTCGATCTGAAGCGGCACGAGGATTTCGTCCGGCAAGCTCGGCCGGTCGACGTAGTGCTCTCTGAGGAAAGCACCCAGCATCTCGTCGTTTGGGACAGCCACTCGTTTCAGCGGAAGGGTCTGAACGCCGAACAAGCGCCCGCCCTTCATGCTGAGCACGGCGACTTCGACTTGGTCGCCCTGCCGGTGAAAGCCGATCACGTCCTGGTCGGACTTCCCGACACCCGCGACACGCTGCTCCTCGCGGGCGCGCTCCACCGCGCGGATCTGGTCGCGGTAAACCGCGGCGCGCTCGTACTCGAGCTCGCCCGACGCGTTCGCCATCCTCTGGTCGAGGTCCTCCACCAGCTCGTCGTGGCGGCCGTCCAAAAACCGAGCCACGTTGGCCACCTGCGACCGATACTCGTCCTCGTCGACCTCCAGCACGCAGGGCCCGGGGCAGCGCTTGATCTGGTGCTGCAGACAAGGCCTCGACCGCAGGCGGAACTCGGTGTCCGTGCACGTTCGGAGCTGGAAATAGCGGTTGACCAGCCTGAGCGTCTGTCGAGCCGCGGTCGCCGAGTGGTACGGCCCGAAGTATTGCGCGCCGTCGGGTTTCGGACGCCGCACCACCTCGAGCCGCGGCCAGGGCTTGCCCGGGTCGAGCCTCAGCGAAAGAAACTCTTTGTCGTCGCGAAGCTTGAAGTTGTACTTCGGCTGATGTGATTTGATCAGCTGGTTTTCGAGCAGCGCCGCTTCCTTGTCGGTGTGGGTGACGAAGGTTTCGACGTCTGTGAGCTCGCGCTCGAGTCGGCTCACGAAGGCACGAACGTCGCTCGAGCCGGGTTGGAAATAGCTTCGGACTCGGCTCCGCAGGCTTCGTGCCTTGCCGACGTAGAGCACTTTATCGCCGGCTCCGTGAAACACGTAGACCCCGGGCGATGCGGGCAGGTTGTCGAGCTTGCGCTGCGCGGCGTCGGTGACCACGACGCTGCCATACCACGCGACCGGCGTTCGATCGCGCCGAGGCTCAGGTGGGCCGAATCAAGCGTTCGTCGGTGACGACCACGTCGACCTTCACGTCGAACGGCTGCTCGGGTATCTCCGACACGAGCTGAAACTCGTACGCGACTACGCAAACGCAGGCGCTCTTCAGCTTCGGGATGAGGCGATCGTAATAGCCGCCGCCGTACCCGATGCGATAGCCGCGCGGATCGACCGCAAGTGCAGGGACCAGCGCGAAATCCACCTCTTCCGGATGCACCTCCGGCGCGTCGCCCGGTGGTTCGGGCACACCGAACGCTCCTTTGACGAGCAGCGTGTCCGGAGCGACGAGGCGAAGATCGAGCTCGCCTTCGACGACGCGAGGCAGCGCGACGCGCCGGCCCTTGGCCAGGGCATCGTCCATCGTCGCGCGCGTTTCGACCTCACTTCGAATCGAAGAAAAGGCGAGGAGCGTTTTTGCACCCGCGAGCTCCTCGAGTGTTCGCAGCTGATCCGAAATCCTCGCGGACCGCACCTTGGACGCCGACTCGGGAAGCGCATCGCGCACGGCCCTCATCTGTCGGCGGAGCATCTCTTTGGCGCGTCGGCGGAGCTCTGCATCGCCCCCCGTGCTTCCCGCGTTCACGTCTCGATTTGCTGCGCGAGCTCGGCGTCGGCGTCGAGGCGCTGATCGATGCGCCGAATCGCGGTGCCGACCACCTGGCGAGTCTGCGCCTCGAATCGCTCTCGACGTCGTTCGGAAGCGTCGAGGTCTTCTGCGAGGCTCAGAGCGACCACCGCAAGCATCTGAGCAGGGGTTGCCGCGCGCGCAGCTTTCGGGCCGAGCGCCTCCACGCGCTCGTTCACCATGTTCGCCAGGCGCTGGAGGTGGGCCTCGTCGGCGTCGGAGGACATGCGATATCGAGCGCCGGCAATCTCGATCTGAACAGTGCGCTTCACGGTTGTCGGGAAGGTAGTCCTCCAGCTCCTTATGCGTCAAGGTAGGAGATCGCCATCCATCCCCTCCCGTTCCGCTGCGGTCGGAATCCGACTACGAGGGTTTATGAGACACCGTTCGGGCGTGTTATCTTTGATCCCTGGGGGGAACGACAGAGCGTCATGATCAAGGTTAGCTGCCCGTCATGTAATGCGTCTTACGACGTCGACGAGGATCGTTTGCCGCGGGAGGGGCTTCGGATGCGCTGTCCAAAGTGCAGCGAGAGCTTCCAAGTCCATCGCGACGGCAGCACCGCGAAGACGGGCGGCGGCGCCGCACCGAGCGCGAATCGCCGCGCGGCACGCAAGCGAACGCAGGTCGGGGTCGGACCACAGATGCCGCCGCCGGTTTCCGCCGGTGCCAAGGAAGCCGCACCCTCGGACCTTCCGGCGCCCGAGGGCGAAGTCGATCTCCCCGCGCCTTTCGCGGGGGACCTCTTTGGCGACCTGCCGGCCCCGAAGGAAGGCGGACAGTCTCTCGATTTCGATCCGTTCGGCGAATCGGACGGCGCGGACCTTCCCACGCCAAAGGAGCCTGCAACCGATTCTGGATTCGATCCGTTTGCAGACATGGATTTGCCGGCCCCGCTTTCGGCTCCCGGCGGCACCGATCTGCCGGCCCCGCTCGTTCGCTCCGGCGAGTCTGAAGTCGATCTTCCCGCCCCCAAGGCCGGCGGCGCTTCTGGTGCTCAAGAGGAGGTCGACCTTCCGATGGCGCTCACCGACGCCGAGCTTCCGAGGCCGATGGATGAGTCCACCATCCCCGAAGCGATGTCGCTCGACTCCGACCTTCCCATCCCGACAGGCCACGAGAATCTACCCGTGGCTCGTGAAGATTTCGCGGACCTCGACATCGACGGCCCGGAGCGGGTTCACGGCGGCGGACCGGTCGAGCTCGACCTTCCCGACGGGGGCGACCTCGAGCTCGATATGGAGGTCGACGAATCCCCGCGAAAGCCGCCGCCGCCGCCGCCTGTCGGGCAGATCGCAGGCCCGCCTGGACAGGCTCCAGCCGAGGGTCGGGATTCCGCAGAGCTCGTCCTCCCCTCGGAAGAGGAGCTCGAGTTTTCGGAGCTCGAAGAGAGCGCGGAAGGCGTGCACCGCATGCCGCATCCCGGTGGCGAGCCGGGCGAAGGCGCAGTCGCGAAGCCGACGCCTGCCGCAAAGAAAAAGGCGTCGCTCAAAGCGCCTCCGTGGCTTCTCAAAGGCGTCGCAACGCTTGCGGCCTTCGGCCTGATTCTCGGTGTCGGCTTCTACCTCGGGACCACCAAGTACGGTCTCTTCGGCATTCATCTCGTCGAGCCCTTCATGCCGGGAGCCGGCGACGACCTGGTCGTCGCGCAGGCGATCGAAAGCGCCGAAATGGTTGCCTCCGCCGACACCTACGCGACATCGCAAGCAGCGCTCGATGGGCTTCGCGCGGCGCGGCAAGAAGCCGGCCTCAACCGGGCCCTCGCGGCACGGGGCCTGCTGCACGAATCGTTTCACTCCATTCGATTTGGCCAAGATGCCGAAAGCGCGAGCGTCGCCGACGAGCTCCGCTTGTTCTTGCAGCGTCGAGGCGACGACGCCCCGCGTGTGCATGTCGCGCTGGCCGCAGACGCGCTCCGCAACGCCGATATCGCGCTTGCGAAGTCCGAAGTCGCTCTCGCTGCGACGGAGGATGGCACCGACGTCTATGTCGACCTGGTTTCTGGCGAGGTCGCCTTGAAGGCTCGCGATGCAGAAGCGGCGCTTCAGGCGTTTGACCGTGCGCTCGCCAAACACGAGAGCGCGCGCTCGCAGTGGGGGATTGCGCGTGCGCACGAAATGCTCGGCGACCGCGAAAATGCGGCTTCGTCGGCGCGCGCGACCTATGCACTGAACCCAGAGCACGCAGGTGCGGCCGTCGCCGTCGCCGAAGCGCTGCTCGACGAAGGCAAGATCGACGAGGCGTACGAGCTTCTACAGGCGCCCGCCGGCCTCGCGGCCGACGACGCTGGGACGCCGCGCGCACGCGCTGACGAGTCTGCCGCGCGCACGCTCGTTGCACGCATCGAAGAACAGCGCGGTCGCCTGGGCGCCGCGCGCGAGATGTACGAAAAGGCCATCGAGCTCGACACCAGCAACGTCGACGCGGCGCTCGGTGCGGCTCGGCTCGTTCTGCTCGAAGGCGCGTATCCCGACGCCTACGCGCGATTCAAGACGGTGCTCGGTTCCGAGGTCCCACCCGGAGCCGAGATGCACGTGACCGGGAAGCCGCGCGTTGTCGTCGAGGCCAAGCTCGGCGCAGTCGAAGCGCTCGTCGCGATGGACAAGGGCGACGAGGCGCAGACGTTGCTCGCCGACCTTCAGACACCCGAGCCGGTGAGCCGTGACGTCGAGCTTTGGCGCGGCAAAGTGTTCGAGAGCCTCAAAGACACGCGCCAGGCGGTGCGCCACTTCCGCGATGCGATCCAGCTCGACCCGAAATCGATCCAAGGGTACATGGCGCTCGCGCAGCATTACACGTCCACCAAACGTCCCGGTGAAGCTGTCGCCGTGCTCGTCGAAGCGCAGCGCAACGTGGAGATCACGGCCGAGGTCCGCCGCCTGCTCGGCTGGGCCGAGCTTCAACGCGGTCGCGTCGACGAAGCGATCGACGAGTTCCAAAAGGCGCTGCGTCTCGACGAGAACGATTCGTCGGCACGGTTCGGTCTCGCGATTGCCTACAGGCGAAACGGGATGCTCGAAAAAGCAGCAGCCCGGCTCGCCGAGGTCGAGGCGGTCGATGCCAAGTTCCCAGGGCTCGCGCTCGAACGAGGGCGGCTCGCGGAGGCCGCAGGCGACATGGACGGGGCGGTGCTGAGCTACCGAAAGGCCCTCGAAGAGTCGCCGAACGATGCCGCGTTGAAGTCGCGCCTCGGCGCTGCGCTGATGCTCATTGGTCAGCTCGAGGAATCCGAGCAGCTCCTGAAGGAGGTGATTTCGGCGCAACCGTATTCGGCCGAGGCCGAGCACTTCCTCGGTCGCATCAACATGGAGCGGGGTCAGCTCGAGTCCGCGCGACAGCACTTCCTCCGCGCCGCGCGGCTCGACTCCGAGCGCGGGATGTACCGAATGTACGTCGCGTGGGTGGCGCTAGAAACCAACGAAATGACGACGGCGCTCCGCGAGCTCGACAACGCGCTCAAGCTCGACCCGGGTCTCGGCGATGCGTATTGGCTGCGGGCGCGGATCGGCATTCGCGCCGGCACGGTCCGTGACGCGCTCACCGATCTGCGCAAAGCGCTCGACCTCAACCCGAACCGGATCGAGGCGTGGGCGGCGATGGGCGAGTGTCACTACCAGCTCGGCCAGGTCGGCGAGGCGATCTCCGACTACGAGAAAGCGGTCGCGGGCGATCCGAGCCGAGGCGTGTGGTGGTATCGCCTCGGCCGGCTCCAGCTCGACGAAGGCAGGACGCCAGCGGCGCTCGCGTCGCTCAGCAAGGCGGCCTCGATCGGCGACCAGGCGCCCGAGGGCAAAGCATGGCTTGCGGATGCGCACCGTCTGACTGGCGACATTCTGCTGGCACAGAACAAGCGGCAGGACGCGGTCGTCGAGTACGGGCGCTATTTGCAGCTTGCGCCACGGGACGCGATCGACCGCCCGGACGTCGAGGCCACGCTTCGCAGGATCGGCGACGGGCGCCTCGACTGAGCCGCTCAGCGGAGCTGGTCTTTGCCAAACGCGCTCGGGAGCAGCGTCGCGAGGGTGAAGTCCGCATGCTCGTCGCCGGCGTAGCTTCGAATCGGCAGCGCGGAAGCGAGCTCCGCGAGACACTGGCGGCAGATCCCGCAGGGTGGCGTCGGGCTGCTCGCCCCCGAGACGATCACGAGCGCTGTGAGCTCGCGCTCCCCGGCTGCGACCGCCGTGGCAAGAGCCCCGCGCTCGGCGCAGAGCGTGGCGCCGTAGCTCGCGTTTTCGACGTTGCACCCCGTGAAGAGCCCGCCTGGCGTTTTGAGAGCGGCGCCCACGGCGAAGCCGGAATAGGGCGCATAGGCGCGCCCCCGCGCTTCCTCCGCCGCCTCTTTCAGCGCCTCCCAAATCGGCTCGTCGATCATAGAGACTCCAAAACCCCAGTGAGGAGCGCCTCGAATCGCGGCTGGACCCGACGCGCGCTCTCTTGAACCTCCTCGTGGCTCAGCGGCTCACCGGTGACGCCCGCGGCCAAGTTGGAAATGCAGGACACGCCGAGCACGCGGCATCCGATGTGGCGAGCGGCCAGCACTTCGAGCACGGTGCTCATGCCCACCGCGTCTGCACCGAGAACGCGAAGCATTTGGATCTCGGCGGGCGTTTCGTATGCGGGTCCGAGAAGGCCTGCGTACACGCCCTGACGGAGCGTGAAGCCTTGGCCCGCCGCTACGTTCGACGCGATTTCGATCAGCTCGGGGTCGTAGGCCCGCGTCATGTCGACGAACCGGGGTCCGAGCCGCTGGTCGTTTGGACCGAGCAGGCTGCTCGTTCCGGTCAGATTGAGCTGGTCGGTGATCGCCATGAGGTCGCCGACCTCGAGCCCTTCTGCGATCCCGCCGGCGGCGTTGGTCACGATCACCGTCTTTGCGCCGAGCGTTGCCATCAGCCTGACGCCGAATGCGACATCCTTTGCCGTGTATCCCTCGTAGAGGTGCGCGCGCCCCTGCATGGCCGCGACAGTCTTGTTGCCTCGGCGACCGACGACCAGGTTGCCGTCGTGCCCGACCACGCCGGACAGCGGCATGTGTGGGATCTCCGAGTACGGGATCGCGACCGCGTCGCCGAGTGACCCCGCATAGGCGCCGAGGCCCGAGCCGAGCACGAGCGCCACCTCCGGTTGGAGCACGCCGTGCGTCTGGATCGCAGCGGCCGCCTGTTCGAGCTCGTCGGTCATTGCGCCCGCATTGTACGCCAGCTCCGCTATAGTGCCGGCCGGATGCCGAAACTCCTCGCGATCGCCTTTTTGGCGCTGTTGCTCGCGTGCGGCGGGAGAACGGCCGAGGGCCCGGCCACCGATATGCCGACAGAGGTCGTCGAGGAGGAGGCTGTGCCGCAGACCTTCGAGCCGTCGGTCTTGGTGTCGATCGTGCCTGTCGCTACCGCCGTGGAAATCCCGCGCGACTGCTCGAAACCCGTGGAGGAATCCTGCAACGCGCTCGATGACGACTGCGACGGCGTCATCGACGACGGCTGCGAATATGGGAGCGGCCTGATTCAGGTGACGGCGTCCTGGGATACGGGCGCCGACATCGACCTCTACATCACCGGCCCGCTCGGGGACACGCTGAGCTTTCAGCGTCCGTCCCTCCCCTCGGGTGGCAGACTCGACCACGCGGGTCGCGGCGACTGCGCGGCGAGCCTGCCCAACCCGCAGGTGGAAAACGCGCGCTGGGTCGGTAGCCGCCCCATCGAGGGGATCTACGAGATCGAGATTCACTACTGGGGCGAGTGCATCGGGAGCGGCGGGCCCACCAACGTCACCATCTCCGTTGCGGTCTCGCGTCAGGTCGCCGGCCAGTACAGCCAAAGCCTGCTCCCCGGCGAACGGGTGCGAGTGTTGCGATTCGTGCTGCAATGAGCCGCCCGGCGATTCCGCGGTTGCTGGCGCTTTGCCTTCTGTGTCAGGGGGCGCTGACGATCGCGACCGCGGTCCTCGCTAGAGAAGGCTCGCACCCGTCTCGCGTCGTCCTTTGTATCGCAGCCTGTTTCATCCCGTACGCGGTCGCGCTCGCGGTCTCTGTGCGCGTCGACGCGAAGGTGCTCGCACGGCTCGGCATGGTGGCCTCCGCGGTGTTCGGCGTCGCACTGCTGTTCGCGCCGCCAGCGCTCTCCGACGACCTCTATCGCTTCGTCTGGGAAGGGCGCCTGTGGCTCGAGGGCCAGAACCCGTTCCTCGTGCCGCCCGATGACCCTTCGCTTTCCGCGCTTCGAGACGCCGACTGGGAGCCGATCAACAACAAACCGCTGAGCACGATCTACCCGCCTCTCGCGCAGGTCTTGTTCGCATTGGGCGCGCTGCTAGGCGGAGGCGCGTTGGCACCCAAGCTCGTCGCGCTGCTCGGTCATCTGTTCGGTGTGTGGGCCGTCGGCCGGGTGAGCGACGACGCTCGCGCGCCGCTCGCGCTCGGCCTGAATCCACTGCTCCTCGGCGAGAGCGCGCTCAACGGCCACTTCGACATCGTCTGCGGGACCGCGCTGCTGCTCGCGACTTGGTATGCCGCCCGCGGTGCGTTCGGGCGTGCGGCGGTAGCCACCTGCGCCGCCGTCGGCCTGAAGGTGGTCGGGCTCATCGGCCTGGCGCTTCTTTTCAAGCGGCCGCGAACGCTGCTTGCTGCGATCGTCGTCTGCGCGTTTCTGATCGCGCCGCTCGTCCTCTGGCGAAGCCCGGTCGACCCCGTCTCGGGCGCCGCTCAGTTCGCGCTTCGCTGGCGCGGCAACGAAAGCCTCTTCGCCGGCGTCGCGTGGCTCGCAGGGCTCGTCTTCGATCCGCCGGAGTCTCTCGTCGTCGCGCGTACGGCGGTGGCAGCGATCGTGCTCGTGCTGTGCGGGCTCGCCGTGCGCCGCGACCTTCCGCCTCTTCAGGCTATGCGCGCGCTCACATGGGCGGTGCTGCTGCTCTCGCCGCAGGTGCACCCCTGGTATTTGGCCTGGCTGCTGCCGCTCGAGGTCGCCGCGCAGGGGAGGGCGGGCCTCGTGTGGAGCGCCGCGGTTCTGCTCGCGTACGCCCCGATCGACCGATGGATGACCGAGCGGGTTTGGGACATGCCCGTCGCCCTGCGGGGGGTCGAGTACGTCGCGGTGGCCGCCGCGCTCGCTCTCGATCCGCGGCGCCCGAGCTTTCGGCGCCCGCCCGAAGAGCGCCGATAGCCCTGCACTTTCGGGCAGTTGCGTCCATTCGGAGGGCCGGCTTCGTTTCGGCTTGCGAGGCGAGCCCCAGCCCTTAGACTTCGCGGCCCAAGAAGGCGGAATTCCTGATGTATGCGGTGATTCAGACAGGCGGCAAGCAGTACCGAGTCGAGCAGGGCGACACGATTCGCGTCGAGAAGCTCGACGGCGATGTGGGCTCCAAGGTCGAGTTCACCGACGTGCTCATGGTTGGCGGCGAGAAGGTGCAGGTCGGCAAGCCTCATGTGGGTGGTGCCAAGGTCACTGCCGAGATCATCGCGCAGGACCTCGCAAAGAAGATCATCGTGTTCAAGATGAAGCGCCGAAAGGGCTACCGTCGCCGCCGCGGCCATCGTCAGCCCTACACGGAGCTCCGCATCGAGAGTGTGAAAGGCTAAGGTCGGTCGATGGCGCATAAAAAAGGACAGGGCTCATCCCGAAACGGCCGCGACTCCAAGCCACAGTATCGCGGGGTCAAAGTCTTCGGCGGTCAGGAGGTTCCCGCGGGAAGCATTCTCGTTCGCCAGGTCGGCCAGTCGTTTCACCCGGGTGAGAACGTCGGGGTTGGCAGGGACTACACGCTCTGGGCCAAGGTCGGGGGCGTCGTGAAGTTCGAGCGCCGCGGTCGCAGCGGAAAACGCGTCAGCGTGTATCCCTCCGACGGCTGAGCGACTCCTTGCAGGAGCGGTTCCCGGCCCCGGAGTTCGAGTCGCCGACCGGCAGCGTCTTTCCGCCGCCCGCTCGTCGCAGGGTCTATTGCAACCGCAACATGCGACTCGACCTCGTCAAGGCGGTCGGCTTCGACATGGACTACACCCTGGCGATCTACCGCCAGGCGGAGATGGACCGCCTCAGCATCGACGCGACCGTCCGCAAGCTCGTCGAACGCGGCTATCCCGAAGAGCTGCTGACGATGAGGTATCGGACCGACTTCCCGATCCGCGGACTCCTGATCGATCGCAAGCTCGGCAACGTCCTCAAGATGGACCGCTACCGGTACGTGAAGACCGCCTATCACGGCTTCCGCAAGCTGACCCGCGAGGAGCGGCGCCGCGCCTATCACACGCGCCGCCTCAGGCCCGGCACCGAGCGCTATCACTGGGTCGACACGCTCTACGCGTTGTCCGAGGTCGCGGTCTACGCCGCGGTGATCGAGCAGCTCGAGAGCCATGGCGGGCGCGTCGAATACGGGCAGCTCTTCGCGGACATTCGCGACTGCGCCGATCTTTCGCACCAAGACGGGTCGATCCTCGACGTCGTGCTTGCCGATCTGCCGCGCTTCGTCGACCGCGACCCGGACCTCGGCGTGCTGTTTCACAGGCTTCGAAGCGCCGGTAAGCGACTGTTTCTGCTCACGAACTCCGGCCCCGAGTACACCGACGCGATGATGACCTACCTGCTCGAAGGCGCGCGCGAGGAGTACCCCAGCTGGAAGAACTACCTCGACTACGTCTGCACCGCTGCGAAGAAGCCAGGCTTCTTCACCGGCAAAGCGCCCTTCGTCGACCTCGACTCCAACACGGAAGTCCGGGAGCTGACCCGGGGGCGCGTCTATTCGGGGGGCAACATCGTCGACCTTCAGCGATCGCTCGGCCTCGCGGGTGACGAGGTGCTGTACGTCGGCGACCACATCTACGGTGACGTGCTCCGCGCCAAGAAGGAGTCGACCTGGCGGACCGCCATGATCATCCAGGAGATGGACGACGAGCTTCGGGTTCACCGGGAACACGCGCTCAGCTTCGAGCGGGCCGACGCGCTCGAGCAGATGCGCGATGCTGTCCAGGACGAGCTCCGCGAGCATCAGGCGCGGTTGAAACGGGTCGAGCGCAAGCTCGCCGAGGCCTCAAAGGAGGGGGAAAGGCCCTCCTGGGAAGCCAAGAAGGTTCGTCACCGTCGCTCGATCGACCGCCTGCGCGCGCAGCTCAAGGAGCTCGACGCCGAAGCGGAGAGCCTCGACGAGACTCTCGACCAGGCTTTTCATCCGTTTTGGGGGTCCGTGTTCAAAGCGGGCAGCGAAGTCTCGAGCTTCGGGAACCAGGTCGAACAGTACGCCGGCATCTACACGTCGCGCGCCACCAACCTCGGCCAGTACTCACCGATGCACTACTTCCAAAGTCCGCGTCATCGGATGCCGCACGAGTCCGGTGGTTCGAACGGCGGCTGAGAAGAGATCCGCGCGGTCGCTTCGATCGCATTTTTCACTTCGCAAATGGAGTGCCTTGTCTATACTGCGCTCCCAACGAAAGGGAGCGCCACATGGCTACAGCGAAGAAGCGAACCACGAAGAAGCGCACGACGAAGAAGCGCACGACCAAGAAGGCCACGAAGCGCACGACGAAGAAGCGCGCGACCAAGAAGGCCACGAAGAAGCGCAGCACCAAGAAGCGCGCCGCGCCCAAGAAGCGCACGACGGCCAAGAAGACGACCAAACGTCGAACCACTAAGAAGAAGAAACTCAGCGATCAGCTCGAGGACTGGTTCGAGAAGGCTGGCAAAGACGCGACCAAAGAGTACGAGCAGCTCAAGAGGGCTGCCGACAAAGAGATCAAGTCGCTCGGAAAGACGATCGACAACGCGCTCAAGTCGCTTCAGAAGAAGGCCAAGCCCAAGAAGCGGACGGCGCGCAAGAAGAAATAGCGGTGGAGCCAAGGGGGATCGAACCCCTGACCTTCGCACTGCCAGTGCGACGCTCTCCCAGCTGAGCTATGGCCCCGAAAAGGGGCCTGGCTTAGCACCTGGGTGACGCCGCGCAAACGCACTCGGATTTCTTGACGTTTGCGGCACGGACGGCGAAACGAAGAGCCATGCGGGCCGCGGTTCTCTTTGGCATCCTCGTCGCAGGGTGCAGCGCTCACGACGACCTCGCGCTCTTCGAGCTCGAACGCGTCGAGCCGTCGGAGGTTGAGTCGGGCGAAACGCTTCGCGTCGTCGGAAGCGGATTTGCGCTCGGCAGAACGCCGGAGATCGTGCTGCGTGGCATCGCCTATCGTCCCGGTCGGGCGCCGCTACCGATCGAGCGCGTGCTCTCGGGCTCCGTCCACTCCGAGTCCTCGATAGAGATCGCGGTCGACGACGCGCTGCTCGAAGCCGTCGGTGGTCGCGCGACGGTCGACGGCACGAT
>CAJIBU010000146.1_pt1 | contig 13016 bp, 10 predicted proteins | sample 9199451 | NCBI WGS metagenome assembly CAJIBU01 (sample SAMEA7708315, study PRJEB35096) | sediment metagenome | biome: marine neritic benthic zone biome [ENVO:01000025]; feature: sediment [ENVO:00002007]; material: shallow marine sediment [ENVO:03000034] sea grass bed [ENVO_01000059] ... | reverse complement strand
CGAACGCGCACGCCTCTCCAGAACTCTTGACCGACGCTCGTAAGCACGAACGCACAGGTCGAAAAGGACACGACCGGGGCAACCGCCGACATCCATGCGAGCACGGCGCCGGTGCGCGTGTCGTAGATCTGCGTGGGCTCGACGACGGGCGGGTATCCGAAACGCTCACCAAACGCGAGCTGCAGCGCCGCGACTGCCACGCCGGCACCGAGGGGAAGCGCGAGCGCCCGGGCGAGCTTCGAGCCTGTGGCCTTGCGCCACGCCACCAGCGGACCGACGCCCGCCAGAAACAAGAGCACGATGCCGAGCGGCACCATCCATTTGTTGTAGAAGCCCGGCCCTACCGTGACCTCCTCGCCTCGCACCCACTGGCTCAACAGCGGGAACGTGGTGGCCACCAGGACGAACACCATCATGCCGAGGAGCACCCAGTTGTTGAGCAGGAACGCAAACTCCCGGCTCACCAGCGACTCGATTTCGTTGTCTGCCTTGAGCTTCGGGAGCCGCCAAATCATCAGCGCCGCGATGCCGATGAGGAGGAACACCATGTACCAGACGAAGTACTGCCCGATGTCGGAGCGGGCGAACGAGTGCACGCTCGCGATCAGGCCCGATCGAGTCAAAAACGTCCCGAAAATGGTGAGGAAAAACGTCAGCGCGAGGAGAAAGACGTTCCAGACCTTCATCATGTGGCGCCGCTCTTGGATCAGCACCGAGTGCAAGTACGCCGTGCCGACCAGCCACGGCATGAAGGAGGCGTTTTCGACCGGGTCCCAGGCCCAGTAGCCGCCCCAGCCGAGCTCTTCGTACGACCAGAGGCAGCCGAGCAGGAGGCCGAGCGACAAGAACGTCCAGGCGATCATCGACCAGAGGCGCGCCGCGCGCACCCACTCGTTGCCGAGCCTGCCGGTGACGAGGGCAGCGATCAGAATCGCGAAGGGCACCGACCAGCCGACGAACCCGAGGTAGAGCGAAGGCGGATGGATCGCCATCCAGTAGTTTTGAAGGAGCGGGTTCAAGCCTTCGCCGTCGCCGGGCGTGGTGCGGATGTACGTCGCAAACGGGTTGGCCGCGAAGAGCATCAGCACCGCGAAGAAGATCAGGATGCTCATCAGCGTGGCGAGGATCCAAGGCTGAAGCTCGGTGTACCGGCCTCGGAGCCAGCGCGTGACGAAGAAGGTGTAGCCGCAGAGCAAAAACGCCCACCAGAGAAGCGACCCGTCCTGACCGCCCCAAAGTGACGCGATCAAATACCACCACGGCATCGAGCGGTCGCTGTAACGCGCGACGTAGCGGATGCGGAAATCGTGAACCTGAAACGCGTACGCCAGCACGCAGACCGCGACGAGGACCAGAGCGCACGTCGCGTAGGTGCCCCAGCGAGCGGCGGGCAGGAGATGAGGCCGACCCCGGCCTGCGCCCATCGCGACGGCCATCGTGTACGACGCGCTGACCAGGATGAGGCACAGGATGAGTGTGCCCAGTAAAGGAATGTCGAGTGCCGGCATGATGGTCAGTGGCGCGTTGCCCCATAGACTATGTAGAGGCAACGAGTTTTCGGGCAAGCGCAGTGAAAAGCCCCGCGCGGCGCAAGGCCGGCGGGGCTCGTTTCGTGGTGCGAGTTAGCGGGGTTAGTCGCCTTCTTCGAACTCGGCGTCGATGACGTCGTCGTCCGCCTTGGCCGCATCGGCCGGCTGTTCACCCGTGGGCGCGCCGCCCGTATCGGACGCTGCCGAGCTGTAGGCGGCCGCTGCGAGCTCCTTCATCGCGGCCTCGAGCGCCTCGGTGTGGGTCTTCATGGCGGCCGCATCGTTGCCTTCGATGGCTTCGCGAAGCGACTTCACCTTGCCCTCGACCTCGCTCACCTTTTCCTCGGGAAGCTTGTCCTTGACGTCTTCGAGGGCTTTTTCGACCGCGTAGGCGAGCTGGTCCGCCTGGTTGCGGGCCTCCACCTGCTCGCGGCGCTTGCGGTCCTCTTCCTCGTGGGTGGCGGCGTCCTCGACCATCTTGTCGATCTCGTCGTCGGAGAGACCGCTGTTGGCCGTGATGGTCACCTTCTGGTCCTTGCCGGTGGCTTCGTCCTTCGCCATCACGGACAAGATGCCGTTGGCGTCGATGTCGAACGTGACCTTGATCTTCGGAATGCCGCGCGGCGCGGGCAGGATGCCCTCGAGGTGAAAGCGCCCGAGCGTGCGGTTGTTGCTCGCCTCTGCGCGCTCGCCTTGAAGGACGTGGATCTCGACCTTGGTCTGGCTGTCCTCCGCCGTGGAAAACACCTCTTCCTTCTTGGTTGGAATGGTGGTGTTTCGCGGAATGAGCGCCGTCATGACGCCGCCGAGCGTCTCGACGCCCAGGCTGAGCGGCGTGACGTCGAGCAGCACCATGTCCTCCACGTCTCCCGAGAGGACGCCGGCCTGCACCGCCGCGCCGAGCGAAACGACCTCGTCCGGATTGACGCCCTTGTGAGGCTCTTTTCCGAAGAACTTGGTCACCGCTTCTTGAACCATCGGAATCCGCGTCGAGCCGCCGACCAGCACGACCTCCGCGATGTCCGCGGCGGTCTTTCCGGCGTCGGAAAGCGCCTTCTTGCAGGGCTCCATCGTTCGTTGCACCAGGTCGTCGATCATCGACTCGAGCTTGGCCCGGGTGAGACGAATGTTGAGGTGCTTCGGACCCGAGGCGTCTGCCGTCAAGAACGGAAGGTTGACCGTGGTCTCGAGCTTCGTGCTGAGCTCGATCTTGGCTTTCTCAGCCGCGTCCTTGAGACGCTGGAGGACCATCTTGTCCTCGCCGACGTCGATGCCTGTGTCCTTCTTGAACTCTGCGACCAGGTATTCGATGACCTGGTGGTCGATGTCGTCGCCACCCAGGTTGGTGTCTCCGTTGGTGCTCACGACGTCGACGACTTTGTCGCCAACCTCGAGGATCGAGATGTCGAAGGTACCGCCACCGAAGTCATACACGGCGATCAGGTGGTCGTCGGTCTTGTCGAGACCGTACGCAAGCGCAGCCGCGGTCGGCTCGTTGACGATCCGCTTGACCTCGAGACCGGCGATCTTGCCGGCATCTTTGGTGGCCTGACGCTGCGAGTCGTTGAAGTAGGCCGGGACGGTGATCACCGCCTCGCTGACGGTCTCGCCGAGGTAGTTCTCAGCCGCCTTCTTCAGCTTGCGAAGAACCTGAGCCGAAACTTCGGGCGGGGACACTTCTTTGCCGTGCACCTCGAAGGCCGCGTCACCATTGCTGCGCTTGACGACCTTGTAGGGCATGCGCTTGGCCTCGTCGGCGACTTCGTCGTAGCGGCGGCCCATGAAGCGCTTGGCCGAGTAGACGGTCCCCTCGGGGTTGGTGATCGACTGTCGCTTGGCGATCTGCCCGACGAGAATCTCATCCTGGTCGTCCCATGCGACGACAGACGGCGTGATCCGGTCACCCTCTTCGTTGACGATGACCTTCGGCTCCTTGCCCTCCATGACCGCAACCACGGAGTTGGTCGTGCCGAGGTCGATGCCGATGATTTTTCCCATGTTTTTTCGTTCTCCTTTGGCTCCGGGCTGACGCCGGAATGTGGGCAACCTAACCACGCCAGAGGGCGCGTCAAGCGGCTTCAGCCGGTCACCATGTCCCGAAGCGCGAGCACGTCGGCGCTGTCGGCGAGCACGATGAGGGAGTCCCCGGCGTGGAGCTCGTGCTCGCTTCCCGGGTTGTAGATGTAGTCCCCGTTGGGGCGGGCGACGGCGACGACCAGCGCGCCGGCCTCTCGGATGCTGGTTTCGGCGAGGCGCTTTCCGACCAGCGGGCTCTCGGTCGGGATGTCGATCGCCTCGATGCCGACACTGATGCCGCCGCCGTAGCGCACGATTCGGTCGAGGAAATCGACCGTTTTCGGGCTCACCATCTCGCTGAAAAGGCGAACGCCGCCAATGTAGTTCGGCGCGACGACAGCATCGGCCCCCGCCCGGCGGAGCTTGGCCTGGGTCGACGCCTCGATCGATTTCGACACGATGCGGGCAGTGGGGTTGAGGGCGCGCGCACTAATCGTGACGAAGAGGTTGGACTTGTCATCGTTGAGAGCCGCGATGACGCCGCGAGCATGCTCGACGCCGGCTAGCTCGAGCGTGTTGTCGTCGGTCGCGTCTCCATGGACGTAGACGAGTCCCTCGCCAAACTCCGCGTCGAGCTCTTCGAGCCTCTCCTTGTTTTTGTCGATCACGACGAACGGGACGCCCACCGCCCTCAGCTCGGTGGCGATGTGCCTGCCGGTGGTGCCGATCCCGCACACGATCACGTGGTTCTGCAATTTGTCGATCGACCGCTGCATTCTTCGCCGCCTGATAACTCCTTGCAGATCACCTTCTACAATCAAAGCAGTCAGACTCGAAATGAAATAAAGCAGAGTTCCGCTGCCCAGAATGATGAGGGTGAGGGTGACCGCCCGCGCCTCGGGAATCTCGTTCATCCCCTCGAGCGTTTCGGCGAACCCGACGGTCGAGAGAGTGATGATGGTCATGTAGAAACAATCGAACCACGACCATCGGCCCGCGCCGACGCTGTAATAGGCGGAGGCCCCGATCACGACCACCGCGAGAAGGAATGCGGCGGCAGACGTCAGCCGGCCGTAGGCCCCCCGCCTCGACTTGAAGAAGACCACCTTCACTGCCGCGTAGTTGGCTTCATGCGCCGATCCAAGTCAACCCCTTGACCCGGTCGGACGGGGACGGCACAACCGGCCGCTGTGGTCTCTTCGGACGACGCGCGAAGGGCGGGGCGCGGCCTGATTTCAATCGCAGGCGCGAAGGCGTACTTCATCGTCACCAGCTACGCCGTTCAGCTGCTCCTCCCGCGCATCTTCGGAGAGGCCGAAGAGTTCGGCCTGTACTCGGCGACCATGGCGGGGGTCGCGATCCTCACCAACGTCCTCATCGTCGCGACGATTCAGTCCGTTTCCAAGTTCGTCAGCGAAGACGAATCGCGAGCAGACATCACACTTCGTCAGGGCCTTCGCGTTCAGACGCTGGTGGGCGGCGCTCTCGGGCTCGGCCTCTTCGCATCGGCTCCCGCCATCGCCAGCCTGCTCCTCGACGACCAGCTCACGAGGCTTCTGCGCATCGCGTCGGTCGTGGTGTTCGCGTATGCGCTCTACGCAGTCGTCGTCGGGACCCTCAACGGACGCCACTGGTTCGGCAAGCAGGCACGCTTGGACGTCGTGTTCTCGACGCTGCGCACGGCTGGAATTCTGTCAGGAGCCGCGATCGGGGTCGGGGCCGTGGGTGCGGTGGCTGGATTCGCGACGGCTGCGGCCAGCGTCCTCGCGATCAGCTTGATCTGGGTGGGCTTCGGCAAGCCAGGGACGCCGATTCCGCTGCGCCGCTGGTTTGGCTTCATGGCGCCGATTTGGACATACCAAATCTGCCTGAACGGCATGCTGCAAATCGACATCCAGGTGCTGAAGCGCACGCTGACCGAGATCGCCATGACCGGCGCCGTGCAGGCTCAGGCGGCCGTGGACGTCGCAAACCAGTACGTCGGCTACTATCGCGCCGCGCAAACCTTTGCGTTCGTCCCGTACCAGCTCGTCATCTCGATGACGTTCGTCGTCTTCCCGATGATTAGCAAAGCCACCAGCCTCGGCGCCGGCGATCGCGCGCGGTCGACGATTCAGCACGCGATGCGCCTCTCGCTCCTGCTGCTCCTGCTGGTCGCCGCACCCACGTCGGGCGCTGCGGACGGCGTGATGCGCCTGGCCTATCCGGCGGAGTACGTCGCCGGCGCGTCCGCGCTGTCCGTGCTGGTATTCGGCGTGGCGGCGTTCGCGCTCTTCGCAGTGGCCGCCACCGCGATCAGCGGGGCCGGCAAGCCTTCCGTCGCGGCGCTGATCGCCGGCGTTTCGCTGGTCGTCGTCATCGTGTCGAACCGAGTGCTCGTCGCCCGGGCCCCACTTGGCGTCGAATCTCTCCGCGCGGCTGCCATTGGAACCTCGCTCGGCATGCTCCTCGCGATGGTGCTTTCCGCGTGGGTGGTCAGGCGGCGCTTCGGCGTGTTCATCCCGCTTGCCACGTGGGTCCGTGCGCTTCTCGCGGCCGCGGTCGGATACAGCGTGGCGGCTGCGCTCGACGACGGCTCGCCCCTCTTCGCGCTCGCGGCGCTGCTTTGCGGCTTCGCATCCGCCGTCGCGACGCTCGTCGTCACGAGAGAGCTCGGGGCGAACGATTGGGAGGCCGTTCGGCGAATCGCCCGGCGCGACTAATCCTCGCGCTGAAAGTGCCCGCTGCGGCCGCCTGCTTTTTCGAGCAGCACCACCTCTTCGATCGCCATGCCCCGATCGACGGCCTTGAGCATGTCGTAGATGGTGAGCGCCGCGACGCTGACCGCGGTCATCGCCTCCATCTCCACGCCGGTGCGGTCGGCGCAGCGCACCGAGGCCTCTATGACGATGCGGCTCTCGTCCTCACCAGCGTCGAACGAAACTTCACAGCCGGTGATCGCGAGCGGATGACACAGAGGAATCAAATCCGCGGTGCGCTTGGCTGCCTGGATGCCAGCAATGCGCGCCGTCGCCATCACGTCGCCCTTCGGCGCCGTTCCGTCGAGCAGCGTGCGACGGGTGGTCGGCTTCATTCGGAGCGTCGCGCGCGCTCGGGCGCTTCGCGATGTCTCGCTCTTGTCGCCGACGTCGACCATCCTGGCCTTGCCGTCGCGATCGAGATGCGTGAGCTCGTCGTCGCGATCCATCAATCGGGGTGCGGCGCGTCGTAGTTCGGCCGGGGCGGGATCGTGGCAGTCCCAGCCATGCGTGCGATCAGCTCGACCCGAGAGTGCACGCCGAGCTTCGAAAAAATACGCTTGAGGTAGGTGTTGACGGTCGAGACGGTCAGCCCGGTCTCCTTGGCGATCCCGCGTGTGCTCGAGCCGGCGACCAGCAAAGAGACCACGTCGCGCTCTCGCGGGGTGAGGGGCGCCCTCCGAAGGGTCTGCTCGACCGCCTCGCCCGGACGCCGGCTCCCCTCGTCGGTGAGCCGCTCTGCGTAGTCGAGCCCCTTCGAATAGAGCCGCGACGCCCATTTCAGGAGCTCGAGCTGGTTTCCGGCGGGCGCGTCGCCTGCGATTTCGAGGTGCAGTGTGCCGACGAAGGTGCGGCCCTGACGAAGAGGCAGCTCGATCGTGGGGTCGGTCGTGGTGAGCTCGGACTCGCTTGCGAGCGGGTCGCTGTCGGGACGGTCCAGGCGATACGAGTGGGCGCCGACCATCCCGGCGATCAGCGTCGCGCCTCGCTGCGGATAGGTGCGGACGGGGTCGAGCTCCGCTAGGCGCTCGGCGATCTCCATCAGCCTTTCGCTCGAGGTCACAGCCCGCTCCTCAGCTTGTCGATACCTCATTGAGCGTGGAAAACCATATTTAAGTCAACCCCCAGAATTCCAGGTGTACGATGACCCGGAGATATCGGCGAGGCGGAAGCTCGAGATCAGATCCGCCGCACGGACTGGTGCGCTCGACGAGGTCAATCCAAGCGAGTGTGCGAGCTCGCCGATCAGTTGTTCCGAGGAGACCCCGCGTTCACGAAACGACTCGATCGGCGTCGCGCCGAATCGTTTCGAAAGGCGTCTCCCTCGTTCGTCCACCACCAAGCCGACGTGCGCGAAGCCTGGAACGTCGCGCCCGAGCGCACGGTAGAGCGCAATCTGACGAGGCGTCGACGACAGAAGATCGGCGCCGCGAATCACCTCGGTGATCGCCTGGTCTGCATCGTCGACGACGACGGCGAGCTGGTACGCCCAGGTTCCGTCGGCGCGCCGCAGCACGAAGTCGCCCCCGCCGCGCCCCGACGGCTGGGGGCCCGAAATCGCGTCCTCGAAACCCGGGGCGGGCTCGTCGAGAAGGAAGCGAAGCGCCTCGGGTCGTCCGGGCTTCGACACCCCGTTGCGGCATGTTCCGGGGTAGCGAGGGCCCTCGTCGCCGTGCGGGGCGCTGGCGACCTGCGCGATCTCCTTGCGCGAACAGGTGCACGGATAGACGCGGCCAGCCGACTGCAGCACCTCGAGCGCCCGCTCGTAGGCGTCGAACCGGGACGACTGAGCAATAGGCCCCTCGTCCCAGTCGAGGCCGAGCCACTCGTGGTCGGCGAGAATCGAGTCGGCAGCGCCGTCGACCACCCTAGGTCGATCGATGTCCTCGATGCGCATGACAATCCGTCCCGCGCTCGACCGGGCGCGAAGCCACGCAACCAGGGCGGTGCGCGCATGCCCCATGTGCATCTTGCCCGTCGGCGAGGGCGCGAAGCGCGTTCGATAGGGCCGGGCCACGAACGCCATGTAGACGACTTGCGCGAGGGCGGCCACGCGGTGCATCTTCCGGCCGTGCCCGGTCGAAACGACGTGTGCGGCTGTTTCCCGACAGGACGCCACTACCCCGGCATCGCCGATCTGATCGCGGACGCGATTCAAAACGTCGAGGGCCTGTGCCACGAGTTCGAGCCCGGCTCGAGTTGGGAGACCATCCCGCTCATCGTCATCGACTTCGAGACGACGGGACGCGATGCCGACACCGACCGCGTGATCGAAATCGGTTTGGTCGCCTTCGAGGAGGGCCGCGTGAGCCGGCGTGAGAGCTGGCTCGTCAACCCTGGGATCCCGGTTCCCGAGGAGTCCCGCGCTGTCCACGGGATCACGGACGAAGAGCTCGCGGGCGCTCCCGACTTCGCGAGTGCAATGCCGCAGCTCCTCGAGATGGTGCAGGGTCGGCTTCCGGTGGCCTACAACGCCTCGTTCGACCGCGGCTTCCTTCGAGCCGAGCTTCGGCGCGCTGCACCGGCCGGCATGACCCCCGGTGACCTGCCTCCTGCCGCGCGGGACGAGGTGGCCTGGGTCGACCCGCTCGTGTGGGCGCGGGAGATTCTGAAAGATCTCCAGAGCCGTAAGCTCGGAGACGTGGCCAAACACCTCGGCATCCCGCTCGAGCGCGCGCATCGTGCCGCGGGCGACGCCGAAGCCACGGGCCGCGTCTTGATGTCGCTGGCGCCCCAGCTTCCGCGCATCTACGGCGAGCTCGTGCGCTTGCAGAAGCGCTACGCAGCGTTTCAAGACGCCGAGCTGGCCGCGTGGAAACGCTTTCGGTGACGCCGAAGGTCACGGAGACGCGGCTGATCTGGGTGCCCTTTGCCCTGATGGCGATCGGAAGCTGGACGCCCGTGCTCGCGATGTGGATTCAGGGCTACTCTTGGGAGGGAGCGGCTGGACGCGCCGTCGCCGTTTGGTACCCGGTGCCCGCGCTCGTTGCGACGCTGCTCGTCCAAGGGCCTTGGCTGGAGCAGCCGATCTTGAAGCCGCTTGGGCTTCGATTTTCCGTCAACCGGTGGTGGGGAATCGCGTGGCTGGTCCCGGTCGCGATGCTGCTGGTGGGAATGCTCGTGACCTGGCTCGCCGGCTTCGAGCCGGTCACCACGGTCGAACAGCTCGTCGAAAACAAGCGCTCCGCGGTGTCGCCAGATCAGCTGGCCGCGTTCGACGAAAACCTCAAAGGAAGCCCGCCGCCGAGTCCGTGGATGCTGATCGTGCTCGGCATGCCGGCGGGGCTCACGTTCAACCTGCTGGTAGGGCTCTGCGAGGAGATCGCGTTTCGAGGCTACTACTTCCGCGAGATGCCGGGTGGCTTCTGGGCGCGGTCGACGAAGATCGGTCTGCTTTGGTGGCTGTGGCTCGCGCCCTCGGTGGCGATTGGAAACCTCTACGGGGAGCCCGGCCTGCTTTCGGTCGCGCTCGCGCTGCCGTGGTGCATCGTCGCTTCGTGGGTCCTCGTGGTGCTTCGGGTCCGAGGCACGTCCGTGATCGCGGCGGCGATCGCGCGGGGCACGATGCTGGCGCTGACGGCGCCCGCCTACGATCTCACCTTCGGCGCGCCGGCATGGCTGAGACCACTCTACGGCGTCGGCGGCATCGTTGGGCTTCTCGTGCTGGTCGCCGCGTTCTGGCTCGACGACCGTTCCCGTGACAAGGGACGGCTGATGGGTGGGGCCGCAGGTGCCTGATTCGAAGACCCTCGGGCTGCACGAGCGCTACCGGGGGCATGCGCTCGTCACCGGGGCGGCCCGCGGGATTGGCCGTGCGTTCGCCGAAGAGCTCGCGCGAGAGGGTTTCCCGATGCTGCTGGTCGACCGCGACGCGGAGCCGACGCACGCATTGGCCGCCGCGCTTTGCACCGAGCACGGCGTCGAGACCGAGGTTCTGATTCGCGATCTCGCGGCGCCGGGCCTGCAAGAAGAAGCCGTCGAGTGGGCCCGCATGCACGACGTTGGTTTCGTCGTCAACAACGCCGGCGTCTCGCACCTCGACCCGTTTCTCGAAATCTCCCTCGACGACCACCTCGAGGCCCTCGATCTCAACTGCCGCGCCACGCTCGTGCTGACCCACGTCTTCGGACGGGCGATGGTCGAGCGTGGCCGGGGAGGCATCGCGATCGTTTCTTCGCTCTCCGGGCTTTCGGGCTCGCCCTATTTCTGCCACTACGCCGCAACCAAAGGCTACGGGCTGAATCTGGCCTCCGGACTGTGGTCCGAGCTACGCGGCCAGGGGGTCGACGTCGTCGCGGTGCTCCCTGGCATGACCGACACCAAACCGGTGCGCGACCAGGGTCTCGATCGCGCCCTGCCCGTCTACGTCCCGATGACCGCACCCGGCCCCGTCGCCCGAGAGGCACTTCGCGCGATCGGCGGGGGACCGACCGTGGTGCCATCTTTCGGGGACCGCGTGTCGGGGGCTCTGGTCTCGAAGATGTTCCCGAGGCGGTGGACGCTCTCGATGATGAAGCGGTCGATCGAAAAGATGCGCCGCTAGCTAGAAGGCGTCCTTGGCTTCGCGGATTTCGGTGAAAGCCGTGACCGGATCGCGCCCAGCGGCGACGCTCGGCACGTCGAAGCGAAGAAACGGGTTGGTGGAGAGCTCTTGCCCGAGTGTGCCCGGCACCGTGAACCGCCCTGCTTCACGCTGTGCTTCGGCCTCGCGAAGCGCGCTTTGAATCGCTTCGCTCTCGGGCTCTACCGTTTTCGCGAAACGAAGGTTGTTAACGGTGTACTCGTGGCCGCACCACACGCGCGTGCTCGGAGGAAGCTGCCGCAACTTGTCGAGCGATCGCGACATCATCTCCATCGTGCCCTCGAAGACGCGGCCGCAGCCGGCGATGAACAGCGTGTCCCCGCTGAAGAGGTTGCCGTCGGCGAGATACGCGATCGCGCCGAGGGTGTGTCCGGGGATCTCGAGGACCTCGACGGTGGAGCTTCCAAACGCGAACCGGTCGCCCTCGGACAGGGCGTCGGTCTGTCGTGGGATGCGCTCGTGGTCGGCATCGTACCTGGAGCCGCGCACCGCCTCGATCGGACACTCCTCGACGAGGGACTCGATGCCGCCGACGTGGTCCCAGTGATGGTGGGTCAGCCAGATCTCGACGAGCTCGACCCTCGCCTCTTCGGTCGCGCGGAGCACCGGGTCCGCCTGCGAGGGATCGACCACCGCCGCACGTCCGGATTCGACCACGAGATACGCATAGTTGTCGCTCAAACAGGGAACGGGAATCACATCCATAGCGTCAGACGATAGGCGCGCCGTCTCCGGATGACTAGCCCACGGCGTTTAACCCGGTTGGTGGAAATCCTCGTTGATACTCGTGAATTTACGGCACGGGTGCCCGAAAGGTTCGTTGACAATACTATCGGCGGCCGACTAGCTTCCGCGACCATTGGCTCACGAAAGGGGTGCGGGATGAGGGCAAGATTTGTGATTGGTGTGGTGGCCGTGTCGATGTGTGGCCTCGGGTGCAGTGGCCAGACGACGACCGAGACGGGAACCGATGCGTCGGCGATCCAGGCAACCGCCGACGGGTTCGCCGGCACGTGCGCGGAAGGGGTGACCTTTGAAGCGCGTGACGTCGAAGGCGTGTTCGACGTTTCGGCTCGGCTCAACGGATTGTCGCTTCACGCGATCATCGACTCAGGCGCGCAGCTCGCCGAGATCGATGGCTTTGCGGACGACAACGGCCAGGACACTCAGATCCTCGAAAGCGATCGCGCGCTTTTGATCGAGTGCCACCGCGCGCTCGAGCAGCACTTCGGCGAAGAGTCGGCGTTCCTCGAGAGCTTCCTCGTGCGTACGATCAGCCTCTGGGCCGAGACGCCGGACAGCCTGGAGCTTCAGCGGAGCGTGCAGGGTGACGAAGGCCGCGCCTACACGAGCATCTGCAGCCTTCACAACAGTTACCAGTACGCGACGCACGACGGCTGGTGGCACAGCAACTGGGATGCGGACTCGACCAGCATCGCGAAGGTCGGCACTCGCGAGGGCTGCACCTACTCGTGGATCAACGGGTCGTGGACCTGCAGCGAGCCCGACCACGTGGAGTACGTGTATCAGCGCGGCGAGTGCTACGGCAACTGCGGCGCAGGATGCCCGGGCGGCAACCAACAGCTCACCTGGGACTGCCATGACCACGATCAGTGCGTGCGTAACGGTCACTCCCTCGTATCGTTCTGGTGCAACGACGAGTTCGTGTCGGCTTCGGACGACGAGCTGTTCGCGCCCTCTTGCTCAGGCACCTAGAGCTCAACTGGTGCGCGCTCGTGCTCGTGGCCTTCCTCGGCTGCGGGTGTCGAGCCGATAAGCCGGACTCGAGCGGCCCGGAGGACGTGGTGCAAGCGTTTTTCCGGGCCGTGTCCGTTCGTGACTGTGACGCTGCGCGCGCGCTCCTCGCCGGAAGCGCGCGCGAACGGTTCGAGCGTGAGCCATGCGCACAGGCGCTCGACGCGTTGAGCCGCAAGCGGTTCGAGACGACCCTCGGTAGCCAGATCGACGGACGCGACGAGGAGCTATCCCTGGTTCGCGCGCGTTTCGGCGACGAGCGGGCGCCGGCGGTCATCGGAGTGCGAAAAACGCGCGACGGACATAGAATCGTCTCGTTCTGACGATGAGCTCGGAAAGGCGGCGCTGGGTGTGGGTCGTGATCGTTGCGGTGGTGGCCGCGGCGGTGTGGTGGCT
>CAJIBU010000096.1_pt1 | contig 13182 bp, 8 predicted proteins | sample 9199451 | NCBI WGS metagenome assembly CAJIBU01 (sample SAMEA7708315, study PRJEB35096) | sediment metagenome | biome: marine neritic benthic zone biome [ENVO:01000025]; feature: sediment [ENVO:00002007]; material: shallow marine sediment [ENVO:03000034] sea grass bed [ENVO_01000059] ... | reverse complement strand
CGCTGCGACCATGGATTACATGGAGCAGGAGCAGGAGCGCGGCATCACGATCACGTCGGCTGCGACCACCTGTTTTTGGCGGCCTGAAGCAGGGCCGTACAGCGGCGATCAGTTTCGCATCAACATCATCGACACGCCCGGTCACGTCGACTTCACCATCGAGGTCGAGCGTTCGCTACGCGTGCTCGACGGGGCCGTTGCAGTGTTCGACGGCAAAGAAGGCGTCGAGCCGCAGTCCGAAACCGTGTGGCGCCAAGCCGACCGCTACGGCGTTCCGCGCATCTGCTTCATCAACAAGATGGACAAGGCCGGTGCGGATTTCCCGAGCGCGTTTCAGTCGATCAAAGACCGCCTCGGCGCGCCTGCGGTCGCCGTTCAGCTTCCGCTTGGGCAAGAGGCCGAGCTCGAGGGCGTGATCGACCTCGTCGCGATGAAGGCCAACCGATTCAAGGACGACACACTCGGGGCCGAGTGGACCGTCGAAGAGATTCCGGACGACCACCGGGCCGACGCCGACGCGGCGCGCGCCACGCTGCTCGAAGCCGTTGCGGAGGTCGATGACCAGTTGATGGAGCGCTACCTGGAGGGCGATACCGACTTCTCCCCAGACGAGATCCTCGCCGGGGTTCGAAAAGGGTGTCTCGACCAGAGCATCGTTCCCGTGCTCACGGGCTCTGCGTTCAAGAACAAGGGCGTTCAGCAGCTCCTCGATGCGGTCGTGGACTTCCTTCCGTCACCCCTCGACGTGCCGCCCATCCAAGGCGTCGACCCGGCCGATCCCGAAAAGAAGATGGAGCGCCCCGCGTCCGACGATGCGCCGTTCAGCGCCCTGGCGTTCAAGATCATCAACGACCCGTTCGTCGGTCAGCTCACGTTCTTTCGGGTCTACTCCGGCGTGCTCGAAGCGGGTACCGGCGTGCTGAATTCGACCAAGGGCCGCAAAGAGCGAATCGGCCGCATCCTTCAGATGCACGCGAACAACCGCGAGGAGCTCAAAGAGATCCGCGCCGGGAACATCGCCGCGGCCGTCGGGCTCAAGACGGCCACCACCGGCGACACGCTCTGCGCCGACAGCGCGCCCGTGATTCTCGAGCGCATGGAGTTCCCGGAGCCCGTCATCTCGGTCGCGATCGAGCCCCGGACCAAAGCCGACCAGGACAAGCTCGGCGTCGGGCTCGGCAAGCTCGCGGCGGAGGACCCGAGCTTTCAGGCACACACCGACGAGGAGTCGGGGCAGACGATCATCAGCGGAATGGGCGAGCTCCACCTCGAGATCATCGTCGACCGGCTCAAGCGCGAGTTCAAAGTCGACTCCAACGTCGGCGCTCCGCAGGTCGCCTATCGCGAGACGATCACCAAGCCGATCGAGTCCGAGGGCCGCTACGTGAAGCAGAGCGGCGGACGCGGCATGTACGGCCACGTCTGGGTGAAGCTCGAGCCGCTCGAGCCGGGCGGCGGCTTCGAGTTCGACAACAAGATCGTCGGCGGCGTGATCCCCAAGGAATACATCCCCGCAGTGCAAAAGGGGATCAGAGACGCGATGACGCGCGGCGTGATGGCCGGCTACCCGGTCATCGACGTGAAGGCGTCGCTTTACGACGGCTCCTACCACGACGTCGACTCGAGCCAGGCCGCGTTCGAAGTTGCCGGGTCGCTTGCCTTTCAAGAAGGGGCGAGGCTCGCCGGGATTCAGCTTCTCGAGCCGGTGATGGACGTCGAGGTTCGCGTCCCTGAGGAGTACATGGGGGACGTCATCGGCGACCTCAACTCGCGCCGCGGTAACGTCAGCGGGATGGATTCGGTGGGCGGTCTGCAGGTGATTCGCTCGTCCGTGCCGCTCGCAAACATGTTTGGTTACGTCAACGACCTTCGCTCCAAGACTCAGGGGCGTGCGGTCTACACGATGCAGTTCAAGGAGTATCAGGCGGTGCCGGGAAGCATCGCCGATGAAATCGTCGCCAAGGCGAAAGGCGGCTGAGGAGCTAACGATGGCGAAAGAAAAGTTTGTCCGAGACAAGCCACACATCAACGTAGGAACGATCGGTCACATCGATCACGGCAAGACGACGCTGACGGCGGCGATCATGAAGGTGATGGCCGACAAACACGGCGGCGAGGTCAAGAGCTACAAAGACATCGCCAAGGGCGGCACGGAGCGAGACGAGACCAAGACGGTCACGATCGCGACGAGCCACGTGGAGTATCAGACCGGCAATCGCCACTATGCTCACGTCGATTGCCCGGGCCACGCCGACTACGTGAAAAACATGATCACCGGCGCGGCGCAGATGGACGGCGCGATTCTGGTGGTGAGCGGGGTCGACGGCCCGATGCCGCAGACCAAGGAGCACGTGCTTTTGGCGCGGCAGGTCGGTGTGCCGACGATGGTCGTGTTCATGAACAAGTGCGACGCGGTCGACGACCCGGACCTTTTGGAGCTCGTCGAGATGGAGGTGCGCGAGCTCCTCAGCAAGTACGAGTACGACGGGGACAACATCCCGGTGATCCAGGGCTCGGCGCTCGGGGCGCTCAACGATGAAGAGCAGTGGGTGGACTCGATCGTGAATCTGATGGAGGCGGTCGACACGCACATCCCGGAGCCGGAGCGCGACATCGACAAGCCGTTCCTGATGGCGGTCGAGGACGTGTTCTCGATCAAGGGGCGCGGGACGGTGGTGACGGGGCGCATCGAGCGCGGGATCATCAAAGTGGGTGACGAGGTGGAAATCCTCGGCATCAAGGACCCGCAAAAGACGACGGTGACGGGCGTGGAGATGTTCCGGAAGCTTCTGGACCAGGGCCAGGCCGGGGACAACGTGGGGTGCCTCCTTCGCGGGATCGACAAAGACCAGGTGGAGCGCGGGCAGGTGCTTGCGGCGCCTGGCTCGGTGAACACGCACACGGCGTTCGAGTGCGAGGTGTACATCCTGAGCAAGGACGAAGGGGGCCGTCACAAGCCGTTCTTTTCGAACTACACGCCGCAGTTCTACATCCGAACGCTGGACGTGACTGGGAAGATCGAGCTTCCCGACGACGTGAAGATGGTGATGCCGGGCGACAACGTGAAGATGAAGGTCAAGCTCATCACGCCGGCAGCCATGGAGGAAAAGCAGCGCTTCGCGATTCGCGAGGGCGGCCGCACCATCGGCGCGGGTGTCATCTCGAAAATCATCGAGTAGCGGGTGCGTGAACGATAAGCGGACGAAAGTCGCGCTGGCCTGCGAGGAATGCGGGGCGCGCAACTATCAGACGACGAGATTGAGAAAGGCTGGCATTCAGGAAAGACTGGCGCTCAAGAAGTACTGCCGGGGCTGTGGTAGGCATACGGTGCACAAGGAAACGAAATGACGGAGGGCCCTCGGCCCGCCGATTGGACCGCCCCACCACCCCCACACTATCGACTAGGCCAGTAGCTCCAATTGGTAGAGCAGCGGATTCCAAATCCGCGGGTTGTGGGTTCGAATCCCTCCTGGCCTGCCGCGAGGAACCAAGATGGCGATCACGAAAGAACAAGACAAAGCAAGGCCCACCGGGACGCTCGGCGTCGAGCGCTGGGTGCAGTTCGCCTACGCCGCCTGCGCGATCACGCTCGCGTGGTTCCTGATCAAGTGCTCCACCGCCATTTGGACGATGCTCGCGGACAACGTCGACGCGGTGCCCGAGCCCAACGCGACGATCATCGCGGTCGGGGCGGGGCTCGTCGCCTTCATCACCGCGGTGATCACCTACCGTTCCGAAAAGATTCACACCTTCGTGGTCGAAGTGTGCGTCGAGCTCTCGAAGGTCACCTGGCCCACTCGAAAAGAGACCTGGTCCCAAACCGTGATCGTGCTTATCGTCTCGGTGATCGCAGCGATCATCCTGGGGGTCTTCGACGCGGTTTGGTCGCAAATCACGGACTTCATCTACAACGTGTGATCTCATGAAGTGGTACGTCGTACAGGCCTACTCAGGCTACGAAAACAAAGTGAAGCTCTCCCTCGAGGAGCGCATCAAGCAGGCCGGCATGGAAGGCCGGTTTGGCAACATCCTCATCCCGAAGGAAAACGTGCAGGAGAGCCGCGGCGGCAAGCGGCGCCTCAGCTCGCGCACGTTCTACCCCGGGTACATCTTCGTGCAGATGGACCTCGACGATCAGACTTGGCACCTGATCAAGGACACTCCGAAGGTCAACGGCTTCGTTGGCGGGCGGCACCCGTCGCCGGTCCCCGAGCGCGAGATCGCGGCCATCGAGCAGCAGGTCGAGGAGGGCGCCGCCAAGCCCAAGCCGCGCGTGGAGTTCGAAAAGGGCGACCACGTCCGCGTCACCGACGGCGCCTTCGCCAACTTCACCGGCACCATCGAAGAAGTGAACCACGAAAAGCACAAAGTCCGTGTGCTGGTCTCGATCTTCGGCCGAGCCACCCCCGTCGAGCTCGACTACGTCCAAGTCGAAAAGACGAATTAGGGGACACTCTCCCCCCCGTAAGCGCCTGAAATCACGCCGCTTCTGAGCCAAAGATCGCAGCGTGGCCGCTGCGATCTTTGGCTCAGAAGCCCTGTGATTTCAGGGCACTTGCGGGGGGGAGAGTGTCCCCGGAAAAATCAGCTTGCATTTGGCGTGCCATGAGGCATGACTCGCCGCTCCGATGAAGAAGGTGATTGGACAAATCAAGCTTCAGCTGCCGGCCGGGCAGGCGAATCCGTCGCCGCCGGTGGGGCCCGCGCTCGGTCAGCACGGCGTCAACATCATGGCGTTTTGCAAGGAGTTCAACGCCAAGACGCAAAAGGATGCCGGGCTGATCATCCCGGTCGTGATCTCCATCTATCAGGACCGCTCCTTCAGCTTCATCATGAAGACGCCCCCTGCGGCCGTCTTGATCAAGAAGGCAATCAACCTGAAGTCCGGTTCGGCCCGGCCCAACAAGGACAAGGTTGGCAAGATCACGCGCAAGCAGGTGGAGGAGATCGCACAGATCAAGCTCCAGGATACCAACGCAGCTTCGCTCGAAACGTGCATGGAGAGCATCATCGGCACCGCGCGTTCCATGGGGGTCGAGCTGGCCGATTAGCCGTCGAGCGTCTTCGCTCCCCTGGACCACCCAGGGCCCCAAACGGTGGTAGGCGGCTCTCGAGTCGTCGTGAGGAGACCACATGAAACCCGGAAAAAAGCGCGCCCCCGCGCTACAGAAAGCCGAAAAGGGCCATCGCTACGGGCTCGATGAAGCCGTGTCGCTGCTGAAAGAGCTGGCGTTCGCGAACTTCGACGAGTCTGTCGACATCGCGGTCCGGCTCGGCGTCGACCCGAAGCACGCCGACCAAATGGTCCGCGGCGCGGTCGTGCTCCCGCACGGCACCGGCAAGACCAACCGCGTGCTCGTGTTCGCAAAGGGCGAAAAGGTCAGCGAAGCCGAGACCGCGGGCGCGGACTTCGTCGGCGGCGATGACTTCGTGGCGAAGATCAACGAAGGCTGGCTGGAGTTCGACACGGTCATCGCCACCCCCGACATGATGGGACAGGTCGGTCGCCTCGGACGCGTGCTCGGCCCCCGCGGTCTGATGCCGAACCCCAAGGTCGGCACGGTCACCTTCGACGTCGAAAAAGCCGTGCGCGAGGCCAAGGCCGGCAAGGTCGAGTTCCGCGTCGAAAAGGCGGGCATCGTCCATGCGCAGGTCGGCAAGCGATCGTTCGGCGAGTCCGAGCTGGCCGGCAACGTGCGGTCTCTCGTGGGCGCGCTCGTCAAAGCCAAGCCGGCGGCCGCAAAGGGCACTTATCTCCGAAGCATCACTCTCAGCTCCACGATGGGCCCCGGCATCAAAATCGACCCGGGCACCATCGAGGTGGAGGCGTAGTCATGGGTCTGACGCGAGAGCAAAAGTCGACGCAGGCCGAAGCGGTCCGCCAGAGCTTCGACACTGCGACCGCCACCGTGCTGGTCGATTTCCGCGGAGTCACCGTGGAGCTCATCACCGACCTGCGTGCGCGCTTTCGGGACGCTGGTGTCGAATACAAAGTCATCAAGAACAACGTCGTTCGCAAAGCGCTCGAGGGCACCGACCTCGGCAAGAACGACGAGTTCACGGCAAACCTGGTTGGGCCCACCGCGATCGCGTGGAGCTTCGAGGACCCGTCCGCCGCCGCGAAGGTGATCAAGAACTTCCGCAAAGAGCACTCGGACGAGCTTCAGCCGAAGGACCAGCCCGAGAAGCTGCTCGTCAAGTGTGGCCTTCTCGATGGTGAAGTGCTCGACGCCAAGCGCGTCGAAAAAGAGCTCGCCTCGCTCCCCGGCAAGGACGAGATCCGCGCCTCGCTGCTCGCGCAGCTCATGGCCCCCATGCAGAATCTGGTCGCGCAGCTCAATGCTCCGGCCCAAAACCTCGCCCTCGTGCTCGATGCGAAGCGGCGCAAAGAGGCAGGCGAGTAACCATTCACGGATTTAGCCGCGACTCAGGGCGCGGTTATTGGAGAGTCAAACGATGGCAAACATGAACGTAGAGCAGATGGTCGAAGAGCTGAGCTCCTGGACCGTCATGGAAGTCGCAAACCTCGTGAAAGAGCTCGAGGAGAAGTGGGGCGTCTCAGCGGCACCGGCAGCGGTGGCGATGGCGGGTCCCGCGGGAGGCGGCGCGGCCGAGGCGGCCGAAGAGCAGACCGAGTTCGACGTCGAGCTCACCGAGGCTGGCGGCAAGAAGATCAACGTGATCAAGGCGATTCGCGAGATCACGCAGCTCGGCTTGGCCGATGCGAAGGCCTTGGTGGAAGCGGCTCCGAAGGTGGTTAAAGAGGCGGTCTCGAAGGACGAGGCCGAGGACATCAAGAAGAAGCTCGAAGAGGCTGGCGCCAAGGTTACCGTTAAATAACCCTATGGGGTTATCTTTCGGGGTTGGTCCGGGGACTTGGCAGGCGACGCAAGGAGCGTTAGGTTCCTGGTCGGGGCAGCACCGGTACGCGCAGCACACCATTCATGACTTTCCGCGATGCGGCGGGAGGCCCAATGGGTCTTCTCGTCGCACACGTGTCTCTTTAATTCTTGGCTTTGTGTTTCCAGTAGCAGTGGTTCGGTAGGAGTCTCTCTCATGGCGGCGACCATTCAGACCAATTTTCGAATGCGGCACTCGTTCGGGAAAATCGAGCACATCCTCGAGATCCCCAACCTGATCGACATTCAAAAGCGCTCATACGACAAGTTCCTTCAGACCGACGTTCCTCGCGACGAGCGCGAGAACACGGGCCTGCAGGGCGTCTTCAACAGCGTCTTTCCCATCCGCGACTTCAACGGCACGAGCGAGCTCGTGTTCAGCGGGTATACGCTCGAGAGGCCGAAGTACGACGTCGACGAGTGCCGGCAGCGCGGGATGACCTACGCGGCGCCGATCAAAGTCACGATTCAGCTCATCATCTACGATGCGGGCGGGGACAGCGCGGAGCGCGCGGTTCGCGACATCAAGGAGCAAGAGGTCTACTTCGGCGAGATCCCGCTGATGACCGTCAACGGCACGTTCATCATCAACGGGACCGAGCGCGTCGTCGTCAGCCAGCTTCACCGAAGCCCCGGCGTGTTCTTCGATCACGATCGCGGCAAGACACACTCGTCCGGCAAGCTGCTCTACCAGGCGCGAATCATTCCTTATCGCGGCTCGTGGCTCGACTTCGAGTTCGACCCGAAGGACCTGCTCTACGTCCGCATCGACCGCCGGCGCAAGATGCCGGCGACCGTTTTGTTGAAGGCGCTCGGCTACAACACGCAGGCGCTCCTCAACTACTACTACGACACCGAGACGATCTACATCCTGGGTCAGGACCAGTACGCCAAATCCATCGAGTACGAGCTCCTTCCGGGCCAGCGCGCCACGCACGACATCGCAGTTGGCGAAGACGTGCTCGTCCGCAAGAACCGCAAGTTCACCCGCGCGGCGATTCGCAAGCTCAAGTCCGCCGGGCTCGACTATCTGCCCATCGATTTCACCGAGGTCATCGGTAAGGTCGCCGCAGAAGACGTCATCGACGAGGACACCGGCGAAATCCTGCTCGCGGTCAACGAAGAGGTCACCGAGGCGCGCATCGATGCGCTTCGCGAGGCGGGCATCAACGAGTTCAAGGTGCTCTTCATCGACGGCCTCAACGTCGGCAGCTATCTCCGCGATACGCTGCTCGTCGACAAGGTGCAGTCACAGGACGAAGCGATCCTCGAGATCTACCGTCGCCTTCGCCCAGGCGACCCGCCCACGCTCGACACCGCGCGCAATCTCTTCAACAACCTCTTCTTCAACCCGGAGCGGTACGACCTCAGTCAGGTGGGCCGGCTCAAGCTCAACTACAAGTTCTACAAAGAAACCGACGACGAAGAGCGACCGGGCCTCGATCACACGGTGCTGACCAACACCGACATCCTCGAGACGGTCAAAAACCTCATCGAGCTCAAGAACGGCCGCGGTTCGGTCGACGACATCGACCATCTCGGCAACCGCCGCGTGCGTGCGGTGGGCGAGCTCATGGAGAACCAGTACCGCATCGGGCTGGTTCGCATGGAGCGCGCGATCAAAGAGCGCATGAACATGTCTCAGGAAATCGAGACGCTCATGCCGCACGACCTGATCAACGCCAAGCCCGTGAGCGCGGTCGTCAAGGAGTACTTCGGCTCGAGCCAGCTCTCGCAGTTCATGGACCAGACCAACCCGCTCAGCGAGGTCACGCACAAGCGTCGGCTCTCTGCGCTCGGGCCCGGCGGTCTCACGCGCGAGCGCGCGGGCTTCGAGGTTCGCGACGTGCACACCACTCACTACGGTCGTATCTGCCCCATCGAGACGCCTGAAGGTCCGAACATCGGGCTCATCGCGTCGCTTTCGACTTACGCGCGGGTCAACGAGTACGGCTTCGTCGAGACGCCGTACCGCAAGGTCGAGGACGGCATCGTGCTCGACGACCACGTCCGCTGGTATTCGGCGCTCGAGGAAGAGGGCCACTACATCGCGCAGGCCAACGCCAAGGTCGACCACATGAGCCGCAAGCTCGAAGGCACGCTGATCAGCGCGCGCTTCAACGGCGAGTTCGTGATGGTCCCGCCGGCTAGCGTGCAGCTCATGGACGTGTCGCCGAACCAGCTCGTTTCGGTGGCGGCTTCGCTGATTCCGTTCCTCGAGCACGACGACGCCAACCGCGCGCTCATGGGCTCCAACATGCAGCGGCAGGCGGTGCCCTGTGTGCGCACGCGCGCACCCATCGCCGGCACCGGCATCGAGGGCCGCGTCGCGCGCGACTCGGGCGTTTGTGTCGTCGCGCAGCAGGACGGCGTGGTCGAGTCCGTCGACGCGACCCGCATCGTGGTCAAGGCCGAGGGCCTCGCCGGTGCGTTCCCCGACATCTATCGTCTCAACAAGTTCCAGCGCTCCAATCAGAACACGGCCTACAACCAAACGCCGATCGTCCGGCCTGGCGACCGCGTGAAGGCGGGCGACGTCATTGCAGACGGGCCGAGCACCGATCGGGGCGAGCTCGCGCTCGGGCAGAACGTCATCGTCGCGTTCATGCCCTGGGGCGGGTACAACTTCGAGGATTCGATTCTTCTGTCCGAGCGCATCGCGAAGGACGACGTCTACACCTCGGTTCACATCGAGGAGTTCGAGTGCGTCGCGCGAGACACCAAGCTCGGCAAAGAGGAAATCACCCGAGACATCCCGAACGTCGGCGAGGAAGCGCTCAAAGACCTCGACGAGTCCGGCATCGTGCGCATCGGCGCGGAGGTCAACTCCGGCGACATCCTCGTCGGCAAGATCACGCCGAAGGGGGAGACCCAGCTCTCCCCCGAGGAAAAGCTCCTTCGCGCCATCTTCGGTGAAAAGGCCGGCGACGTTCGCGACACCTCGCTGAAGGTGCCGCCGGGCGTCACGGGCATCGTCATCGACGCCCGCGTGTTTGCGCGCAAGGGCACCGAAAAAGACGAGCGCTCACTCCAAATCGAGGAGGCCGAGCGAGCCAAGCTCGAAAAGGACATGGCGGACGAGATCAAGATCGTGGTCGACTCCGCTCACGACCGAGTGCGCAAGTACTTCGTTGGCAACACCGCCACGGCCAAGCTGGTGGGCGACAAGGGCAAGCAGCTGCTCGCCAAGGGCGCGAAGATCACCAACGCGGACCTCGACGAGATCCCGCACAAGCATTGGTTGCACATCGAGGTCGAAAAGAACAAAGACAAGACCGACGCGATCCTCGAGCAGGTCGACGACCAGGTCGACGCCGTCAAGATGCTGTTCCAGGAGAAGATCGACAAGCTCGGCAAGGGCGACGAGCTTCCGCCTGGCGTCATCAAGATGGTGAAGGTCTACGTCGCCATCAAGCGCAAGCTGCAGGTCGGCGACAAGATGGCAGGGCGCCACGGGAACAAGGGTGTGGTGAGCCGCATCTTGCCCGAGGAAGACATGCCGTATCTGCCCGACGGCAAGCCGGTGGACATCGTGCTCAACCCGCTCGGCGTCCCGAGCCGCATGAACGTCGGTCAGATTCTCGAGACCCACCTCGGCTGGGCCGGCTATCTGCTCGGCACGCAGCTTCAACAGATGATCGAAAAGAAAGCCAGCGCCGCGGAGCTCCGCGAGCGCATTCGGAACATCTTCAAGAGTGGCGACATCGTGCAGGTGCTCGATTCGCTGCCCGACGACGAAGTTGCCGCGATGGCCAAGTCTTGGAAACACGGCCTTCAGCTCGCGACCCCGGTCTTCGACGGTGCGAGCGAAGACGAGATCAAAGACCTTCTTCGCTTGGCGGACGTGCAGGACAACGGTCAGACCGTGCTGTTCGACGGCCGCACCGGCGAGGCATTCCACGAGGACGTCACCGTCGGCATCATGTACATGCTGAAGTTGCACCACCTCGTGGACGACAAGATCCACGCTCGGAGCATCGGCCCATACTCGCTGGTCACGCAGCAGCCGCTCGGCGGCAAGGCGCAGTTCGGCGGGCAGCGGCTCGGTGAGATGGAGGTCTGGGCCATGGAAGCGTACGGCGCCGCCTACGCGCTCCAGGAATTCCTCACCGTGAAATCGGACGACGTGCAGGGCCGAACCCGCATGTACGAGTCCATCGTCAAGGGGGACTACTCGCTCGAGGCCGGGCTCCCCGAAAGCTTCAACGTGCTGATGAAAGAGCTCCAGGCGCTGTGCCTCAACGTCGAGCTCGTCGAGACCAGTCAACTTGGGCGCAGGTCGGATGACGTCCTTGCTGCGGAGGAAGAGTAAGTCATGAAGGACATCTTCAGCTTCTTCGAAAAGCCGAAAGATCCACTGGCGTTCTCAGCGATTCGCATTTCGCTGGCTTCGCCGGAAAAGATCCGCGAATGGTCGCACGGCGAGGTGCGTAAGCCCGAGACGATCAACTACCGTACGTTCAAACCCGAGCGTGACGGCCTCTTCTGCGCGAAGATCTTCGGGCCCGTCAAAGACTACGAGTGCATCTGCGGCAAGTACAAGCGCATGAAGCACCGCGGCATCGTGTGCGAGAAGTGCGGCGTCGAGGTGATTCAAAGCAAAGTGCGCCGCGAGCGTCTCGGCCACATCACCCTGGCGACGCCGGTCGCCCACATCTGGTTCCTCAAGAGCCTGCCGAGCCGCATTGGCGCGATTCTCGACATCACGCTCAAGGACCTCGAGCGCGTGCTCTACTGCGAGAGCTACGTCGTGCTCGACCCGAAGGAAACCCCGCTCGAGCGAGGCGAGATCCTCACCGAGGACCGGTATCACGATATGCTGGACGAGTACGGCGACGACTCGTTCGAGGCTGGCATGGGCGGCGAGGCTGTCCTCGAGATGCTCCGCGACGTCGACGTGCACGCGATGGCCGAGCAGCTCCGCCTCGACCTGCGCGAGGCGACCAGCGAAGCGAAGCGAAAGAAGCTCGCCAAGCGGCTCAAGGTCGTCGAGGCGTTCCGCGATTCGGGCAACCGTCCCGAGTGGATGATGCTGTCCGTGATTCCGGTGCTTCCGCCGGATTTGCGTCCGCTCGTGCCGCTCGACGGCGGCCGGTTCGCCACTTCGGACCTCAACGATCTCTACCGCCGGGTCATCAACCGCAACAACCGCCTCAAGCGGCTCATCGAGCTCAACGCGCCCGAGATCATCATCCGCAACGAGCGCCGCATGCTCCAAGAAGCGGTCGATGCGCTCTTCGACAACGGTCGGCGCGGTCGCCCGGTCACCGGTCCGGGCAACCGGCCCCTGAAGAGCCTGAGCGACATGCTCAAGGGCAAGCAGGGTCGTTTCCGCCAGAACCTCCTCGGCAAGCGCGTCGACTACTCGGGCCGATCGGTCATCGTCGTCGGGCCGGAACTCAAGCTTCACGAGTGCGGTCTGCCCAAGAAGATGGCGCTGGAACTGTTCAAGCCATTCATCTTCGGCAAGCTGGAAGCCCGCGGCCTGGCCACCACGATCAAGGCCGCCAAGAAAATGGTCGAGCGGGAGCCGCCGGAGGTCTGGGATATTCTCGCCGAGGTGATCCGTGAGCACCCCGTGCTGCTGAACCGTGCACCGACCCTGCACCGTCTGGGCATCCAGGCCTTTGAGCCGGTGCTGATCGAGGGCAAGGCGATCCAGCTGCACCCGCTGGTCTGTGCCGCCTACAACGCGGACTTCGACGGCGACCAGATGGCGGTGCACGTACCGCTGACCCTGGAAGCCCAGCTCGAGGCCCGGGCGTTGATGATGTCCACCAACAACATCCTGTCGCCCGCCAACGGTGAACCGATCATCGTGCCCTCCCAGGATGTGGTGCTGGGCCTGTACTACATGACCCGGGAGCGGATCAACGCCAAGGGTGAGGGCACGCTGTTTGCCAACACCTCTGAGGTGCACCGCGCCTATGTCAGTGGCCATGTGCACCTGCAGGCCAGGGTCAAGGTGCGCATCAGGGAAATGGTGCACACCGATGAGGGCGAGCGCATAGGGAGCACCTTCGTCGCGGATACCACGGTGGGCCGCGCCCTGCTGTGGGAGATCGTACCGGAGGGGATTGCTTTCGAGATGGTCAACCAGGACATGGCCAAGAAGGCCATCTCGCGGATAATCAACCAGTGCTACCGCGCGGTGGGCCTGAAAGCCACCGTGATCTTTGCCGACCGCCTGATGTACACCGGCTACGAGTACTCCACTCGTTCCGGTGCCTCGATCGGTGTCAACGATTTCGAGATTCCGGCGGAAAAGGCCAAGATCATCTCT
>CAJIBU010000184.1_pt1 | contig 13798 bp, 12 predicted proteins | sample 9199451 | NCBI WGS metagenome assembly CAJIBU01 (sample SAMEA7708315, study PRJEB35096) | sediment metagenome | biome: marine neritic benthic zone biome [ENVO:01000025]; feature: sediment [ENVO:00002007]; material: shallow marine sediment [ENVO:03000034] sea grass bed [ENVO_01000059] ... | reverse complement strand
TTCGTGAGCTGGGTCTTCGTCGTCAATGCACACGCCCACGTCTTGTTCCTGAGCGACAAGGGCAAGGCGTACCTCAAAAAGGTCTATCAGATCCCGGAGATGAGCCGCGCCGTCCGCGGTCGCGCCGTGGTCAATCTGGTCGGGATGGAGCCCGACGAGCGCGTGGCGGCCATCCTGCCGATTCGCGAGTTCGTCGAGGACGGCTTCCTGCTCACGTGCACTCGCCGAGGGCGGATCAAACGCACGCAGCTCAGCGCGTACGCGAACATCCGCCAAACCGGCATCATCGGCGTCGCCATCGGGGAGGGTGACGGCCTTCTGACCGCGCGTATCGTGACCCCGGGCCAGAACGTGATCATCGGCACCTCGCACGGCATGAGCATTCGCTTTCCCATCGAAGACGTTCGGTCGATGGGCCGCGATTCGATGGGGGTCAAAGGCATCGACCTCCGCGAGGGCGACTTCGTCATCGGCATGGACGTCATCGAGGACGAAGCCGACCAACAGGTGCTGACCGTGAGCGCGAACGGCTACGGCAAGCGCACCAAAGTCGAGGAGTGGCGCCCGCAGAACCGCGGCGGCAAGGGCATCATCGCGATGGACACGTCCGAACGGAACGGGGCGCTGGTCAAGCTCCGCCTCGTGTCCCCGGACGACCAGCTCATGGTCATCACCAACGGCGGCCAGGTCATCCGGACCCATGTCGGCGAGATCCGCGAAACCGGCCGAAACACCCAGGGTGTGCGGGTGATCAGGCTTCGGGAGGGGGAGCAGGTCGTCGACGTCGAGCCGGTCGCCGAGGGCGAAGAAGAGGAATCCGAAGAACTTACGGAAAATTAGAGCTTACACCCCCCGAAATGTGTAATCCGGCGTACGACCAGTTATCCTTTTAGAGGGGAAATCAGGGGAATCCTTTCGAGGGGGTAGACGAGCGTGAGTAACGGACCCGTCATTGGGATCGATTTGGGTACGACGAATTCCGTCGTGGCCGTCGCCGACGCCTCGGGCGCGAGCGTGCTCGCCGGCGAGGACGGCGAGAAGCTCATTCCGTCGGTCGTGTCCTTCCATCCGAGCGGCGACGTGCTCGTCGGTGGTGCCGCCAAGGAGCGCCGCCTGCTCGACGCCCAAAACACGGTCTCCTCGGTCAAGCGCCTCATCGGCCGGCCGTACACCAGTTACGAGGTCAATCAGGCCAAGGACCGATTTGCCTTCGAGCTCTCGCAGGGGCCCAGCGGCGGAGTGCTGGTCAGCGCGCGTGGCGAGACCTACACGCTGAGCGAGATCAGCGCATTCGTGCTGCGGCACGTGCGTAAAGTTGCCGAGGAAGCGCTCGGAAAAGAGTGCGGCCGCGCGGTCGTCACCGTGCCGGCCAACTTCAACGAGCTTCAGCGAAGCGCAACGAAGGCGGCCGGCCGCGTCGCTGGGCTCGAGGTGCTCAGGATCTTGAACGAGCCCACGGCGGCAGCGCTCGCGTACGGCTACAATAAGACCTCCACCGAGCGCGTGGCGGTCTACGACCTCGGTGGCGGCACCTTCGACATCACGATTCTCCAGCTCGCAGGCGACGTGTTCGAGGTGCTCGCGACTGCGGGTGACACGTTTCTCGGGGGCGACGACATCGACAACGTCGTCGCCGACCACATGGCGGGGCAGTTTCTCGAACAGCAGCGCTACGATGCGCATGAGGACCGCCAGGCCTACGAACGGCTCCGCGCGGCAGCCGAATGGGCCAAAATCCAGCTCTCTGAACGATCCGATGTGAAGCTCTGCATCGAGGAGCTCGCGTACGGCGACGGCGGCGCGGCCCTGAACCTCGACTATGCGCTGACCCGCGACCAGCTCGAAAGCATGTGTCAGCCGCTAGTCGCGCGAAGCTTCGACGTGTGCGAGGACGCGATGAAGGCCGCCGGCCTCCGTCCGACGCAGCTCGACAACGTGATTCTCGTCGGCGGCTCCACTCGGATTCCGCTGCTCCAGCGGATGGTGGCGGAGTACTTCGGCCGCCAGCCGCTCGTGAACATCGACCCGGACCTCGTCGTCGCGCAGGGCGCGGCGCTTCAAGCGAAGACTCTCGCCGAGCCGGCGCGCAAGGCCGCGCTCGGCCGCGTGGCGCTCAAGAAGGTCGCTCAGCCGGACACGGGTGCGCACGGCACCGTGCAGGAAGAGTTCGAGGACGAGGTCACCAACGTCGGTGAGCGTCCGCCCCTCCCGCCGCCCCCGGTGGCACGCGCGGCTCGCAAGGCCACGCTTCCCGGGCAAGCGCCTCCGCCTCCGCCGGTGCAGCTCAAGCAGGCGGACGAGGTGGTCGACATGCCCACCCGCTCTCGCGAGGATCCGCTCGACCACGAGCCCACGCGCTTTGCCGAGGCCGCCGACCCGCTCGATTTTCAGGCAACGCGAATGGCGGACGCCTCGGGGCTCCTCATGCAAATCGGAGAGCCGGGCACGAAGCGCGCGGAAGTCGACGACCTCGAGGCGCTCGACACCAAGCAGGCCGAGGGCTTCGACGAGCTCGAGGTCGAGCTCGACGTCGACGAGCCCCAGACGAAGCGCGCGGAGACCCACGACGACGAGGAGTCATCGCTTCTGATGGAGCTCGGCGACGACGTGTTCGGCGGTGACTCCGACGCGCCGAGCGATAGCCCGCCAACGACGCCGCTCGACCTCGCCAGCAATGCGCCGAGGGAGCTTCGAGCCGCGCTCGACGAGAACATCGACACCGTCACCGGCGCCGTCGCGGTCCCGGACGGGCTCGCCGCGCCGCTGCTGCTCGACGTGACGCCGCTTTCGCTCGGAGTCGAGACCGTCGACGGCTACTGCGAGCACATCATTCGACGCAACTCCGCGATCCCAGCCGGGCAGACCAAGATGTTCACCACGGCCCGTGACCGGCAGGAAACCGTGGTCGTGCGAATCTGTCAGGGCGAAGAGAAGCGGATTTCCAACAACCAGCTCCTCGGCGAGGTGGTGCTCGAGGGGCTCCGTCCGGCGGCGCGCGGAAAAGTTCAGATCGCCGTTCGATTCATGATCGACGCCGACGGGACGCTTCAGGTGCGCGCGCAGGACGTCGGCACCGGACAGCAACAGCAGATCGCCATCAAGCTGATCGGCGAGCTCCCCGAAGAGGAGATCGAGCAGCTTCGACGACGGCACGAGGCCAAGCTGGGGGCGTAGCCGATGTCCGACGCTGAGCAGGCCCAGGATTACTACGCGCTGCTAGGGATCATCCGGGCCGCAAACTCCGACCAGATCCGCGCCGCGTTCCACCGGTTTGCGCGGGACCACCACCCCGACAACTTCATCGGCTCGCCCGAGGAAAGCGACCGGCACACCGAGCTTTACCAGCAGGCGAGCGAGGCCTATCGGGTCCTGCTCGACCCGCTGAAGCGCAAAATCTACGACGAGGGGCTCGAAAAGGGCGTCGTCCGGTATTCCGAGGATCGGGCCGAGGAGAAGCGGCGCACGATGGTGCCGCCAGGGGGCGTGGTGCTGCGCAACAGCAAGGCACGCACGTTCTTCACGCGAGCGCACCGAGCGATGAAGGCCGAAGACTGGCGTCAGGCGAAGCTCAATCTGAAGATGGCGCTTCAGCACGAGCCCGACAACGCCGAGCTTCAGGCCAAGCTCGCCGAAGTGGTCGAACGCATCGAGTCCAGCTGACGCACACCGGCAAGTAGCTCGTAAAGATTTCGGAGGCTATGGTACCGGCGTCATGGGACGGACAGCGACGATAGAGCGTCGAACCAAAGAGACCGAGATCCGCGTGGAGCTCGATCTCGACGGCAGCGGCCAATACCAAGTGCAGACCCCGATCGGGTTTCTGACGCACATGGTCGAGCAGCTCGCGAAGCACGGCCTGTTCGACCTCCGCGTCAACGCGTCCGGCGACACTCACATCGATGGGCACCACACCACCGAAGACCTGGCGATCGCGCTCGGGCAGGCCTTTGCGCAGGCCCTCGGCGATAAGGCCGGAATTCGCCGATTCGGCTCGGCCACGCTGCCGATGGACGAGGCGTGCGTCACGTGCGCGCTCGACCTCTCCGGCCGGCCGTACTTCGTCTGGGCGGTCGCGCTCCCGAAAGCCCGGGTGGGCGACTTCGACTCCGAGCTCGCCGAGGTGTTCTTCGAAGGCTTTGCGCGCGGCAGCCAGTGCAACCTGCACATGCGTCAGCACGCTGGTGAAAACCTCCACCACGTCATCGAAATCAGCTTCAAGGCGTTCGCGAGAGCGCTGCGCGAAGCGACCGAAATCGACCCGCGAGTCGTCGGCGTGCCGTCGACCAAGGGTACGCTGACCGAATGACCGGCGGCCGCGTGGCGATCGTCGACCTGGGCCTCGGAAACCTGCACAGCGTGGCCAAGGCATTCGAGCGCGCGGGGGCCAAGCCCGAGCTCAGCTCCGACCCCGACGTACTGATGCGCGCCGACCGGCTCGTCATGCCGGGGCAGGGTGCTTTCAAAGAATGTGCCCACGCGCTCGCGGGCGAGGTCGGCGATGCGGTGCGCGCCTGGATCGAAAGCGGTCGACCCTACCTCGGCATCTGCCTCGGCATGCAGGCGCTCTTCGAGTCGAGCGAGGAGGCGCCTGGCGAGCGCGGGCTCGGCATCTTCAGGGGCACGGTGCGCCGCTTCGACGAAGATCTTCGTGACACCGACGGGCATCGTCTCAAGGTGCCCCACATGGGCTGGAACCAGATTCGAAGCACGCACCCGGTCTTCGAAGACGGCGAGTGGTACTACTTCGTGCACAGCTACTGCTGCGTGCCCGAGGATGCGCGGCTGACCGTCGCGACAGCCAACTACGGCGGGGCGTTTTGCGCGGCGATTGCGCGCGACAACGTGCTCGCCTGCCAGTTCCACCCCGAAAAGAGTCAGCACGCGGGCGCGCGGCTCATCGGGCACTTCCTCGGAGACGTGTCGTGGAGCTGATCCCGGCGATCGACTTGCTCGATGGGAAGGTCGTGCGGCTTCACCGCGGCGACTACGACGAGGTGACCGTGTACGACGACGACCCGGTTTCGATGGCGAAACGCTTCGAGGCGGCGGGGGCCGTGCGGCTGCACGTCGTGGATTTGGAAGGCGCGCGTCGGGGGACGCCCGCGCACGAGTGGGTCATTCGCGACGTTCTCTCACAGACCGGGCTGCAGGTGCAGGTGGGTGGCGGCGTTCGAAACGCCGAGGTGGCCTCGCGCTGGGTGGCCGCGGGCGCGTCGCGGGTCGTGCTCGGCACCGTCATCGTCAAGGCGCCGGATGAGGCCCGGGCGATCTGCGAGCAGCACCCAGGGGCGATCGTCGCGGCGCTCGACGCGCGCGAGGGGAAGGTCGCCGTCGAAGGCTGGCAGGAGCAAAGTGACCAGGACGTGACGGAGCTCGCGAGGCGCGTCGACGGGTGGGGTGTTGGAGCGATCCTCTACACCAACATCCAGCGCGACGGCACGCGCGAGGGGCCCGACGTCGAAGGCACCGCCGAGCTGCAGTCGCACGTGAAGTCCACGGTGATCGCCTCGGGCGGCATCGGGAGCCTCGACGACCTGCGCAATCTCTCGGTCGCCGGCGTTCGCTCTGCGGTCTGTGGCCGCGCGCTCTACGCGGGGGCATTCACGTTGTCCGAGGCGTTCGCGGCGCTACAACGGCCGTGATGCTCGCCAAGCGAATCATCCCCTGCCTCGACGTCAAAGAAGGGCGCGTCGTCAAAGGCGTGAACTTCGTTGGCCTGCGTGACGCCGGCGACCCGGTCGAGTCCGCGCAGCGCTACAGCGACGGCGGCGCCGACGAGATCACCTTCCTCGACATCACGGCGTCGCACGAAAACCGACGCAACCTGTTCGACCTGGTCGACCGCACCGCGTCCACCGTGGCCGTTCCGCTCACCGTGGGCGGCGGAGTTCGCGAGCGGCGGGACGTGAGCGACCTTCTGCACGCCGGCGCGGACAAGGTCGCGATCAACAGCGCCGCGGTCGCCAATCCGACGTTCGTGCGCGAGATGGCCGAGGCATACGGCTCGCAGGCGATTGTGGTGGCAATCGACGCCAAGCGAGTGGCGGGCAGTGAGGACCGGTGGACTGTGTACACCCACGGCGGACGTCGCGATGTGGGCCTCGATGCCGTCGCGTGGGCGAAAAAGATGGCAGAATACGGTGCGGGCGAAATCTTGCTCACCAGCATGGACCGTGACGGGACGCAGGACGGCTACGATCTCGTGTTGACGCGCGCAGTTGTGGACGCGGTCCCGGTTCCGGTTGTAGCTTCGGGGGGAGTCGGGACCTTGGCGCACGTGCAAGAAGGCCTCGACTCCGGAGGAGCAGATGCAGCGCTTGCGGCTTCTATCTTTCACGACGGCCACTTCACGGTGGCTGAGGTCAAAGAGTATTTGCTCGAACGCGGGGTCGTGGTGCGCCCCCCGGAGCGGGATTGAGGGGGCGCGATGAGCAGGGACGTTGGCGTAGGGCAACTGGTGGACGACCTGGAGGCGCGCGGCGATCGCCTTCCGTTCGAGATCGGCGCCTTCGTCGCGCTCGAGGCCTGCGAAGGCCTTCTCCAAGAGTCGGTGCGGCTCGAGGCGGACGACGTGAGAGTCACTCTCGACGGCGCGGTGCTGGTTTCCGAGTCGGCTGAGCGCGTCGAGCCGGACGAGGCGGCGAAGTCGCTGACCTCGGTCCTCGCGCGGCTGCTGGTGGCCGCCGGCCCGGGGGTGCCGCCCCATCTGCTTCAGCTCGTCAAGGAGAGCACCACCGGACAGAGCCCGCGCAACCTGCGCCACCTCCACGACGCGATCGAAGCCTCGCTGATCCCGATCAACCGCGGCGCGTCGCGTCGCGTGCTTGCGCGGCTCGTTCGAGAAAGCGACAGGCCTCCGGCGCCCGACGAGTCGGCTGGCATCGACCCCGAGGCGCTCGACGCAGAGCTCGACGAGCTGCTGCGAGACCCGTCGGTTCGCGACCTCGGCGCATCGGCGGTCGAGCCCGCGGAGGAGAACACCGATCTCGACGAGCCGGTCACCGAGCGCATTCGCATTCCACGAGCGGTCGCAAAAGACCCGGACCCTCAGCCCGAGACGGTACGCGTCCCGACGTCCGAGCCCGCTCGTCGTCAGGCCTCGCTTTCGGTGCCAGACCTCCCGCCGCCTCCGCCCCCTTCGCAGGGGGGCGCCGCCCGGGACCGGCGACCGATCTCGCCCCCGCCTCCCGAGCCGGTCACGGCCACGATTCGCAAGTGGCAGCCGGCAGAGGACGCGCCCCCGCCCGCCAAGGCGTCGGTCTCCGAGTCGGTCTACGTGTCGGTTTCCGAGTCCGCGCAGGCTCGCCCACCAGAGCTCGAGACCGCGAGCGAGTCGGTGTTCGGGACGGGCACGGTGAGCGCGCCCCCTCCCGAGAGGCCATCGCAGCCACGCGTGTCGCGCCCGCCATCGTCCGCCCCAGAGGAGCGTTCGTCGGCCGCGCCCGCGGCCCCGCTTCCTCCCCGCCGTGGGGGCTGGGGCATCTGGCTCTTGGCCGCAGCCGTCGGCCTCGGCGCCTACGCGCTCATCGCGTCGGGCACCCTCCAGCCGCTCTTCGACCGGACCGCCGCCCCGCCCGCCGCGGCGGACCCGGGGGTCATCGAGGTCGCGGTGAACCCCGACGATGCACAGGTCTTCGTGTTCGTCGGGCGCGGCCCGGCCAGCGCCGGCGCGCTGAGCGTGGGTGCAGCGCACGAGTTCGTCGTGCTCGGCGCCGGCCTTCGACCGACCGGCGCGTCCGTGCCCGCGGGCGCCACCTGGCCCGAGGGTGACAACGGTTCGCTCTACGAGCTCGCCGTCCAAGCGCAGCCGGCCGCGGTAGGCGAACCAACCGGCGATCTCGGCGAGCTTCTCAGCGGCGACGCCAGCGCGAGCGCCACCGGCACCGACAAGGGCACGGTCCGCGTCGTCACCAATCCGCCGGGCGCCAAGGTGTATCGCTTCGTCGGCGCGGGGCCCTTTTTCCGAATCCCCGTCGCTTCGATTCACGAAGGGCAGGAGCTGCTCGTCCATCGCGCCGGCCACGAAATCGAGCGACGAGTCGTGGGGCCGAGCGACTGGGAGACGATGGCTGACGGGGCGCACCGGGCAAAGGTTGCGATCGACCTTCGCGTGGTTTCGCGGTCACCCGCTGCGCAGCCCGTCGAGGACTGACTCGACCTCGGTGCGGATCGCCTGAAGGGCATCTTGCGAATCGGCTTCGAAGCGAAGCACCAAGACGGGTTGGGTGTTGGAGGCTCGAACCAGCGCCCAGCCACTGTCGAACTCGACCCGCGCGCCGTCGATGTCGACGAGCTCGTGCGTGGGCCGGTAGTGGTCGACGAAGCGTTGAACGAGATCGAACTTGGTGGCGTCGTCGCACTCGACGCGAATCTCGGGCGTGGCAAACGTTTGCGGCACGTCGCTCAGAAGCTCATGGAGCGGGCGGTCGCTCTTCGAAACGATCTCTAGAATGCGCAGGGTTGCGTAGATCGCATCGTCGAAGCCGTAGTACCGGTCGGCGAAAAAAATATGGCCGCTCATCTCGCCTGCGAGCAGCGCCCCTTCTTCCTTCATCTTGGTCTTGATGAGCGAGTGGCCGGTTTTCCAAAGGATGCCTCGCCCTCCGTGCGCGTCGATGTCGTCGTAGAGCGTCTTCGAGCACTTCACCTCGCCGATGATCGTCGCGCCGGGGTGCTTTGCGAGCAGCGCGCGCGACAGGACGATCATCAGCTTGTCCCCCCAAATCACCTCGCCGCGCGCGTCGATGACGCCCACGCGATCCGCATCGCCGTCGTAGGCAAACCCGAGCTCGAGTCCGTCGCCGAGCACGCGCTCGCGAAGCATCTCGAGTGTTTCGGGCTCGGTCGGGTCCGCATGGTGCACCGGGAACGTCCCGTCCATCTCGCAAAGCAGCGCCACGGGGTCGAGCCCGAGCGCCCTCATCGTTTCGAGCGCCAAAGGGCCGCCCGCGCCGTTGCCCGCGTCCACCGCGAACCGGATGTCACGCCGTCGTAGGCGGATGTCGTTCACGGCGTGCTGCACGTAGTCTCCGGTAGGGTCGACCGTTTCGACTTGCCCGCCTGGCTCGTTCACGAAGTCCGAGGTTTCCATCGTGCTCCGCAGCTCTTCGATGTCGCGGCCGAAGAGCGAGCCCTTGTCGACCATCATCTTGAATCCATTTTCGTCGGGCGGGTTGTGGCTGCCCGTGATCTGGACGCCGCCGTCGAGCCCGAGATGGTGCACCGCGAAGTAGAGAAGGGGCGTCGGCCCAACGCCGATGTCGACGACGTGCCTGCCGGTTTCGACGAGGCCGCGGCAAAGCGCGTCGCGCAGGCGAGGCGAGCTGAGCCGGCAGTCGCGCCCCACGGCGATGCGCTTCAGCCCCCGTTTCGCGTAGAACGTGCCGAGGCTCGAGCCGAGCGCGTGCACGAAACCATCGTCGAAATCGCGTTCGGCGTGGCCCCGGATGTCGTACTGGCGAAAGACGTGCGGGTTCATCGCCTACTTTCGAGGGTCGTTTCGCTCGCGGAGCATCGCCACCACATCTCGAACGTCCTGCGCGCGCTCCATGGGGACCACCAGCAGTGCGTCGCCCGCGTCCACGACCACGAGGTCTTCGACGCCGATGATGACCACGAGCTTGCCGTCAGCGGTGTGTACGTAATTGCGTTTGGCGTCGACCGCGATGCCTCCCTCGGGCAAGGCGTTGCCTTCATCGTCTCTCGCTGCGAGCTCCCAAGCCGAAGTCCAGCTCCCGAGGTCGGACCACTCGAAGGACCCAGGCACGACGCTGACCGCGCTCACCTTCTCCATGATGCCGTGATCGATGCTCACCGCAGGAAGCTCCGCGTAGGTTGCGCCAACCACCTTTAGCTCGTCGCCGGCTTCCGCTGCGCGATCGTAGCGTTCGAGCTCGCGGCCGAGGCCGGGCAGATGCTGATCGATCGCCTCGAGGATTCTCGATGCGAGGAAGAAGAACATCCCGCTGTTCCAAAGGAAGCTTCCGTTGGCGACGAACTGCTCGGCGCGCCGTCGGTTTGGCTTCTCGACGAAGCGGCGCGCCCGATACACGCCGGGGTCGAGCTCTCCACCCACCTCGATGTACCCGTAGCCGGTCTCCGCGCGCGACGGTCGAATCCCGATCGTCACGTAGTCACCGTGGGTTGCCGCCTCGAGCCCTCGTCGAAGCGTTTCGACGTAGGCGTCGGTCTCGGCGATGTAGTGGTCGGCGGGAAGCACCGCCATGATGCCTTCGGGGTCGAGCCGGCGGACGTGCGTGGCCGCCCAGCCGATGCAGGGTGCGGTGTTGCGCCCGACGGGCTCGGCGAGAATCAGCTCCTTCGAAAGCTCCGGAAGCTCTCGTTCGACCTGGGATCGCAGCGCCTCGGAGGTGACCACCAGCGTTCGCTCCGGCGGGAGAAGCTCCCATACGCGCTCGGCGGTCGCTCTCAGCAAGGAGCGTTCGTCGGGGCCGAGCGCGAGGAACTGCTTGGGCCGCGTGCCCCGAGAGAGCGGCCAAAAGCGAGTGCCGGAGCCGCCCGCCATGATCACCGCATACGCTTTGTCCGTGTTGGTCATGGCCTGCCTCAGCGAGCGATCAGAAACAGGCCGAGCGGGACGAGATAGATCGCGAAGACCCACATGCGACCGACGAGAATGATCTGGCGGAGGATAGCAAGCGCTACGAGCCCAGTCACCAGCGCAGTCGCCCCACCGACCCATGCGGAAAGGCCGAGCTCGCCGAAGCCCGCAGCGCCGCTCGCCTCGTAGATCGCGGCGCCCGCGATGGCGGGAAGGGACACCAAAAACGAAAAACGGAACGCGGCGCTGCCCTGAGTGCCGAGCAGCATTGCGACCGCGATGGTGACGCCGCTTCGGCTCACGCCGGGCAGCACCGCCATCCCCTGGGCGAGCCCAACCCCAGCCGCCTGCCACCAAGAGAGCTCCAGGCCTTGCCCCCGCGCGGCCTTGCTCGCGAGCAGAAACGCGGCCGAAACGAGAAACCCGTAGCCCACCAGATGCAAATCCTCGGCAAACGACTCGGCGACCTCTCTCAAGAGCAGCGCGAGGAACACGGTGATGAACGTCGCGATGATGATGCCGCCGAGGGTTCTCCCCTCTGCCGTGGTGCGAAGGCGGCTTGGATCTCGCAGCGACGCAGCCGCCTCGCGCAACAGCGCCGCGACATCCGCACGAAACGCGATGATCGTCGCCACGAGCGTCCCGATGTGCAGCAGTATGACAAACGCAAGCGAGCCTTCGCTCACGCCGAAGAAGTGCGCGCCGATCGCGACGTGCCCGCTGCTCGACACGGGGAGAAACTCCGTCAGCCCCTGCAGTGCTCCAAGCGCGGCTGCGGTTAGCGCGTCGATCCCCTCAGACAAGTTGCGAAGCCATAGCGGTTGTTTTCAATCGCTGCAAGGAGCGTTGATCGTATCGCGGGCGGAACGGAGCCGTAGCTGTTTTCGTCCGGTTCGACTAGGCTTCGCACGTCCTCATGCGAGAGACTTGGAACGCGGCTCGGGTCGGTCTGATGGTGGTTCTCGGACTGATCGTCACCTTCGCCGTCTATCGCTACGTCGACGAACGATCGTCCGCCGAGTCCGGCTACGGGGTCTACGCGTATTTCGACGACGTGCAGGGACTGATCGCGAAGTCGAGAGTGCTCGTGGCGGGTATTCCCGTCGGCTACATCTCGGGAATTCGTCTCGAGGGCGCTCGGGCGCGAGTCGATCTTCGCATCGAAAAAGACATCACCCTCTACGAGGATGCGAGAGTCACCATGCGGAGCCTCTCGCTGCTCGGCGAGCGCGTTCTGTCGATCCATCCAGGCACCCCGGGGCTCCCCGAAATCGAGGATGGCGGTGAGATCCGGACGGCGGACGAGGGCGTGGACACCGACGACATCCTCGTGACGGTCAACGACATCGCAAAGAGCGTTCGCAAGATCACCCAGCAGATGGAGCGCGCCTTCGGGACGGAAGAGGCCGGGGACCGCATGCAGAGCGCGCTTCGCAACCTCAGCGACGCGCTCGAAAACATCAAGGTCGTCACCGACGAAGCGGGCCCACGCATTGTGCGCATCATGGAAAACGTCGAGCTCGCCACCGACGACCTCAGCCGCATCATCCACGATCGCCGCGACGACATCGATCGCGGCGTTGCCGAGGTCGACGACACCATCCTGTCCATTCGCCGCGCGGCCGATCAGCTCAACGCGGTGCTCGAAGACGTCAAGGTCGTTTCGGGGCGAACGGCGCGCGGCGAAGGCACGATCGGGCGGCTGACCCAAGACGAGACGCTCATCGACGAGGTGGAAGGGGTTGCGCAAGGTCTCAACAGCTTCGTTGGCGGGCTCAACCGACTGCGCACGATCGTCGAGCTTCGGAGCGAGTACTACGCGCTGTCGAACGCCTTCAAGACGTACTTCTCGATCTATCTCAAGCCGCGAGAAGGACGCTATTTTCTGGTCCAGTTCGTGGACGACCCCCGCGGCTCCGTCACTGTCTCGGAGAGCATCATCCGCCAGAGCCCTCCGCCGCTCTTCGAGCCCAACGAGTTTCGACGAACCGAGATCACCCGAAGCAATCGGCTCAAGTTCTCCGCCCAGTTCGGCAAGACCATCTCGTTCGCGACCTTCCGCTTCGGCATCATCGAGTCGACGGGAGGGCTCGGGCTCGACGTCAAAGTCGTGCGCGACCGCCTCGAGATCAACACCGACCTCTTCGAGTTTGGGCGCCGGATCTACCCGAGGCTCCGCATTCGTGCAGGTTTCGAGCTCCTCCGGCGCTTCTGGCTGGTGGCGGGCGTCGACAACGTGATCAACCGGGGTCGCGACTATTTCGTCGGCCTGCAGCTTCGCTTCGACGACGAGGATCTGAAGCCGCTGATCCCGCTCGGCGCGGTCGCGCTTCCGCGCTAAGAAGCCTAGAGTCATGCGCAAGGTCGTTCACGCAGCCGGCTCCATCGCGAAGTCTCCCGTCGGGTTCCTGCGGGGGCTTTCCTACGCGTTTCGGGGCGCGCGCTTCGTCTACTTCCAACACCGTGGTCTCGCGCGCTACTGGCTGGTGCCGATCCTCGTCACCGCTGCCGCGCTCGTCGCGGTCTTCTACGGGGCGGGCAGCTGGTACGACGATCTGGCGGGCGCGGTCTGGTCGTTGTTCCCGGAGAGTTGGAGCGAGCCGAGCGGCTGGACGGGCTGGCTCCTTCGCGCGCTTCGATGGTTCCTCGAGCTGCTCGCGGGCCTGATGATCACGCTGCTCGGCCTCGTCGCCGTGCTCCTGCTTTCGAGCATCGTGGCCGCGCCGTTCAACGACGCGCTCAGCGAAGCGGTGGAGGACATCCTCGAGGCCCGCCGAGCGGCGCCTTTTTCCTTTCGCAGGCTGGTCGTCGACGTTTTGCGCACGATTCGGATCGAGGTGATGAAGGTCCTCGTCTACGTTGCGATCATCGGTCCGATGTTTTTGGTTTCTTTTCTGGTTCCGGGCGTCGGCCAGGTGGTTTCGCTCGCGGCCTTTGCGTTGACCGCCGTGTATCTCGGGGTCGACTACATCGACTGGCCGGCCGCGCGCCGCGACTGGTCCGTCGGTGACCGCGTCGCGTTCGTGCGAAGGCAGCTCCCAGCGATCGCCGGCTTCGGCTGTGGGGTGTGGGTGCTCCTCTTCATTCCGCTGGTGAACCTGCTGTTCATGCCGGCGGCCGTTGCCGGGGGGACGATGCTGTTCGTCGACCTCGGGGAGGGCGGGTCTGCCGCCCGGGAGCCCCGCTGAGGCCTCGAATTCGCCCGTAAGCCGCCTCACAAACCCGGCTTTTTGTAGG
>CAJIBU010000023.1_pt1 | contig 13813 bp, 11 predicted proteins | sample 9199451 | NCBI WGS metagenome assembly CAJIBU01 (sample SAMEA7708315, study PRJEB35096) | sediment metagenome | biome: marine neritic benthic zone biome [ENVO:01000025]; feature: sediment [ENVO:00002007]; material: shallow marine sediment [ENVO:03000034] sea grass bed [ENVO_01000059] ... | reverse complement strand
GACAAACAACCGCCGAAGGCGTCGATGCCGGCGGTGTAACCAAGCCGCACCACGCCCCAGATCCTGCAAGACCCCCCACCACATCCGCGGCAGCCGAGCGCACAGCGCCTAGGCCGCCCCGTTCGACGGAGTCTCGTATCCCTTTTTTTCCGCTCCGGTGGCTAAGTCGTCAGCGACTTACGGCAGCTCTTCTAGCCAGCTCGGGTCTTCGAACCACTTCTGGCGTAGGGCGGACAGGATGCCGGTGCCTTCGATGGCGTCGATGTAGTTGTCGATCAGGTTGTAGAACTGCGGGTCCCGCGCGGAGATCGCGATGCCCATCGGCTCCACCGAGAGCGGCTCTTCCAGCGTGATCAGGCCCGCGTCGGGGTTTCGAAGGACCGCGAGGGCGCAGGCAGGCACGTCGGCGACCATCGCGCTGGCTTTGCCGTCGATGACCATCTTCACGCCGGTCTCGTAGTCGTCGACTCGCACGACCTTGGCTTTCGACATGTGCTTGCGGACGAACTTCTCGCTGGTCGAGTTCTTCAGCGCAACGAAGATGATGTCCTTGGTGTTGATGTCCTCCACGGTGGCGGCGCCGGCGAGCGCCTTCGAGGTGGTCACTAGGGACTTGCCCGACAGCAAGTAGGGACCGACGAACAAGAAGTCCTTCGTGCGCTCGGCGGTGATGTCGACGCCCGACATCACCATGTCGACCTTGCCCTTCTTGAGCGCGCCGAGCAGCTGTCCGAAAGGCCGCTGCACGATCTCGAGCTCGAACCCGAGCGCGTATGCCAGCCCCCTCACGAGGTCGACCTCGAGGCCGATCATCTGCCCGGTCTTGCTCTTTGCGTTGAGCGGAGGCTGATCGGCGGACATGCCGACGCGGAGCGTTCCGCTCTTCATTACGCGACTGAGGACGGGAGCCTGCGCCGTAGCGGCCGACGCCGAAAAGATGGTCAGCGCGGTAAGCGCCGTGAGCACGGCAACACGAACGGTTCGAAACATGACAGCTTGCCTTTCTAGCAGTTGGAGCGCCGGAGCCTAGTCACACGAAGAGCCCCCCGCAACGCCACCTCCCAAGTCTCGACAAGACCCTGAAGCCAGCACCCGCGAGCCCGCAGGGCGAAGCCCGGCGCAAGTGCGCCGGCAAGCCGAGCGAAGCGAAGGCGCGCGAGGGAGGATTACGGGTGGGGGTGGGCGGGGCGGTGTTAACAAGCCGTACCACGCCCCGGATCCTGCAAGACCCCCCAACACATCCGCGGCAGCTAGCCACACAGCGCCATCCCCACCCGCGAGCCCGCAGGGCGAAGCCCGGCGCGAATGCGCCGGCTTCAACGCAGCAGGTAGTTCCGAAGGGTTTCGCGCGCTACGTAGCTGGCTTTGATACGCCACTTGGGCTCGTTAACCACCAGCGCGGCCACTGCGATTTTCGGGTCGTCCACGGGCGCATAGCCGACCCACCAGTTGTAGGTTCGGTGCGGGTTGTAGCGGCTGAGCGTTCCGGTTTTGCCTGCGACGGTGATGCCGGGCAGGAACGGGCGACCGCGCGGGTCCCAAAAAGCCTTCTTCGACGTCCCGTGCGTGACGGTGCGCGTCATCATCTCGCCGGTCTGCCGCGCGGTCTGTCGCGGCAGCACCTGCCGAAACGTCCGCGGCGTGTGCCGATAGAGCGTCTCTCCAGACGCGCTTTCGATGCGATCGACGATCGCGGCGTAGGGCATCTGCCCGTCGTTCGCGATCGTGGACGCGAGCAGCGCGCCGTGCAGCGGCGAAAGCTGGCTGTGCCAAAACCCGGCGGCCATGCGCGCGCGCTCGAGGTCGCTTTCGGGAACATCGGCGGGGCTCGGTGACGCAGGCAGGTCGAAGGGAAGGCGCTGCCCGAAACCAAAAGCGGACACGTATTGGGACATGCGCGATTGGTCGATGTGGCGGTCGGCGAGCTTCGCGAAGATCGCATTGATCGAATAGCCGAGCGCGTCCTTGAGCGTGGCGCACCAGCGGTCCCGCTTTGGACTGTCGACGAGGTCGGCCTGCACGAGCCCGCGCATCCCACCGCCGTAGCAAACCGAAGTGGAGCTCTTCACGCCCGCATCGAGCAGCGCGGAGGTCGTCACGATCTTGAATACGGACGCGGCGGGCGGCGACGGGTCGGTCACGACCTTGGCGCTGTCGCCCTTCCCCGCTTCGTAGCCGACGTACGCGAGCACTCGTCCCGTCTTCGGGTCGACGGCCACCAGCCCTCCCGCCGGGACGTCATAACGGCCGAAGAGCTCTCGGACGTGAGACTGAAGGCCGCGGTCGACGGTGAGCACGGCGCGCGTGCCATCGCCTCGCGCAACCACCCATGCGTCGTCGCGCTGGCGAGCACGCGACACGTCGACGTCGGAAAACGGCGGGGCCACCACCTGCGCCACCCGCGTGGACGCGCGGTGGGCGGACGGCGGGCTCGCGGTCAATGCCAGGGGAGTCCCGAGCGCCAGGCCGAGACTCGCCAAGCCCCATAGCCAGGAGTTGGAAAACGCGCTTCGCACCCTCTTACGCTAGAGAACCCGTTTTCTCGGGTCAACAAACCCATCGGTCCGCTGACACTGCAATCGGCAGCGCCCTCTTTTAACGATGCCGGCCCGCGCGGGGTATATTGGAAAGGGGTGTCTTTCAAGGACCAGACGACGAGCGCAAGCCAGACCGTGCTGACGGAGGTCGGCGAGGCACGCTCGCCGAGCCGCGACCCTGCCGACGCGTGCCTCGTGATCATCTACGGCCAGGAGATGGGCCGCCGCGTCCGCGTCACCACTGAACCGCTGATCATCGGGCGGTCACCGAAGTGCGAGGTCCAGATCGACCAGGAGAGCGTGTCCCGGAACCACTGCGAGATTCGCTTCGACGGCCGCGAGTTTCTCGTCACCGATCTCGGCTCGACCAACGGCACTTACGTGAACGACCACGCCATCGACGGCGGCGGGCGACTTCGTCACGGCGACCAGCTCAAGGTCGGCCGCACCATTCTCAAGTTCATCGTCGGAGACAACGTCGAAGTCGAGTATCACGAAGAGATCTACCGTCTGATGACGACGGACGGGCTGACCCAGCTCAACAACAAGCGCTACTTCGAGGAGATGCTCGACCGAGAGGTCGCTCGAGCAAAGCGCTACAAGCGCGCGTTTTCGCTCGTCATCTTCGACATCGACCACTTCAAAGCGATCAACGACCGCCTGGGACACCTGGCGGGCGATGCCATTCTCCGGCAGCTCGGCGCAGTGCTGCTTGGGCGGCTGCGGGTCAACGACGTGCTGGCGCGCGTGGGCGGCGAAGAGTTCGCGCTGATCACCCCGGAGGTCGGCCTCGAGGGCGCCAGGGAGCTCGGCGCCAAAATCAACCGTCTGATTGCCGACACCCGCTTCGAGTTCGAAGGCACGCAAATCGACGTGACGGTCAGCGTCGGCGTTGCCGAATGGGACCCTGCCTTCGAGGATGCGTTTCAGCTGTTTCAGGCCGCCGACGACAAGATGTTCGAAGCGAAGCGCGCCGGGCGCAACCAAGTCTGTTTCTAGCCTCGGTCGACGCCTGGGGAGTAGGACGCGCCTCGTGCGCGCTGGGCGCGTCGAAGCAGGCACGCGAAGAGCTCGACGAACGCGACAGCCATGACTCGCAGCGACGCGCCGGTTTGCCTGCCCGTCGCCCGCGGATAGTGGCTCACCGCGCACTGGCCCACCCGAAGGTCGAACCGCTTGGCCTCCAGCATGAGCTCGGTGCTGATCATCGCGCCTTCGCTGCGAAGCTCACTGGCATGGAGCAGTCGCTGAGGAAGGAGCTTGAACGCGCAGTTGGCGTCCCGAATGCGAAGCCCAAACACCCGGTTCACGAGCGAGGTCCACGCCCTGCCCCAAAGGCCTCTCCACCAGCCGTCCCGCCGGCCGTCACGGTACCCGGCCACCACGTCGTAGTCGCGAAGCATGTGCACCGCCGACGGCAGCTCCCCGAGGTCGAACTGACCGTCGCCGTCTGTGAGAAACACGTACTCGAGTCGAGCCTCGGCGAGCCCGGAGCGGACTGCAGCGCCGTAGCCTCGATTCGTCGCGTGACGCACGACGACGAGCTCGGGCGCCTGCCGTCGAAGCGCTGCGAGCACGCGCCCCGTTGCATCCGTGCTCCCGTCGTCCACGACGACGATCTGGAGCTCGGTTGCGATACGACGGCCGACCAAAGCCGCCTGCTCGACGACGCGAGACACGTTGCCTTCCTCGTTGAAGCACGGGACCACGATGGAAAGGCGCATCGATCCGGAGCCTAATTCGGGGACCCTGACGCTTCAATCAAGGAGCCTGCGAAAACACGGCCAAAACCAGGCGGGCGGGACCCTTGCCATGCAAATGACAGGTGGCTATGTTCGCCACAGTATTGGAAAAACTTGGGTTCCTACCGAGTTGGAGTAGAACACCGGCATGAGCGACGACGAGGAGACCATTACATCGATCCCGCCCCCTGACACGGGCGAAATCGAGTTCGGCAACGAGCTTCCCGTGCTGCCGATTCGAAATGCGGTGCTCTTCCCGGCCGCCGTCGCGCCGTTCGACGTGGGCCGCGAGAAGTCGGTGGCCCTGGTCGAGGACATCGAAAACCTCGATCAGCCGATCATCGCCATCATCGCGCAGAGGGATCCCTCCACCGACGACCCCGATCAGGCGGACCTCTACCCCGTCGGCGTCGCTGCCCGGGTGCTCAAGGCGCTGAAGCACAGCTCCGGCAACTACAGCCTCATTCTTCAAGGCCTCGTGCGAATCCGCCTCGAGCAGGTCGTCACGTCCGAGCCCTACATCCGCGCGCGCGTGTCGCGTCTCCACGAGCCTCCGGCCGACGACGTCGAGAGCGAGGCGCTTGCCATGAGCCTTCGGGACATCGCCAAGCAGGTCATTCAGCTCATGCCCGAGCTGCCGCGCGAAGCCGGCTCGCTCATCGATTCCATTCAAGAGCGCGGGCAGCTCGCCGACCTCGTGGCGGCCAACCTCGACGCGCCCGTCGACGAGAAGTCCCAGCTTCTCGAAACGCTCGAGCCCAAGGAGCGCATCCGCAAAGTGCTCCGCCTCCTCACCCGACAGCTAGAAATCCTCAAGATGCGCGAGCGCATCAACTCGCAAATCAAAGAGGAGATGGGCAAGAACCAACGCGAGTACGTGCTGCGACAACAGCTCAAGGCCATCAAGGAAGAGCTTGGCGAGGAAGAGGGCGACCAGGGCGACCTCGACGTGCTCGAAGAGCGCATCGCCAAGGCCAACCTGCCGAGCGAAGCCGACAAGGTCTCGCACAAGCAGCTCAAGCGGCTGCGCCAGATGCAGGTGGGGTCGGCCGAGTACACGGTGGTCCGCACTTACATCGACTGGATTCTCGACATCCCGTGGAGCAAGCAGACCAGCGACAACATGGACATCGCTGCGGTCCGCAAGGTGCTCGACGAAGACCACTCCGGCCTCGAAAAGGTCAAAAAGCGAATCGTCGAATACCTCGCCGTTCGCAAGCTCAAGACCGACAAGAAGGGGCCGATTCTCTGCCTGATCGGTCCTCCCGGCGTCGGTAAAACGTCGCTCGGCCGCTCGGTCGCTCGCGCGCTCGGCCGCAAGTTCCATCGCATCAGCCTCGGCGGCGTGCACGACGAAGCCGCGATCCGAGGCCACCGCCGAACGTATGTCGGCGCCCTGCCCGGCCAGGTCATCCAAGGCATGAAGAAGGCCAGCACCATCAACCCGGTGTTCATGCTCGACGAGATCGACAAGATCGGTCACGACTTTCGCGGCGACCCGGCTGCGGCCCTGCTCGAGGTGCTCGACCCAGAGCAGAACGACACCTTCAGCGATCACTATCTCGAGATCCCATACGACCTTTCCAAGGTGATGTTCATCGCGACGGCCAACGTGGGCGACACCATCCCCGCCCCGCTGAAAGACCGCATGGAGATCATCGAAATCCCCGGCTACACGCGGCGCGAAAAGCTCGACATTGCCCGAGTGCACTTGATCCCGAAGCAGCTCGAAGAGCACGGCATCAAGCCCGAGCAGGTCACGCTCGAGGATCCGGCCATCGAGTCCATCATCGACCACTACACTCGCGAAGCCGGCGTGCGAAACATGGAGCGCCAAATCGCGAGCGTGATTCGAGGCGTGGCTGTGAAAGTCGCCGAGGGCGAGCACGGCCCGTGGACCATTTCCGACGAGGAGTCACTTCGCCCGTATCTCGGGGCGCCGCGCTTCAGCTCCGAGGTGGCAGAGCGCACGGCCGAAACCGGCGTCGCGACCGGGCTCGCGTGGACTTCGGTCGGCGGCGAGATTCTCTTCATCGAGTGCACGAAGATGCACGGCACCGGCAAGCTCCAGCTCACCGGTCAGCTCGGCGACGTGATGAAGGAATCCGCGCAAACCGCGATGAGCTACGTGCGCACTCGCGCGAAGGCCTTCGGCATTCCCGAAGATTTCCTCGAAAAGAGCGACGTCCACATCCACATCCCCGCGGGCGCCATGCCCAAGGACGGCCCGAGCGCGGGCGTCACCATGATGACCGCCATCGTCTCGCTGCTGACGGGCAGCCACGTTCGTCACGACGTCGCGATGACCGGCGAGATCACCCTGCGAGGCCGCGTGCTCCCGGTGGGAGGCGTCAAAGAAAAGGTGCTCGCCGCACACCGTGCGGGCATCAAGCGCGTCATTCTTCCGGAGCGAAACACCGCCGACCTCGATGAGGTCCCGGAAGAAGTGCGCGAGACGCTGGAGTTCGTCCCGGTTTCGAAGATGGACGCCGTGCTCGCCAACGCGCTGCTCGACCCCGATCGGCTGGAGCTCGACCTGAGCGACCCGCGCCCCGAAAAGGGCGAGGCGAAGCCGGTCCAGGCTTCTCCGTAGTCGCATGGAAGGCGGCCGCTCCCGACTGGTCTACCTGGTTCTGGCGCCCGCGATCATGATCGCAGCCGGTATTCTCGGCTACTACACCTTTCGGTCGGCGCGCGAGCACACACAGCTCGGGGAACAGACCATCGCCCAGTCGCTCCTCTCCGTCGCGCAGCAGCGCGTGGAACGAATCGAACGCTACATCGTCATCGCGGACAACACCGTCTTTCATCTCGTCGACCCACAGGAGCCGGAAACGCTCGACACGGTCTGGCTGCCGAAGGCCGAGACTCAGACGCCAGGAGTTCGCTCGGTGGTGCTGATCGACGACGAAGGCAACGTGATCCAGTGGGCCAGCCGCGACGACAAGAAGGCGAGGCGCGCTTTTCTGAGGGATTTTCGGCAAACGCTGGCGAAGTCCCTCGAGCTCGATGCGGAGGACCCAGAGGTCCTCCGGCACGTTCACGAAACGGTTGGCGACGAGAACTATCTGCTGTCCTACAGGGCCTACGCGTCTAGATCCGGCGAGTCGACGTACGTCGTCGCAGTGACCGACACGCAGTACCTCGTCGACGAGGTTTTTCCGCTGATGTTCGTGTCGGACGAGACGGCACCGATCTACAACATCGTGGACGAAAGCAACCAGCTCGTGTTTGGGCCCGACCTGTCGGAAGCCGGCATGTACACGGTCGACCACCGATTCCCGACGACGCTCAACGGTTGGCGTCTTCAGGTCGCTCCGCGCCAAGCGGCGCTGCTTCAGGCGCAGGGGCGCTCGCGGATGCGAGGGGAGGTGATGCTTCCGCTGATGTCGTTCGCCATCATCTTGCTCGCGGCGATTTTCTTCTTCTACGCGGCCGAAAAAGAGAGGCGGCTCAACCTGTTGAAGAGCGAGCTCATGGCCAACGTCTCGCACGAGCTCAAGACACCGCTATCGGTGGTTCGGATGTTTGCAGACATGCTCCGCTCCGATCGCGTGCCGAGCGAGGAACGAAGACTCGAGTATCTCGACATCATTTGCCGCGAATCCGAGCGTCTGACCTCGCTGATCGACAACGTGCTCGACTTCTCGGCGCTCGAGGGCGGCAAAGGGCCCTACCGCCTGAGGCAGGGGGATCTCGGTGAGGCCATCGACCGCGCGCTCGACGCCTTTCGCTACCGCAGCGAGCAGGACGGAATCGAGATTCAACTCGACGCAGCCGACGACCTCCCGCCCGTGCTCATCGACCAGGAGGCCATCTCGCTCGCCGTGATCAACCTCCTCGACAACGCGGTCAAGTACGGTGGGCAGACGCCCGTCGAGCTCGAGCTGTCCGCGCGCCGTTCCGCGGTCGACATCGCCGTCCGCGATCACGGGCCGGGGATTCCGAAGGACTCGCTGCGGCGGGTCTTCGAGCGCTTCTATCGAGGTCCCGCCACCGACAACCCCACGCGGGGGTCAGGGATTGGTCTATCGCTGGTGCAGCACATCGCGCAGGCCCACGGTGGGCGTGCGTGGGCACGGAACGCACCGGGGGGCGGCGCCATCGTAGGCTTTTCCATCCCCGTGGCGGCGCGCGGTTTCGCCGTTTAGCGGCGCTTTTGCCGGCTAGCGCGAGTGCGGCTATCTTCGCCCTGATGTCAGCCGACGGACGAGGCATCCTGCTGGTCGAAGACGATCCCGCGCTCGCTTTGGGTCTTTCGGACAGCCTACGCTTCGAGGGCTACCGGGTGGTTCACACGCCCAAAGGCGAAAAAGCGATCGAGCTCGCGGCTTCGGAAGACATCGACTGTGTGATTCTCGACCTCATGCTCCCTGACATGAACGGCTACCAGGTCTGCGAAACCATTCGCAGAAACGACCCCGTCCTTCCGATCCTGATGCTGACAGCCCGCGGGCAGGAGTCCGACAAGATTCGCGGCCTCGAGGCGGGGGCCGACGACTACGTCACCAAGCCGTTTTCCATCGGTGAGCTCGCTGCCCGCATTCGCGCTCTTTTCCGGCGGGCCGGGCGCACGGTGCGGCCTTCGCAGGCGGAGATTCGCATCGGCGAGGCCAACGTCGAGACGGGCTCGCAGACACTCACGCGCGGCGCGGACACGGAGCACCTGTCGTTTTACGAGGTCGAGCTGCTCAAGTTTCTATGGGAGCGCGAAGGCGAGCCGGTTTCGCGTGACGAGATCCTCGAAAAGATCTGGGGGCTCGACGCGGGGCCGAACAACCGTACGGTCGACAACTTCATCGTGAAGCTGAGGCGAAAAATCGAGCCTAAACCCGACCGTCCGATACACATCCTCACGGTGTACGGCGTCGGCTACAAGCTCGTCTGTTGATTCATGGGAACCGGCATCACCACGTTCCTGTGGTACGGGCTGTGCTTCGGCGTCGTCGCACTCGCGGCAATGGTTGCGGTCGGGTTGTTCATGTGGGGCAACCGACGTGAGAAACGCCGAAAAGACGGCGATCCGCCGTCTTGACCTGACGCAGGGCGCTCAGTACAACCAAGCCGCCCACGCGGACACGGTGGCCGACGAGGAAAACTCTTGCCGCGAAAACAACAACGAAGCGGCCTCGGCCGCTGGCTGGCGATCGGCCTCTACGCTCTCCTTTTCGGGTATTTGGCGGTGATCGGCTTTTCGTCCGTGATCCCTCAGGTGTTCTGGCCACCGTCCGACGAATCGTTCGACCTCGAGTGCCCGGACGGGCTGCAGCTCCTGCGCCACGAGGTGGACGAGCTGAAGCTCGCGTACGTGTCCACCAATGAAACCGACCCCACCGCCCTGCGAAACACCCTCGAGCCCTGGGACCTACGCCTAAACGCCCTCGCCACGCGATGCGATCGGGACCAGGTCGAAGCGCTTCGAAAGTACCGCTACAAGGTCGAGCTCAGCCTCGAGCGCTACATGCGCGAAGACGCGCCGCTCGCGAATCGCGTGGCCGAGCGGCAAGGCGCGGCGGGTAGCGAAACTGGCGCCACGGAGCCGAGCCGATGACCGAACAAGCCGACGAGCCCACCGCAACCAATTTCGAGGACCTCGGGCTGACCGCCGGAGTCCTGAAGTCGCTCGGCGACATGGGCTGGGAGCTTCCAACACCGGTTCAGCGCGACACGTACCCGCTCGCTGTGGAAGGCCACGACATCATCGTGCAGTCTCGCACCGGAACGGGGAAGACGGGCGCCTTCGGAATTCCGTTGGTCGACCGCCTCCTTTCGGACGGAGGCGACGAACAGGCGCTCATTCTCGCCCCGACTCGCGAGCTCGCGCTTCAAAGCGCGCGCGAGATCGAAAAGCTCGGTGCGCATCGAAACATCGACACCGTGGCCGTGTACGGAGGCGCGTCGATGGAGCGTCAGATTCGAGCGCTCGAAAAAGGCGCACGCGTGATCAGCGGCACGCCCGGACGCGTGCTCGATCACCTGAATCGAAAGACGATGCAGGCCTCTCGGCTCCGCATCCTGGTTCTCGACGAGGCCGACGAGATGCTTTCGATGGGCTTTGCCAAAGAGCTGAACGCGATCATCGAAAAGCTCCCAAAAGAGCGGCAAACCCTGCTCTTCTCGGCGACGGTCGACCGGGCGATCAAGCGGGTGGCCGAGCGACACATGCGGGAGCCCGAGTTTTTGGGGCTTTCGGGCGATCACGTTGGCGCGCTCGGCATCGAGCATTTCGCCTACATGGTCAGCGGCGTCGGGCGGGTCGCGAACCTCATCACGGTTCTCGAAACCGAGGACCCGGAGAGTGCCCTCATCTTTTGCAACACCAAGGCAGAAACCGAGGAAGTGTCAGCAGCGCTGCAGCGCGCGGGCTTCAACGCGGACTGGCTCAACGGCGACCGCGCGCAGCGTGAACGCGAAGAGGTGCTGGGCCGAGTGCGGCGCGAAGAGATTCGCTTTCTCGTCGCGACGGACGTCGCCGCCCGGGGCATCGACGTGTCGCATCTCACCCACGTCATCAACTTCTCGCTCCCGGAAAACGTCGAGCAGTACGTGCATCGCACCGGCCGCACGGGGCGTGCGGGCCGCACGGGCACGGCGATCTCGCTGGTCGGGGCAACCGAGCTTGGCATCCTCTACTACCTGCGGCTGCAGTACCGAATCTTTCCGGTCGAACGAACGCTGCCGAGCGAGGGCGAACAGCAAACGCGCCGAGAAGCCGACCGCATCGCGATGGTCGACGCAGCGTACCCAAACCCGCCGAGCGAGGGCGACCTTGCACTGGTGCGCCGCTTCCTCACGCACGAGAACGCGGAGCAGATGCTCTCCGGCCTGCTCGGGGCGTTTTTCGGCACCGAAACCGAAGACGTCGACAAAGTGGCCGCGTCGCGTCGGCGCCGCGGCAAAGAGCACGTCGATCGGGCCGATGACGGGGACCAGGCCGAGTCCTCTACGGCTGACGCGGAGCCAACGGCGACCCTGTACGTCAACGTAGGGCGGCGCCACGAGCTCAAGGCCTCCGAGCTCGGCCGCCTCCTTCGCGATCGCACCGGCCTCAAGCGCAAGGAAATCGGGCGCATACGCGTCCGTGACAAGCACTCCCTCGTCGATGTCCCCGAGGCCCGGGCAAAAGACGTCATCGACTCGATGGAAGGGGCGGTCTTGCGGGACCAGGAGCTCGCCCTGGAGCTCGCGGACACCGACTGACTCCAAATTTGGGGACCCCTCCCGCGGTCGTCTATCTTGATCCCGAGAGATGGCGGAGGGAATTGCATCGACGAGGCCCGGGCAGTCGGGGTTGCACCCTGGCGTCGTGGTCGGGGGCCGGTTCGAGGTCATCGACCGTATCGACGAGGAGCCCCAGGCGGTGGTTTGGTCGGCGCGCGACAAGCGAACCGAGCGCGCGATCCTGGTCCGCGTGATCCGGCCCGAGCTCGTTCCGGCCGAGGCGGCGTCGAGCCTGCGGGACGCCTGCCGCAGCGCAGCCACCCTCTCCCACCGGAACATCGCACGGATCTTCGGCGTTGGGCGGACCTCGCGAGGGCACCATTTCGTCGCGGGCGAATGGATCGAGGGCACGCGGCTTTCCGACTTCATCCAGGAGCAGCAGGCGAAGGGCGAGCCGATCTCGCTTCGAGGCATCTACAACGTCATCGCCCACCTGTGCGACGCGCTCACCTACGCACACGACAAGGGGCCGCACGGCACCCTTCGTCCGGGCGTGGTGTGGGTCACCAGCGGTGGCAAGGTCAAGGTTCGGGACTTCGGCGTCGGGCGGGTCTTGCTCAGCGCACGGGGGCCAGAGGTGTTCAAGGACGTGGAGCACGCGTGCCTCGCGCCCGAGGTGAAGCAGGGGGACGAGCCGACGCCGCGAAGCGACGTGTTCGGGATCGGCGCCATCCTCTACGAGCTGCTGACCATGCGGAGCCCCGGGACCGACTTCGTGGCGCCCTCGCACGTGCGAAGCGACATCCCGCCCGAGGTCGACGGGATTCTCTTCGAGTGTCTCGCCCCGGATCCAAACGACCGCCTCGAGTCGCCGGACAGCGTGCGCAAAGCGTTGGCGCCGTTCGTGACGCAGGTGAACTCGCTCCCGCCGCCGCCGATGAGCGCGGAGAGCGGAGTGCTGAACTCCGTACCGCCCCCAGCCGACCTCGAGGTGCAGGTCTTCAGCCTGATGCCGGAAGCGGGCGACTCGCCCCCGCCACCGCAGAAGCGCGGCCTGGTGAGCCTGATCAACGAGCTTTCTTCGGACTCGCGGCAGCGGTGGATGGTCGCGCGCGACAAGATGGACCACGGCCCGTTCAACGCCCGCGAGCTCATCGAACGTCTCAATATCGGCGGGTTTTCAGGAGACGATCTCGCCTTCAACACCGAGTCCGGAGAACGACGGCCACTTCGGGAATGGAGCGAGTTCAGCGAATTCATTCTTCAGCGCGAGCACCAGGATGGAGCCGCCCAAGCAAAGGCCGCGCGAGCACGTGCGCGCCGGTCCGAAAAACGCTCTTCTGCCATGAAGTGGATGATCGCCGCGTCGGTGGTCGGCGTCGTTGCGATTTCAGTCGCCGGTTTTCTCGCCTCGCGCTCGAGCGACGTGCGAGAAGCGGCCGCGGCGGAGCTCGACGACCTGTTCAAGCTCGGCAAGATCACCACCGGTGAGGCCGGATTGCTTCCGGACCGCCCCGTGCGGCGGCGCAAGCGCGGCGCCGGCGGATCCGCGCCGAAGCGGAGCAGCAGCTCGGGCTTTGCGAGCTACGACGACGCGATGAGCCGAGCAGTCGAGATGGGAGACGCCTCGCAGGCAGGCGGAGAAGGCCGGTTGACCGGCAGCCAGGTCGCGGGCGTGATGAACCGAAACCTGAACCGGTTCTACCGGAACTGCGTCATCCCGGAATTGAAGAGCGGCGGCAAGCCGGGCAACGTGAAGGTCGACCTGGCGATCGGCGGCAACGGCTCGGTCCTAGGCGCCAGCGTGCACAGCGGCAGCGCGAGCTTCAAGGGCTGCATGGCCCAGCAAATCCGCGGCGTCCGCTTCCCGACGTTCGGCGCGCCGAGAATGGGCGCGAGGTACTCGTTCACGGTCAACTAGCTGATCGGGCCGGGAAAAATTGCGATACGAGACTCCGCCGGACGGCTCGGCTTGCAAAGGTGGCCGGAAGGACTGGAGGGCTCAGGCCACGCAAGCCTCACCTCGGCCCTCGCGTCCAAGTGGCGGTGGTTGCTGTCATGGCCACTTGGCACTCGGGACGCCGGCTCCGCCTCATATCGCAATTTTCCCCGCCCCTCCGCCCGTCGCCGCAGACGCAAAAAGGGGGACCGTCCCCATTTTCTGGCAACCACATCGAAGCCAGTAGGAGACACACGGCGCCATCCCGAAAGTCTCGGCAACCACCTCGATGGCAACAACCGCGAGCCCGAAGGGCGAAGCCCGGCGCGAACGCGCCGCCAAGCCGGAGCGAAGCGAAGGCGCGCAGGGAGGATTACGGGGGGGGGTGGGCGGGGCGGTGTTAACGAGCCGTACCAGGTCCCAGATCCTGCAAG
>CAJIBU010000108.1_pt1 | contig 14078 bp, 10 predicted proteins | sample 9199451 | NCBI WGS metagenome assembly CAJIBU01 (sample SAMEA7708315, study PRJEB35096) | sediment metagenome | biome: marine neritic benthic zone biome [ENVO:01000025]; feature: sediment [ENVO:00002007]; material: shallow marine sediment [ENVO:03000034] sea grass bed [ENVO_01000059] ... | reverse complement strand
TCCTCCGCGGGCCCAACGTGCCGCTCGTGATGGGCTTCGACCCGCTTTTTCACTTCATTCACGAAGAGGACGCGGCCGAGGCGATCGTGACCGCGCTCGCCCACGAGCTCCACGGCATCTACAACGTGGCGGGCCCCACCCCGGTGCCGCTCTCGACCATCGTCCGCGCCGCCGGCAACCGACCTGTCAAGGTGCCGGCGGGCGTCTTCAAGCTCGGCCTAGGCCGCTTAGGGCTCCCCCACCTCCCGGACGGCGCCATCGACCACTTGAAATACCCAATCGTCGTCGACGCCGACCCTTTCCGCCGAGCAACCCGCTACACCTTCGAGCACGACGAGCGCGAGACGATCAACAGCTTCCGCGCAGCGAACCGCTAGAGCCTGACGGGACGGAAAAAATTGCGATATGAGACTCCGCCGGACCACTCGGCCATGGCACTGCGTGTTTGTGCTGCCGCGGATGTGGTGGGGGGTCGTGCAGGATCCGTGGCGTGGTACGGCTCGTTAACACCGCCCCGCCCACCCCCACCCGTAATCCTCCCTGCGCGGCGGGGGCTGCGCCCCGCCTTGCCGGCGCATTCGCGCCGGGCTTCGCCCTTCGGGCTCGCGGGTGGCGGCTTCTGAGTCTTGCCAAGACTTCTCGCGGATGCGGCGTAGCTAACCGCTTGGCTTCCGCAGCCCGAGCGCGCGCATTTTCTTGTAGAGATGGCTTCGCTCGAGGCCGAGGTCGGCGGCGGTCTTGGTTACGTGCCCGTCGCGGTGCTCGAGCGCGCGCTGAATCAAGTCCCGCTCGGCTTCCTCGAGCATCTCTCGAAGAGGGGTTTCGGGGGTGAAATACGAGCCGCTGGCCGAGGGGGCGCCGAGCGGCAGGAGGGCGCGGGCTTCGGTCTCGGCGATGGTGTCGGACGGGGTCAGAATCACGAGCCGTTCGACGAGGTTTCTCAGCTCGCGCACGTTGCCGGGGTACGGGTAGCCCTCGAGAAGCTTCATCGCGCCCTGCGTGACGCGCTTGTCGGGGCGGTCGTGTGCTTCGCACGCGAGTGCGAGGAAGTGCTCGGCGAGCAGAGGGATGTCTTCGGGGCGCTCGCGAAGGGCGGGAACGCCCAGCGGAACGACGTTCAGGCGGTCGAACAGGTCGGCTCTGAATCGGCCCTCCGCCACCTCATCGTCGAGCGACTTGTTGGTTGCCGCGACGACGCGGACGTCGACCTCGATGACGGCCCCTGCACCGACGCGCTCGACTTCCCCCTCCTGCAAGACCCGAAGCAGCTTGGCCTGCATCTGCGGGGGCATGTCGCCCACCTCGTCCAAAAAGAGCGTGCCGCCGTGCGCGCGCTCGAACTTGCCGCGCCGCCGCTTCGTCGCGCCGGTGAACGCGCCGGCCTCGTGCCCGAAGAGCTCGCTCTCGATCAGCCCCTCGGGCACCGCGGCGCAGTTGAGCTTCTCGAGGGGGCCGTCCGACCTCGACGAGCCGGCGTGGATCGCATTCGCCACCAGCTCCTTGCCGGTGCCCCGCTCACCGAGAACGAGCACCGGCGCGGCCGACCGGGCCGCGAGCTCGATCTGCTCCCGCAGGCGCGCGATGGCGGCGCTGTTGCCAAGCAGCGATTCACCGGGGCCGAAGCGTCGCAGAAGCGTCTGGTTTTGCTCCTGCAGCTCGCGGAGCTCGAGGCTTCGCCGAAGCGACAGCGCCAGGCGATCGCTGCCGATCGGCTTTTCGATGAAGTCGTCCGCGCCGCGCCGGATCGCCTCGAGCGCCACCTCGATCGTCGCGTGGCCGCTCATCATGATCACCGGGACCTGCACCTCGCGCCTGCGGAGCTCATCGAGCATCGCAAGGCCGTCCGCCCCTGGCAGCTGCACGTCGAGCAGCACGGCATCGAACGTCTGCTCGCCGATCTTCTCGAGCCCGATCTCCGCGCTCCCCGCGACCTCCACCTCGTACCCCTCGAGCCCGAGCGCCCGCGAAACCGAGGTCAAGATGTTGGGCTCGTCATCGACGACGAGAACCGTCGCGGTCGGCATGCGGCTACGCTAGCACGCTTAGTTGCCGGTGCCTTCGCGGCCCTTGGCGATCGGGATCGACCGGATGTTGGTCGAAGAAACGCGTTGATTGTCCTTCAGCCACGGCGTCACGACGTCGACCGGTTCGGGCCTCGCGTAGAGATAGCCCTGCGCGGTGTCGCACCCGTGCTCTCGCACGTAGTCGAGCTGCGCCTCGGTCTCGACACCCTCTGCGATCACTTCGAGCCCGAGGTTCTTTCCGAGGCCGATGATCATGTTCGAGATCGGCGCGCCGCGGTCGTTCGACTCGATGCCCTGCACGAAGCTCTTGTCGATCTTGATCGCGTTGAGCGGCAGCTCGTGCAAATACGTCAGCGACGAGTAGCCGGTGCCGAAGTCGTCGATTGCAGTTCGTACCCCGATGTCGCGGATTTCCCGCAGCAGCGCGCTTGCCTGCTGAGGGTCGCTCATCAGGGAGCTCTCGGTGAGCTCGAGCTCGAGAAACTCGGGCGGCACCCGGGTTTCCTTGAGCGCACTCCGGATCTTGTCGAGCAGCATCGGGTCTTCGAGCTGCTGCGCGGACACGTTGACGCTGATTCGCATCGGCTCGAAGTCCATCTGGTGCCAGCGGCGAACCTGCTCGCAGGCGGTCCGAATGACCCACTCCCCGACTTCACGAATCAGCCCGAACTCCTCGAGCCCCGCGATGAAGTGGAACGGCGTCAGAAGCCCGCGAGTTGGGCTCCTCCAGCGGATCAGCGCTTCGAGCCCGACGACGCCCCCGGTCCGCAGGCTCATCTGCGGCTGGTAGTAGAGCTCGAACTCGCTCTTCTCGACGGCGCGCCGAAGCGCCACTCGAGGGCGTGCCGCGTCTGCGCTTCCTCTTGCATCGCGTCCGCGAAGAAGCGGTATCGACCGCGCCCCGACGACTTCGCCTGATACATCGCGAGGTCCGCTGCACGCAGGAGCTCCGAGAGGTCGCTGCCGTTCTCTGGGTACATCGCCACGCCGACGCTGATCGAGCTGTTGACCGAATGCCCTTCGATGGCGTCGACCTCGCCGAGGCTCCCGATGATACGCTCGATCACGGGCAGCACCTCTTTGGCCTCGCTGACGCCTTCGAGCACGACGGCGAACTCGTCGCCGCCGAGCCGAGCGACCGTGTCTTGGTCCCGAACGCACTCGCGAATTCGCTCGGCCACCTCGATGAGAAGCCTGTCACCGAGCTCGTGACCGAGCATGTCGTTGATCTCTTTGAAGCGATCCATGTCGAGGATCAGCGTCGCCACGCCCGTGCCTGCTCGCATCGCGCGTGCGATTGCGTGCTCGACTCGTTCGCGAAGCAGCGTGCGGTTTGGCAGCGCGGTGAGCTGGTCGTAGTGCGCGAGCCGCACCAGCTCGAGCTCGGTTCGCTTTCGTTCGATCGCGTATCGAATCACTCGGTGGAGATTGGCGCCGTCGATGTGGCCCTTGACGAGGTAGTCCTGTGCGCCGGCCTTCACCGACCGGAGCGAGATCGCTTCGTCTTCCCAAGCGCTGACGATCACCAGAGGGACGTCCGGGTACGAAGTCTGAAGGCTGGCGACCGTGTCCGTGCCGCGCGAGTCCGGCAGGTTGAGGTCCGCTAGGATCACGTCCGGCGTGAAGTCCTCCGCCGACAGGAGCGCGTCGGTGAGCGTCCGAACGTGCGTGATCCGGTAGTAAGACGCCGTGGTCACCCGTCGGAGGAGCCGCCGCACGAGCTGCGCGTCGATCAGGTTGTCCTCCACGAGGAGCACCTCGCGAAGCTCTGTGCCCTCCGCGATCTCCGGCTTATCGCCCATCCCACACCACCTAAAGATTACCGTTCACAGGGTCTTATTACAGTGCTATGGTTTACCAAAGGCGTCAAGGGTGATTCCCTTGGCGTTGGGGGAGATGGTGCTGCTCAACAAAGCTCAGACCTCGGCCGTTTCGGGGACACGCCGGATTCGCGTTCTGATCGCGTCCGGCAATCCGGAGCGGATCATGGCCGTCCGTGAGAGCCTGCACGCATGGCCGGAAACCATGGCCAGCCGCGTCGCCCTCACGCGCGCGGACGTCGAGCAGCAGCTCGAAAGTCATGCACCTCACATTCTGTGCTGGGACGAGGACCTCGGCGCGGAGCTTCCGGCAACCGCTCGCGGCATCTGCACGCTCCTCTTGCGAGAGCACTCCTGCAAGATGCCCGAAGAGAGGCCGTGGGAGATGGCGCTCCCGGACGCCTACGTGTCGGGGCTTCGTCGTTCGATCAACCGCGAGTACGAGCTTCGGCGATCGATGATGCAGCTTCGCGACGCACAGGGGAGCGAGCCGCAGCGACGGCTCCTCTGGTCGCGCGCGACGGACGGTCTGCTGGTCTTGGATGGAACGCATCAAGTGCTCTTTGCAAACCCGGCTGCGTGCGACCTGCTCGACCTCGCGCACGACGAGCTCGTGGGCAACCCGTTCGAGCTGGAGGTGCCCGAGGCCGGTTCGACGACCTCGCTTCACGTGCAGACCTCCGACGGCGCCTTCCACAGCCTCGCTGCGACGGCTTTCGTGGCGGTGTGGGAGGGGCGCGACGCGACGATCCTTCAGCTTCAAAAGGCGCTTCGGTCGAGCATCCCGCCGAGCCCTTCGAGCTTTCCGCCTGCGAATCTCGGTGCGCGCGTGTCCGAAGACAGGCTCCGAACGGTCGGGCGCCTGGCGGCCGGGCTCGCCCACGAGGTCAACAACCCTCTCACGTTCGTGCTCGCCAACCTCGAGAGCCTTCGAGAATCGCACCAGCAGATTCGCCGCTTCGTTCGCAAGATCCGGCTAGAGCTTTCCACGCACGAGGTTCTCACGCCTCAGTCCTTCGACCAGATTTCACACGAGGCCAACTTGCAGGAGGTGCTCGACGACGCGGCCGACATGCTCACCGACTGTCACAAGGGCATGCACCGCATCCAAGAGATCGCGCGGAGCCTCGGCACGTTCTCACGCGCGGACGACAACCAGGCCGAGCTCGTCGACATCACTCGAATCGTCGACGATGCGTGCGCGATGGTGTTCAACCAGATCCGCTACCGAGCGCGTCTCGTGAAACGTTTCGACCCGGTGCGGCCTGTCGCGGTCTTCCCGGGGCGAATCGCGCAGGCGCTGGTCAATCTCCTCACCAACGCGGCCGAGGCAATCGACGGGGGCGCCTACGACCGTCATCGCATCGTCGTGTCGACCCGTGAGGAGGAAGGTCATGTGATCGTCGCCGTGAGCGACACGGGCATCGGCATCCCAGACTCCGACCGCGACCGGATCTTCACGCCGGGCTTCACCACCAAGGCGAATTCCGGCGGCATGGGGATGGGCTTGAGCTCCTGTCAGCGCGTCGCGGAAGAGCACCAGGGCCGCCTCGACGTGCACCCGCTCGACGACGGCGGCACGCGCTTCGAGCTCGTGATCCCTTTCGACACCGGCCTCTCCGCAACCGAGGAGCGCCGCGAGAGCCGCCCGATCTCGGAGGCGCCGCTTCAGCGTTCACGGATCCTCATCATCGACGACGACGCGATGGTGCTCTCGGCGCTTCGCAGGCGGCTACAGCGCCGCTGCGACACCGTCACCGTGCTCGGCGGGGTCGAGGCACTTGCGCGCCTGTCGGAGGACCCGGGCTTCGACTCGATCGTGTGCGACCTGATGATGCCCGAGATCGACGGCAAATCGTTCTACGACGCCGTGCGAAAGGAACACCCCGAGCTCGCGGAGCGCATCATCTTCATGAGCGGCGGCGCCTTCACACCGCGCCTTCGGAAGTTTGCGGCAGCCGTGCCGAACCCCGTGCTCCAAAAGCCGGTGAGCCGTGAGGACCTCGAAGCCCTGTTCGCCGTGAACGAAAACGCCGAGGGCTGAGCCTCACTCGTCGCGCAGCCCGAGCTCCTTCATCTTGTTTTGCAGGCTCTTGCGAGAGATCTTCAAGAGCCGCGCCGTGTGCGTGACGTTTCCGCCGGTTTGGTCGAGGGCCCGGGCGATGAATTCGCGCTCGAGCCTCAGGGTTGCTTCGCGGACCGCCTCTTTGAGGCCGGTTCGGCCGGGGCTCGAGTCGAGCCCAGTTGCCAGCGCCGCCCCGCCCTCCGCATCCCGGATCTCCGACGGCAGGTGCTGGACGCCCACCTCGCCGTTTTCGGCGAAGATCATGCAGCGTTCCACGAGGTTTTCGAGCTCTCGGATGTTGCCCGGCCACGCGTACCCGAGGAGCCTCCCAAGCGCTTCGTCCTCGAAGCCGGTCACCTGTCGATCGAGCTTGGCGTTGAACTTCTGAACGAAGTGCTCGAGCAGGAGGGGGATGTCGCTCGGGCGATCACGAAGCGGGGGAAGGCTCATGTGAACCACGTTGAGCCGGTAGTAGAGGTCCTCTCGAAAGGCTCCGTCGGCGATGCGCGCCTTGAGATCCTGGTTGGTTGCCGCGATGAGCCGGCTGTCGACGTGGATGGTCTTGATTCCCCCGACGCGCTCGAAGGTTTGTTCCTGCAGAGCGCGAAGGAGCTTCACCTGCATGCTCACCGGGATCTCGCCGATCTCGTCGAGTAAGAGGGTGCCGCCGTGGGCGAGCTCGAAGCGCCCGGGCTTGCTGGTCACCGCGCCGGTGAAGGCGCCTCTTTCGTAGCCGAACAGCTCGCTCTCGAGGAGATCGGGCGGGATGGCCGCGCAGTTCACGCTGACGAACGGCTTGTCCTGTCGCGCGCTGTGCTCGTGAAGCGCTCTGGCGATGAGCTCCTTGCCGGTACCGCTTTCGCCCGTGATCAGCACGGTGCTCGGTGTGTCGGCGACTTTTTCGATGACGTCGTAGACCTCGCGCATCGGCGCGGACTGGCCGATGATTCGATATCGCCCGCGCTCGTTCGGGTCGCGGCTCACGTGCTCCTGGGACAGCTCGCGCGTGCGCGCTGCCTTGCCGACGACCCTCCGGAGCTCCGCTCGATCGAACGGCTTGGTCACGTAGTCGAAGGCGCCGAGCTTCAGCGCCTCGACCGCGGTGTCGACGGTGCCGTGGGCGGTGATCATGATCACCGGCACGTTCGGGTAGCGCTCGCTCACAGACTTGAGCACCTGCATGCCGTCGAGCTTGGGCATGCGCAGGTCGGTGATCAGCACGTCGATGTGGTGCTCGCCCATCGCCTGCAGCACAGCCTCGCCGTCCGCCACGCAGTGAACGTCGTAGCCGTCGTGCTGGAGCTGCGCCTTCAGAACGCGCCTGAGGTTGTCCTCGTCGTCGGCGACCAGGACCTGCTTGTGCTCGCCCACGGGCCGGAGTGTAGACCAGCCCCAGGACCCGCGCCCGGGTTCAGCTCGCCTTGGCCTGACGCTGCTCGGCGGCGCGGATCACCGTGGTGCGCTTCTTTCGGGCGCGCTCATACTCGAGCACGGCGGCCGCCTGCGGCCCGGAGAGGCGCTGGATGCGGCTCACGACGTCTTTCGCGGTCAGCGCGTCGTAGTCGCGAATCGGCGCCTCGGTCTCCGTCTTGCTCGCCTTGGCTTTGCGTGCCTTGTCGGGCGCGCCGGTCTTCGGGACGAGCTTCGTCGGCGCCGCTTTGACCGCCTTGGCGGTCTGGTCGATGCGTGCCCGGAGCGCGGCGACGTAGGCCGATCGCTGCTTGATGACGAGCCGCTGCCAGTCGAGCGCTTCTTTGTGGAGCGCCTTTTGAAGCCCCCCGGTGGATTTGCCGACCGTGCTGGTGAGCCGGCCGGTTGCGGTCTGAAGCTCCTCTGCGAAGGCGCGCCCGGCCGCTCGGGACTCGACGAAAAAGGCCTGGCTCGCCCCCTTGGTTTGCTGAAACCAGAGCGCGCCCTGGCGTTGTAGCCGGGTTCCGCTCCGGCGAAGCTGGCTGGTACGAGTCATCGGTGTTCCCTCCCTTGGATGACGCAGCGCGTTATCCACGTCTACAATAGCCGCGATGGCCCGTCCGTCAAGATCACCATGAAACCATGTTTCTTTTCCCCGTATCGATTAGACTTATGGGCTAATGGTGGGTGTGCCGATACGCACGCTGGTGGTCGACGACTCGCGGTCGATGAGGCGGCTCCTCAGCGGGATTTTGCGTGAGCGAGATCACCAAGTCGCCGAGGTCGAGTCCGCCGAGGACGCCCTCGAGGCGCATCTTCAGCAACCCTTCGACCTGATGCTCGTCGACTGGACGCTGCCCGGCATGTCGGGCCTCGAGCTCTGCCGAGCGGTGCGCGCGCTTCGAGGCGGCGAGGACGTGGTGGTCCTGGTGATCACCGGCCGCAACAAAGCGCAAGACCTGCAGGAGGTCCTCGACGCCGGCGCCTCGGACTACCTCGCCAAGCCGATGGACCCCGAGATGCTGCAGACCCGGCTGCTGATCGCGGAGCGCGAGGTCGAGGTTGCGCACCGGCGCACGGTCGAGCGCGCGGACATGGAGTCGAGGCTCGCGTTCGCCGACCGGATGGCGTCGATCGGAACGCTTGCCGCAGGCGTCGCCCACGAGCTCAACAACCCATTGATGTACGTGCTCTCGAATTTGCGTCTCACCCGCGAGGAAATCGATGCTGGCCTCGGGCCCGACGAGCTCGACCGCATTCGGCAGCAGCTCGACGAAGCGACACATGGCGCGGTCCGCATGCAACACATCGTTCGCGATCTCAAAACCTTCTCTCGGGCCGACGACGAGCAGCACGGCAACGTCGACGTGCAGGACGTCATCGAATCGTCGATCAACATGTGTTGGAACGAGATTCGGCACCGGGCCACGCTCGAGCGTGATTTCGAGGACGCCCCGCCGGTGGATGCCAACGAATCGCGGCTCGGGCAGGTGTTCCTCAACCTCTTGATCAACGCGGTCCAGGCGATGCCGAAGCGCAGGGCGAGCGCCAACCGCATCACCGTCCGCACCTCCACCGACGACGAAGGCTGGGCGGTCGTCGAAGTCGCCGACAACGGACGCGGCATCGAGCCCGATCGCGTGACCCGAGTGTTCGAGCCGTTCTTCACCACGAAGAGCATCGCCGAAGGGACGGGCCTCGGGCTTTCGATCTGCCGGAGCCTCGTGCACGACGCGGGCGGCACCATCGAAGTCAGAAGCGAGCCCGGTCGTGGCACCGAGTTCGTCGTGCGCCTCCCTCCGTCGCAGCGGGTCGACTCACCGGTGGCCGTGCCCGCGCCGAAAACCGCAACGTTCGGGCGCAAGGCGCGCGTGGCCGTCGTCGACGACGAGCCGCTCGTCGGGCGCTCGGTTCGTCGTGCGCTCCGCGGTCACGAGGTGGTGGTGCTCACGGGCGGCGCGGAGGCCGTCGAGCGGCTGACCTCCGACCAAGAGCCCTTCGACATCGTGTTTTGCGACCTGATGATGCCCGAGGTGAATGGCATCGAGGTGTTCACCCGAGTCGCCGAGGCCCGGCCGGAGCTCGCTTCACGTTTCGTGTTCATGACCGGCGGCGCGTTCACCGCCGAAGCGCGCGAGTTTTTGAAAGATGCGACGCTCACCTGCCTCGAAAAGCCGTTCGAGCTGTCGGCGATTCGCGACCTCGTGCGGGACCGCGCAGAGCGCAAAGCGAGCTGAGCCGCACCCTGCCGAGCGGTGGCGATGGGTGGACTCGAACCACCGACCTAGCGCGTATGAAACGCCCGCTCTAACCGCCTGAGCTACATCGCCGAAGGGGCGCGAGTATAAACGGGGCCGCCACGCGCGCAATGTCCGCGCAGTCCTCGCTTGGCAGAAGAGGACCTTTGGTCTATGGCCGGGTTCGTGCCACGGGCTCACTGCGTTTGCGTCTTCATGCTCTTGTGCCTCGGCGTGGGCACCCTCGCCGACACCGCGTTGGCGCAGTCGGGCTGGGGGCAGCCCATTCAGGCGCCGAGCGAGCCGGAGCCGGAGCCTGCCAAGCCCGAGCCCTCTCGATCCGAGCCGCCGCGTGCGGAGGAGCCGCCGCCCTCGAACGCGGAGCCGAATCCCGACTGGGCCGACGCGCCGCCCACGCAATACGAGGAGCGCTCGGCGCAAAACCCGGACTGGGTCGAGGAGACCGAGCCACCCCCGGTCGGCACCCGGCCGCGAACCGCCGCGGAGTTCTACGACATCCGGTTCGCGAACCGCAGCCTCGTCGTCCCTCGCGGGATGATCCGCGGCACGTTCGACACCGTGGTCGGCAGGCGGGTCGAGCCGGATACGGGCGTCGGCCGCACGTTCGGGCCCACCGGCACCATCTCGACCATGAACTTCGGCTTTGCCATCTCGCTCGCCCAGGACTTCGAAATCGGTTTCTCGCGGTACCGCATGGGCTCGTTTCCCGACATGAACGTGCTGCCTTCGTTCGGTTTCGGCGGCGAGGGGCTCGTCACCTTCAGCCTGTCTCCCGAGGTGAAGTTCGGCGACATCCCGATCTACGGGCGCTTTCAGGTGCACGACGGCGAAGTGGCCAAGATCGCGTTCGACGCGGTGTTCCGGATCCCCATCCGCACGCCGTTTGGCTTCGTCGGTGGGGTCCCGATGCGCTTCATCATCCAGGAGCAGTTCTCGTTCGACACCGGGGTGCAGTTCGAGGTGACCGACAACCGTCAGGGTCCGGCCATTTGGGGCATGAACATCCCCTTCACGTTCAACGCGAACGCCACGGACCAGCTTTACGTGCAGCTCCTGAGCGGCATGAACTTCTTCGACCTCGGTCAAACGATTCGGACCGTGACGTCGGGCCTCGTCCAGGGGCCGTTCTACTTCCTCCCGCTCGGCGCGAGCATCGGCTACTCGGTCGAGGGAGGCAGCACGATGATGGACGTCTTCGCGATGTTCCGTTTCCCGGCGCTCTACGGCTTCACGACCCGCGCATCGAACGTCAACGAGGAGACCTGGCAGGTGATCATCGGCTTCAACATCCACTCGCCGGTGCTGTTCAAGGGAAGCGCACTCTGATGTTGCACGCGCTCGGTGAGCGCCAGGCAAAGGTCGGCGAGGACGTTTTCGTCGCCGAATCGGCAGACGTCATCGGGTCGGTGGTGCTCCACGATCGGTCGAGCGTCTGGTTCAACGCCGTCGTACGCGGCGACTCCGACGAGATCGTCATCGGTGAAGAGAGCAACGTTCAAGACTGCGCCGTCCTTCACACCGACCCCGGCATCCCGCTGCGTCTCGGCCGCGGCGTAACCGTCGGGCATCACGCGATGCTGCACGGCTGCGTCGTCGGCGACTACAGCCTGATCGGGATCAACGCCGTCGTCCTCAATCACGCGAAGATCGGTCGGTTCTGCACCATCGGCGCCAACGCGCTCGTGACCCAGGGCCAGGAGATCCCGGACTACGCGGTGGTGCTGGGCTCGCCCGGCAAGGTGGTTCGGACGATAGACCCGAGCGACACCGCGTCGCTGGTGAAGAGCGCCGAGGGCTACGTTCGGCGCGCGCAGGAGTATCTCGCCTCGCTCCGCTCCGGCTAGCAGGACGGCCGACTCTTCGAATCAGATCCGTTGGAGGACGGCGCTCTCGCCGAGCACGTCGCAGAGCGCCCGGAGCGCGGCTCGATCGGGCCCGCGCCACCGAAGGTCGTCGAGCGTTTCGACGATCGGCGCGTCGGTCCTGAGCGTCGCGAGGGTGCGATACAGCATGGCTTCCTCGCGATGCTCGCTCAGGCTCTTGGCGAGCCCGGCCGCTCCACGAACCTTCACACCCCACGCTTCGGGGTCCTCGCCGATCGCTTCGAGGTGCCGCAGCCGGCCGAGCACCGTCGCAGCGCTCTTTGCGCCCCAGCGGGGAACCCCTGGGATGCCGTCCGCGGCGTCGCCGACCAGTGCGAGATAGTCGGGGATCGACTCGGGGAGCACGCCGAACTTGTCGACGACGCCCTTCTCGTCGAGGACGATCTCGCGCCGGCGGTCGAGCGTGACCACGCGGGTCCCGCGCACGGACTGGCAGAGGTCCTTGTCCGGCGAGCAAATCACCACCTGCTCGACCGCTCGATCGTGCCGAAACTTCTCGGCAGCGGCCCCGAGCGCGTCATCGGCCTCGAATTCGACCATCGGCCAGGTCACCATGCCGAGGGCCAGGCTCGCGCGCTCGGCGAGCTCGAACTGAGCGAACAGGTCTGGCTCGAGCCCTTCGCCGGTCTTGTAGCCGTCGAACAGCTCGTTGCGGAACGACTCGACCGTGTGGTCAAAGGCGCACCCGACGTGGGTGACCTCGGGATCGCGCAGCATCGCCGCCATCGATCGCAGAAAGCCGCGCGTCGCGCCGACCTCCTGACCTGAAGGCGACTTCGCCTCGGGCGCCCCGAACCAAGAACGAAAGAGCTCGTACGTGCCGTCGACCAGATGCACCTTCATGGCCCGCTTCATATCTCAACTGGACCGGCCGCACTCGTGTGCATCGAAGAACGAACGGCATTCCGAGGACTTGCAAAACGATCTTGAGAATGTCGACGAAGGCCGCGCCACCCCGGTCGACTCACCTTCATCCGACAGTTCACTACACCGGACCGCTAGATGTTGCGGCTTTTTTGTCCGCTCACCCCAAGATCTAGTAGCATCGTATTATGACCACACACCTAGTGTCATGTCATGCAGCAGAAAGGGCTTTGCTCGTGACGCGGTGCGCAATCGCACAAAACCGGCCTCGTCGAGGTGGGCAATCGGTTGAGATCGCTCGGGAAAACAAGAAAGCACATCCGGCGACTCGTTTCTGCTTGACGGCCGTGGTCGCGCGGCGCTACTCCGCAGGCTCCCTCCCAAGCGGTTGTGGTGGCAAGGAGGCTGCCAACGCAACCCCTTGTGGGATCAATGTGGGTAGCGGGGGGTCTTCCTGGGGAAGGACGGGGGATTCGCCGTGATTGGTGAGGTGCGTCTGGTTGGAGGTATGCTGTGGCATTAGAAACTAGGGGAATGACGAGCAATTTGGAGACGGAAGGGACGCGAAGGGCCGAGGTTTCCCAGAAAACCGGCGGTCTCTCGATCGACCGAAAGCTGACCAAAGCGGGCGAGAACCCGCTCGAGGCGGTCGAGTACGTTCTGCGGGACAGCCAGATCACCAACTCCGACGGCTCGGTGGTGTTCGAGCTCAAGGGCGCGGAGGTGCCAGAGGGCTGGAGCCAGCTCGCGACCGACATCGCGGTCTCCAAGTACTTCCGCAAGGCCGGTATCGACGGCGATAAGAACAAAGGCGAGCGGAGCGTCCAACAGCTCGTGTACCGGGTCGCCCACTCGATCCGCGAGGCCGGCGAACGGTTCGGCGGCTACTTTGCCGACGACCAGTCAGCCGAGGCGTTCGAGGCCGAGCTCGCCCACCTGCTGGTTCACCAAAAGGCCGCGTTCAACTCGCCGGTCTGGTTCAACTGCGGCCTCTATCAGCGCTACGGCATCGAAGGCTCGGGCGGCAACTACGCCTGGGACCCCGAGCAGGACGTCATCGCGAAAACCGACAACGCCTACGAGCATCCTCAGTGCAGCGCGTGCTTCATCCAGGCCGTCAACGACGACCTGATGGGGATTTACGATCTCGTGAAGAACGAAGCGCGCCTCTTCAAGTACGGCTCGGGAACCGGCACGAACTTCTCCAAGGTTCGCGGCAAGCAGGAAAAGCTTTCGGGCGGAGGCACGTCCAGCGGCTTGATGAGCTTCCTCGAGGTGCTCGATCGTGCGGCCGGCGCGACCAAGTCGGGGGGCACGACGCGCCGTGCGGCCAAGATGGTCTGCCTCGACATGGACCACCCGGAGATCATCGACTTCATCGAGTGGAAGGTCCGCGAAGAAAAGAAGGCGCAGGCGCTGATCGAAGCCGGCTACGAGTCCGACTTCAACGGGGAGGCCTACCACACCGTCTCGGGTCAGAACTCCAACAACTCGGTGCGCATCACCGACGAGTTCATGAAAGCGGTCGAGGCCGACGGCGACTGGAAGACCACGTTCCGAACCACAGGCGAGGTGTGCGACACCTACCGCGCACGCGACGTGTGGCGGAAAATCGGGCAGGCGGCGTGGGGCTGCGCCGACCCGGGCGTGCAGTACGACACGACGATCAACGACTGGCACACGTGTCCCAACACCGATCGCATCAACGCCTCCAATCCGTGCTCCGAGTACATGTTCCTCGACAACTCGGCCTG
>CAJIBU010000061.1_pt1 | contig 14094 bp, 11 predicted proteins | sample 9199451 | NCBI WGS metagenome assembly CAJIBU01 (sample SAMEA7708315, study PRJEB35096) | sediment metagenome | biome: marine neritic benthic zone biome [ENVO:01000025]; feature: sediment [ENVO:00002007]; material: shallow marine sediment [ENVO:03000034] sea grass bed [ENVO_01000059] ... | reverse complement strand
TCCCTACATCGACGCAGACGCAAAAAGGGGACTGTCCCCGATATATTTGGGCAACCACCCCGACGGCAGCGAAGCCGCACGGCGCCACCCGCCCGAAGCCTCGGCAAGACCTGGCAGTCGCCACCCGCGAGCCCGCAGGGCGAAGCCCGGCGCAAGTGCGCCGGCAAGCCGAGCGAAGCGAAGGCGCGCCAGGGAGGATTACGGGTGGGGGTGGGCGGGCGGTGTAACCAAGCAATATCACGCCCCAGATCCCGCAAGACCCCCCACCACATCCGCGGCAGCACAAGACACACGGCGCCATCTGAACGAAAAAGGTGCCTGGCACCTTTTTTGGGGCTACTTCAGCGCCGCCGCCACGTGCGGCAGTTTCGCGAAGTTGTCTTTGTCTGCGGCTTTTTCTAGGGCGTCTTCGGGGCGGACTTTGCCGTCGGCGACCATCTTGGAGAGGACGGCGTCGATGCTTTGCATGCCGTGGGTGCCGCCGCCCTGGATGAGGCTCGTGAGCATGGTGGTCTTTGCCTCGCGAATCGCTGCGGCGACGCCGGGGGTGCCGATGAGGATTTCCTGGGCTGCGCACCGGCCGCTTCCATCTGCTGTGCGAAGGAGCTGCTGGGCCACGATCCCCGCGAGCGAGTCCGCAAGCATGCCGCGAATCTGCGGCTGTTGGCTCGCTGGGAACGCATTGACGAAGCGATCGATGGTTGCGGGCGCCGAGTTCGTGTGAACGGTCGCGAAGATTAGAATCCCGAAGCTCGCGAGCTGGAGCGCCATCTTCATGGTCTCTCTCCCCCGAAGCTCGCCGACGAGGATCACGTCGGCATTTTCGCGACCCGCGCTCCGAATCGCGTCTGCAAAGCTCGGCGTGTGCTCGCCGACCTCGCGGTGCGTGATCTGGCACTTCTTCGGGGTGTGCACGAACTCCACCGGGTCCTCGATGGTGAGGATGTGGCCCTCACGGTTTCGGTTGATGTGGTCGAGCATCGCGGCGAGCGTGGTGCTCTTCCCGCTGCCGGTTGGCCCCGTGACGAGAACGAGGCCCGACAGCCGCTCCGACAGGCCGACCACCGCGGCCGGGAGCCCGAGCTGGTCCGCCGTGAGGATCTCGCTTGGGATCGTGCGAAAGACCGCGCCGGGTCCGGTCGTCTTGTAGAGGTAGTTGGCACGAAAGCGCGCTTTGTCTTCGTAGCCGTACGCGAAGTCGAGATCGCGGTGCGAGTGGAAGTATGCTCGCTTGTCCTCGGTGATGATCTCATCCATCAGCCCGACGATCGTCTCGAGGTCGAGGGGCCTGTCTTCGATCGCAACGAGCTCGCCCTTCAGACGAATCGTCGCCGGGTAGCCGATCGAGAGGTGCAGGTCCGAGCCGCCTTGGTCGAGGAGCACGTCGAAGTATCGGTCGAGCGCAGCCATGGCCTACCTTCCCTTCTTGGAAAACGGGTTTCGCATCGCGCCTTTGGAGGCCTTGGTCTCTGGCCGCGCCGCGCTCTGCTTCGAGCTCGCGCCAATGGCCCGCGGGTCGTCCGCGAAACGCCGCGCGGTCTCGAGGTCGATCTCTCCCTTTTGCAGGAGCTCGTTGAGCGAGTCCTCGATGCGAATCATGCCGAAGCCGCGGCCTCTCTGCAGAAGGCTCGGGAGCTGATACAGCTTGTCGTCGCGAATCAGCGTCCAGAGCGCCATCCCGCCGGTGAGCAGCTCGACCGCGACCACGCGACCGTCGCCGTTTTTTCGCGGCACGAGCCGCTGGCTCACCACGAACTTGAGCGCGCCCGCGAGCGTAGCCCTCACCTGCGACTGATCGTCGGGCGGAAACATGTCGATGAGACGGTCGATCGTGCTCGCACCCGAGGGTGTGCTCATGGTCGCGAACACCAGGTGCCCCGTCTCCGCCGCTTCGAGTGCCTTTTCCACCGTTTCGCGATCGCGGAGCTCGCCGATGGCGATCACGTCCGGGTCTTCGCGAAGTGAGCCTTTGAGCGCGCTGTGAAAGCTCTTGGTGTGCGAGCCGACCTCGCGTTGGCTCACGATTGCCTTCTTGATCGGATGCAGGACCTCCACCGGGTCCTCGACGGTGATGATGTGGACGCTGCGATCGCTGTTGAACATGTCGACGAGCGCCGAGAGCGTCGTGCTCTTTCCAGCGCCGTTCGGTCCGGAGACGACGACGAGGCCCTGGTGATAATTCAGCATCTGGCGAAGCTCGTCGGGAAGACCGAGCGAATCGAGGGTCGGCGGCTCGGACATCACGAGGCGGAAACATCCCTTGATACCGCCTCTTTGATTGTTGACGTTGACGCGCACCCGACCAGCGCCTTCGATCTGGCAGGCGAAATCCGCGTAGCCCCGCTCGAGGAGCTGCTTGGCGTTTCGCCGGCCGAGAATGGGCATCAGGAACCCATACGCTTCGGCGTCGGAAATCGGTTGTCCGTGCGGAACCATGCGGCCACCGCATCGAACCCGAACGGGCTCGCCCGACATGATGTGAACGTCGCTCGCAGACTGCGCCCGGGCCTCCGCGAGAAGCCTGCAAAGCCCGGGCGGCGCGGCGACCGGTTCGTCGGACCTCGAGAACTCGGGAAGCCCCGACGACTCGGGCGCCGGCCGAAACGAAACCTGCGGCCGGTGCGCAGTATCGGGTTTCTCACGCTGCGCGATCGGCTCGGGCTCGATCTCCAGCTCGGGTTCGGGCTCGGGTTCGGGTTCGGGAGCGGGAGCGGGAGCGGGCTCGGGCGCGGGTTCGGGCTCGGCCTCGAACGCGGCCACTCGATCGTTCGCCGGTGCGACTGCCTCGAACGGCGCCTCGGGCAAGACGGTGTCCCTGCCCTCGCGGCGGACGCGCATCAGCAGCATCTCGCCCGAACGCACGATCGTCGTGACGTAGTCGATCCCGTTGAGCTGGGTCGTTGTCGGCGGCGACGCGCCGTCCTCGGGCGGAATCAGATCCTCGAGCGGTGTGTTGCGGACGAGCTTGAGGATGTGCCTCGCGCTCAACGGCTCGCGCGTGACCGCGCGATGGGTTCCCTTTTTCTTCGCGGTAGCGTTGGCACCGCTCTGAAACACGATCTCGGTGACGTCGCTTCGATCGAGATATTGAAGGAATTGGTCAAGCTCACTCACGATTCCAATAATATCGTGATAATTTGATGTGAATCAAATCACAATCGCACGTCGGGGCTCTGGCAAGAGAGAGGTTCCGGTGAGCCTGTAAACCGCAGCAATGCATTGGTTTGACACCGGCGGGCAGGCGTTGCTAGCGTTTCGAATCCTGACCGTTGGGCAGTCCGGGTTGTCCGAATGCAGCGGAAAAGTGTAATATAAGTATCATCATGTCCGAGGATAAAGAGTCGTCCGTTCTCTTCAATCTCCGCGAGCTGATGAACCTCGAAGAGGATCGGGTCCGCGACGAGGAAGAAGACCGTCTTCGGGAAGAGGCCGAGGAGCGCGAGCGAATCGCGGCCGAGGCAAAGCGACGACAAGATGAAGAGGCCGCACGCCTCCGCACCGAGGAAGAGGCGCGTCTCTCCGAGGAGCGACAGGCCCGCGACGAAGAGGAGCGCATCGTTCGCGAGCGGGAAGAAGCCGAGCTTCGCGTGCGGCTCGAGCAAGAAGCACGCGAAAAGGCCGAAGCGCACAGGCGCATGCTCGACCACGAGCGCGAGCTTGCGACGATCAGTGCGCAGCAGCGAAAAGGCGTGCACCCGGGCGTGTTGGCCGCAGCGGCGGTGCTCGTTCTCGGACTCGGAGCGGGCGCCTACTTCGGGTACTACAAGCCCAACGTCGAGCGCAAAGAGGCAGCGGCGATCGCCGCAAAGCTCGAGGCGGAGCGCGCTGCGCGCGAGGCAGAGGAAGCGCGCGCTGCGGCAGAGCTCGAGGCGGAGCGGCGTGCCGAGGCTGAAGCTGAAAAGGCACAGCTCGCGGAGCAGGCTAAGCGCGAGGCGCAGGCGGCAGCGGCGGCTCGACGTGCGGCATCACCGGCCTCCAACGGCAAACGGCGCGGGGGCTCGCGAAAGCCACGCAAAGCCGACACGGACGATCCGCTCGCGGGGCTGGACAGCCTCTGACGCACGCCGTAGCGTTGCGACCGCATGGATGAAGAGGACCCTGGGTCGCGCCTGGCGCTTGCGCTGGATGTGCCGGATCTCGCAGCCGCGAAGCGCCTGATCGGTCAGACCCGCGACGCGTTTGGCACGTACAAGGTGGGTCTCGAGCTGTTCACCGCGGTCGGGCCCGGCGCGATCGACGTCATTCACGAAGCCGGCGCGCGCTCGTTTCTCGACCTGAAGCTGCACGACATCCCGGCCACGATGGCGCGAGCCACGGCTCGGGCCGCGGCGATGGGCGTCGACTATCTCACCGTCCACGCCGCCGCTGGCGGCGAGGCGCTCGAGGAAGCGCAGCGGTTTGCGGGTGCTACCAGGCTGCTGGCGGTCACGGTGCTGACGAGCCTCGACGCCGGCGCGCTCGCCGCGATTGGGTTTGGGGGCGGTCCGGCCGACGCGGTGCAGAGCCTTGGCGCACTTGCGTGGGATGCGGGCATCCGCGGTTTCGTCACGTCCGCGCACGAGTGCGCCGAGCTTCGGTCTCGTACCGGCGACGACGCCTTCATCGTCACCCCGGGCATTCGCCCGGCCGGTTCCGCAAGCGGCGACCAGAAACGCGTGATGACGCCCGCCGACGCGCTTCGGGCAGGAGCGGACCTGCTCGTCGTCGGCCGCCCCGTGCGCGATGCGGCAGACCCGACGGCAGCAGCGGCCGAGCTTCGCCAGCAAGTCGGCGCGGCGATCTCTCGATGACCCGCGTGATCGCAGGTCGGCGCCCCGTGCTCGAAGCGATCCGAGGCAAAACCCGGGTGCGCGAAGTGCACACGGAAAAGCACCGAGAGCACGCCGACATCAAGAGCGCCGCCGAAGCCCAGCGGATAAGAGTCACCGAGCGAAGTCGAGATGAGCTCGATCGCTTGTGCGAAGGCGTTCGCCATCAGGGCGTGATCGCGCTTGCCGACGACTACGCATACGCCGACCTCGAGGACCTGATCGCCACATCGGGCCGCGCCCCGCTGCTGGTCGCGCTCGACGAGATCACCGATCCGCAGAACCTCGGCGCCATCGTACGAAGCGCCGTCACCCTCGGCGTCGACGGCGTCATCATCCAAAAGCATCGCGCCGCGGGAATCACGCCAGCCGTCGTCCGCGCGTCGGCCGGCGCGACGGAGCACGCGTCCATCTCGCGAGTCACGAACCTCCAAAAGGCGCTTCTCTCACTCTCGGAATCCGGGCTCGAGATCGTGGGGCTCGACGCGGGCAGTCACGCGAGCGTACGCGATCTCGCACCCGCGTCATCGGGCCGCGTCCTGGTGGTGGGTTCGGAGGGCAAAGGGCTTCGCCGAATGGTTCGACAACGGTGCCATATCGTGGTTCAGATCCCCCAGGAGGGGCCGATGGACTCGCTGAACGCATCGGTCGCGGCGGCCATCGCGATGCACGAGATGGTCGGAAAACGGCAAGGGCACGCGAATGACGGATGACAACCTGGCCCGCGAAAGGGAAGAAGAGACGGTCCGCCGGGTCCTCATTCTGACGGGTGGCGAAGACGCGCCGGGGCTGAACGCCGTGCTGCGCGCGTTCGTCAAGACCGCCAGCGACCTCGGGCTCGAGGTGTACGGCTCGGAGGATGGGTTCGCAGGGCTCATCGAAGAGCCAAACCGCGTGGTGGAGCTCACGCCGTCGAGCGTTCGCGGCATTCTCCCGAAAGGGGGAAGCATTCTCGGCTGTTCGAACCGGGCCGATCCCTTCGCGTATCCTTCGACGAGCGCAGACGGGACGCTGACCACGATCGACGTGTCCGAGCGAGTCCAGGCGCAGCTCGAAAAGCACGGCATCGAGATTTTGGTGCTCGTTGGGGGAGGCGGCACGATGAACATCGGGATGCGTCTTGCGCAGATGGGCGTGCCCGTCGTGGGTGTTCCGAAAGCCATCGGCAACGACCTCGCCGCAACGGACCTCGCCTTTGGCCTCGACAGCGCCGTCAGCACCGCGACTTGGGCAATCGATGCGCTTCACTCGACCGGCGAATCTCACGACCGGGTCATGGTCCTCGAGGTCATGGGTCGCGACGCGGGCTGGATCGCACTTTTGTCCGGAATCGCGGGCGGCGCCGACGTGGTCCTGCTGCCCGAGATCCCGTACGACGTCGACCGCGTCATCGAGAAGATCGAGACTCGATCAGCGTCTGGGCATCAATTCAGCGTCATCGTGATCGGTGAGGGCAGCAAGGCGCTCGGCGGCACCGTGTCGAGCATCAACGAGGCGCACGAACAGGGCTCGGTTCGACACGAGGGCCCAGGCGTTCGGCTCGCGCGTCTGCTCGAGGGTCGCATCGACCACGAGATTCGTGTGACCGTGCTCGGTCATCTGCAGCGGGGCGGTTCCCCGTCCTCCTCCGACCGCCTGCTCGGCACACGGTTCGGGGTGCGCGCCGCCGAGCTCTGTTTTCATCAGAACGCGGGTCAGGTCGTCGCGCTTCGGGGGCAGGACGTGGTGTCGGTGCCTCTCGAGGCGGCGGTCGCCAACCTGAAACGGGTGCCGCCGGACGGTGAGCTCGTGGGTGTGGCGCGGGCCATCGGTATTGAGCTAGGCCAGGAGTGAGATGGCACGCACCGCAGCAGCGCTCGTGATCGGCAACGAAATCCTCTCGGGCAAGATCACGGACACCAACACAGCGTTCCTCGCGCGGCTCCTCTTCGAGCTGGGCATCGAGCTTCGGCGCGTCGTGGTGTGCCCCGACGAGATCGACACCATCCGCGACGACCTCACCGAGCTTCGGCGCGCTCACGATTTGGTCTTCACCAGCGGCGGAGTCGGACCCACCCACGACGACGTCACAATCGAAGGGGTCGCCGCGTCGTTCGACCGGCCCGTCGTCCGCTCCGAAGCCGTCGAAAAGATGATTCGTCAATACTACGGCGACCGCGCCAACGATGCGCATCTTCGGATGGCCAACATGCCCGAGGGCGCCGAGATGATCCGCAGCTCCGAGGCGCCGTGGCCCACCGTCGTCATCGAGAACGTGTTCGTTCTGCCGGGTGTGCCCGAGATCTTCGAGCTGAAGGTGGCCGACCTCCGCAAGCGGCTCGATCAGGGCCACGAGTTCCACTCGTCTGCGGTCTACACGCTCAGCGGCGAAGGCGAGATCGCCGGCCTCCTCGAGCGCATCGCCGAGCGCTTCCCCGGCGTGATGGTCGGCAGCTACGTGAAATGGCGCGCCGAGGACTACCGCACCAAAGTCACCTTCGACGGCAACGACGAGGCGGCTGTAAAAGAAGCCGCCGACACCCTAGTCGAAGAGCTCGACCCCACCCAGTTCGTCCGCCGCGACTAAACGAAGAAAAGGGGACAGTCCCCTTTTTCGGCACCTAGCCCTCGGGGTTGAACCACTTCAGCTTTTGCTTGCCGGGGTCGGTGAGCACTTTGGCGTCCTCCGGGTCCGGCTCTTCCTCCGGCTCGCCGACGACCATCGCGTCCGCGCCCTGCTCGGGGTATAGCCGCACGGCCGTTCGCCTTTCGACCCGCATCATCTGCGGACCGGTCGGCGTTTGGCGCTTGATCCGCATCTGTGAAGTGGACTCCGCCTCCGAAAACGGCGTGAAGTGCTCGAGGCGAACCACGGCGGACCCGAGGACCGACGCCTGATAGGCCTCGAGCCGCCCCTGGCCGAGCGCCTGCGGAGGCGCGGTCTGGCGAGCGGTGATTTGAAGCCCGAGGATTTCGCCATCGATTTTTTCGATGTGATAGGTCACCACCTGGTCGGCCCAAATGCCCGAAAACTGAACTTTGCGCTCGACCTCCCATCGCGCGCGCACGCCGAGCGGCTCGTCGGGGAACGGCACGCTCAGCAAAGCGGTCCGCACGTTCCCGAGCAGCGTGATCAAGTCGGGAGGCACGCCGTCCATCCCCTCGAACTCGGCGCGCCGCACCCTGCCCTGGACGTCCATTTCGCTCCAGCCCCGCACCTGCAGAAGCGGAGCGAAGGTCTGCTCCATCTGCTCGCGCTGGGCCGCGCTCATCTTCTCGGCCATCTCCGAGATACGCACCTGCGTGATTTGAACCGGGTGCCGGATGAAGCCCTGCGGCGTTGGAGACGCCGGCCCGAGCTTGACCTGAAGCTGCACCGGAGGGAGGCCACTCTGCGCTGCCTGTGAACCGGCCTGCATCGCCTGAGCCTGCGCCAGCTCGAGGTAGAGCACCTCGACTGCATCCGGCCGCACTCGATAGCGAATCGGAGCGCGTGGCGTCAGCCCTTGGTCCAGCACTCGCACCGTCGGCAGGACGCGCAGCGGAGGGCCAGGGTCCCTCACCTCGAGCGTCTGCGGCTGGTACTTCGTCGTGCTGCAAGCAAAAACCCCAGCCAGCCCAAGCGCTAGCACCAATAGCCGCTTCATCGTCTACCTCTCAGTCCGTTGCGAAACCATGCGCACGATCGATCGGCGCGAAGACATCAGGGGCTCGGTTTTTTCGGGCGACACCAGCGCAATGTCGGCCGCCGAGGTCGACCGAAGCTCGGCCTCGAGCGCCATCGGAAGGCCTAGGTCGGCGAGCACGTGCCCACGCGCACGAAGCTCGTAGCCCCGCACGTGCATCTCGAGCTTCGGGTTGAGGTCGGCGATTTGCTTCGCCGCCTTTTGCTGGATGGTGACCGTCACCCTGAAGCGACTGCCGACGCGGTCGGTCAGCTCGTAGCGCGTCACCTGCGTCACACGCGCGCTCCAAATGCGAAGCGGCCGCCGGACCTCCCAGACCGCACCGACACCCACCGGCTCTCTTGGCAGGGGCACCGTCGCGATGGCCGACCGAACATTGGCGATCATTAGTGCGACCCGCGGATGAATCCGCTCTTGACCCTGCGACCACGGGATGTCGGCATCGACCACGATCCCCTGGCGGTTGACGTCGAAGCGGCCGCGCGTCCCGTCGAGCGCCCGCACCCCCTGGTCGACCTCCGCCATCTGTTGGCTCGAAACTCCTTCGGGAAGAACAGACTCGGCCTTGGAGATTCGCAGGACGTAGCGCGTTCCGCCAGGAAGCGGGACGGTCGGGCCCGCGTGGAGCTGAAGGCGAAGCCCCGGCATCACGCCAAAGGCGTCGTCGGCACCCGCGGACTCCTCCCGGGTAGCCTCGATGTCGCGCACGTCGAGCACGCTTCGAACCGTGACGTCCGGCGGCACGGCGTATTGGAGCGGCTCGATGGGCTGCTGCCCCGGGTCGAGCAGCGTGACCGAAAGCTCCGGGGGCGGGGGCGTCGTCTTCTTCTTCTTGCACCCTGCAGCAAGGACGACCGCCACGAGTGAAACTCCGACAATGATGCGCTTCATGTGCTTGCCCGGGCGCCTAGCCCCGGAGACTTCTAGAGAGGATCGGACCGTGGGGCAAGCTGATCCCGTCATGAGCGTCTCAATACCACCCTCCGATGCCGAACGAGAACGACGCATACGCGCGAGACACGTCGAGCGCGACCGTGACCTGCCAGCGGTAATCGTCCGGCCAGAGCCCGAAGACGTTCCACTTGAACAGGTTCACGTCGAAGCCGAAGGTGCCGTGAACACGCGCCTTCGACTGCGCGAAGCGGCTCGGCTCGAGATACGTGCCCGCTCGGAGCTTCCAGCGGGTCGGCCACACCTCGGTTTCGAATCCGAGCCGCGGGGACACGGTCACCTTCTGGCCCGACCTCTGCACGGTCTGGAACAGAAAAGACTCGACCCCGACTCCACTCGGTACGCGGCCGTTGAACCACAGGTCGCTCGTGAGGAGATAGTAGCGCCGCGGCCAACTCCAGCGGTATCGCTTCCGCAAGATCTGCCACGCGAGCTTCTTCATGGCCTTGCGGCGCCGCTTGATCTCGGCGTACTTGCGATCGTATTTCTGCTCCACCGCCAAGACACAAAGCTCGAGGTCGGGGCCACCCCGCGCGCGCACCTCGGCGAGCTCCTTGTCCTCCTTGCGCTTCGTCCTCTCTTTGAGCTGGTCGAGCCTCTCGAACTCCGGGGCGGCGAGCTTGTCCTCGCCGATCCAGGGGGGATTGCTGGGCCGTGGCCCGAACTGATAGGAAAAGCCGATGCTGCCCGTCGTGGGGAGCACCGTCGTGCGCGGGACGAAGAAGTCGCCCACCACCAGGTCACCGTCGGGCGTCACCGTTGCGCTGCCGCGCTCGCGAAGCCCGGTCTTGAGGCGAGGAAACAGCGACGCACCGAGGCTCCATCGCTTGTAGTGCGGCTTGATCATCACGCCGACCTCCGCCCCGAGGCCGAGCGTGTGGTACCGGTCGCCGTCGCTGACGAAGTTGTCCGACACGAACGCGCGCTGCCTGAAAATGCGCAAGCCTCCGCCGACGATCAGCTGACCCTTGAAGAACCCGTAGCCCGCCTGAAGGTGAAACGTGGTGAAGCGAAAGCGCAGCCGGTCCTGCTGCATCGTTTCGGGGTTTTGAGCGCGGATGCTGATGAACTGGGAGTCGATCGTGAGGCCGAGCCCGAAGTTCAATATTTGAAAGTAAAAGCCGGGGATCAGGAAAAACGTGTCGCCCGAGAGATCCTGGTCTGGCGAAACCACCCTGCCGCTGTTGTAGAAATCACCCGCCTCGAACGGATACGTCAGACCCAGGGCAAGCCAGTAGTCGTACCATTCGGGCCACTGCGGGCCTCGATACGCGACAGCGGACGGGTTTTGCAGGCCACCCTCGACGCCCTGCGCAAGAGACGTCGCCGCACCCGACAGGCCGACGACACGCGAGGTGCTGACGACCGCGCCTCGGGTTAGGTCCACGCTGTAGTTCGACGAATCGATCGGCGTGCCGTCGGGGCCAAGACTTCCCTGAGCCATCGACGGGGCTGGGACGAGGCCCAGGGTCACGAGCCCCGCAGTCAAACCGGCCATGAGGTACGCCCTGCTCACCGCCCCGGAGGCTACACGCCCGTCGCGCCTACCTCACTAGCGAATCGTCTCGATGCCCGACTGCGTTGCGCCCTGGATCGCGCCCTGATCCCCCCCGTCTAGGTTCTCTTTTCTTCGCGAGTCGAGCCGCTTGACCTCGTCCTCGGCCTCTTTGACACGCCTTTCCGCTTCATCACGCTCTTTGCGCGCGTCGATCACCTCTTCCTTGGCAGCCTTGACCGTCGGGTCGTCCTCTTCCTGAATGTCCGCAAGCGCCTCCTGCTCTTTGCGCGCCTTTTCCTTCTCGATCTCTTGCTCTCTCTTCTTGTCCTTCACGCGGTCCTTCACGACATCGGCCGTTTGACCGATGTCGCCGCCCACGGAGATGATGATGATGCGCTCCTTGATCGGCACGCGAAGGAAGTTGGTATCGTCGCGGAAGGCCTCCTCCCTGAAGTCGAGACCATTGCCCGTCCCCTTGCCAAACAGCATGGAGACGCCCGCCGAAAGGCCCTTGCTGTTCTTGAAGCCGCCGATGGAGGCGCTGAATCCGATGCGATCGATCTCGGGAGGCCGAATGAAGCCGGAGGTCCCAGCCTCTGCAGGCGCGGAGCTGTTGTCGGTCAGAAAACCGAAGCGCGTGAAGAGAAACTTGGTCAGTTGAATCTCGCTACCGATGGAGACGTTCCAGGTGAAGTCCCGTTTAGTCGAATCAGCGAGGAGAATGCCGGACGAGTTGGCGCGTCCTTCGAGCTGCGGAATGTCCGGTGCGATCGAGCCGCCCGCCACGGGCCCCACGAACTGAAGGTCCGCGGCGACCACCACCTTGCTCGAGATCACATACGAGGCGCCGACGCGAAGCTCCCACGGGATTGGCGACCGCGCGCCGCGCTCGATGCTGGCAAAGACGGAGTCAGAAAGCCCGGGGTCGACTGGAGCGGTGCTCGACCGCACGTCGGCGAGTTCGAAGCGCAGCCGCGACTTGCCACCGACCTGCAGGCCCGGGGGCTGAAACATGACGCCAACGCGCCATCGCTTGCCGATGATGTTCATCAACCCGATGCGCAGGCTCAGGTTCCACGAGTTCATCGTGAACACTGTGTTGCGGCTGATCTGCTGCGCGTCGAGGACACAAAACGGGATGGTCGGGCTCGATGGGCAGGGGCTTCCTTGGCTCGGGTCCTGCGTCCCGCCGAAGGTGAGCGATGCCGTCTCGACGTGCTCGATGACGCGGTTGCTGGCGAGCAGCGTGACGCCCCAGGAGAAGTGTCGCGTCGGGCGATGTCCAATCGCGGCAGCGAAATAACTGACTCTGTCCGACTGATAGAACTGGAGGCTGCTGGTCCTGAGGAACCGATCTTCGAAGTTGATGTCGCCACCGGTCGTGGCGTTGTAGAGCACGAACGCGGAGATCCCGATCTGCACGGGCTTGCGGTCGTCGAGCCGCTCTTTGCGTTTTCCGACCGCGAAGCTCGCCACTGCGAACCCAGGAAGCGCAGGGCTCGAGTTCAAGTTGAAATCGCGCACCTCGTCTTCCCCGCCCGGGCCGTCCGGGCCGTCGCTGACGATCGCACCTTTGTATTCGAGCTTGCGCATCTGAATGAGCGACAGGCTGCCTTGAAGGAGCTTGGGCTCGAGCAACGGCAGGCCGGCCGGGTTGAACCAAATCGCCGCGCCGTCGGCGGCGAAGCCCGTGAATGCGCCCGCCATGCCCCGAGAGCGCTCGCCGAGCTGCAGGGTCTGGTAGTGCGTGCTGTCCCCCTGGGCGCTTGCGCAGTTCGGCTCCAGCAGGAGGAATCCGAGCGCGGCGAGGACGATGAGCCCCGAGCCGACGGCATGGAAGCGTGGCATTGGCAGGACACTAACCCATGGCGGCGCAAGATGTCTTCGCCAAAAAGAGCGCCCTCGCACCTTACGGTGAGTACCAAATCGGCGAGCTGTAGGCCCTCTCCTGGATTGTCCGTTGCGCGTCGGCCATTTCGTCGCCGAGCCCCTTCGCCACGGCTTCGTAGAGGTCGTGTCGCGGCGTCCGCACCTGCAACACGCGAAGATAATAATAGGCGCGTTGGCTCGGGTCGAAGCCGGGGTCCTCCCAGAAGGCGTGCATGGACGGTGCGCCTACGCCCGCCTGAAACCCGCGCGCCGTGAGCTGGTCGACGCTTTGGGACATGCGCCCGAGGATGGCCGCATCGTCTTCGGGCGACCCGGCCACGGCGACGTCGTACACCTTTTGGTGTGCCTCACCGTCCGCATCCACCCAGCCTTTGACGACCTGCATACGCTCGAGGTTGGCGCCATTTGGATCGCGAACCGCGTACATCAGAAACTTGGGCGGCTTGTCCTCGGGGCCCCTGCTGAGGTCACTCCCCATGGGGTGTCCAAAGACATAGCCGATCTGAACGAGCTCCGCGCCCTTGGCGTGCTTCTTCTTGAAATGCCAGCCGCCGAAGAAACGCATGCGGATGCGAGGGCCGGTCGTGGCGTACACCTCGCGCCGCTTGAACGCGGCGAAGATCGCGATGCGTGTGTTTTCCTCGGCCCATACGGCGGCCAAGCCAGCGGCGCTCGGGCCGGTGCCCCAGAAGTTGTTCTCCTCGACCGACGCGAGGCCGGAGTGGGAATCCGTCGAGCCAATGAGGCCGAGCTTGTACGGGTTGACGCCGACCTCCTGCTCGAGCGCGAGGCCGCGCCCAAGCGCCGAGCGGACGTAGTCCCCCGGGCGGGCCTCCCCGTCTTCCGCGGCCGGCGTATCGAAATCGGCAAAACGATCGTTCGGTGAGAGTGACGGATGGGTTTCCGCGTCGCCAGCCGTCTGCGTGACCTCGACCACGGGCTCCCAGCGCGCTCGCGTGCTCGCGTACTCTTTCGTCATCGGCTCGCCAAGAGGCCCCGTCTCGCCGAACATCGTCCCGCCGCTCCCGACCGAGCCGTGCGGAATCGCGATGAACTCCGCTCCGACGCGCGCGCGGGTCTCGGCAAGCCAGGCCCAAAGGTCCTCGGGCCGCTGGCTGTCGAACGCGCTGTAGGGGAGGAATTGAAGCGCCTCGTCACGGCCGGCCGGGGTGACCACCACCCGATGAATTCCGCGTCCGTCTCGCGCCGCGGTCCACTCCCAGCCGATGAAGGACGAAAAGGAGCAAGGCTCGTAGTGCCGGTGCGCGGCGTCGACGACGTC
>CAJIBU010000119.1_pt1 | contig 14202 bp, 14 predicted proteins | sample 9199451 | NCBI WGS metagenome assembly CAJIBU01 (sample SAMEA7708315, study PRJEB35096) | sediment metagenome | biome: marine neritic benthic zone biome [ENVO:01000025]; feature: sediment [ENVO:00002007]; material: shallow marine sediment [ENVO:03000034] sea grass bed [ENVO_01000059] ... | reverse complement strand
GTTAACACCGCCCCGCCCACCCCCACCCGTAATCCTCCCTCGCGCGCCTTCGCTTCGCTTGGCTTGCCGGCGCACTTGCGCCGGGCTTCGCCCTTCGGGCTCGCGGGGGGGGGCTTCCAGGTCTTGCCGAGACTTGGGGTGGGCGGCGCTGCGCGGCTTTTCTGCCGTGGAGGGTGGTTGCCCAAATTATATTGGGCACAGTCCCCTCTTTTGCATCGGCGTCGACGTACGGAGGGGCGGGAAAAATTGCGATATGAGGCGGAGCCGGCGTCCCGAGTGCCAAGCGGCCATGCATGCAACCACTGCCGATTGGCGCGAGGGCCGAGGTGAGGCTTGCGTGGCCTGAGCCCTCCAGTGCTTCCGGCCACCTTTGCAAGCCGAGCCGTCCGGCGGAGTCTCGTATCGTAATTTTTTTCGCCCCGTGCGTCTAAAGCGCGCGGTCCATCAATTGGGCGATGGTGGTCTTGGGGGCTGCGCCGATGTGTTGGCCGACTAGCTCGCCGCCTTTGAACACCATGAGCGTCGGGACGCCGCGGATGCCGTACTTGGCGGCGGTGCCGGGGCTCTCGTCGATGTCGAGGTGGGTCACTTTGACCTTGCCGACGTATTCGTCGGCGAGCTGGTCGATGAGCGGCGCGATCTGCTTGCACGGGCCACACCACACCGCCGAAAAATCGACGAGAACGGGGGCGTCCGACTGAAGGACTTCCGTGTCGAAGTTGAGATCGTTTACTGCGTGTACGTTCGCGCCGGCCATCTGTGCTCCTGTTCTCTCTCCTCGAGACGGTCTAAGTAAGGACGGTGTCTGCGGTTGTCAACGTCCAGGACGGCGCGCCTACCCGCCAAAACCCCGTCATGGTAAGCTTTTTAGTGGCCTGCCGCACAGCCATGGGGGCCTCGTCACAACCATGAAAGCCGGCCTGTTCATCGCCACCGCGGCGCTCTACGCCATCGCCTGCATCCTCTACTTGCTGGTGCTCGTGCGGGGCTCGGACAAGGGGCAGCGCGTGCCCGGGACCGTGTTCGTGGCCGCCCTCGGCGCACATCTCGCTTTCCTCTTACTCGAGGCGCCCCCTGGGGAGGTTCCGCTCGCCGACATCTCGCAGGTCCTCAGCATCTCGTCGTTCGGCATCGGGATCGCCTTCCTCCTCGCCTCCTATCGGTTCGACGTCACGATTCTCGGGGCCTTCGTCGCTCCGCTCTCCCTGATGCTGTTTCTCGCCTCCGGGCTCGGTAGCAGCTACGCGCCGGTCTCGCCGAGGGTTCAGTCGGCGATGCTGTCGCTTCACATCGGCGCGAACGTCATCGGCCTCATCGCCTTCGCGCTCGCATTCGTCGCCGGCATTGCGTACATGCTGCAGGAGCGGCTGCTTCGCCGACGGCAGCTCGGCGGCGCCTTCCAGCGCCTTCCGTCGCTCGACGTCCTCGACACCATCGGCCTTCGCGCCGTGCTGACCGGCTTCCCCCTTCTGACATTCGGTATGGTCACCGGCACGTTCTGGCTTCTTCGGTCGGACGGTCCAGAATTCTACTACAGCCAGGCCCTCGGACTCGTCGCGTGGGTGATCTTCGCCGCGGTGATCGTCCTTCGAGTTGCCGCGGGTTGGCAGGGGCGCAAAGCCGCACTCGGCACCATGATGGGCTTCGTGTTCACGCTCCTGGTCCTCGCAGGCTATGCGGTGCGCGCCGCGGCGGGGAGCACGTGATGAGGGACTTTCTCATCGTCGGCCTTTCGCATCGCACGGCTCCCGTCGAAGTGCGCGAGCGGCTCGCGGTCGCGCCCGAGCGCCTCGCCGACGAGCTTCGACAGATCTCCGACGAGGGCGGCTTCGACGAGGCCCTATTGATCTCCACTTGCAACCGCGTCGAGCTCTACGCGACGAGCGCGGACCCGACGCAGGCTAGCCTCAAGGCGAGGGGCGCCTTGGTGCAGAGGCTCGCGGAAGCCAATCCGGACGAGGTGCTCTACCAGGAGCGAGGCGTCGACGTGGTGCGCCACGTGTTTCGCGTCGCATCCAGCCTCGATTCGCTGGTCGTGGGCGAGCCGCAGATCCTCGGGCAGGTGAAGGAAGCCTTCGACGCCGCCCAAGCGGCAGGGACCATCGGCACGCTGCTCGGCCGCTGCTTCACGCAGGCTTTCGCCACGGCCAAACGCGTGCGCAACGAAACCGGCATCGCCGAAGGCACGGTGAGCGTGAGCTCCGTCGCGTGCGAGCTCGCCACGAAGATCTTCGGTAAGCTCGAAGGCCGCCGCACCCTCCTCCTCGGAGCCGGCGAAATGGGCGAAGCCGCGGCCCGGAGCCTCCGGCAAACCGGCGCACAGCTTCACGTGCTCAACCGCAGCGATGACAAGGCACGCGCGCTGGCCAATGCCTGCGGCGGCCGTGCGGTTCCGTATGACCAGCTCGCGGTCGAGCTCGCTGCGGCCGACGTGGTCATCGCGTCCACCGCAAGCCCCAAGTTCATCCTCACGCCCGAGCTCATGAAGGGCGTCGTACGAACGAGGCGGCACCGTCCTCTCTTCATCATCGACATCGCCGTGCCGCGCGACGTCGATCCGCGTATCGGCAACATGGACAACGTGTTCGTGTACGACGTCGACGACCTTCAGCAGGTCACCGAGGAAAACATGTCGGCGCGCGCGCGCGAGGCGGCCGAAGCCGAGCGCATCGTCGACCAAGAGGTCGAATCGTTCTTGGCCTGGCGCCGCTCTCTCGACCTCGCGCCGACCATCGTCGCGCTTCGCAAGCGTTTCGGCCAAATCGCCGACGACGAGTTCTTGCGAGCGTTGCCTCGGCTCGACTCGATGAGCGCCGAGGATCGAGCGGTCGTCGAGGCGATGGGCCGCTCGATGGTGAACAAGCTCCTCCACCAGCCGATGACTCAGCTCAAAGCCGCGGCCGGCGACCCGGACGGCGCCCTGCTCATCGATGCGATTCGGCGCCTGTTCGCGCTCGACAAAGAGGAAGACCCGCCTTCGGAGACCGCCGAAGACACCGACGAGGCGGTGGTCGCGCACTTGACCCCGGTCGCCACCGGGACGACGGGCGAACCCAAGTGAAGCTCCGGATCGCCACCCGCGGGAGCAGTCTCGCGCTCGCACAGACGCGCTGGGTCGGCGAGCAGCTCAAGAACCACTTCCCCGATCTCGAAGTCGAGGAAGTTCACGTGCAGACAAAGGGCGACCGGATCCAGGATCGACCCCTCGCCCACGTCGGCGGCAAGGGCCTTTTCGTCAGCGAGGTCGAGGCGGTCGTCGCCCGCGGCGACGCCGACTTCGCCGTGCACTCTCTCAAAGACGTCCCGGGCGACGTCCCACTCGCCGAAGGCATGGCGATCGTGAGCGTTCCGGCGAGGCGCGACCCGCACGACGTCCTGGTCAGTGTCGACGGCGCCGACCTCGGCTCTCTCAGGCGCGGGGCGCGCATCGGGACGACCTCGCGGCGCCGCGTGGTCCAGCTTCTTCGGCAGCGCCCCGATCTGAGCTTCGTGCCCCTCCGCGGGAACATCGAGACCCGCATCCGAAAGCTCCGTGAAGGCCAGTGCGACGCGATCGTGCTCGCCGCGGCCGGCCTGCAGCGCACCGGGCTGCTCGACGAAACGCCGCACTCGATGCTCTCGAGAGACGCTTGCTTGCCGGCCGTGGGCCAAGGCGCGCTCGCGATCGAAGCCCGGCTCGCCGATGAGCCGCTCGTCGAGCACCTGCGCACCATCGAAGACGCCACGGCGCGCATTCAGATCACGGCCGAGCGCGCAATGCTGCAAGCCCTCCGAGGCAACTGTCATTCCTCGATCGCGGGGCACGCGCGCGTTGGCGATGGGCGGCTTCAGCTCGACGCGATGGTCGCGTCATACGACGGGGACAGGATGCTGTCGGCGACCTCGGACACCTATCTAGACCTGAGCCTCCCCGAGACCGTCGCGCGCGCACACGAGCTCGGCGAGGAGGTGGCTACGCGCCTCATCGCACAAGGCGCACGCGAGCTGATTCGCGACGCGGAGCTCGCGGCGGTCCAGGCTCAGTTGACCAGCAACTGATCGCGGGCCGGCAGCGCGCTCAGGATGCGACGCACGCCGCGAATCGACTGTTGCAGCCAAGGATCGCCGCCGTGACGGCCGACGCTGGCGACGTAGATCGTCTCGCCCTCGAAAGAGACCCGGCGCACGTCGACGCTTTGGCCCTCGAGCGCCCCCGGCAGACGCCCCTCGAAGGCCTGGGTGCTGACGAGCGGCGCGATCGCCCCGAGGGCCTCGCAGACACCACGCTCGCCGGCGCCGGCGACGAGCAGGCCGTTGTCGATCGCGACGACCACCGCGTCCAGCTCGCCCTGGGCCCTCGAGCATTCGAGCTGCAGGCAAAGCGCCCGATAGGGGTCGCGACTCCGGCGGATGCGGCGTTCGTTCATCAGCGTCTCCTCGATGTAGGTGTATGTAGACTATTGTCCTACGCTTCGCGGGGCAAAGAACCGGCAAAAGCCCCTGATTTGCGGCGCTAATCGACACGCCGAGCGAGGCTGCTACGGTGCGCACGACATGAGTCTTGCGGAGGTGCTCGGCAGTCACCGAGTCGTGGTGACCGTCGGCAGCGGCGGCGTCGGAAAGACCACGACGGCGGCGGCGATGGCGGTCCATGCCGCCATGGAAGGCCGCAAGGTGCTCTGTCTGACCATCGACCCGGCCCGGCGCCTCGCGAACAGCCTTGGCCTCGACGAGATGACCACCAGCGAGCAGGACGTGCCTCGCGAGCTGTTCGAACGCCACGGGCTCCGGTGCGAAGGCGCGCTCTCCGCCATGATGCTCGACACGAAGCGAACCTTCGATTCACTGGTGGAGCGATATTCGTCGGACGAGGAAGCGCGCGACCGAATCCTCAACAACCAGATCTATCAGTACGTCTCGAGCTCTCTCGCCGGCACCCAGGAGTACATGGCGATGGAGAAGCTCCACGAGGTGCGAAAAGACCCGACGTGGGACCTCATCGTGCTGGACACGCCGCCGACGTCGAGTGCGCTCGACTTCCTCACGGCGCCGGAACGCTTGATCGACGCGATCGACTCGCCGGCCATGCGATGGTTCCTGCAGGTGTTCGAAGGCGCAGGCAAAGAGGCCTTTGGCCTGGTGGGCCGCGGCGCGACGGTGCTGCTCAAGGGCATCGGAAAGATCACGGGGCTCGAGTTTCTCGAGCAGGTGGCCGAGTTCGTCAGCGGCATCAACGAGCTCTTCGGCGGATTCAAAGAGCGGGCCGAAGCGGTGTCGGATGCGCTTCGGAGCCCCGAGGTCGCCTTCGTCCTCGTGACCAGCCCGAACCCACTGGCCATCCAGGAGGCGCGCTTCTTCAGCGAAAAGCTCGAAAACGCGGGCATGAATCGAGAAGCGATCATCGTGAACCAGGTCCACCCGCTTCTCCACGAGCCCTCGATCCCCGTGAGCGCGCAGGTCGAAGCGCTCGCCGAGGTCCTTCCTGCTTCGATCGACGCCGCCAATCTGCAGCCCCGCCTCGACGAAGCGCTCAACGCGGAGCGAAGCTGGGCGGTGTCCGACCGCGCCGGAGTCGATCGCCTGGGCGAGGAGGCCGGGGGTGAGACTCGGATTTTGGAAGTCCCCGCATTCGACCAAGACGTGCACGACCTCGCGGCGCTCGCTAGAGTCGCCTCGTACCTGACCATCGCGGCCTGAGCATGTCTTCCGACGCCGACACCTCCTGGAGCGCGATCGTTCTCGCCGCGGGCGAGGGCACGCGCATGAAAAGCAACCTGCCCAAGGTCCTTCACCAGATCGCGGGTCGGGCGCTCGTCACGTGGGTGGTTGAAGCCGCCCTCGATGCTGGAGCGTCGAGTTGCGTCGTCGTCGTTGGCCACGGGCGCGACGACGTCGAGGGAGAGCTCACGGCGCGCTTTCAGAAGCGGGTGTCGTTCGCCGTGCAGCCGGACCAGCGTGGAACGGGCGACGCGGTGCGCTGCGCGGTGCAGGCGCATCCGACGCTGAGCGGCCGGGTCGTCATCCTGTACGGGGACTGCCCGCTGATACCCTCGGACCTGCTGTGCGAGCTCGTCGAGCGCTCGGCGAAAGACGGCGCGGAGCTCGGGCTGGTGACGGCCACGCTCGACGACCCTCGGGCGTACGGACGGATCGTTCGCGATCGTGCAGGCGCAGTTCAGCGCATCGTCGAGGCACGCGATTGCTCACCCGAGGAGCAAGGGATCCGCGAGGTCAATCCGGGGCTCTACGCGGTCGAGGCGAGCTTCCTCCGCGAGGCGTTGTCCGGGCTCGAGCCAGACAACGCGCAGGGGCAGCTCTATCTCACCGATGTCGTGGAGCTGGCCGCCAAGCGCGCCAGAGTGGTAGATGTACCAGGCGACATGACCGACCTCACCGGCGTCAACGACAAACGAGATCTCGCCATCGCAGCATCCACACGCCGCCGGCGAATCGCAGAGGAGCTCGCAGCGAGCGGGGTCAGCATCGTCGACCTCGACAGCGTGTACGTGGACGCGGAGTGCGAGGTCGAGCCTGGCGCCATGCTGGGCGCCGACGTTCACCTTCGAGGCCGCTGCATCGTCCGCGCAGGCGCTCGCGTCGACGTCGGATGCGTGCTGACCGACGTGGTGGTCGAGCGCGATGCCAATGTGCTCCCCTATACCGTCGCGACCGACTCGACGATCGGCGAAGGCGCGCAGGTCGGGCCGTTCAGCCATCTTCGGCCGCAGAGCCACCTCGGGCCGCGAAGCAAAGTCGGCAACTTCTCGGAAACCAAAAAGACCAACCTCGGCGCAGGCTCCAAGGTCAACCATCTGTCGTATGTCGGCGACGGCGAGATCGGCGAGCAGGTCAACATCGGCGCCGGCACGATCTTCTGCAATTACGACGGCGAGGCCAAGCACAAGACCGTGCTCGAGGACGAGGTCTTCATTGGCAGCGACTCTCAGCTGATCGCGCCGGTCACCGTCAAGAAGGGCGCCTACGTCGCCAGTGGTACCACGGTCACCAGAGACGTGCCCGAGGGTGCCCTCGCGATCTCACGCCCGAAGCAGGACAATAAAGAGGGCTACGCGAGCCGGCTTCGGGCGCGGCTTCGCAGGCTCAAGAAGCGCTGAGCGGAGCGCGCCTGCTCAGAACGCGACCTTGAAGCCGCCGCCGGTCGGCGTGAGGCTGAAGTCGAACTCGGCGCCCTCTTCGTGCCGCTCGTAGTACTTGCTCGAGCAGGCGATGCCTCGGTAGGACTCGTACGCCATCATGCCTTCGCGCGGCGCCGTCGCCACCTGCAGACCGAGAAGCAGCGGCGGGCCGATGTACATCGCCGCAGTGAGGCCGCGGCTGGCACCCGTCCACTGCGTGGCCTTGATCGTGCCACCGACCACGCCGTAAATCAGGCCAGCGACCGGCGAGAACGCGCCGCTGTTGAAGGTCTGCACGGACGAGGCCTTCTTCAGCGTTTGTGTCGCGTAGGTGAGCGCAGCGCGCCGGGCCACTTCGGAGCTCTGGTCTTGCTTTCGAATGCGCTTGGCGCCCCACACACCCGGCGCGGGAATGAAGGCGTGGGACACGCCGATGAAGTAGGCGCCCGCCGCGAGGTAGGCCCAGCCGAACCGGTCCCAGTCGCGGTTGTCACGCGACGCGGCAACCGCGGCGTAGGTCATGCCGGCGCCACCCGCGAGCCAGAGGCTCATCCAGGTGTAGCGCCAGCGGGTCGCGTGCTTTTTACCGTCCTGGAGCTTGCCTTCGATATAGCGGATTCGGTAGCGAACCTCGTCGTCGCTGAGCTCCTCGATACAGCTGAAGGCGTCTTGAGCCGACGCCCCACGAGGGACCGCCGAGACGATGAAAGACAGCGCGCAGGCCAAGGCCAACGCGAACCGGAAACGATGTCGATGCTGCTCAGCCACCACGGTGGCGGGATAGTACGCAAAAGCTCCCCAAACTGCGATAGCGATCCGCGAAAACCCGGACTTTTTTTGGATGCCCCAATTTCGGCGGCAAATGTAGGGATCCAGTCGTACTAGACGCCATCTCGGGTGCGTGCGCGCGTGACGCGTGGGCGCCGAGTGCCTCGACGGACTGGATCGGAGCGTTATGCTGGGGGCGTGGATAGCGTCGTTTTCAAGGTGCTCATCACCGTCGCCGCGCTCTCCGTGCTGATCATCATCCATGAGGGGGGCCACTACCTCGCTGCACGGGCGTTCGGCATGCGGGTGCTTCGCTACAGCATTGGCTTTGGGCCGACGCTGTTTCGCTACCAGCCCAAGGGAAGCCCGACCGTGTTCCAGGTCGCGGCGATTCCGTTCCTCGCCTACGTGCAGATCGCGGGGATGAATCCCAACGAGGAAGTCGACCCCGACGACCCCGAGCTCTATCCGAACAAGAGCCTGTTTGCCCGCGTGACCACCATCGCGGCCGGCCCGATCGCCAACTATCTGACGGCGTCTTTGATCGTATTCGGCCTCGGGGTGACCAACACGCTGCCGCCGATGCAGCCGGCCGAGCCGATGCAGGTCGGCCACGTCGTCCCGGACATGCCCGCCGCCGCCGCCGGTTTGCAAGAGGGCGACACCATTGTGATGGCCAACGGCGAGAAGATCGGAAACGTCCAAGAGCTCATCGACGCGACGGCACCTCGCGCCGGTCAGCCCACGGAGTACGTCGTCGAGCGCGAGGGCCAAGTTCTGCCGCCCATCTCGATCACGCCTGCCGACCGCGGCGGGCGCGGCCAGATCGGTGTCGGCGCGAAGATGATTCGCCTCTACGACCACCTCGGGGTTTGGGATTCCGCAAAGCTCTCGGTGGTGCTGCCGTGGAAAATGACGGTGGCCCAGCTCACCGGGCTCGCCAACATGGTCGAGCGCCGAAGTACGGAAGGTATCGGCGGGCCCGTGATGATGGGCAAAATGGTGGCCGAGGCCGCCCAGGCGGGCTTGCCTGCGTTTTTGTGGATCCTGATGTTCATCTCGGTAGCGCTCGGCATGTTCAACCTGCTGCCCTTCCCCGCGCTAGACGGGGGCCGCTTGATCTTCCTCGGCTACGAGGCACTCACGCGCCGGCGGGCCAACGAGCGGTTCGAAATGGCGGTGCACGCGTTCGGCATCGTCTTCTTGCTGGGGGTGATGATCCTGGTCACCTACCGCGACATCTTCGGCTAGCGCGCCGCGCGAAGCGCATCTAAGCCTTCAACCCATGCGACCCGACGTAATCATCGTAGGCGGCGGCTTGATGGGATGCAGTGTCGCCTACTGGCTCGCGAGGACCGGCGCACAGGTGCTCGTGCTCGAGCGTAGCGTACCCGGCGCAGAAGCGTCGTCGGCCGCCGCGGGCATCCTCGGGCCTTGCGTCGAGTCGTTCGAGGACGCGATCGCGCTTCAGCTCGGTCGCCGGAGCCGCGAGCTTCACGCGGAGCTCGCGGACGAGCTCGACGAGCTTTTCGGCGTCGACGTGGGCTTTCGTCGCTGTGGCGTCGTCAAGGTGGCCTTCGACGAGCAGGGCCTCGGCGAGCTCGACGCGCAGGCTGCAAGCCTCGGCGTCCACGGCGTCCGGTGCGAACGATGGACTTCGGACGAGCTTCTCAGCGCCGAGCCTGCCGCAAACCCCGAGGCGCTCGGGGCGCTGAGCGTCGCCGAGGATGCCCAGGTCGAGCCGAAGAAGCTTCTGTCAGCCGTCGCGCTCGGCGCCGAAAGCGCCGGTGTGGTTTTCCGGAGCGGCTCGACCGTGCGCGAGGTCACCGTCGAAGGCGGGCGCGTGCGCGGCGTGCGGCTCGGGGACGAAGAGCTCGAGGCGGACCGCGTCGTCGTCGCGGCGGGGAGCTGGACCACGCTCATCCCCGGGCTTCCACTCGATTCCGAGACGATCTTTCCGGTCCGTGGGCAGATGATCGCCACGCACACGCGTCCTCCGCTGTTTCGACGCGTGATGTTTGGCGCGGGCGGCTACGTGGTGACTCGTCCCGATGGGCGCGTTCTCTGCGGCTCCACCATGGAGCGCGTGGGCTTCGAGCGAGGCATCACGTTCGGAGGCATCGCCCACGTGATCGACACAGCGACCCGCATCGCACCGTCGCTTCGCTCCGCGGCGGTCGAGGAACACTGGTCGAGCTTTCGGCCGGGCACCCCCGACGGCCTACCTCTCGTCGGCGAGACGGCGGTCGAAGGGCTCTTCCTCGCGAGCGGTCACTTTCGCAACGGCATCTTGCTCGCGCCGCTCACCGCGGAGACCCTCACCGATGCGTTCGCTGGCAAGAGCCTTTCACGCGAGGCGCTGGCCCTCTCCCCGCGACGGTTCGAGGAACGCGCGTCGTGAGCACCGCCCGCGAAGAGACTCTGGTGGCCAACGGCCTTCGCCACCACGTCTTGCGCTGGGGCGAGCAGCCCGCGAGCGTCGTGCTCTGCCATGGCTTCTTGGACATCGGCTGGAGCTTCGATTCCGTCGCGCGCGAGCTCGTCGCTGCTGGATACGGAGTGGCGTCGTTCGACTGGCGCGGTCACGGGCACTCCGAGTGGATCGGCGCGGGCGGCTATTACCACTTCCCGGACTACGCGCTCGACCTGGAAGAGCTTCTGCCGCAGCTGAGCTCGCTGCCGGTGCATCTGGTCGGGCACTCGATGGGCGGCTCGGCCTGCGTGATGTACGCGGCGGCGCGTCCCGAGAGCGTGAAGTCACTGACCCTCGTCGAGGGGCTCGGTCCTCCGGAGCTGAGTCCGAGAGAACCTTCGACGCGCCTCCGCGGGTGGCTCGACGGCGTCGCCAAGACCAAACAAAAGAAGAAACGGCCGATGGAAAACGCGAAGGCGGCGCTCGGGCGAATGCGGGTGCAGAACCCGGAGCTCAGCGACGAGCTCGGGCTTTTGCTCGTCGAAAAGAGCACCTCCGAGGTGGAGGGCGGCCTCCAATGGACTTTCGACCCACTGCACAAGACCTTTTCGCCCCGCCCGTTTCGGGCTGACGCGTTCGGCGAGCTGCTGGGCGCGATCGAAGCGCCGACGCTCGTCGTCGCCGGTGAGAACGGTTTTCGTCTGCAAGACGAGCAGGAACGGGTCGCACGCTTGAGGCAGCATCGCTTCGTCGAGATCTCCGACGTGGGGCACATGATTCACTGGTTCAAGCCCGACGAGCTCGCCGCAGTGCTCGCCGCGTTCTTCGAAGACTGCGGGCCTTGACCCGCCCGAGGACGCGTGAAAACCTGCCTCGCCATGCGAAGAGCTGCATTGAGCGCACTCGTGCTGGGCGCCGCGTTCAGCGTTCCGGTGCTCGCCGAACAGGCGCGCTCGGCCGAAGAAGACGCGAGGCGGGCCAAGCCGTTCGCAAAAATCGGCGCGGTGACGATGACGGTCGGCGAGCTCGAAGACTCCGTCAACATGCGATCGCCCTACGCCCGCAAACGGCTCGTCGATCCCGAGGCGCTTCGAGAGCTCGCGGAGAGCAAAGTGCGAAGAGAGCTGCTGTACCAGGGCGCGGAAAAACTCGGCTACGCCGACGACCCGGCCGTCGTGAAGTTCCTCGACCAAACGATCGTGCAGCTCTTCGTGCGTAGAGATTTCGAGGACGCGGTCACGCCGGACGACGTCCCCGAAGCGCAGGTGAAGGAATACTACGACGAGCACATCGAGGAGTTTCGCCGACTCGAAATGCGACGAGCCCGCCACATCTTGGTGGCGAGCAAAGAAGAGGCGCAGGACATCCGCCTGGAGCTCGAGTCGGGAAAGGGAGCGACCTTTCGCGCTACGGCTAAGAAGCGAAGCCTCGACACCGAGACCAACCTGCGAGGCGGCGACCTGCTCTATTTCACGGCCGACGGGAAGCTCGTCGGCAAGCCGGACGCGCCGCCGATCGACGCCGCGCTCGCGAAGGCGGCGTTCGCGCTCGACGACAAGGGCGACCTCGCAGGGCCGATCGACCTCGGCGATGGAAAGTGGAGCATCGTCGAGCTCACGGGGATTCGTCCCGAAACGCTTCAGACACTCGAGCGGGCCAACGGGGTGATTCGCCGAAAGCTCTGGCGCGAGGAGCGGGAGGCCGCGCTCGCGAAGCTGGTGGCCGACCTCCGGGCCGAGCTGGTGACGGAGCTCCATCCCGAGCGCATCGACGCGATCGTGCTCGAGCCGATCGACGAGCCGATCAACCCGCCAAACCAGTGAATTTCATGGGTATTTAGGGTACCCGGGTTGCGGGATCTCGCGTTTGCGGGTACTAAATGAACATTCATTCATTTTCGCAGCGAGGGATGACGTGTCGACATTTCAGCCGTTTCAGGAAGAGCATCAGATTTTCCGCCAGCAGGTTCGAGCCTTCGCCGAGACCGAGCTCGCGCCCAAGGTCGACGAGTGGGAACGGGCGAAGCTGTTTCCGAACTCGGTCTTCAAGCGAGCCGGAGAGCTCGGCATCCTCGGCGCGCACTACCCCGAGGAGGTCGGTGGCGGTGGCGGCGACTTCTGGATGAGCGTGGTCAAGGCAGAGGAGCTCACACACTGCGGCTCGGCCGGTGTGACGATGGGCCTTCTCGTGCAGGCCGACATGGCCACGCCGGTGATCAACGACCTCGGGACTCCGGAGGTCAAAGCCGAGTTCCTCACGCCAGCGATTCACGGAGACAAGATCGCAGCGCTCGGCGTGAGCGAGCCTGGCGCAGGCTCGGACGTGGCCGGGCTTCGCACCACCGCACGTAAGGTCGGCGACGACTACGTGATCAACGGGTCCAAGACCTACATCACCAACGGGACTCGCGCCGACTTCGTCACGCTGATGGTCAAGACCGATCCGGACGCTGGCCACAGCGGCATCTCCGTCATCATGTGCCCGACCGATGCGAAAGGCTTCAGCGTCTCGAAGACCCTCGAAAAGGCCGGCAACTGGGCGAGCGACACCGCGGAGCTCTTCTTCGAAGACGTGCGCGTGCCGCGGCGCTACCTGGTGGGGCAAGAGGGCATGGGCTTCATGTACCTGATGCAGAACTTTCAGTCGGAGCGGCTGGTTGGCTGCGTGAGTGGTCTCGAGGGCGCCAAGCTCGCACTCGACCGGTCCGTGCAGTGGGGCCGCGAGCGCGTCGCATTTGGCAAGCCTCTCATCAAGCGCGAGTACTGGCAGCAGAAGTTCGTCGATCTCTATACCAAGTATGAGGCGGGCAAGGCGCTCACGTACAACGCGTGCGCGGCGTACAACGAAGACAAGTACGTCACGCAGGGGATGATCTCGATGGAGACCACGCGCCTCACCTCGATGGCGAAGGCCTACGTCGGCGACGTGACGGCCGAAATCATGGACCAGTGCCTCCAGTTCCACGGCGGCATGGGCTACCTCGAGGAGCTCTGGGTCGCACGCGCCTGGCGCGACGCCCGCCTCTTCCGAATCGGCGGCGGCGCCACCGAAGTCATGCGCTACGCCGTCGCGAAAATCATGAACTTCTAGGGAAGCGCACAGCGACGCGGGCGCTGTGACTGGCGCTGGCGCTGGCGCTGTCACTGGCACTGGCACTGTCACTGACGCTGACGCTGTCACTGACGCTGACGCTGTCACTGACGCTGACGCTGTCACTGACGCTGACGCTGTCACTGACGCTGACGCTGTCACTGACGCTGACGCTGTCACTGATTCTCCATCGCTTGTCCTTGGTTTGGGTGTGTGCCGCACGGGGTGAGGCACACACCCAAACCAAGGAGTCGCTCATGGAGAAGAAGAATGTTTATGTCAGGGCTCGGGAGATCGTGCGGGAGCTTCGGCCGGTGGTGGAGAGCGTGCGGGAGCGGGACCGGGGGCTCGCAGATCAGCTTCGGCGGGCGGCGCAGAGCGTGGTGCTCAACATCGCCGAGGCGCGGGGGAGCGACGCCGGCAATGCGCGGGCGCGCTTTTCGACGGCGTGCGGCTCCGCCAAGGAGGTACGCGCCGCCCTCCACGTCGCAAGCGACTGGGGCTACATCGACTCGCCCCAAGCCCACCAGCTCGACACCCGCCTAGACCAAGTCTGCGCCATCACCTGGCACCTAAGCCAACCGTAGCCATCCGCGAGAAGTCTCGGCAAGACCCGGAAGCCACCACCCGCGAGCCGGAACGGCGAAGCCCGGCGCAAGTGCGCCGGCAAGGCGGGGCGCAGCCCCCGCCGCGCAGGGAGGATTACGGGTGGGGGTGGGCGGGCGGTGTAACCAAGCCATGCCACGCCCCCGATCTTGCCAAGACCCCCCACCACATCCGCGGCAGCCAAGCCACACAGCGCCATCCGCCCCAGTC
>CAJIBU010000062.1_pt1 | contig 14255 bp, 13 predicted proteins | sample 9199451 | NCBI WGS metagenome assembly CAJIBU01 (sample SAMEA7708315, study PRJEB35096) | sediment metagenome | biome: marine neritic benthic zone biome [ENVO:01000025]; feature: sediment [ENVO:00002007]; material: shallow marine sediment [ENVO:03000034] sea grass bed [ENVO_01000059] ... | reverse complement strand
TTTTGGCGCTTTGGCAGCACGCCCGGCGCCAAAGCGATGTTCGTGCCGCTGCTCGCGGTCGGCGCGCTTGCGCTTGCCGTCGGGCTCTCGATGAATTTCAGCAACCAGTCGCGCATCGACACCTATCGCGCGGCGTACGCCGAAAACCCGGCGGCGTTCGTACAAAGCGAGCGCGAGCGCACCGAAGCGTTCATCGAGTGGTACCCGTACACGATGTACTCGTTCGCGGTCATCACGATCCTCGGTCTTGCCGTGTACCTGTGGCGCCCGACGCCGCTCGGGCGCGCGATTGGGCTCGCCACGCTCGTCTTGGGCCTGGGCGTGTTGTTCCTGGACCACTTCTCCGAGGAGCGCGCCGACGGCTACCACACGCAGATCGTGCAAGAGCTGGAGCGCGGCGCCTCGCCGTAGTCTTCGCCGTTGACCGCTGACTCGACTCGCATCGTTCGAGCTGGAGCCACGTACTTCGCGGTGGTCTTTGCTGCGGGCTTTGCGCTCGGTGTCCTGCGCACGCTGTTGGTCGCGCCCCGCTTCGGCGATCTGCCGGCCGTCGCGCTCGAGCTGCCGGTCATGCTCGCCATCTCTTGGGTCGTGTGCGGGAAGGTGCTGAGTCGATTCGAGGTGCCGAGCGACACCGCCTCGCGTTTTAGCATGGGCGCCGTGGCGTTCGGGCTGCTCATGTTTGCCGAAATCACGTTGTCGGTGGGCCTGTTCGGGCGCTCGATGAGCGAGCACTTTGACGCGCTCACGACCACTCACGGATTGCTTGGGCTCACGGGCCAGGTGCTGTTCGGCCTGATGCCGCTGGTTCGCCGCCGCCGCTAGAGCCAATGCCCTAACGGCCCAGCACGACGTCGATGCCCGATAGGATGAGCTCGAGGCGGCGTTTGGAGAGCTTCGTCACGTGCTCGTTCAAGGCGTCGCGATCGAGCGTCACGAGCTGCGAGACGTTGGCGACGGAGTCTTTGGAGAGCTTCGTTGCGCGAGCAGGCAGTGCCACGTTGCCTGGCGCGGCTGCCCACCGGAGGTTGCTCGTTAGGGGCACGCAGACGACCGTGCCGATGCCGCTTCGATTGAAGGAATCGCCCTGCACGACCACCACAGGCCTGCGGAACCCGGGCGTCGACCCTGCGGGCGTTCCCCAGTCGGCCCACCAAACATCTCCCTGGCCGATCACCAGTCGCTCGATTCCAGGACCCGCCGGCTGGCTTCACGTGTGAATTCTTCGGCGCCGGTGTCGAGCTCCCCGCACAGCGTGTTGAGCGCTTCGGTGACCTCGTCCGGCGAGTGCCGAGCTAGGTACTCGCGAAGCGCGCGACTATAGAGCTCGCTTCGCGAGACCCGCAGGCGCTTGGCCAAGCGCTCGGCCCGCGCAAAAACGTCGTTGGGCACAGAGACCGCGGTTTTCATACCAGTAGTATAACCGCCTTTGAATTCCACGAAAGGCCGCCCTCGCTCTCTTCATCGGGCAACGCAGCCCGGAGTTGCCAAGAACTAGGGGTGAGACCCACTTGCTTGCCTCAGGCCGCCTCTCCCGCCACCCTCTCGGGCGGTGCCCGACGGATCCCAGGAGCAAGCAGCCCGGTCGCTGAGACCCCGCCGCCCTCGAGGCCGCGCGCGCCTCATCAACCTCGAAGGGCGGGGCCGCATCCGCATCTACGAGGTGAAAGGCCCGGAGGGAGCACCGACGCTCATGCTCCTCCACGGCCTCGCCGCCACCGGCCCGCTCAACTGGTACACCTCGTTTGCCGAGCTCGGTGAGCGCTATCACGTCGTTGCGGTCGACCATCGCGGCCACGGCGGGGGCATCCGCACGCGTCGCTTTCGTTTGAAGGACTGCGCGGACGACGCGGTTGCAGTCGCCGATGCGCTCGGCATTCGCGAGTTCATCGCGGTCGGGTATTCGATGGGAGGCCCCATCGCCAAGCTCTGCTGGAGCGGCCACCCGGAGCGCGTTCGCGGGCTGGTGCTGTGCGCAACCGCCAGGCACTTCACGCCGCCGCAATACGCGGTGCTCACGCGCGCGATCTTGCCGGGCGCCGTCGTTGGAGCGCGCGTCGCCCCCGACTTCGTGCATGGCCACATCGTCGACGGCATGGTTCGCGACATCGACGTGCCGGAGGTCGAAGACTTCGTGCGAAAAGAAATGTCGGGCTCAGACGCGGCCACGCTCGCGCAGGCGACGCGCGCCATTCTTCGTTTCTCGTCGCTCGACTGGGTCAAAGACATCAACGTCCCCACGGCGGTCGTGATCACCACGCGCGACAAAGTCGTCCCGACGCGCCGCCAGTTTGCGCTCGCCGCGGCAATCCCAGGCGCCAAGCGCTTCGAAGTCGACGGCAACCACTTCGCCTGTGCCGATGCCAGGACCAACTTCGTCCCCGAGCTGGTCGCCGCCTGCGACTACGTGAGCTCGGCCCCGGCGTAACGCGATGTCGGCCGAACCCGACAAGGCGCTGCGCACTGACGTTCGGGTGCTCGGCGATCTGCTGGGCGAGGTGCTGCGCACGCAGGCTGGGTCCGGCGTGTTCGACACGGTCGAGCAGGTGCGCAAGCAGGGGATTGCGCTTCGTGAAGCCACCGATGGCGAGGAAGACCCGGCCCTGCGCGAGCTCTACGGGCTGGTCGAGTCGATTCCGCCCGACCGCGTGCGCGAGGTCGTGCGCGCGTTTTCGCTCTTTTTGACCTTTGCCAACATCGCCGAGCAGCGGCACAAGGTCAGGCTTCGGCGGCTGCGGCAGGTGCAGGCCGCCCGAGGGGAGCGGGACGCGCCTCGGGTCGACTCGTGCACCGATACCTTCAGCCGACTCCTTGCCGCCGGCGTGCCCAAAGAAAAGCTCTACGACGCAGCGGTCACGCAAAACGTCGAGTTCGTGCTCACGGCGCATCCGACCCAGGTGGTCCGCCGCACGCTCCTCGCGCGCTACAACCGAATCGCCGACGCCCTCAAGGCCGGCGACAGCATCGACCTCATTCCCGAGGAGCAGGCCGCCGTCCGCGACCAGCTTCGGCGCGAAATCTCGACCGTTTGGCACACGGACGAGCTCCACCGAAGCCGTCCAACACCGCTCGACGAGGTGCGAGGCGGGCTCGCCGTGCTCGAGCAGTCGCTCTGGCACGCCGTGCCGAGGTTCTTGCGGAGGCTCGACCGCGCACTCGTCGACCACACGGGCAGGTCGCTCCCCCTCGATGCGGCGCCGATCGTCTTTGGCTCGTGGATCGGCGGCGACCGCGACGGCAATCCCAACGTGACGGCGCCCATCACCGAAGAAGCCGTTCGCATGTGTCGTTGGACCGCCGCGAAGCTTCTTCACGACGAGGTCGACGAGCTTTGCCAAGAGCTTTCGATGGACACCGCGTCGCCTGCGCTCCAGCAAGCCGCGGGCACAACACGCGAGCCCTACCGCGCGCTCCTTCGTCGGCACCGGAGCTTCCTCGCGAACACGCTCGCCGTCATCGAGGCCGAGCTCGAGGGGAGGGCGCCACCGGAAGGTGAGCTCGAAACTACGCAGGGCCTCCTCGACGCGCTGATGCTCGCGAAAAACTCGCTCGAAACTACGGGACAGGGCGTCGTCGCCGAAGGTCGCCTGCTCGATCTGATTCGCTGCGTGCATTGCTTCGGCCTTCACATGGTGCGGCTGGACATCCGTCAGGAGTCCGATCGCCACACCGACGCGCTCGACGCGATCACCCGCCATCTCGGCCTCGGCTCCTACGCCGAGTGGTCGGAAGACAAGCGGATCGAGTTCTTGGTCTCGGAGCTCGAGTCCAACCGGCCCCTGGTTCCACACGACCTCCCAGCCTCCGACGAGGTGCGAGAGGTGCTCGACACCTTTGCGATGCTCGCGACGCTTCCGTCCGATTCCCTCGGCGCATACGTCATCTCGATGGCGCACGGGGCGAGCGACGTGCTCGCCGTCGAGCTGCTCCAAAAAGAAGCCGGCATCACGCAACTGCTTCGCGTGGTGCCGCTCTTCGAAACCATCGACGACCTCCGGGCGTGCCAAGACATCGTCGCGTCGCTGCTCGAGATCCCTTGGTACCAAAGCCGAATCGACCGCCGCCTCGAAGTGATGATCGGCTACTCGGATTCGTCGAAAGACGGCGGTCGGCTGTCCGCCGCGTGGGAGCTCTATCAGGCGCAGGAGCGTCTGGTGGCGCTTTGCAATGCCAAGGGGGTGCATCTCACCCTGTTCCACGGCCGCGGCGGGTCGATCGGGCGCGGCGGAGGTCCGACCCACATCGCGATCAGCGCGCAGCCGGCGGGCTCCATCGACGGCCGACTTCGCGTCACCGAGCAGGGCGAGATGATTCAGTGGAAGTTCGGCACGCCCGACATCGCCGTGCGAAGTCTCGAGATCTACTCGACGGCGACACTTGCGGCGACGTTGACGCCGCCCGCTGCGCCGAGCGACGCGTTTCGCACGCGCATGGACGCGCTCGCCCAGCGTTCGATGGAGGCCTATCGCGAGGTCACGCGCGCCGACCGCTTCGTCGACTACTTCCGCACCGCCACCCCGGAGCTCGAGCTCGGCTCGCTTCAGATCGGGTCCCGGCCCGCGCGCCGCAAGGCGGGCAACGGGCTCAAGAGCCTGCGCGCCATCCCGTGGATCTTCGCCTGGACGCAGACGCGGCTTCATCTTCCGGCCTGGCTCGGCGTCGAGGCCGCCCTGTCGGACGCCATCGACGACGGCCACCTCGACGAGCTTCGCGCCATGGCCGCCGAGTGGCCCTTCTTTCAATCGACGATCTCGCTGCTCGAGCTCGCGCTTGCCAAGGCCGATGGCCAAATCGCCGCCCACTACGACGCGCTGCTCACGCCGCCCGAGCTCGCCGACATCGGTGAAGACCTGCGCGGCCGGCTAAAAGACGTCGAGCGGCGTTTGCTAGAGGTGCTCGACCAGCGCGTCCTGCTCGCGCATTCCCCGAACCTTCGCCGTTCGCTCCAGCTTCGCCGTGCGTATCTCGACCCCATCAATCTGATTCAGGCCGAGCTCCTGCGCCGCGAGCGCCTTTCGGACGAAGACGACGACGAGCTCCAGGAGGCGCTCCTCGCGTCGGTCAACGGCGTGGCCGCGGGCATCAAGAACACCGGTTGAGCGCACCATGCGCGCGCCCGGGCCTGGGACGGGACTTCAAGTGCCGCAGAAGGTCTCATGCACCACCTCTTCCGGCCGAGGCGGCGCCGCGTACTCTTCGCGATCGGGCTGGTCGTCGAAAGGCGAGGCGAGCACGTCCATCAGGGTTTTGAAGGGCTCGAAGTCGCCTTTCGTCGTCGCCGCTGCGATGACTTCTTCCACGCGGTGGTTTCGCGGGATGAAGGCCGGGTTCACGGAGCGCATGTCGGCGCGCCGTTCGGCAAACCCGCGCGTCTCGCCGGCCAGGCGAGCGCGCCACCGCGCCGCCCACTCGTCGAAGGCCCCCGGCGCCTCGAAGAGCCCGCTCACCGCACCGTCCGCCTCGGTCGCCTCATTCTCGAGCTCGCTCAGCCGTCGAAACGTTAGCGTGAAATCCGCGCGCTGCTCGGCCATCCGCCTCAACAAGTCCGCCGCGAGCTCCGCGTCGGCCTCTCGCCACTCTGAAAACCCGAGCTTCCGACGCATGCCATCCGCGTAGGCGCGTGCGAACCGCTCCGGGAACGAATGAATCACCTCGGTTGCCGGCTCGACCGCGGCCTCCGGGTCGTCGGCGATCACAGGCAGCAGCGCGTTTGCGAGCCCGCTGAGATTCCACATCGCGATCCGCGGCTGGTTGCCGTAGGCGTAGCGCCCCATGTGGTCGATCGAGCTGTAGACCGTGTCGGGGTGGTAGTGGTCCATGAAGGCGCACGGCCCGTAGTCGATGGTTTCGCCGGCGATGGACGTGTTGTCTGTGTTCATCACGCCGTGGATGAAGCCCACGAGCTGCCAGCGCGCGATGAGCTCGGCCTGCCGTCCGACCACGGCATCGAGCATCGCGAGCACGGGGTTCCCGGCATCGGCCGCTGCCGGGTAATGCCTCGCGATGACGTGCTCCGCGAGCAGTCGCAGCCCTTCGACGTCGCGCTTCCCCGCAAAGAACTGAAACGTCCCCACGCGAATGTGGCTTTGCGCCACGCGGGTCAGCACCGCGCCGGGCAGAGGCGTTTCCCGTATGATGCGCTCGCCCGTCGTCACCGCCGCTAGCGCACGCGTGGTCGGAATCCCGAGCGCGGCCATCGCTTCGCTCACCACGTACTCGCGAAGCACCGGCCCGAGCCCTGCGCGCCCGTCGCCCGTTCGCGAAAACGGCGTGCGCCCAGACCCCTTGAGCTGCACGTCGCGCCGCACGTCGTCGCGGCCCACCACTTCGCCCAGGAGAATCGCGCGCCCGTCGCCGAGCTGCGGCACCCACGAGCCGAACTGAAAGCCGGCATACGCCTGCGCGATGGGCTCGGCGCCGCGCGGCACGCGATTGCCCACCAGCACGTCGGCGCCCTCGGGCCCCGCCAAGCGCTCGGGGTCGGCGCCGAGCAGTCTTGCGAGCGCGTCGTTGACCCGAACAACGCGTGGCTCAGGCACCGGCGTCGGCGCCACCCGGGCGAAAAACCGGCCGGGCAAGCGCGCGTAGCTGTTGTCGAAATCAAAAAGCGGCGTGTCAGGCGTGGTCGACATCGGCGTCAAACCACGGTGGTGTCTTCGCTCGCGATGTCAACCTCGTCGGTCTCGCTGCCGCAGTTCTACGGCAGCGCCGGCAGGAACCTCACCCGGTTCTGCAGCGTGACGCAGGCATTCAAATAGTCGTTGCCGTCGCACGCCCGCGTGTCGTCGGGGTCCATGAGGCAGAGGTCCGGAAGGACTTGGCAAAACCCGGGCCCATCGCACGTATCCGCGTCGCAGAGCTCCAGGAGCTCACAGTCGTCGTTGGTGGTGCAGTCGCACGCCTGGTCCGCCGACACCTGCACCCCCGCCATCGCGGCGAAGCATTCGTTGTCGTACGTCTGTGCGTTGCACCCGCACACCGGGTCGAACACCAGCGGGCAATCAAGCGGCCGCTGTTCGCAGCTGCCTGCGCCGCCGCTGCACACCTCGCCCTGATCGCAGTATTCACTCTGCAGGCAGTCGTCGTTGCTACTGCATGGGCATCGGCCTTCGAAGTCGACCCGGGCCCCGCCTTGTCGTGCGAGGCACGCGTTGTCGTAGGTTTCGCCGTCGCACCCGCAGACAGGGTTGAACTCTTGGGTGCAGGTCACCGGCCGCTCTTCGCAAGTGCCGGCCCCGTCGCAGGTTTCACCCGCGCAGTAGTCGGTTGCGTCGCACCCAGCGTTGTCCGTGCAGCTCCCGTCGCTGCCGCCCGTCCCGCCGGTGCCCGCCATGCCGCCCGAGCCGCCATCGCCGCCCGTGCCGGCGGCGCCGCCCCCGGAGTCGTTTCCACATCCAGCCAGCGCCAGAGCGCAGGCCAACCCGCCAATCCACCAAACCCGCATGCCGCGAGAGTACGCTCCTCGGATCTCAAACGACAGTTTCGAGCCTTGCCGCCATGCTCCTGGCTCGTGCCTTGCTACGCTAGCCCAATCATGCGCCTCCTAGATACCTGCCAAACTTACCGCCCCCCTCTTCTCTGTGTTCTCCCAGCGCTCCTGCTCGTCGTCTCCGTCGCCGCCTGCAGCAGCAGCTCTTCCACCACCTCCTCGCGGGACCCCGAAGTCCAACTTCAGTGCGACGCCGAGCCCATCATCCGCACCACCCCCGACGGCATCGAGTTCGTTCGCACGCCCGTCGGCTGCTTCGAGGGTCTCCCCGGCTTCGACTACGAGCTGAAGAGCGTCGACATCGACGGCCTTCGCCAGGGCTACGTCGACGAAGGCCCGCGCGACGCACCGGTGGTGCTCATGCTCCACGGTCAGCCGAGCTGGGCGTACCTCTACCGCAAGATGATTCCCGTTCTGGTCGACGCCGGCTACCGCGCTGTCGCGATGGACCATCTCGGCATGGGCGCGTCCGACAAGCCCATCGACATCACCGACTACTCGTACTCGGGGCACATCGACCGCCTCGAGCAGTTCATCGATGCGCTCCGCCTTCGCGACATCAACCTCTTTGCGCAGGACTGGGGGAGCCTCATCGGCCTGCACGTCGTCGGCGAAAACCCAGACCTGTTCGCGCGCGTCGTCATCGGCGATGGCACCCTGCCGGTGGTGCCCGCGGGCGTCCAGCCGTATCCGCCGGTTCAAAACCCCAATGAGCTCGACCCCGACCTCCAGTTCGTCTTCGGCATCATCCCGGCGCAGCAGCTTCCGTTCTACGACGGCTGCACCCGCATCGGCGAAACTGGTGTCGACTTCGGCGCATGGATGGAGTACGCGATGAAGGCGGAGGCGTTCAATCCCGCCGAGGTCCTCGAGGCGCTCACCTGGTTCGACCTCCCCGCCGCGGACGAAGCCGCGTACGACGCCCCGTTCCCCGGCCGAATCTACATGGCCGGTCCGCGCGTCTTCCCGTCGCTGGTCAACCAGCTCGGCGGCGCCAACCAGCAGGCGTGGGAGGGCCTGATGCAGTTCGAAAAGCCGTTCCTGACCGTCTGGGCGAGCAACGATCCCGGCAACCTCGGCAGCTGCGACGCCCAGGACCGCCTGATCGACAACATCCCCGGCGCAGAAGGCCTCGACCACACGCGCCTCCCCGAAGCGAGTCACTTCCTACAGGACGATCAGGGGGCTGAGATTGCGCGGCGGATCGTGGAGCTGATCGAGTCGACTTGATGAACGAAACGCTGGTTGCCTTTTATGGTTCGACCGACGCGTCGGGTTCTCCGGCGGGGTCCACCGGCTCGCTGGGCGTCCCCGTTCGCGTCTCGAAAAGCGCCGCGAGCTCGTGATAGAGGTTCGTATGGGCGAACCAAATCCCAAGCGAGAAGGATGCGATGAGGAGTCCGATGAACCAGCTCGCCAGCTGCCAGGGTGTCTTGCGAAGGAGGTCGAGTGTAATCTCGGTCGGCCACCCAGATGCACCGACGGATTCGGCCTCCTTCTCCGTCAGCACGTAGAAGGTCTTGTCGCTGCCCTCTGTCAGCAATGACTGTCGGAGCTTTCGCGCGATGGCTTCCAATCGATTCGCCTGCGGCTCGTCAATCGTGGTGCTAACAGCGGTTGCCTGCCTGAGCTCGCCAAACAGGCGATCGAGCTTGGTGTAGGCCCCTGACGCGGCAGTCGTCGTGAATCCGAGCTCCTTCGTGAGGTTGAGCACCGCTTGGATGTTGTCGAGCACTCGACCGTTCCCGAGCTGCTCGCCAGGCTGAACCTCGATGAGATACCGCACGCCGGTCCCTAGCTTGATCGTCTTGTTTGCTGCGATTTCGTCCACGCTACCGCCTCCGTTGCGAGCCCGCGGCACTCACCTCTACCGCCGAAGGCGCCGATCGTAAACCATCGAGACCACGACACCCCCACTCATTGTAAGCTCCCTCTGTGACCACCCCCTTCTTCACCAGCCCTGAAGCGAAAGCGTTCTATCAGAGTCGCGTGGCTTCGTTCGGGCTGATCATCGGGGTGGCCGGCGCGATCGGGCTGGTCTTTCGCGTCGTCATCGCGCTCGCGTCCGGCACGCTTGCCGAGAAGCTCGCCGACCCGGGTTACTGGCTTCACGCCGCCGCCATCATTCCGTGCTTGGCGATGTGGCTCTTCGCCCGCGGCGCGCCGCGCCCGCTCCAAGCGGTCATTGCGGTCGAAACGATGGGCATCTTGTTTGCGTCCATCGGCTACATCGGCATGGGCATGACCATCCCGCCTGAGGTTGGCGCCGACGTCATCACTGCCTTCGCGCTCGCGTTTGCCTTCTTCGCGCGCGCCGTCTTCGTGCCGAGCACCGCCCGACACACCGCCGCCCTCGGCGTGCTCATCGGCATTCCGCTCATCGGCATGATGACCCTTCACTACCGCGACGTGAACCCTGCGATGTGGGAAATGGTCGGCTACGAAACGCGCGGCTTCGAACCCAGCACCATCCTCGTCTCGACCGCGCTGATGACCACCATGTGGTGGACGCTCACGGTTGGCCTTTCGAGCATCGCGTGCTTCGTCATTCATCGGCTGCGAAGCGAGGTCAGCAGCATTCGGAGCCTCGGCCAGTATCAGCTCGAGCGAAAGCTCGGCGAGGGCGCGATGGGCGTCGTCTATCAAGCCACCCATGGCATGCTCAAACGCCCGACCGCCGTGAAGCTGCTTCGCCCCGAGCTCGGCGGCCGCGAAGTGCACGATCTCTTCCGCCGCGAGGTGCAGCTCACCGCACGGCTCACGCACCCGCACACCATTCGCGTGTACGACTACGGCCGCACGCCTGACGGCTTGTTCTACTACGCGATGGAGCTCCTCGACGGTGCGAGCCTTCAAGACGTGGTCGAAGCCACCGGCCCGCAGCCCGTGCCGCGAGTCGTTCGCATCCTGCGCGACGCGGCCCTCGCGCTCGATGAAGCGCACGAGGTGGGCCTCATCCATCGCGACATCAAGCCGAGCAACATCATGCTTGCGCATCAAGGCGGGGCGTACGACGTCGTGAAGGTCGTCGACTTCGGCTTGGTCAAACGCTTGCAAGACGAAGACGAGGACGATCCGGAGTCCAGCGACACGCGCGCGATCCAGGGCACGCCGCACTACTTGAGCCCCGAAGGCGTCAACACCCCGAATGAAGTCGACGCGCGAAGCGACATCTACGCCCTCGGCGCCGTCGGTTACTATCTGCTGACGGCCCGCACCGTCTTCCAAGCCAAAACCGTTGCTGGAATCTGCATGCAGCACGTGCGGGCCGTACCCACCCCCTGTGGCGAAGCTCGTGGCGAACCGATCCCCGACGAGCTCGAACAGCTCATCCTCGCCTGCTTGGCCAAGGACAAGAACGATCGCCCCGCCTCGGCTCAAGCCCTGGCCGACGCCCTCGACCGCCTCGACATCCCGCGCTGGGGTCGCGCCGACGCCGAGCAGTGGTGGCAGCGCTACGGCTCTCTCGTCGAAGAACAGCGCGAGTCGTTGGTGCCGCGCATCACGGGGCACACGATGGACGTGGTGATCGACGAGCCCTGGTTCGAGGGGGCGGAGGGCGCGTCGAGGTAGCTGCTCACGCCCGTGCGATCGCCGCTGCTTTTCGAAAACGCGCGATCAGCGCAACGCCGACGAACACGTCGAACCCGAGGCAAAGGGGAGGGTACCAGCTGGGCACAAACCCGGGATGGCCGCCCGGGTGAAGCGCGACGTCCCACAGCACGTGAAGCAGCCATCCGACGCCAACCAGGGGTGCAAAACGCGCCGCGCCGATCCACGCGACCAGGCCGTACCCCGCGAGCCCGCCAAGCTCTGTGATGGTCCACTCCCGCGAGGCGCCATTGAACGCGGCGAAGCCGACGTAGATGAGCGCCGCCACGACCAAGAACACCGCCCAAGCCCACACCTCGTAGTTTGGAAACCGCTCCCGCTGCCGCGTCGCTTCTTTCGCGGTCAGCCAAACGGCCGCAGCGCCCGCTGCCGCACCGAGCGCAATCCACACGATGTCCATGCCGGGAGCCTAGCTCATCGGTTGCTGCGCATGTGCACCCATGTGCCGCGGCGTCGCGTCGCAGCGTTGTCGGGCGCTGGCTCGCGTGAGTATTCCCGCCGGATCGGGTTCGTGACTCAGCGACGCGAAGGAAGCCGATTCGCCCCCTCGTCCGGAAGCCGAGCCACGATTTCTCGAGGCTCGAGCCCCACCAGGTCGGCAACCGTCTCGAACGCGTTTCCACCGAGATGAAAATCGCGGTAGGGCGGCCCCATGATCGCGAAGCGCTCGTAGAGCGCCCCGGTTTCGTCGGTCCCCTGCCCGTAGAGAAATCGCCCGCCTCCCTCGCGCACTCGTTCACAGAGCTTGGCGAGCACGGCAGCCCAAACGCCAAGCCCGCGCACTTCTGGCTTCACGTAGAGCCAATCGGCTCGTCCCCCGCGAGCTCCCCAGAACATGTCGTAGAAGGGTTGCCACTGCGCCATCGCAACGACACGCCCGCCCCGTTCGGCCACCACGATTTCCGCTACCGGGTCTGAGCCGAAGCAGTCGGCCCTCAAGCTTTCGAGCGAACGTGGATGGTTCTCCGCCGGGTGTCCTTTCACGAAGTCGTCGACCATGGCGGCGATCTCTTCGGCGTCGCCTTCAACCGCGAGTCGAACGACCACGGTCCGTTCGCTGGCTTCGTCGGCAGGCGTGTAGGACATTCGTCGACCGTATCACAAGGCAGAGAAGAGGTTGGCCGGGCCGCCTGCCGCCACAAGAGACCGCTCTATGAATTTGGATGAAGAGATCCTCTATGCAGGGCATCCTCTCCCCATGTCCGCACCGTCCAGCCACGACGTCCAAGTCGACGCCCTTCGCCTTCACTACGTCGAAGCCGGCACTCCCACCCCCGATACACCACTCATTCTGTTAGTCCACGGCTTTCCCACCTCGAGCCACCTCTACCGCAACGTCATCCCGGAGCTCGCCGGCACGCGCCGCGTCCTCGCGCTCGACCTCCCGGGCTACGGCCTCTCCGACAAACCCCTCGACGTCACCTACGACTTCCGCTTTTACGCGCGCGCGATCGGCGGCTTCCTCGACGCCCTCGGCATCGATACCGTCGACCTCGTCGTACACGACCTGGGTGGCCCCGCGGGCCTCTATTGGGCGGTCGAAAACCCCGACCGCGTGCGCCGCATCGTCGCGCTGAACACCCTCGTCTACCCGCAAGCGCACTGGTCGGTGAAGCTCTTCCTTCTCGCCCTTCGCGCCCCGCTCATCCGCGACTACGTCGTGAGCCCGAGCGGCATCGTCGGCGCGATGAAGTTCGGCGTCGTCCACAAAGACCGCCTGAACCGCCAAACGCTCACTCCGTACACCGCCCCCTTCGAAACCAAGCCTGCCCGCCAAGCCCTCATCAAAGCCGGCTCTGGCCTCTCCATCGGCGGCCTCGCCCACATCGCCAAGAAGCTCCCCACGCTCGGTAAACCGCTCCGCATCATCTATGGCGAAAAGGACTTCATCCTTCCCGACGTCGCCAAAACCATGGCCCGCCTGGCCAAAGACATCCCGGGCACGGAAGTCACCGCGCTGCCCGACTGCGGCCACTTCCTCCAAGAAGACGACCCCAAAACCGTCGCCAAGCTGATCGCGCAGTTCTTCGCCTAGCGGCCGCGTCACGGCAGGCCGCTAGGCGCCCAACCACTACTGCAGGTCAGCCCACCAGACTTCCCACGTGAACACGTCGTTGTCGTGTCGGTCGTTCAGCCAAACCTTGGCCTCGCCGTCGACGAGTCGAAGCCCGAGTTGGTCCACCGGCAAGTCGCCCGTGGCACACTCGATTCGGAACCCTTGCAACACCGGCTGCTTCGCGTCGATCGTTTCAGTGTGCGAGCCGATTCGCGGGAAGGGGTCGGCGTAGTGCGACGTGCTGGCGACCCGATCGGCCGGCACCAGCGCGTAGTCGACCCGGTACCAGTAAGGGTCGTCCCCTCCCGATTCCTCGAAGATATGCTGGACATAGATGTGGCCGAAGCGGGTCATGAGCCGAACCTCGATGGTCTCCACGTTTCGATCTCTCACGCGTCGCAGGTCGAAGCCGAGCAGCACGGGCACCATGCCAGGGGGGAGCTCCCCGATCAGCCGATTGAGGCCGAAACCGTACTCGTTGTAGCCCGAAATCGTGTGGCGTTCGGAGCCAAACGGCAGCTGCTGCCCGTCGAGCTTCCACGAGTAGTCGGCCGTGCCGTTGCTGTTCTCGTAGCTCGCGCGGATGGTGGTTTCCGGGCCGGGGGACGACGTCACGTCTTCGCTGAAGAATCCGGGTTGGAGCCGCTTGATCCCGTGGTCGACGTTTGAACCGAGGAAGTTGAAATAGAACCCAGCGAGCCCCCACGGCTCACCGCTTCGGATCTCGTAGAGGCCGTCGCTCAGGTCGCTCAAGTTCCCGCTCAGAGTCTCGCGTTCGAGGGTGTCGCTCGTGCACTGCCCTTGGATGCAGACCGCCTGGCCCGAGCCGCAGAGAGTGCCGTCCGCAACCGGCTCGTTTTCGCACCAGCGCCCGAACCCGAAGGCGCAGGTGTCCGTGGTGCACCCGTTGCCGTCGTCGCACTGCGACCCGTCGTTGCATTCTACGCACGTTCCCGCGCCGTTGCAGAAACGGCCGACGCCCTGGTCGCACGGGGTGTCGACGGGGGCATCCAACCGACGGTCGCAGGCGCCCGTGGACGGGTCGCAGGTGCCGTCTATGGTGCACTGGTTCCCGTCGTTGCATTGGACGTTCGCGCA
>CAJIBU010000070.1_pt1 | contig 14289 bp, 11 predicted proteins | sample 9199451 | NCBI WGS metagenome assembly CAJIBU01 (sample SAMEA7708315, study PRJEB35096) | sediment metagenome | biome: marine neritic benthic zone biome [ENVO:01000025]; feature: sediment [ENVO:00002007]; material: shallow marine sediment [ENVO:03000034] sea grass bed [ENVO_01000059] ... | reverse complement strand
GGCGGGAAAAATTGCGATATGAGGCGGAGCCGGCGTCCCGAGTGCCAAGTGGCCATGCATGCAACCACCGCCACTTAGGTGCTCGTGTGGGGGTGGCGGGGTGGGGCACGCGGGTCCGTACGCCACGTGTACGAATCGCCCAGGTACGAGAACGAAGAACCCGGTCATCGCCCGAGTGGGCCCTTCATCCCCACCCCGCCACCCCCACGCGAGCGCCTAAGCCGAGCCGTCCGGCGGAGTCTCGTATCGCAATTTTTTCCGCCCCGCGCGTTCACGCGCCCTATGTAACCTTTTCATACCCCTCGCAGCTTGTTCACACCTTGCTCGACCGTGCTTTGAGCGAAATTGAGTGATTTTAGCTAGTTAGAGGGTGCCGGGTTTCGGTACGGGTGTTGCATTACAGCAAAGCGTGCATGGGGACTCTAGGAAACGGGTTCGAGGGCTGACGCTGGTCGAGCTCATGGTCGTGCTCGCGGTCATGGGCGTGCTGGTGAGCGCGGCGCTTCCGAGCATGAGCGCTGGGTTTGCGGATCGGCGCGTGGCGATGGTGGCAAGGGATGTCGTGTCGCTGTTTCAGCGCGCGCGCTACATGTCGATGGCCTACGGGCGCGCGCACCAGGTCGAGTACATGAACGACTCGGGCGCTGGGATCGTGGGCGAGGCCTATGCGTTCGAGGTGCTCCGCGGCACGAGCGGCTCGTGCTCGCAGACCAGCTTCGAAAACGCTGGCGGCATCGAGCTCGACGACTTCGACTGCGGCGGCAACTGGCGCTGCGTCGAGGCGCTCTACTCGAGCACGTACGATGCGGACCCTGCTGACAACGACCTCGTTCGCGTCGACGGGTGGCAGGACAGCACGTTTTGCTACGAGTCGGGCTCGAACAACCAGGTCTTCGTCGACACGGTGCTGTTCGCGAACTGGCAGGCCGCCAACGCGCAGGCCGGGTTTGGTTTCCTCGTCTATCGCGAGGTCGACGGCGACGCCCAGGGCGTCGCACGAAAGATTTTGGTGCCTCTAGGAGCGGGCTCGCCCCGGATTCTGCGATGAACCACGCGCGCAAACGAGAGCAGGCGGCGTTCACCCTCGTCGAGGTGATGATCGCGATCGGCATCATGACCGTTGGCTCGCTCGGCGTCCTCGCGATGCACCAGGCGGTGAGCGGTGCGAACCGAACCGCCCACGAAATGAACACCGCGCTCGCGGTGACGGAGCGCTGGATCGAGCGAATCGATCGGGACTCGCTCTCCTGGACCGCGCAGGGGGTCAACTCCACGGAGCTCACCAATGAGACCGCCTACCTCAAACAAATCGCCGGGCAGGTCTCCGGCACGGCCTGGTTTCGGCCCGCGCCGCCCGCCGCCATGGACGAGTACTACGCCGCGGACTACTTCGGCATCGACACCAACGTCGACGACGACATCAAGTACTGCACGAATCTGAGAGTGAGCTGGGTCCGCCAAGGAAGCTCGGCCCGCGTCGACATCCGCACCTTCTGGCTGCGGGAAGGGCACATGCCCGGATCGGCGAGCCACCCGAACTGGGTGTCCGGAAGCGCGTTTCGAACCGCCAAGTGTGACGCTTCAGCCGCGGACGGATGGGACCTGAACGTGGCACCCAACGTCAACGTCATCTTTGCGTCGACGGTCGTGCAGTGGATGCGGAGGGACCCGTCATGAAGCGGCAGCAGGGCTTCACGCTGATCGAGCTCATGGTCGCCATGGTGATCGGCCTCACCGCCATCACGTCGATCTACGGGCTCGGTTCGGCCATGAGCAAGCAGTTCTACGAAGAGCAGCGCATCGCCACGTCGCAGGGCACCACTCGCATCGCGATGATGGAGCTTCGACGCGACATCGCGCGCGCGGGTCTCTACGGCACGCCAAACGGCCAGCTCGAGCCGACCTGCGACTCGAGCCCGCCCGAGCTCCCCGACCTGGACGGAGGCTATCAGCCGCTCGGCGCTTTCCAATACTACACCCAGGAAGACGACGACGTTCTCGACCCGTACGACAACAATCCCGATTTTCACGCCGATCGACTGCGCATCCTGACCAGCCTCTACCTGTCGGACCAGCTCCTCGTGCACTCCGCGAGCGTCGACGGTCAGACGATCGTTCTTCAAAGCGGAAACCAGGCGTATCGGCGCACGTTCGCCTGGGGGCAAACGGCCGGACCGTTCACGAGCGGCTCCGCCCCGGACTACCTGACCGGGGATCTCGATTGGGACACCGCCTGGGAGGGCGGCACCACCGACCTTTGGAGGGGCATCGCCCAAAAAGGAGCGCGCGCGTTCCAAACCGGCTCGATTCTCCACATCGAAACACCGGAGGGACGCCACTTCTTTCGGTCGGTGTTCGGCAAGGACGGCATCGTCGAAGGCGAGGTGCGCATGCGGATCACCCCCGCGCTGCCCATCGGCACGGCCTGCCTGCCTGGAGCCGCCGAGGCGTCGACGGTCTCGCCGCTCCAATGGGTGGAATACGCGGTCATCGACCCGTTCGACGACTCCGAGGTCGGCGCGGATTTCATGGACTTCGAGGGCATGTTCTTCATCGACCTCGGCGACACGTCGAGCCCCGCGTACGGGCTCGAGGACACCGAGGCGGCAGACCTTCTCGAATCCCCCAACCGAGTGCTGGTCCGCCGCATCCTCGACTCCAATACCGGAGACCCTCGACCCAACTCGACCCAGGTCATCGCCGAGTTCGTCGCCAACTTCGAGGTCAGCTTCGTGCTCGAGGAGGCATCGACCGCCGGACAGACCACGCCGCCGTCGTTCGAGCTCGAAAAGGAGACGGGCGCCCAAAACAAGGTGAATCCGAACCCGCACCTCGTGAGAGCAGTCATCATCGATCTCGGGATTCGCAACCCACTCGAAGACCCGACGCTCGAGTACGCCTCGAACTCGCAAAACACGCGGTTCGAGGTGGACCCAGCCCAAAAGGGCTCGGCGCGAGTTCGCCACATGCGCATCGAGGTCCCCGTCATGAACGTCGCGAGGAGGAACCTTGCCCCGTAAACGAAAACGAGAAGAGGGCGCCGCGCTGTTCGTGGTGCTGATGGTCGTCATGGTCGGCACCGCGAGTGCGGTGTTCTCCGCCAATGCCGTTTCTCACGAGGTGCGCGGCACCGGGTTCGCGCGCCAGAAGATTCAAACGCGCAGCGTTGCCCGCGCGGGCCTGATCGGCGGGCTCGAGTGGTTCGACATTTTCGGGCCGGAAACCGTGCGCAACATCATGCTGACGCCCGGCAGCAGCGAAGGCGTGATATTCGCCTGCACCGCCTCGGTCCCCAAGCAATGCTATCCGGAGCCCGAGCTCGCCGGCAACCGGCGCGCCTACCGGCTTTTCCCCGACCACTTCGAAGCGATCCTGTCGCCGGACGGCGGGGTGACGCCCGGCCTCCTCGAGAACGTCCCGTTCAAGGCAGAGAGCTCTTTCGGGGTCAGGTCGGCGCACGTGCCGGCCGTGGTGATCGACCTCTACGACGAGCACATCGTGAGCAAGCTCGCGCCCGGGCAGGCTGCCCAGGGCGGCACCAAGTTTAAATACATGCGCACGACCATGACGGCTCGCGGCCGTGCGCAGGTTGGTGGGGGCTCCTACGACCAGGCCGACTCCGACGACTACGGTCGAGAGCGCAATGAAACCGGCGCCGACATGCGCGCCTACATCGTCAGCGGGCCCTTCGTCACGGGGACGCTATGAAAGCTTCGTTTCGCACCATTCTTGCTTGCTTGGTCTTTGCTTCGCTCGGTTTCGGCGCCGCGGCGTCGGCGCAAAGCGGACCCGACATTCGAAACATTCGCCCCCACGTCGTGCTTCTCGTCGACACCTCCGGCTCGATGGAGCGTAAGCCCGACTGCCTTTGTACCACCCCTGCTTGCCTTGAATGCCTTCCCGTGTGCTCTGCGCCCACCTTCGAGCAAAACCGCTGGTCGGTGGTGGCGCAGGCGCTCACCGGGGAGTTCATCCCGTACGAGTGCAACTCCGACACCCGTATCGGCGGCATCTATGCGGGCGAATACGACGAGGGCTACTTCCTCCCGCACATCCAGCTCCCCCAGGAGATCCCGACCTACGCCGGCTCGCAGAGCAGCAACGGCGTGCTCGACGTCTACGTCGAGCGAATCAAGTTCGGCCTGATGACCTTCGACGCGATCGGCACGCTCAGCGACCAGCCGCCGCTCGTCACCGAGGCCGCGTTTTTGGCAGCACCGTTCCTGCTGGATTCGGCTGGAACCAAGGGCATGTATTCCTATGCGGACAACAAGTCGTATACGTTCCCGGGCGCCTTGACGACGTTCATGCTCAACAACGGTGCTCGCGCGGCATCGGCGCCCGAGGGCGGCCTGGTCAGTGTCGGCGCAGACAGCACGGCGGCGATGACCGCCACCAACGACGCGATTCAGGCGACGGTCCTAGGCGACGCCGGCCTCCTCAAGAATCCCCTGCGACCCTTTGGCGCCACACCAACGGCCGCGCTCGTCTCCGACCTCGAGTTCTTCCTGAATAGCGACCCGGACGTGATCAAGAAGACCGCCGACCCAGGCCCGGGCGATGCGTACTACGACTGCAGAAAGCGAGCTGCAGTTCTGATCACCGACGGCTTTCCGAACGGCGACATGCGCGGGCCTCCGGTGAACTGCGATCTGGCTCCCCCAGGGAGCTGCCCGTACGACCTGATCACCGACACCGTCTCGTCGATGATCGCGGGCGGGGATCTCGACAACTTCTACGTCATCGGCTTCGCACTCGACGGCAACCCTGCCCAGGTGGCCGCGGTCGAGGCGCTCCTCGACGACATCGCATCCGTGGGCGACACCACCGAGGCCTTCTTCGTCGAAGACCGCGCCGAGCTGGTCACCGCGCTGAGCACCATCCTCAACGAGCAGAACCCCGGCGCCACCAGCCGAACCGCTCCAGTGGTGACCGGCCTGACCCCAGGGCTCGTCCAAGCCGAGTTCATCTCGGGCTTCAACGTGTCGCTCGACTCCGACGACCCGTGGGATGGGATTCTCGAGCGCCGACGCATCGAGTGCGTCGACAGCGTGCCGGTCAAACAAAACGTCGAGGACCGCGATCGCTTTCAGCTCGTCCTCAACGACCAGGCCGCTGCGCCGGGCAACGTCGAGCCGTTCGGCTCGGGCGCGAAGGCGACGTTCGCCGGGGGCTTTTCGCGAAACCTCTGGACGGTGCTCCCCGTCAACCCCGCCGAGATCAACGACTACCTGATCGGAGACGGCGAGGACAAGATCAACGACCTCTTGGACGACGGCATCGACGCCCCGAGCAACCTGCCCGGCAAGAGCCCGATTCGAGAGGTGCCGATCGGCGAGTTCAGCAAGGCGGTCTCTCCGGAGTATTTCTTCGGCCTCGGCAGCACCGACACCGCCCAGCGGGACACGATCGTGGACTGGATCCACGGTGTGGCGGGAAGCGGCCGTGAAGACGAGCGGCTCGGCGACATCTACCACTCGACGCCGGCGATCGTGAGCCCTCTCGTCGACGACCTCGAAGACAGCTCCTACAACGATTGGCGCCTCGGCCTCGGGCACCAGCAGAGCCCGGACCCAACCGAGAATCTCGCCGCGCCGAACGGCTGGCAGCTCAACAGCCGTCCCCGGGTGATCTACGCATCCACCAACGACGGCATCATCCACGCGTTCCTCGCCGACGACTACGCGGCCGGCTCGTTCACGTCCGGCGACTCACTCGAAGAGTTCTCCTGCGCCAACGGCAAAGACGCCGGAACGGAGCTCTGGGGCTTCATCCCCCCGATGTTCCTCGACGACCTCGACGACCTGCTGTCGGGCGCCGGGAGCAAGCAGTGGTACGCCGACGGCAACATCGTCGTGCGCGACCTCTACGACGTGCGCAAGTTCTCAGAAGACGACGGGGGGGGCGGCTCGCAGAGCTCGCCGTCCGGGGCGACGAACGTGTGGCGTACCGTGCTCCTCGTGAGCTTCCGAAACGGCGGCAGCGGCATGGTGGCCCTGGACGTCACCAACCCGTGCAAGCCCGAGTTCCTCTGGCAGTTCACCGACCCCCTTCTCGGCGACGCATACGGGCAGCCGACCGCCGCACAGATCTTCCTCGAGGACAGCGACCCAACGCCATTGAACAACCCCGGCACGCAGGACGACTTCAAACCGCGGCAGTCCCACGGCGTGGTGATCCTGCCTGGCGGCCAGGGCGTGGAGGACGCCGCGGCGAGCCCTTGTGGCTTCACGACATCAGGCCCGGAGCGTCCGGAAGGCATGGAGACAGCCACGGGCTCGCCGATCTCGCCTCGCACCGAGCGTCGCTGCTGGCGCGGCTCGGACTCCACGCCAGTGGCACCCGCGGTCGGACGCTCGCTCTACTTCATCGACCTGATCACCGGCACGCTGATTCGCGAGCTCGACGAGACCACCTTCCCGGCGCCGCTCAACGGCGCGGTGTCGGTCTTCCGCGGCGATACCGGCACCGTCGGGAGCGCCGCCTACACGGTGGACGCCGACGGGGTGCTGTGGCGCGTCGACATCTCCTCGCCCGACCCGGAGGACTGGTACGCCGAGGCTCTTCACGACCTCTACTACGATGAAGGCTACGACGACGCGGAACCGGCCTACTACCCGATGGCGCTCACCGTCAACAGAGCGGGCGAGGTCGTAATCCTGCTCGGCACGGGCAACATCGACGTCCTCGACGACGCGGCGGCCGAAAACCGCGTCGTTTCGATCACCGAAAAGCTGACGTTCGGCACGAACGGGTTCGTCAGCGACCTCGAAGGCCGACTCAACTGGGAGATCGAGCTCGACCCCGGCGAGCAAATGACCGGGCCGGTGGAGCTTTTCGGCGGACAAACCTTCTTCGGCACCTTCAAGGCGGGCGGCGGCACGGCGGTTGATGCATGCCCCTTCGGCGGCAGCCGAATCTTCGGGGTGAGCTTCCTCGACGCACCGGGCAGCCCAGGCAACTTGGTCCCGCTGCTCGAGAACTCGCTTGGAAACCCAGTGACCAACCTCGACGGCTCGGACCTCCCGGAGCTGCAGAACTCGCTTCTGGTCGGGCTTCAGGTCGCCCAAGCACCGGTCTGCACCGAGTCGCAGACCGTGACCGTGACCGACCCATTCACGGGAACGCCATCCACGCTCGCGATGCCCGTCGCAACGAGTGGGCGACAGTTCGAGCTCCTAGCCCACTTGAGCGGCTCGTCCGGCAGCACGGGCGGCCTTGCGATCAACGTGCTCGAAGAGGCGATCACGGCGCCCGAGGGCTTCACGGTCGTCTCCGGCATGGCCGAGACTTTGGAATGACCCGCCGGGGGGTGGTACGTAGAACCGAGATGCGCCGGTCGTGGCTAGCTCTGGTTTGTGTCGTCCTCAGCCTCGCGAGCTGCCGGTCCGAGCGCGCTGAACGCCAAGAGCAGGCGCGGACCGACAGCCCGGCCGCCGTCGCGGAGGCTTCGCGGACGGCTGAAGAGCCACCCGTCCGCAGGTTCGACCCGCAGGGAAAGCTGCTTCCATCGGACGACTACGTCGTGGGCGTTCGGATGCCCCGAGGCAGCAAGCTCTTTCGCGAGAGCGAGCTCGAGCACGTGTACCGAGTGCGGGCGCCGATCGGAACCGTGCTCGCTTACTTCGGCCCGATGCTGATCACCGGCAACGTCGAGCGCCGCGGCAAGGGCGCCGTCTACAAGAGAGCGAGCATTCGCGGCGCCGAGATCAGCCCCACCAAGATCGATGTCGCGATCTCCGAGGTAGGGAGCAATCTAACGCGGATTGCGATCACCGAGTTTCCGCCGCCGCCGGAGTACGTGCCGAGCCCCGACCAAACGAGAGCGGCCGCGCGCGACTCCTTTCGCATGCTCGACTAGCAGAGCTCTCTCAAGGCTCGCGATACGCAAGGAACGTACACTGCACGGCCCCTGGGGCGAGCGATCGCGTAGCGACCATGCTCGTCGACACGCGAGTGGGATCGTCCATGCGCCTCAGCCGCTCGACCAGCTGCGCGACGCGTCTCGCCCACACGCGGCTTTCGAGCTCGGGCACCGCCACCTGACACGCGACCGGACCGTGGGGAAATGCGGCGAGCAGCCCGTGGAACCGCCGGACCGTGGCCGCAGAGACCTCGCCTCCCGAGCGGAAGAAGGCCCGAGAACGCACGACGACCCCCGTCCCCATGCGGTCCGCCTCAAAGCCGGTGACCGCGGCGGTTTCCACGAGCTCGGTCGAGGCGCCCGGGAGCGGCTCCGGCCACTGGGCGCGGGTCGCGCCGATCAGCGCCTCGGTTTGGAGCAGCAGCTTCTCGGCGGCGCTGGCGGACGTCGGCCGGCGGCGCGCAAGCACGTCGGCGCGGTCGCGAAGGGTCGACAGCTCGTCGTACGGAGCCCCGAGGGCTTCGGCGAGAGCGAGGTTCAGCCGAATGCGGGTGAGCACGGCATCGAGCGTCGCATCATCGAGCTTCGGCTTGCGGCCGAGTGACGCCACGCGTTCGGCTTCCCGAAGGGCGATCGCCTGGGCTTCGTACCGAGAGATGTCGTGCGCCACGACCGCAGAGGCCTCCTGATCGCGAGCGAGCTGCTTGGCCCAGCGCTCCTCCTCGAGCTCGATCGAATCGCGGCGGCGGTCGAGCTCCACGCGCTCCGACTCGGCGATCGCGGCGGCAAGCCAGAGTCGCGACTCGGTGCGGTAGTCGTCCGCAGCGCCGTCGCCCTTCTTTCGGCCAGCTTGGTCGGCTTTTGCCCACGCGGCCTCCGCCTGGACGTAGAGATCGGGCGCCTGCTCGCGCGCGAGCTCGGCGGCGGGCGAGGCGAACAGGGGGTCTGAGGTTCGCGTGCCTTGCTGCCCGGCGCACGAGATGGCGGCGAACGCGATCAACGCAGGGCCGAGGCGCGGCCGCATCATCGCGCCTCCATCCGGCGAGCAAGCGCCGCCCGCTCGCGCATCAACGCTTCGAGGGCGCGGCGCTGGGCGTCGGCTCGGGCGCGAATCGCCTGCAGGCGGCGCTCTGCGTCGACGAGGTCGGCCTGCGCTCGCCGGCGATCGAGCTGCCGGGTCGCGAGCGTGATCGCCGCGCGTGCGATCCCCTGAGCGCGCTCGACCGCTGCCTCGTCTTTGCCTTTGGTCGAAGCGGTGCCGAGCGCCCGGCGGGCCTGCTCGAGCGCGCCTCTCGCGTGCTCCGCATCCTCACGCGTCTCGAGACGGGCAAGCGCCGCTTGGAGCTGCGCGGTCTGCGAATCTCGCGCTCCAACCTCCGCAGCGCTCGGGAACGCCACCAGCCCCACCAAGAAGAGGGCTAAGAACGAAAGCGCACCGCGCGCGAAACGGGGCTCATTGAAAGGAGAAGCTGAGCTCGTAGTCGCAGATGCTGTACACGTCTCCGTCTTCGATGCGCTTGGATTCGACACGTTGACCCGCGAACTCGATTCCATTCGTGCTGCCCAAGTCTTTCATGAAGTAGACGCCATCGTGAAAAACCACGGCAGCGTGCCTCCTCGAGATGTTGCCATCCCGAATGGCGAGGTCGGCCGTCCGCGCTCCGCGGCCGATGATGAACTCGTCTTTTTCGATCGGAAAGCGCTCGCCGTTGAACTGCAGCACCAGCACGCGGCGGCCGACCGAGTCGGACGGACGGCGCCCGGGAAGCGGCGGCGGCACGGTGACCGCGGGCCGAGCCGTTGGCCTTCGCGACGGCACCGGCGTCAACATCGGCGTGTGACGCACTTCGACCTGAGGCGCTCCGACGGGCGCGTCGGCACCGACGGCGGAACCGAGAAGCTCCTGCGCATCGACAGCTGCAACCGTCTGTTCCCTCGAGCGCGCGTACTCGCGCATGGCTTCATTGATCAGATAGTCGACGGAGCACTGGTACTCGGAGCTCATTTGGTCGAACAGGTCGAAGAGATAGTCGCGACACTGGAACGCTCGCACCGTCTTTCTGTCGCCCTGATCGCCCATTACTTGTCGCCCTGCTCTCGCGCGCGAAGCGCTTCGATTGCCGCCTCAGCCACGTCCCCGACTTTCTTCACGGGCGGATTGAGCTCCGACCACCCTTCTCCCGAGACTTGGCTGGCGTCCGTCATTCGCTGCTTCATGGCGGGAACGTCACGTTCCCCACCCCTCCGTTCAAGATAGCGCAATGCGACCACACGATTCCACCACTGTTGCGAATCGAGCAGCCCCATGACGGTGGATGTAGGGGGAGGTGTCATCTGGCTCATGCGGGTGGCGTAGCCTTCAAGCTCTTCCGGCTCGTATTGAATGCCCGAAGCGGATGGTAATCGTTGGGAAAACGACTCGATGGTGGATGGGCCCCCGAGCGACAGGACCAGCTCGCCGGCGCGCCATCGAAGCCGCTTGTCGAGCTTGCCAGCTTGGGAGCAGCCGGAGCCCACGCAGCCCGTGCGCTCGACCAGCGGCCAAAGGCGAGGGATCGCGGCTCGGCTTCGAATGTCGCCGATGCGGTCGAACGCGTAGTCGCGCACCTCGATCGTGTTGCTGCCGTCGAGCGCGATCGAAAGAAGCCGGTTGAGGTGCGGACGGCCGACGTGCCCTTCTAGCGCCTTGAGCGCAGTCGCGCGTCGCGCGTTGAGACGCTCCACCCACGCCTTGGCGTCGTTGGGTCCGGGCTTGGTGTCTGCGATCGCCAGAAGGCGCGCGGCGACGGCTTCCTGACCGGCGAGATGGTGCATCGAAGGAAGCGCGCCCTGGTTGATGTAGTTCTCGCGATTGAAGAGCGCCACCGCGCTCACTCGCTTTTCGTCGATCGACTCGCCGGACTCGGACATCGACGCGCGAATTTCGTTCGAAAGCCACTTCACGAAGGCGGGCTTTTCCATCTCTTTTTCGATCGCGATCAGGCGGTTACCGGCTCGCTCCTTCGTCTCTGCGTCACCGTCTTCGCCGATGATTTCAGAGATCTTGATCATCGCCTGCGGCCGCATTTGAGCGTGGAGCGCATCGACGAGCATGCTCGCGGCCTCCGAGCCGAGCGCGCGCGTCACCTGCTCTGCGCTGTAGTCGCCGGCGAGGCTGCGTCCCTCGAAGTCCTCCGAATACCAGCTGAGCACGGCGCGAATCAGCTCGTCCTTCGAGCTCGCCGGCGCGTAGGGGATCACCATGTAAGCGGCGTCCTTCGCGCGTACCTGGGTCGGGTCGGGCCCGGTTTGGTCTGGAGCCGGCTCCTCGGCCAAAAGCGCCTTCAGGCGCGGGATCATGCCGGTGACGATCGTTCGGCTCGCCATCGGATCTTCGCCGCGGAGATCGTCGAGCGCGCGCTTGAGCAGGGTGAGCGCATCCACGTCGCTGCGGTCCATCTCGACGATCGCAAGCGCCGCCTCGGTGCGCAGCTCCGACGAGTACCGTTCGCTGCCGAGCACCGCAACGAGGCGCGTAGGCCCTTTGACCGTTCCTTTCCAAGTCTGAACGTCGTCGCTGTCGACCTTACAGCCCGTGCCCACAAGGGCGCCGAGCAGCGCCCAAACCATGATGATTGTCGTCGTCCTAGCCATCCGACTCGCGGAGCCAGCCCCCCTGAGCGTGCAACCCGCGAAGATAATAGAGGATTCGGTCAGTTGATCAAGAACGTCTGCACCTCTTCATTTCTTGACCGGGGACTCCGTGCGTGCCTAGCCTACAGATGTAGGAGGCTTCTTACTTGAGCGTACATGACACCACCTCTTCCGGCGACCTTCTGGCGCCGGAGGGCAGGCGGCAGGACGTGCTCGCCATCTTGGCGCTGACGGCGACCGTGCTGTTGACGCTCGCGCTGATCTCCTACGACGCCCGGAGCTCCGCCACGAACCTGGTCGGACCGGTCGGGCACCGGCTTGCCCGGGTGGTGATGCTCGCGTTTGGGCTCGTCGCTTGGTTTCTGCCGCTCGAAGGCGCGCTGCTCACGTTTCGGCTCTTCCGGCGCCGGTCCGCCATGCTGGGCCTCGCCACCATGGGATCGACGCTGGTGCTGGTGGTCGTCGGGGCCGCGCTCGCGCACCTTCTCATCGAACCGAAGGCGGTTTGGGGCGCGTCGCCGGGCGGCGCCGTGGGCGAGCTGCTCGGCGAAGTGCTGCGCTCGCTGCTCGGGTTCTACGGCACGCTGATCATCGGGTTCGCGGTCGTCGCCACCGCCGTCGTGCTGCGGAGCCCGTGGACGCTCGAGGAAGTGGCTCGCTGGATCGCCCGGCTCGGCCACACGGCGTGGGCCAAGGTGCAAAGCGTCGTGGTGGCGCTGCGCGAGGCGTGGGCCGAAGCGCGCGAGATCCACGAGGAAGAGATCCGCGCAAGCCAACCTCGCATCCGCGGCGTCGACCTCGGCGACGAGGAGGAGGCCGACCTCGACGAGGAAGACGAAGAGGAGCCCGAGGAGCGCCCGAGCATTCCGGCACGCGCCCGAAAAGCTCTCACCCGCCAGGCTTCCACGCCGGCCGGTCCGACGATCGTTGCACCGAAGAAGACACAGCAGAAGCCCCTTGCGATCTCGACGCGCCTCAAGCGCAGCGGCCGCGACTTCGAGCTGCCTCCGTCGAGCCTGCTCGAACAGCCGGACGCCTCGGTCATTCAGGTCGACGCCAACGCGCTTCGGGAGAACGCAGAGCTGCTCACCGAGAAGCTCGCGGCGTATGGCGTGCGCGGGCGCGTCGACGAGATCCACCCCGGCCCGGTCGTGACGATGTACGAGTTCGAGCCGCAAAGCGGCACCAAGGTGTCTAAGATCGCCGGGCTCGCGGACGACCTCGCGATGGCGCTCGCCGCGCAAAAGGTTCGAATCGTCGCGCCGATCGCGGGCAAGGCGCGCGTCGGTTTCGAGCTGCCCAACGACGAGCGGCAGATGGTGCGCCTGCGTGAGATCCTCGACGACCGCCGGTGGGAAAAGCACACAGGTGCGCTCCCCATAGCGCTCGGCAAGGACATCGCCGGCCAGCCCGTCTACGCGGACCTCGCACGCATGCCGCATCTGCTCGTGGCGGGCGCCACGGGCTCGGGCAAGAGCGTCGCGCTCAACGTGATGCTCACTTCGATCCTAGCGAAGAAGACACCCGAAGAAGTGCGCATGCTGATGGTCGACCCGAAGGTCGTCGAGCTCCAGGTCTTCGACGGGATTCCGCACATGCTGCTGCCGGTGGTCACCGACATGAAGAAGGCGGCGCTCGCACTTCGCTGGGCGGTCGACGAGATGGAGCGGCGCTATCAGCTCTTTGCGGACGCGGGGACGCGTAACATCGACACGTACAACCGCCGCGTCGGGCGCGTGCTGAGCGGAGAGCTCGCGATCGACAAGTTCATGCCGAAGCGCAAGGGCAAGGTGAGCGCGCAGGACGCCGAAGGCAAAGAAATCCTGCTCGACCCGAGCGACGGGGAAGCGCCCGACGCGGAAGCCTTCGAGCCCGAGAAGCTGCCGTCGATCGTCGTGGTGGTCGACGAGTTCGCCGACCTGATGATGGTGGCGGCAAAGGACGTGGAGGCTTGCGTTGCACGGCTGGCGCAAAAAGCGCGAGCGGCCGGCATTCACGTGATCCTCGCGACGCAGCGGCCAAGCGTCGACGTCATCACCGGAATGATCAAAGCGAACTTCCCGGCGCGAGTCGCGTTCAAGGTTTCGCAGCGGCAGGATTCGATGACGATCCTCGGGCGCTCGGGCGCGGAGCACCTGCTCGGCATGGGCGACATGCTGATGATCCCGCCCGGCTCGAGCGACCTCCAGCGCGTCCACGCGGCGTACGTGAGCGAAGACGACGTGCGCGCGGTCTGCGATTTCCTGCGCGAGCAGGGCGCCCCCGAATACCAGAACGAGATCCTCAAACCCCGCGACGAAGACGGTCTCGGCGGCGAAAGCGACGACCCGCTCTACGACAAAGCCGTCGCCGTCGTCGCAAACGCAGGCTACTGCTCGATCAGCCACGTCCAGCGCCAACTCAGCGTCGGCTACAACAAAGCCGCCAAGCTGGTCGAACGCATGGAACAAGAAGGCGTCGTAGGCCCCCCGAGCTCGAAGGCAGGCGGGCGCAGAGAAGTCCTAGTCGGCCCGATGTAATCGACGCGCCCGGTGGCGATGGGTGGCTTGGCTGCCGCGGATGTGGTGGGGAGTGGTTGCAAGATCTGTCGCGTGGTCCGGTTTCGTTAACACCGCCCCGCCCGGACGCCTTCGGCGTTTGTTTGTCCCGCCCCACCGCCCCCACACGAGCGCCTACCCCCACCCGTAATCCTCCCTGCGCGGCGGGGGCTGCGCCCCGCCTTGCCGGCGCGTTCGCGCCGGGCTTCGCCCTGCGGGCTCGCGGGGTGGTGGCTTCCGGGTCTTGCCGAGACT
>CAJIBU010000179.1_pt1 | contig 14322 bp, 13 predicted proteins | sample 9199451 | NCBI WGS metagenome assembly CAJIBU01 (sample SAMEA7708315, study PRJEB35096) | sediment metagenome | biome: marine neritic benthic zone biome [ENVO:01000025]; feature: sediment [ENVO:00002007]; material: shallow marine sediment [ENVO:03000034] sea grass bed [ENVO_01000059] ... | reverse complement strand
GCGACCTCGGTGAGCGAGCCGTGGACGCCGCCCGCAACGGCGCGAAGGGCGTCGAGTGTGGTGTCGTTCCGTGGTGCAGGCCTCGCACGGCCATCGTCACGTGAATGCCGCGGCGAAGCAGGCGCTCGACCACCGCGCGGCCGATGAAGCCCGTTCCACCGGTGACGAACGCATGGCCCGCAGAGCTCATCGAACCTGAGAATGCACCGAGTCCGACCCGCACGCCAGCGGTTGCGGGCTCGCACGCGCGCGGTGGTCAACTGCCGTTTTGCAGGCCCTTGCTTCGGCCGCCCACGGTAGGGCCTTTGAAGACGCCGGTTCGTGGAACCGTTTTGCCGAACAACGCGCGAAAGAAGATCGGAAACTCGATGATGACGGTGAGGGCCGCCAGCGTGAGCGCCGCGCGAAGGCCGATGCGCCCGGCCGCCTGGTCCTGCGGCATCCACAGAAGGAACGCCACCACGAACAGCGCGGTCGCCGCGAACCCCGCCAGCGACATGATCAGGAACTGCTTCCGCGTGTTGTGCTCGGCGTCGTACGCGAAAAGGAACGGCGAAATCAGGCGCCGCGCGGGCGTATACACGCTGTCGGTGAGGTGCGCGCCGAGGACGTGCCCCCACTCGTGAAGGTTGTATGCGCAAACGGCCGCGCCAACACCCGCGGCGATGGAAAGCCAGCCGTGCGCGGTGCTCGCCGGGTCCACTTCGAGGCTCAGCCACCAAAGCACGATCGTCGCGAACAAAATCGCGAGGTCTCGGATCGCGAAGTGGCGAAAGTGGAACATGCTCGATCGTTAGCCCCGGGCCATGGGCCGTCAAGCGCCGCCGGAGCCCTCGCGAAGGAGCTGCCGGCTGATCAGGATTCGCTGCACGTCGGAGGTGCCTTCGTAGATCTGCGCCACGCGCACGTCCCGATAGATCTTCTCGAGAGGCAGCTCGCGCGAATAGCCGTAGCCGCCGAAGATTTGAATCGCATCCGAGCAGATGCGCTCGGCGGCCTCCGACGCGAAGAGCTTGGCCATGCACGCCTCCTTGAGGCAGGGCCGGCCCGCGTCTCGAAGCGCCGCGGCCTGCAGCACCAGCATGGTGGCCGCGTGAAGCTGCGTGGCCATGTCGGCGAGGCGAAACGCCACCGCCTGGTGGTCCGCGATGGGCTGGCCGAACGCGCGTCGCTCCTTGGCGTAGGCGAGGGCGTGGTCGAGGGCCGCGCGCGCCATCCCGACGCACTGCGCGGCGATTCCGATGCGGCCTGCCTCGAGATTAGAGAGCGCGATTCGGTAGCCGTCCCCTTCTTGGCCGACGAGGTGGTCCGCCGGCACGGCCGCCGCGTCGAAGCTGAGCTGCACCGTGTCGGAGGCCTCCTGGCCCATCTTGTGCTCGACCGACGAGACGCTCATGCCGGGCGTGCCCGCCGGCACGACGAACGCCGACATGCCGCGCTTGCCCGCCGAGGGGTCGGTGACCGCAAAGACGATCACCGCGCCGGCGATCTTACCGGACGTGATGAACTGCTTGGTGCCGGTGATCTCGTAGCCCGCGTCGGTGCGGATGGCGCGCGTTTTCAGGCTGGCCGCGTCGGACCCCGCGTGAGGCTCGGTGAGCGCGAATGCGCCGATCATCTCGCCTGCGGCCAGCGGCCTGAGGTACCGCTCGCGGAGTGCCGAGCTCGCGGTCGACTGAAGTATGGCGCACACGGGCGCGTTGTTGACGCTCATGATGGTCGACACGGCGCCGTCGCCTGCGGCGATTTCAATCAGCGCGAGCGCGTACGAAACGTAGTCGAGCCCCGCGCCACCCTCGGCCTCGGGCACCGTCATGCCCATCAGCCCGAGCTCGCCCATCTCCATGAGGGCGGCCGGGTCGACGGCGCCGTCGGCTTCCCACTTGCGGCTGTTGGGCACCAAGCGCTCCGCGGCGAAGCGACGCGCCGAATCGCGAATGAGCTCCTGTTGCTCGCTGAGGATCATCTGAGTGTCGGAATAGAACGGCGCGCGCCGGCGCGCCAGGCGTTCAAAGGCTGTCGTAGTAGCGCCGAGCTTCGGCCGCCGTGCGCCGAAGGCCCTCTCGCGTGTCGACGAGCGGCTCGTAGCCGAGGTCGCGGCGTGCCTTGTCGATCGAGAAGAAGTGGTCGATGTCGCAGAGCTTCACGTTGGCGAGCGTGAAGAGCGGCTTCGGTGCGCCGAGCACCTGATAGAGCCGCTCCCACGCGGTGCCCATCGCGCGCGCCACCGAGTCGGGCACGCGCACGAGCGGCGCCCGAAGGCCCATGTGCTTCACGAGCTCGATGCTGAACTGCCCGGCGTTGATCGGGGTCTCATCGCTCAAGAAGTATGCCTGCCCGCAGACGGGCGACCCCTCGACGAGGCGCTCTGCCGCGCGAAGCTCGGCGTCGACGAGGTTGTCGATGTAGACGTAGTCGAGCCGGGCCTTGCCGTCGCCGAACACCACCAGCGGCACCCCCTTTTTGAGCGCGCGCACGAGCCGGCCGTAGGTGAGCCGCTCGCCCGGGCCGTAGATGCCGCCGGGGCGAATCGCGCACGTGAGAAGCCCGCCTCGGCCGTTGGCTCCGAGCGCTGCGCGCTCGGCGGCGATCTTCGTGGTGGTGTAGAGGTCGGACGCCGTGCTGTACGGCGCGGATTCGTCGTTGCCCTCGGCGTCCATGCAAAACGACGTGACGATCGAGCTCGTGTGGACGAAGCGGCGCGCTCCGCTTTCACGTGCGCACCGGAGGACGTTTCGCGTGCCGCCGACGTTGATCGACTTCACGCTGTGCCTCACCGAACGCCGCGCGTGGGTCAGGGCCTCGATCACGGCCGCGGTGTGGAACACCGTGTCGACGCCTTCGAGCGCGGCCATCACATGGGCGCGGCTTCGCACGTCGCCCCGAAACCAAGTCACGCCGCGCCGTGGCTCGGCCTCGGGGAGCCTGTCGAGCACGTGCACCTCGCAGCCTCGCTCGACGAGTGCCGCGACGAGTCGGCCGCCGAGATATCCACCCCCGCCGGTCACGAGGCAGCGCGTTCCGTCGATCGGATCGAGTCCCATCAAGAGGCCTGCTCATAGCAGCTAGGCGGGCACGGCGCCGAAGCCCGCCGAGGCGGCCTGCAGAGCTGTGATGGACCTCACAAAAACACCGAGATCACAGCGGTTTTTGTGCCGATAATTCGCACATGGAGGCGCACGTGGGCATTGACGAAGATACCCCTGTTGAGGGTAGACTGGCCTCTCTGCTGAACGCAGTGAGCCCGGCGGCCCATACCCCCCTTTTCGCCGGTCACCCCGAGGAAAAACATGACCCCAAGGAGCTTTCTTCAGCTAGTGGCCTGGCCCGCCGTGCTGGCCCTGTTCGCAGTAGGCTGCAGCAGCGGCGGCGATGCAGGCGATCGCGATCCCTGCGCGGCATTTCTCAACATCAACCTCGTGCTCGAGGACGACACCGTCATCGACCAGGTCACCTACGAGATCAGCGGGAACGGCATGGACGCGATGCGCGGCACCATCGACACCAGCGCGCCAGGCGCGACGGCATCGGTGGAGGTGTTCGGGATTCCGCCGGGGGAGGGCTACGTCGTGACGATGGTCGCGGAGTCGAACGACGGCACCCTGATGTGTGGCGGCACCGCGACGTTCGACGTCGAAGCCGGTGTGAGCACCAACGTGATGTTGATCCTTCAGTGTAAGGGCGCCGAGCAGTTCGGCGGCGTGCGCGTCAACGGCAAGCTCAACGTTTGTTCGGAGCTCAGCAAGGTCGTCGTCGCGCCTCTGCAGACGTCGACCGGGTTCGCGGCCGACGTTTCAGCCCTCGCAGGCGATGAAGAAGGCGACACCGTGAGCTATCGGTGGACCGCGACCGGCGGCTCGTTCGACGACCCGAGCGCCGCCTCGACACGCTTCGTGTGCGGTGACGCAAACGAAGAAGAGGTCACAGTCGAAGCGTCCGACGATGATTTCGAGTACTGCGCCGATAGCTGGACCGTGTCGGTCAACTGCGTCGACGACGGCGGCAGCGGCGGCGCGGGCGGTACCGCGGGCTCTGGTGGCAGCGGCACCGGCGGCACCGGTGGCGGCGTCGGCGGTAGCGGCGGCACCGGCATGGGCGGCGCTGGCGGTGGCGTCGGCGGCAGCGGTGGCACCGGCATGGGCGGCATGGGCGGCTCCGGCGGCGGCATTGGCGGCAGCGGTGGCACTGGCATGGGCGGCAGCGGCGGTGACGGCTCCGGTGGAGCCGGCGGCAGCGGCATGGGCGGCAGCGGCGGTGATGGCTCCGGTGGAGCTGGCGGCACGGCGGGCGGCTCGGGCGGCAACGGCACCGGTGGCAGCGGCGGTGACGGCAACGGCATGGGCGGCGAAGGCGGCGGTGGCGCCGGCATCCCGCCGGAGTGTCTCGTCTCGCTATCCGTTCAGTAGCGCCCGCGCGCCTTTTCTGAATCCAGCCCGAGCGGAATCACGCCAAGGCCGCGATCATAGAAGTTTTTCGCGCGCCGCACGTCTCATTGCATGGGGGCCGGGCTCGACCGCCCCGTCATGCTTGGAGGCACGAAATGGATTCCTTAGAAAAGCCTAGGCACACTCCCCCGATGCCCAAAGCCTTGGTTGCAGTCGTAGTCGGAGCGCTCGTGCTCTCGACGAGCCCGGTTGGAGCGGCCGGCGAGCCAGAGGTGCGCACCGCGCAGATCGCCGAGGTCGGCTCCAGCATCTCGTGGGGCCACGCCGTCTCCGTGATCGAAAAGCCGATCGACGACGTCATGCCCGTCGTCGTCGACTACGCGAACTACGTTCACTTCATGCCGAACTTCACCAAGTCGAAGGTGCTCGCGCAGCGCGGCAACCGGGCGATGGTGTACATGGAGGTGAGCGTCGCGTCGGGGACGCTCACGCTTTGGGGGCAGCTCAAGCTTTCCGAGGCGGCGCCTGAGGGCGACAGCCGCGTGATCGAGGCGCAGCTCCTCGAGGGCAACCTCGACGCATTTCGTGCGAGCTGGCGCCTGACGCCAATCGACGGCGGCGCTCGCACCCAGGTGGATTTCAGGCTCTACGTCGACCCGCCGATGCCGCTTCCGTCGTCGGTCTACAGCCGCGAAAACGAACGCGCCGCCGGGAACACCCTGCGTGCGCTCCGTACGCGCGTGTTCGACGTTCGCGGCTAGGCGGCCGCGTCTCGTCTCTAGGGGTGGCCGTAGAAGCCGTAGCCGTAGCTGCGGTCCATCGGCGATTGGTAGAACACTTCGTCGTAGGTGCTGCGGGAGTATCCGTAGCCCACGTAGTAGTCACCGCCGCCGGCCCCGCAGCTCGCCGCGACGAAACATGCAAGCGCGACCACGAGCAGCGCGATTCGTTCGAAGGCCTTCATGGCTGCTCCTGTTGGCGGGGCGACCACTTCTGGAGCGCGAGCGGCGCGCCGGTTGGGTCGACGATGACGGCGAGCCGTCCGTCGCGGATCGTCGGGTCGGGTCTCACGATCACGCGGCCTCCGAGGCTCTCCGCGCGGGCGGCCGCGGCGGCGGGGTCAGCGACCCGGATGTAGGGGATCCACGCGGACGGCGTCTGCTCGAACGGGTTCTGAATCACGCCGGCGCGGGGCTGACCGATGCTCCAGAGCACCCGATACGACGCGTCCGATACGTTTTCCAACGGCTTCACGGCGTAGCCAAACGCGCTCGCGTAGAAGTCGAGCGCGCGCTTGGGGCGCTTCGCGAGCAGCTCGTGCCAGAGCCAGGTGTGCACCGGCGGCTCCGCGTCCGGAGGGTCGCCTCGCTCCGGGGCGAGTAGGTGAAACATCGCCCCTTCCGAATCCTGGACGGTGACGACGCGACCAACGCCCTCGACGTCGATCGGCGCCTCGAGCTGCGCGCCACCTGCGCTCTCCACGGCCTGGAGCGAATCCTCGAGGCTCGGCACCGACATCGCGCTCATCCAGTGCGCACGCTTGGCGCGTCGCTTTCGATCTTTGCTCGTGTCGAGGATGCCGCCGATGTTGCGCCCCTCGTGCTTGATGACGCTGTACCGCCCGCCATCCCGAAGCTCGAACTCCCACCCGAAGAGCTCGCCATAAAACCCTCGAGCGAGGTTGCTATTCGGCGTGATCAGGTTGTGCCAGACGAACTTCCCAGGAATCTCCGCCGCCCCATCTCCCTGCACGAGAGGCGGCAGCCCTTCGGTCCGCGTGCACCCGAACGCCACCAACCCCACCAACAAGAAAGCCACCCCCCGCATCGCCGCCGGAGCATACTCGAAAAAGGGGACTGTCCCCTATATGAATTACTCGGCGGCGGCGGGGAGGGGGAAGGCGGCGTCGCGGTCGTGGGGCTCGGCGTAGTCGATGACCGGGCCCATTGGGACGATGCGGGTTGGATTGATCGTTTCGTGACTGCCGTAGTAGTGGTGCTTGATGTGGTGCATGTTGACGGTGCCGCGCACGCCGGGCACCTGGTACAGCTCACGCGTGTACGCCCAGAGGTTCGGGTAATCGACGAGCCTCCGCAGGTTGGTCTTGAAATGGCCCACGTACACCGGGTCGAACCGCACCAGCGTCGTGAACAGGCGCCAGTCGGCTTCCGTGATTTGGTCGCCCACGAGGTAGCGGTGCTTCGAAAGCCGCGCCTCGAGCCAATCCATCGTGTCGAACAGCTCGACGAGCGCCTCTTCGTACGCATTCTGCGTGGTGGCAAATCCGCACTTGTACACGCCGTTGTTGAGCGTGTGGTACACGCGCTCGTTCACCTCGTCGATCTCGGTGCGCAGCGCCTCGGGGTAGAAGTCTCCTGGGAGCGCGCCGACTTCATCGAACGCGCTGTTGAACATGCGGATGATCTCGGACGACTCGTTGCTCACGATCGTCGAGGTCTTCTTGTCCCAGAGCACCGGCACCGTCACGCGTCCGGTGAACTTGAGGTCGGCCGCGGTATACACCTGGTGAAGAAACTCCGCGTTCACGACGGGGTCGGGAATCACGCCGTCGCCCTCGTGGAGGGTCCAGCCGTCGTTGCCCATGAAGTGGTGCACCACCGAGAGCCCTATCATGTCCTCGAGCCCTTTGAGCTTTCGGAAGATCAGCGTCCGGTGCGCCCACGGGCAGGCGTAGGACACGTACAGATGATAGCGGCCGGCTTCCGCGGGGAAGGCTTGCCCGCTCGGCGCGTTTTTACCGTCCGGCGTGACCCAGTTCCGAAACTTCGCGTCGGTGCGCACGAACTTTCCGCCCGTGCTCTTCGTGTCATACCAAACGTCTCGCCAAATGCCGTCGATTAGCTTTCCCATGATGTCCTCTCGTTTGCTTTCAAGGCAGGTAAATCAAAGCAGGCGGCCCATTTGTCCGCTTTCGTAGTCGCGGAACGCTTGGGCGATTTCTTCGCGGGTGTTCATCACGAACGGCCCGTACGCGACCACTGGCTCGTCGATTGGCTCGCCGGCGAGCAGCAGCGCGCGCGCGCCGGGCTTGCCGTGAACGAGCACCGGGCCGTCGTCCTCGCGATCGAAAACACCGTAGTGCCGCGTCGCCACCGGGTCGCGGCGCTCGCCGGCATAGAGCTCACCCTCGAGCGACAGCAGCAGCGTGGTCCAGCCGTCCGGGAGCTCCACCGACGCGGTCCCGTCTTCGTCGAATCGAAGGTCGACCACCGTGATCGGAGTGTGCGTCTTTGCGGGCCCGGTCTTGTCGCCGAGCGTGCCGGCGATCAGTCGTCCGTCGGCTGCCCCGAGCCGAAGCCGTGGAAACTCGCGGTCGAGCAGCGGCTGATAGCGGGGCTCGCTCATCTTCTTTTCAGACGGCAGATTCACCCAGAGCTGCACCATCTCGAACTCGCCGCCACGCTCGGCAAACGCGTGCGAGTGCTTCTCCTCGTGCACGACCCCGGACGCCGCGGTCATCCACTGCACGTCGCCCGGGCCGATTCGCCCGCCTCCTCCGGCGGAGTCGCGGTGCTCGATCTCGCCTTCGTATGCGAACGTCACCGTCTCGAAGCCTCGATGCGGATGCTCGCCGACGCCGCGCCGCCAGCCCGAGGGCTCGAAGTGCCGCCGCGCCGCGTGGTCGAGAAGCAGAAACGGGCTCAGCATCTGTGCGTCACGCTGCGGCCAAAAGACCGTCTTCACGAAGAAGCCGTCGCCGACCCAATGTTCCGGCCCCGGCGGGTAGATTTGCTGAAGCGCGCGCGGGGTGCGCTCCGGGCTCGTCGCGGAATCCTGCATGTCTTCGCCTCGTTCCGAACGGACGCCGACCTTTGCGCCGAGGGCCCAGCCCACCGCCGCGGCTGCGGCAGCTCCCAATGTGGCCAGAACCCCTCGGCGTGATGCGCCTTTGCCGTTCATGCCTCCTTATCTAGGCCTCGCGGCAACCCCCCGGCAGACCGCGTTCTGTTGACGCAGAGTTGCGAAAACGCAACGATGAGCCTTAATGAAAGCTGATCGTGACAACATCGCAACCTTTGTCGAGGTGGTCCGGCGCCAGAGCCTCGCTGCAGCCGCGCGGCATCTCGGCGTGCCGAAGTCGACCGTCAGCCGCCGCCTGGCGCGCCTCGAGGAGCAGCTCGACATCCAGCTCGTGCATCGCGATGCGCGGCGCCTGGCGCCCACGTCGGAGGGGACCCGGTTGTTCGACGCGGTGGTCGACGCGATCGACGCGCTCGACGCCGCGGTGGAGGGCGTCGAGCAGCGCGTCACCGAGCCCCGCGGCACCATCCGGCTGACGGCGGCCGCCGACCTGGGGCGGATGCTGCTGCTCCCGGCGCTCGTTCGCTTCCTCGAGCGGTACCCGGAAATCTCGCTCGACCTGATCTTCACGACGCGTTTCGTCGACATCGTGCAGGAGCGCATCGACGTGGCGGTTCGCGCAGGCGCCGTCACCGAGCCAAACCTCATCGCGCGGCGGCTGATGCGAACCGAGTTTCAGCTCGCCGCGCGTCCCGGGTACGCCCCGAGCTGTCACGACGTCCGAGACCTCCAAGACCATCCCTTCGTCACGTTCGGGCGCCGCGGTCAGAGCCAGGTGCTCCGGCTCGAGCGGGGCAGAGGCGAAGAGGTCGAGAGCGTCGAGGTCACGGTGTCGGGGTCCGCCAACGTCGACGACTACTCGGCGATGGTCGAGCTGGTCGCGGCGGGGCAGGGCATCGGCTTGATGCCGGAGCTCCACGTGAGCCGCGGGGTGTCGGAGGGACGCCTCGTGCGCCTCTTGCCCGAGTGGTCGCTTTCGGCGCCTTCGGTGCAGCTCGTGTATCCGACGCGGCGTCTCCCGGAGCGGGTTCGGCTGCTGCTCGATTTTCTCGTGGAAGAGCTCGGCGACGGCTGAGCCACAGCTGGCACGATCCCGCTCGAAGCCCTAGGACTAGAGCTGGCGATGACCTGGAACACGCTCATTCGAAACGCCCTCGTCTTCGACGGACGCGGGCACAAGCCCGTCCATCGGGACGTCGCCGTCCACGAAGGCAAGATCGCGAAGGTCGGCGAAGCCCTGGACCCGGCGGCCGCCGAAGAAGTCGTCGACGCGGAAGGCCGCTGGCTGACGCCGGGGCTCTGGGACATCCACACCCACCTCGACCTCGAGGTCGAGCTCGACCCCGGCCTCACCGAAGTGGTGCGGCACGGCACCACGACGGCCGTGGTCGCCAACTGCTCGATCGGCGTGCCCTTCGGCCGTCAGAACGACGACGGTCACGAGCCGGTGGTGTCGTGCTTCGCACGCGTCGAAAACATCCCGAAGAGCGTGCTGATGCGCGTGGCGGAGCGCATCACCTGGGACGATCCCAAAGCCTATCTCGACCACTTCGAGGCGATGCCGCTCGGGGCGAACATCGTGCCGATGATTCCGCACTCGATGCTGCGCATCGAAGCGATGGGCCTCGACCGCGCAATCGGCGAAAAGGCCACCGAGGAAGACCTCCACAAGATGGAGAGCATCCTCGACGCGGCCATGGACGACGGCTACGCGGGCTTTTCGACAGACATGCTGCCGTTTCACTACCTCTCGGACGACCCGCACCGGAAGATCCGCATCCCGGCGAACCACGCGTCGTACGCCGAGGTGAAGCGCCTGACGAACGTCGTGCGCAAGCACGGGCGCGTGTGGCAGGCCACGCCTGAAAAAGACAAGCCGCATCGGGTGTTTCAGTGGTTCCTTCTGAGCAGCGGCCGTCTCCACGGCAAGCAGCTGAAAGTCACGGCGGTCGCGGCGCTCGATGTCGTGACCAACCGTGGGCTCGCCAAGCTTGGCGTGTTCCTCACGCGCCTCATCAACTCGCCGCTGTTCAAGGGGCGCTTTCGCCTGCAGGCGCTGGCCGCGCCGTTTCGCGTGTATGCCGACGGGCCGATCACGCCGATCGCCGAGGAGCTCCCGGCGCTTCGCGAGCTGAACGAAATCGACCTCGAAGATCGCGAGGCGCGTCTCGCGCTGCTCGACGACCCCGCCTACCGCCGGCGGTTCCGCAAGATGTGGTACCACGACAAGAAGGGCGTTTCGCCCGCGCGGCTCAAGCGGTGGCTCCGCATGATGGACGATAGCTTCAGTCGCGACCTGGACGACATCGTGATGACCGACCGCCCGCTTCCAGTGTGGAAGGGCGAAACGCTCGCCGACATCTACGAGCGGCTGCTCGACTGGCAGGCGCGGCCGAGCGGGCTAGGGCGGCTTCAGCGCACCGGGCGCGGGCCTCGAAACGAAGCCGAAGCGGAGGTGTTTGCGAGCTTCCCGAACCCCCTCGGCGACGACTGCGAGTTCTTTTTGCACCTGCTGAGGCATTTCGACACTGACTTTCGCTGGTACGTCGTGGCCGCCAACGACGACGAGGCGCGCATGGCGCGCGTGCTGTTCGACCCGCAGACGCTTCCCGGGTTCAGCGACTCGGGCGCGCACCTGACCAACATGGCGTACTACGACTCCAACCTGCGCGGCCTGCAGATCGCGCAGCGCGATTCAATCGACCGCGTCGCGTATCACGTGGAGCGGCTCACGCGCGTGCCCGCGGAGTTCTGGGGCGTTGACGACCGGCTCGGTACCATCGAGCCCGGCCGGCAGGCCGACCTCGTGCTGATCGACCCGGACGCCCTCCGCCACTACGACTCCGAGGCCAACACCACGTTCGGCTTCCGCGAAGCCGTCAGCTCCGAGCAGATGCTCAACCGCTCCGACGGCGTGGTCACCGACGTCTGGATCGCCGGCAAACCCGCCTGGCGCAACGCGGAGCCCACCGCTCACCTAGGCGAAACCCAAATGGGCCGCGCCCTCACCGTCCAAAAGTAAGAAGGGGACTGTCCCCTTTTCTCATGGTGGGGGGATGGTGTCGGGGCAGGTGATGTTGTCGCAGAGGGTTTTGGTGCACGCGCCGTCGGTGGCGTCTACGCAGAGCTCGACGCGGCCGGGGCGGTCGCAGATGTAGGTGGCGTTTTGGAACACGACGTTGTTCGGCGCCGACATGTTTTCGGTGTTTTCGAAGGTGCCCCACAGCGCGTTGAGGGTGAGCGTGAGCGGGAAGGGGAGACCGTCGGTGTCCTGGGCGCGGGTCTCGACCATGGTCGACGTCTCCCCGTCGGGGATGACTCGCGGGATGCTGTTGATGACGAAGAGCTGCGGGCAGAGGTTCGCCGGAATGTCGCTGGGGCACGTCACGTTGGTGCAGCTCGTGACGTTGCACATCGGGTCGCCGTCGTTCGCTCGAACGCAGATCCTCTCCCTGCCCGAGCGACCGCAGGTGAACGTCGTTTCGCTTGCGAAGCGGTCGTCGAACACGCCCTCCTCCGAGGTGAGCTCGGTGCGCAGCGGCACGGGGAAATCATCCGGGTCGTTTGCGACGACGGTGATGGTTGACGTCGTGTCTCCGGTCTCGATGCGCGTCGGGTCAGCCGTCAGGCTTTCGATGATCGGGCACGTGTTTTCGAGCGGGTCGCCGGGGCACCGCACGGTGGTGCACCGCTCCTGGTCACACGACGAATCCCCGTCGCTTGCCACCACGCAGATCTCGATCGCCCCGCCGACGTTCGGGTCGCACATGTAGGTGGTCTCGGCGGCAGTGGGATCTGCAATCGTCCCGTACCGGGCGGTGAGGGTGGTGGTCAGCTCCTCGGGGTTCATGTCCGGGTCGCTCGCGACCACGCGGATGGTTGCCGTGCCGCCTTCTTCCAGCACTTCCGGCTCGACGGTGAGGCTCGACACCTCGGGGCACTCGTTTCGCTCCGCCGGGCACGTCACCTCGATGCAGCGCGTCTCGGAGCAATCGATTGGGTCTTGAATGCGCACGTGCGACGGTTTGATGTACTCGCGCCGCCCTACGACCCCGGCGACCTCGCTCCCGTCGTCGTCATCATCATCGTCGCCCGTGAGATATTGCGCGTTGACGCAGATCTCGACGGGACCCACCGCGTCCGACGCGCACGCGTAGGTCGTCATGCGCGCGAAGGGGTCCTCAATCGAGCCCGTGAACGACGTGATTTCAGTGATGACCCGATAGATCTCGCTCCCGTCGAGCGGGTCGCGCACGTGCACGCTGAGCGTCGTCTCGCTTAGGCCGTCGGGGATCACCAACGGGTCGGCGTCGAGGGTCGCCACCGGACACGGGATGGAGTTGTTGCTGCACCCCGCGATCACGATCGCGAACCCTAGGGCGAGGCCCAAGGTCACTCTCACAACGGGCATAGGTCGACACCCTTTTTACCGCATCGCCGCCCGGATTGCGCGGTTAAACCGAGGCCTCGGCGGCGCGCGGCGCGCGGGTGGTCAAACGTGGTAGTCCCGATCACAACTCCGGCGCCGTAAGTCCGTTAACGGCCAACCCGGAGCGTCCCGTCGCGTCGTGTCCCAGCTCCTTAAACGCAAAACCCGCGAACCGAAGCTCGCGGGCTCTGCAGAGGTCGGCAGTCGCCGAGCTTACTGGACGGCGAAGTCGATGAGCTCCCCGTCCGGCGTCAGCCCGACGAGCGTGTTTTCCGCGTTCATCGGGTCCTCGCCACCGTCGACGCCCATCACGCACTCGATGCTCACGACCAGGCCCGCGTTGACCTTGAGGCCCTGCTCCACGGGGAGCGTCGCGATAGGCTTCGGGAGGGTGTAGAGCATTTCGGTCTCGTCATACGTGTTGTTGCTGAGCCCCGTGTCCGCCCAACCGAAGAGGACGGGCCCCGTCGCATCGGCGGTGTAGCTCTGCGTCGTGGCGAGGAGCGGCACGTCGAGGTCGCCGGTCACGCAGAATTCGTTGATGTCGCACTGGGACTCTGGCCCTGCCTTGCCGAGCATGTCGCACACGCCGTCCGGCGCGCAGTCGTCGCTGGTCGGCACGTCGACCAGAATCCTCGAGAGGCACCCGTTGCCTTCGAAGACCGGCTGGCAGTCGGTGTTGCCCATGTTCGGATCTTCAGGGTCCACGTCGTTGGCCGGGTCACAGGGGCCGTCTTCGGGGACGATGGCGCAGCCCACCACGAGGCCAGGCGTCAGCGCATCGACGTCCGCCGCCAGCATCACATCGTCGCCCGTTGCGCCGGAGCGAACCTGAGCGATGTACTGAAGCTCTTCGAGCTCGGCCTGCTGAAGGCCGCCCATGATGACCGCCTGCGCGGCATCGAGGAACGATTCGGGGAACGTTGCCGTGCCACCGACGCTCGCGGAGAACTCGCTGCTGGCCGCAACCGGGTCCGGCGCGGTCACACTGAGCTCGGCCGACAGGATCGACTGGAAGCCGATCGGCGAGCTGTTCGCGCAGCCGAGTGAAATCACCTTTATCTTTTCGATCCCGTCGACACCCCCGGTGCCGCCCATGCCGCCGTCGCCACCAACGCCGCCCATGCCGCCACCCGTGCCGCCGTCGCCGCCGTTGCCGCCGTTGCCCTGGTCACCGTCCGAGCTACTGCAGGCTGCTGCAAACAGCAGACAAAAGCTCATCGCTACACTCAACCCAACATAAGAACGCATATCTCTCTCCTTGTACTCGTGTACGTGCTTCCCGGCCGCAGAACCACCGCTGCGAACGGCGCATGATACCCACAACGGTCGCAGCACCGCAAGGTGGCGTCATCCGAGGCGCTGGAGCTCGATTTCGAGGCCCAAGCACGAGAAAACCCGCGAGCCGGGGCCCGCGGGTTTCTCAGAGTTGGCCGCGCTCAGGGCGCGAGCCTCGCTAGTTGATCGGACAGCTGATCAGGTTGGCGTCCGGGGTCGGGCACACGACGTCGGTCGTCACGGTGCACGGCGCCGTGGCGCAGTCCGCATCGGTGAGACAGCCCTCACCCGACGCGCAGATGCCGCCTGCCTCGGCCATCGCGCACTGGATGGGCACGAAGAGCCCGGAGGCGTTCACGCGAATGCCGATCGGCTCGGTGGGGTCGCTGAAGACCGCCGCGGGGAGGT
>CAJIBU010000098.1_pt1 | contig 14715 bp, 12 predicted proteins | sample 9199451 | NCBI WGS metagenome assembly CAJIBU01 (sample SAMEA7708315, study PRJEB35096) | sediment metagenome | biome: marine neritic benthic zone biome [ENVO:01000025]; feature: sediment [ENVO:00002007]; material: shallow marine sediment [ENVO:03000034] sea grass bed [ENVO_01000059] ... | reverse complement strand
GGGCGGCATGGCCGGTGCGGGCGGGATGGCCGGCATGGGCGGCATGGCAGGGACCGGCGGCAAAGGTTGCCCCCCGTGCCCATGCGATTGCGACGGCGGCGACTCGGACAGCGACAGCGACTCGGACCGCAAATGCAAGCACCACTGGTGCAAGTACCGCGGCAAACACAAGCACAAATATGACCATGAGTGCAGGTGCAAGTGCGACTGTGGCGGCGATTCGGACAGCGACAGCGACTCGGACAGCGACGGCGATTCGGACAGCGACAGCGACTCGGACAGCGACAGCGATTCGGACAGCGACAGCGATTCGGACAGCGACAGCGATTCGGATAGCGACAGCGACTCGGACAGCGACAGCGGCATCCACGAGGACAAGCACCCGCACAAGTCGTGGAGGCACTGGTTCCGCTTCTGGAAGCACTGGCGGGCGGACTGACGCGAAATCCGATACCCTGATAACCAGCCAGTCGAGGCTGGGGAGGGTGCCGTGGGCAAGTTTTCTCGAACGTTTTCCTTGATGCGCGCATCGTGGGAGGTGCTCAAGCAGGACAAAGAGCTGCTTTTGTTTCCGGTTCTGTCTGCGATCGGGTCGATTCTCGTGCTCGCTTCGTTTGCGGGGCCGATCCTCGCGCTGACCGACTGGCAGGCCGCAAGCGACAGCATGGCCGCGGGCACGGCCGAGGCGCTCAGCGGCGAGTCGGGCGTCACGGCGGAGCAGGTCGGGTACACCGCCGGTTTGTTCCTCTTCTACTGCTGCAACTACTTCGTGATGATCTTCTTCAACGCAGGCCTCATCGCGTGCGCTGAAATCCGAATGGAAGGCGGAGACCCAACGGTGGGCGACGGCCTTCGGGCCGCGTGGTCGCGGCTCCCGGCAATCCTCGGCTGGGCCGTGGTTGCAGCAACCGTGGGCCTCATCCTTCGCATGATCGAGGAGCGCTCCAACATCGTGGGTAAGATCGTCGCCGGCCTGCTCGGCATGGCGTGGTCAATCACCAGCTTCCTCGTGGTGCCGATCCTGGTCGTCGAAAACGAAGGCCCCATCAGCGCGCTCAAGCGCTCTGCCGGCATGCTCAAAAAGACTTGGGGCGAGCAGCTGATCGGCAACTTCAGCTTTGGACTGATCTTCATCCTGCTCGCGCTGCCCGCGGTCCTTCTGATTGTCGCAGGCATCGCCGCAGGAAGCGTGACGCTCATCGTCCTCGGCGTTCTCGGCGCCATCCTGATCGCGCTCGCCCAGTCGGCCCTCCAGGGCATCTTCCAGGCCGCGCTCTACCTCTACATGCGCGACGGCACCGCCCCCGACGGCTTCGACGCAGGCGAGCTCCAGGCCTCGATCGGTCGCAGCTGAAGCCGGCTACTCTGCCTTGCTAGGCAGGAACGCGCCGAACTCGATGGCTTTGCGGACGTCGCCGGCGACGCGAAGCTTGCCTTGGACGAACGCGAGTTGGGGGTCGAGCTTGCCGGTGGAGATCAGCGCCAAGTGCTCGTCGCGAATGGTGAGCGTGGCATCGGGCTCTTCGACGGTGCCTTCGATGACCGAGCGCTTGGGCAGGTCGACGACCCAGGCCTGCTCGTCGTCCCCCGTGATTCGAAACTGGAACGTGCCTGTGCCGGCATCCCCGGCCACCTTTTCGAGCGCGGCCCGCACCTGCGCGAAGAAGAGCGCGGTTTGCTCCGGGGACACGTTGGGTTTCGGTTTTTCCGGCTGCGGATGCTCGGCCTGGTAGGCGAGCACGGCGGCTTCGAGCTCGTTCGCAGACTCTCGGAGATGTCGGGCAAACGCATCGATGTCCGGCATGACCTCTGGGCACGAAGTCGGGCTGATCGACAGCACGCCGTTGTAGCTGAGCACGGTGATCAGAAGGCTCATGTTATCCATCACGGGCGCCATACCCATGGTGGCCAAGAGCCGATGACCCGCAACGTACATCTCGTGTTGGGGGCCGGGGACGTTGGTGATCACGAGGTTGAAGGGCGGCTTGTGACGCGCCGCGATGCGGAACCGCGAATAGAAGCGCGACGCCTGCCCCGCCAGACCAAACGGCACGAACTCGAAGACATCGGCCATGGTTTGGGCGCCGACGGCGTTTTGATAGGCCTTGCCGCCCTTGGTGTGGCGCTTGATCGCGCGGAGGCGCTCGACCGGGTCTGCGATTTGCGTCGCGAGCTGCACCGACATGCCCGACACCTGGTTGCCCATTTCGCCGTGCTGGTCTTTGCTGCGAGTGGAGATGGGAACGAACGCCACGAGCGGGTCCGAGGGAAGCGCGTCTTTCTCGGTGAGGTACCGGCGAAGCGCGCCGGCGCAGATCGCGAGCACGACGTCGTTCAGCGTGCACTCCATCGGCTCCTTGATCGCGCGGACGCGATCGAACTCGAGCAGCGCCGTGTTCCAGCAGCGCTCGTCGGAGACCACCCCGTTCAGTGGCGTGACCGGTGCGGTAAACGGTGCGGGCGGTACGTCCAGGCCCTGAACGCGCGCCTCCTTGCCGGCTCGAAGGACGTTGCCGAGGTCTCGCATCAACGACGGGATGCGCGCGGGCTTGCCGGCGATCTTTTTTGCGACCTGGCGCAAGACCTGAAGCTCGTTCGGGACGGGGGCCACCGTGTGCGGTGGAGGCGGTTCGACTTCTCGCGGCTCCTTGGTGATGTCGAGCAGGATGCTCATCATGTCGGCGCCCGACACGCCGTCGATGGCCGCGTGGTGCACGCGGCTGATGAGCGCGACGGAACCAGGTGGCGTTTGCGGCACGTTGTCGAGCCCTTCGACGAAGACCATGTCCCAGAGCGGTCGCCGCCGATCGAGCGGAACGCCGAACGTACGGCTGGCGAGCTTGCGTAGGGCTTTCCAGTCGCCGGGCTTCGGCAGGGCGATGTGCTGAAGGTGCCGATCGAGGTTGAAATCGGGGTCCTCGATCCAATACGGCTTGCCGAGCCCGAGAGGGACCATCACGAGGCGCTGCGTCATGCGCGGCACGAGATGGATTCGGGACTTGATCATCGACCGAAAGTCCTCGAAGTCGATCGCGCCGTCGAACGTCAACACGCTCCCGACGTGCATCGGGGTGCGCGGGTCTTCCATGTACAAGAACGAGGCGTCCATGCCGGAAAGCGGCTGCATCGGGGACCTCCTGAATTGGCTGGGGCTTGGCGGGGGATCGCCAGCCTACACCGGTGTCCACGAGCGGCCAAGGCGCACCGGCGGGGCGTATTGATCCGTACTCGCCTCGCGTGCTACGTCGGGCCGATGATTTGGCGACCTTTCCTAGCTTTGTCCATGTTGGCGCTCGTCGGCCTCGCAAGCGCGTGCACCAGCGACTCCAGCTCCACGAGCCGAGGGCCCGCCGCGGATGTATTCGCCTTTGCGAGCGGCTGCTATTCGATCGGCTTTTCGGGCGGCGCGCGGTTCATCGCGCCCGCCGAGTCGGGCGACGCGTTCGAAGCGTCTGCCTCGGCCCTCGAGCAGGCCGCGCGTTTTCGAATGCGCGCGGCAGACCTCGGCACCTATCTGCTGTTCGACGAGAACGAGCAGTACCTGGTTTCGGACGGCAGCAGCCTTCAGCGGACGTCGGTGCTCGAGTCCGACACCGCGCAGATCGGCGGCGTGATCGAAATCAACGATGACTTCGTGTCGGAAGGCGAGTGGGACCTCGTCGCACCCGAGGATGGCGGAGGTCGCCTTTGGCTGCGGCACCGGCGATCGGGCGGCTACCTTTCCGGCGCCGGGATCTCCGCCGAACGCAACGACGCCGACGCGGTCGAGCTGGTCGCTCAATCCGACTGCGCGACCTTTCCCGAGCTCACCGTCGATGCCGACGGCGAGGTGACGCGCGTGGAGCTCGACGACGGCTCGGTGTTCGGGTTCGTCGAGACCCACGCTCACCTGCTCACGAACTTCGGCTTTGCGGGTGGCGGCCTGTATCACGGCTCCGCATTTCACCGGCTCGGCGTCGAGCATGCGCTCCCCGATTGCACCATCCCGCACGGCGAAGAGGGCCGAGCGGACCTCTTGGGCTACTCCTTCGACAATCGCGACCTCGCGGTGGGCGACGTCATCCTGCCGCTGGTGGCCGGCATCACGCCTGGATTCAATCACGCGACCGCCGGCTACCCCGACTTCACGTCGTGGCCGGACGCACGCGACAGCGCGACGCACCAGACCCAGTACTACAAGTGGATTGAGCGGGCTCATCTCGCTGGCATGCGCCTTCTGGTTCAGCACGCGATGACGTTCCCGTTCCTGTGCGACCTGTTCGTCAAGCTTGGCAACCAGCCGGCGCGGTACGAGTGCAACGACATGGTTTCCGTCGACCGCATTCTCGAGGAGACCTACGCCATGGAGCGCTACATCGATGCGCAGGCGGGTGGGCCGGGCGAGGGCTGGTTCCGCATCGTCACCAGCCCGGCCGAGGCGCGCGAGGTCATCCGGGACGGAAAGCTCGCCGTCGTGCTCGGCATCGAGACGTCGTTTCTGTTCGACTGCTTTCTCGTGCCGCCCGAGGGCTTTGAATCGTGCGACGAGGCGACCGTGGTCGCCAAGCTCGACGAGTACTACGACCGGGGCGTTCGCGCGCTTTTCCCGGTTCACAAGTTCGACAATGCGTTCTCTGCAGGCGACGGCGACAAGCGGTTCATCGACATCGGTAACTTCGCGCTCACCGGCCACTGGTCGAACTTCAACGAGTGCTCCCCGGAGCTGAGCGAGATCCCTACGGTGTTCGATCGCGGCGACCTTTCGTTCCCTGGCATCAACATGCCCCGCGAGGTCTTCGATTCGGCGCCTCCCGAGCTCGAGGGGGTGGGCCCCTTCAAGGACGACCCCATCGCCACGCTCGTGAATTATTTGCCCGAGCTCACTGCCGAAGGGCCGCGCGAAGGCGACTACTGCCAGAACGCGGGGCTCACACCGCTCGGCGAGTTCTTGATCAACGAAATGATGAAACGCGGACTGGTGATCGAGATCGACCACCTCCCGAGGCTCTCCTATCGGCGCGCGTTCGAAATGCTCGAAGAAAACGACTACCCGGCAGTGGGCACCCACGGCAACAACAACGACGGCCGGCTCTACGAGCTCGGGGGCGTCTCGAAGGCCGGCCTTGGCCGCTGTCGGTCGGAAACCGAATCGGCAACCATGGACGACGGCTACCAGGCGCGAATCCAGCTCATGCGTGATAGCGGCGCCTTTCCGGCCGAAGGGTTTGGCTTCGACTTCAACGGCTTCGCGCGTGGACCCGGGCCGCGGCTTGGGGACGACAGCGTGTGCAGTACGCCGCAGTCCGACCCGATCACCTACCCGTTCACGTCGTACGGCGGCGACATCACCTTCGAAGAGCCGCAGCTCGGCAATCGGACGGTGGATTTCAACACCGAGGGCATGATTCACCTCGGCCTCGTCGCCGAGCTCATCGAAGATGTGCGCCGCGACGGCGTCACCGACGAAGAGCTCGAGCCGCTGTTCAAGTCCGCCGAGGGCTATCTTCGGATGTGGGAGAAAGCCGAGCAGCGAGGCGCCGCGCTGAGCGCCGCCGCCGAATAGCGATCAGCCGAGCTCAGAGCGACTCCAAGAAGCTCAGCATGGCGCGGTTTACCTCGGTGGGGCGCTCCTGCTGCACCCAGTGGCCGGCGCCGGGGATCACGACCTTGGCTCGTCGGATCCCAAAACCCGGCGCCAGACTCGCCGGCGCGCATCGATTTGGGGTCGGCGCGAAGCCGTGCTACTTCCGAGCGTTCGTAGGGTGCGTTCTGCGCCCCGGGCAGGTTTGGGACAAAGGAGAAGACCAAATGAACATCAGAGGATTAGCTTCAATCGCCGTGCTCGGCGGGGCACTGTTGGCTTTTGGCTGCAGCAGCTCAGACGATGGTGGAACCGCAGGCGCGGGCGGCAACGGCACGGGCGGCACGGGCGGCGGCGCGGCCGGCAATGGCGGCAATGGCGGCAATGGCGGCAATGGCGGCATGCCCACGTGCGACGCGCCCGCTTGTGTCTTTTGCCCTGCAGAGGCGCTTGGCGAGGGCAGCATCATCGGTGACCTGACCGTTCCCTTCGAGTTCACCGCGACGCCGGATGGAAACATCGTGCAAGGCGAGACCGCAATGGTGGCGATCGAGGCTTCCGGCGTCGTCTCGGGCCTCCCGGTCGATGTGACGGCAACGATCTCTGGAACGTCGACCTACGACGTGACGTCGGGTGGCACCGGTACGGTGGACATCGAGATCCCCGAGCAGGTCGTCATGGGCATGGACCTCACGATCGATGCGGGCGAGGGCACCCTCGAGCTCGCGGCAGACGCGGAAGCAACCGAGACCGTCGTGCAGCTCACGAGCGCCGTGTTCTCGATTGACGTGACCTCGCCGGTCCCGCTCGAGTTGAACATCGATGCCAGCGAAACCGGCGATTGCGACGTGATCGGAGACGGCGTGGCGCTGCCCGTCGAAGCCGCGCAGTAAGACGCCGCGCGCCACTAGGCAGACCCAAATCCCGGCGGGGGGCAGGCGACTGTGTCTATTTCGTCACACGCCTACCTCCCGCCCGGTCGTACCCGCTATCCTGTGAGGATGGGGGGAACGTCACACACCCCGGCCCGGCCCCTCGACATCGAGCATCCTTGGATCTCGAACGAGAAGAAACCCGTTTACCGTTGGACGTTCCCAGTGGAAGCCACCGATGAGGAGCTTGCTGCGTGCATCCGCGCCCGGGACGCTTGGGTCGGGCGCGCACACTACGTTTTCGCCTGGGTCATCGACCTGACACACGTGGCCAAAGCGCCCGCCACCCAGCGAAAGGCGCTGGCCGAGCACCTCAAGAGCTGCGAGGCGTTCAGCGAGCGCTGGAACGCCGGCTCGGCCCTCATCGTGCCGAACGCGTGGCTTCGCGGCGTCGTCACGGCGGTGTTCTGGGTTTCGCCACCGAAGTATCCAACCCGGGTGTTTTCCGACGCGGCGCAGGCCGAGCGCTGGGCCAGGCACCAGCTCGCGCTCGCCCTTTCCCGGTGATCCGGTTCCAGCCTCCCCTGCGCGCACTCGACGGTTTCATGGTCGCGCAGAGTCGGTTAAGCTTGGCGCGTGGAGGGGACCATGATCAGACTCATCGTGTGTGTGACTTGCGTAGCGGCGCTTTCTCTTGGCTGCGGAGACAGTTCCTCGCCAACCACCGGCACCGGCGGCTCTGGTGGAATGACGGGCACGGGGGGCACCGGCGGCACCGGTGGCACCGGCGGTAGCGCGGGCATGGGCGGCATGGGCGGCATGGGCGGCTCACCCATGGTCATCAACGGCTGCACCGAGGGCGATGCGGTCGACATGACCGAAATGGCGAGCGTCACCATCACCGATATCGACAGCATGGCGTGGATCGTCGTGCACCAAGTGTGTGTTCGCGTGAGTGCAGGGACCGAGGTCGTCTGGCAGGGCAACTTCACGAGTCATCCGCTGGTGGGCGGCGTCACCGCGACGACGGACCCGACGAGCCCCATCACCATGATTGGCGCCAGCAGCGGCACCGAGGACGCGTCGACGACCTTGGACACCGCCGGGGTCTACCCCTATTTCTGCACCATCCACGGCGCGGCAATGCAAGGCGTGATCTACGTCGTCGAGTGAGTGAGCCAGCTACTGATCGTAGCCCGGCATCTGGCGATCGAGCTTTCGAAGGAGCCCCGGCCAAACGAGCGCGCCGCCGAGGCCGTGGGTCACCTGCTCTTTCATCTGCTTCGCGCCAGCGAGGATTTGATCGGGAATCGGGATGAGCTTTCGGTCGCCGGCGAGCGCACGCACCTGCACCATGCACGCCGCTTCGAAGATGTACATCGCGAGAAACGCCTCGGCCACCGTGCCACCGACGGTGAGCAGCCCGTGGTTGCGAAGCATCAGAAAGATTTCGTCACCGAGGTCGCGCACCAGGCGCGGCCGCTCCTCGTCGTTGAGGGCGACACCTTCGTAGTCGTGGTAGCTGAGCGACGCGAGCACGTAGAGCGACTGCTGCGAGATCGGCAGCACGCCCTCTTTTTGCGCAGAAACCGCGACGCCGTTGATCGAGTGCGTGTGCATGACGCACTTGGCGTCCTCGCGAGCCTCGTGCACGCAGCTGTGAATGAGGAACCCAGCCGGGTTGATCGGGAAGGGCGAGTCCATGAGCTTCTCGCCCTGAAGATTGATCTTGACGAGAGACGACGCGGAGATCTCCTCGAACATTTGCCCGTAGGGATTGATGAGGAACTCCTCGCTGCCCGGCGTGCTTCCAGGCACTTTGGCGGTGATGTGCGTGAAGACCAGGTCGTCCCAGCCGTACATGGCGACCAGCCGATACGCGGCTGCGAGGTCGATACGGGTCTGCCACTCCTCGGGCGAGACCTCAGCTTTGAGGGATGGAATGTTTGTCATGACGAGCTCCGGGGGAAAGCGGAAACGGCTAGGTCAAGCTCTAGTCCTCGAGCCGATCGTCGCAACCGCCTCGACTTCGATCAGCCACCCGCGGCTCAGCAACGAGCGCTCGGCGCGGGCCCTCCATCGAGTCACCCGACGTCGACGAGCTCGACGGGGTTCGGCTCGACTCGCCAGATGTCGCGGCAGTAGTCGCGGATCGTGCGGTCGGACGAAAAGTAGCCCATGCGCGCCGAGTTCAGGATCGACATCTTGGTCCAGTGGTGCGGATCGGCCCAGGCTTCGCTCACCTTTCGCTGGCAATCGACGTACGACTGAAAATCCGCGAGCACGAAGTACGGGTCGTGGTTGATCAGGTCGTCGACCAGTGGCCTGAAGAGCGACGCGTCGCCCTTCGAGAAATGACCCGATGCAATCAAATCGAGCGCACTCTTCAGCGAGGCGTTTCGCTCGTAGTGCTCACGCGGTTGATATCCGGCTTGGCGAAGCTCGTGGACCTGATCGGTGGTCATCCCGAAGAGGAAGAAGTTCTCTGGACCGACGGCCTCGCGAATCTCGACGTTGGCCCCGTCGAGCGTGCCGATGGTCAGCGCGCCATTCATGGAGAACTTCATGTTGCCGGTGCCGGACGCTTCCTTGCCGGCCGTGGAGATCTGCTCGGAGAGGTCGGCACACGGATACACGAGCTGCGCCGTCTTCACGTTGTAGTTCGGGACGAACACCACCTGCAGCATGTCGCGCGTGTCCGGGTCCGAGCCGACCACCTCGCCGATCGAGTTGATTAGCTTGATGATGAGCTTGGCTTTCGCGTAGCCCGGCGCGGCTTTTCCACCGAAGATGAAAGTCCTCGGCGCTGTGACCGAGCGCGGGTTCTGCTTGAGCTGCTGATACAAGTGCACGATGTGAAGCGCCGCCAGGTGCTGGCGCTTGTATTCGTGAATTCGTTTCACCTGCACGTCGAACATCGAATCGAGGTTGGTGTCGACCTTCATCGTCCGCCGCGCCTCGTCGGCTGCGAGCCGCTTGCGTTCCCGCTTCACCGCGCGCCACCGAGCCTGAAAATCGTCGTCACCGGCCAGGCTCTCGAGCTCGCGAAGCTGATCGAGGTCGGTGACCCAGGCCTCGCCGATCTGCTCTGTGATTAGGGCGGCGAGCTGCGGGTTGGCGAGCACCAGGAACCGCCGCGGCGTGACGCCGTTGGTCTTGTTGTTGAACTTGTTCGGTTCGAGCTCGTGGAAGTCTTGCATGACGCGGGACTTCAACAGGTCGGTGTGCAGCGCCGACACCCCGTTCACCGAGAAACTCCCGACCGTGGCCAGGTTGGCCATGCGCACGGCGCCCTGGCCGTGGTCGTTGATCAGCGACATGCGCTCTTGCCGGCCGTAATCATCCGGAAAGCGCTCGCGCACGTGGTCCATGAACCGCGCGTTGATCTCATACACGATCTCGAGGTGCCTCGGCAGAAGCTGCTTGAACATCGGGAGTGGCCAGGTTTCGAGCGCTTCGGGAAGCAGCGTGTGATTGGTGTACGCGAACGTGTTCTTCGTGATGTGCCACGCGTCGTCCCAGCTCATCCCGTACACGTCGAGCAGCAGCCGCACGAGCTCTGGAACCGCGAGCGCGGGGTGGGTGTCGTTGAGTTGAATGACAAACCACTCGTGAAGGTTCGCCGGCTTGCCCCCGCGTAGCTGGTGTAGCCGCAGCATGTCTTGAAGCGAGCAAGACACCAGGAAGTACTGCTGCTGAAGACGAAGCTGCTTGCCCTGCACGGGCTCGTCGTTCGGGTACAGCACTTTGGTGAGCGTTTCGGATGCGACCTTTCTCTCCACGGCGCCGTAGTAGTCGCCGATGTTGAAGCTCCCGAAGTCGAAAGTTTCGGCGGCTTCCGCTCCCCAGAGCCGGAGCAGGTTCATGTTGTTGACCTTGTACCCGGGAATCGGCGTCGCGTAGGCCACCCCTTTGACCGAGGTGTGTGGATGCCAGCGAACGCGGTAGCGCCCCTTCCCGTCTTTGTAGGGCTCTGTCTGCCCCCCAAAGCCAACCGAATACGCGTAGTCCGGCCGGATGAACTCCCACGGGTTCCCTTGCCGAAGCCACTTGTCGGTGCGCTCGACCTGCCAGCCGTCCTTGATGCGCTGCTCGAAGATGCCGAATTCGTACCGAAGGCCGTAGCCGACTGCGGGGATCTGAAGAGTGGAGAGCGAGTCCATGAAGCACGCCGCCAACCGGCCGAGCCCACCGTTGCCGAGGCCGGGCTCGCCCTCTTCTTCGATCAAGTCGTCCAGGCTTTGACCAAGCGATGTCACGGCCTCTTCGACTTCCTTGCGGATGCCCAGGTTCAAGAGCGCATTGCCGAGGGAGGGGCCGAGAAGATACTCGGCTGACAAGTAGCAGACCACCCGCGTCGGCTTGGCGAGCAGCGAGCGCGCGGTGCTGAGCCAGCGCTGCATGAGCCTGTCGCGAACGGTGTAGGCGACGGCGAGGTAGTAGTCGGTCCGCGTCGCGAGCTTCGGCACGTTGCCGCAGCGGTACACGAGGTTGTCTTGAATCGCGCGCCTGAGGGTTTCGACGTCGGTGCCGGTACGGTCATCCTCGACGCGCACGGGCTCTCGTGTGGACGGAGGGTTCACTTCCATGGTCGTTCCTGCGTGACCCGCGGTGGAGGCGGGGCGGACAAGTGTCGGCTTTCGGTGTGAGGATCGCAAGCCTCGACTGCGCTAGTTGCACTCCCGGTTGACGGCGGAGCTCGGCTCGGGCGACCATCGGGCGTCGTCTAGCTGTGCGGACAACGAACACCATCATCGTCGCGATTTCGTCCTGGAGCTTGGCGCTCGCCGGGTGCTCCAACGACACCGACCCGGGCGCCGCGCAAGACCAGACACTTCGCATCAACGAGATTCAGGTCCTCGGGACCCACAACAGCTATCACATTCAGCCCCGGGACTCCGTGCTCGAGGCGCTCGCGATCTTCGACTCTCAGGAGACGGCGGACAGTCTCGAGTACACGGCGCTGCCGCTCCTCGAGCAACTCGATCGCGGCGTGCGGCAATTCGAGCTCGACATCTTCGCGGACCCCGAAGGAGGCCTCTACGCGCTTCGCCGAGGGCTCATCGTGGTGGGAGACGACCCGGTGTCCGGTCTTCCGGAGCTCGACCAGCCGGGGCTCAAGACTCTGCACGTTCAAGACGTCGATTTCGAAACGCACTGCCTCACGTTCATCGCGTGCCTGAGCACACTCGCAGATTGGTCCGACGCACACCCGCGGCACATCCCGATCACCATCATGGTCGAAGGCAAAGAAGAAACGATTCCCGATCCGCTCGATTTGGGGTTCACCGTCCCGCTGCTGTTCGGCCCCGACGAGGTGGACAGCATCGACGAGGAGATTCGGTCGGTTTTCCCTCGCGAGAAGCTGATTACTCCCGACGACGTGCGTGGCGACTACGAAACGCTCGAAGAGGCCGTGCTCGACGGCGGTTGGCCGACGGTGGCCGAAGCCCGGGGCCGCTTCATGTTCGTCTTCTTGAATCGGAGCGCTGCGCGGGACCACTACATCGAAGGGCACCCGTCGCTTCGCGAACGCGTCATGTTCACCAACTGCGAAGAGGGTGACCCAGAGGCCGCATGGTTCAACGTGAACAACGCGCTCGACGACGGTGACAGGATCGGAGCCTTGGTCACGGCCGGATACCTCGTGAGAACGCGCGCCGATGAAGAAACACAGCAAGCCCGCGAGGACGACTACACGCTGCAAGAAGCCGCCTTTGCCAGCGGCGGCCACTTCGTGAGCACCGACTACGTGGTGCCAAACCCCGACTTCGGCACCGACTATCACGCCGCCGTCCCCGGCGGCTACGTGGCCCGATGCAACCCAATCTCAGCGCCGGAGGAGTGCGACTCCGAGCTGCTGGGGGAGCCATAGTGCTCGATGACTAGTCGTCTACCGACCATCGCCGTTACGCTCGCGCTCGTGTTTGGATGCAGGGGCGGCGAATCCGAACCTGCGAAGCCCGCCATGCCTACTGAGGCGCTTCCTCCGTCCCCGGCGGAAGAGCCCGCGGAGGCCGCGGCGCCGGTCGAGCGGATGCCAGAAACCGACCGGGCAATCCCCGCCGCGGCCGAGACCCCGCCGCCAACTCGGTTCGAGCCCACCCCGGCGCCTGCGACGAAACCGCCCGCCTCCGAGGGCCCGTCCGCGGGAGCCGAGCCTGCCAACGAGCCGCCGCCGGACCCGAAGGAATACGACGTCGCGCCGCCGCCACCGCCGCAGAAGAACGTCGTCCAAGCGCTACCCAAGAAGGAGCCGATCGCGCCGAGCGGCGTGCCGATCGAGGGACCGAAGGCCGATCGGATCGAGGGCCCTGACTCCGTCCCGATCGAAGGCCCCAAGGGAGTTCCCATCAAGGGGCCGGAACCGGTTCCCATCGGGAGTGAATGAACGCCGCTCAGCGGATCACGGCACGATTCGATAGGCCATGTTGCCCTCCGCCACGAGCTTCCCGGAGGCGGCTCGAACCTCGGCAGCGACGAAGGCCGTGCTTCGGCCCCGGCGCTTCACCCAACCCTCGGCGACGAGGTCCTCTTCGACGGCCGCGTCGAAGTAGTGGATGTGGAGGTCGATCGTGAGCAGCTTTCGCGGGGGGTCGTCGAGTGCCGACAGAAGCGGCAGGACGACCACCGTATCGATGAGCGAGGCGATCGCGCCGCCGTGTACCATCCCGGCGGGCTGATTGTACTCGGTGCGAAACGGCAGCGTGGCGCGCCCGTATTCCAGCCGAACTTCCTCGAAGCGAATCCCGAGGTGGTTGGCAAAGGGCGATCGAGACGACATGAAGCCGATGATGGCCTGCGCCCTTGCCGCCGGGATGTCTTCGAAATCGCTCGCGCGCGACATGCCCAAGGCTTAGCACGACCCTAGCCGGCGAGTTTGCAGGGCGGCGAGGCGGCTTTCAGAGAGGGCGCTATTTCGCCAGAAGCTCGGCAGCGGGCTCGGTGGCTGCAAAAGCAGGGTCGAGATAGTCGTCGTAGCCGGCCTGGTCTCGCAGATGCCGCGCGAAGAACGACACGACGAAGATGTTCTGAAGTCGGTTGACCTCTGCAATGGGGAAGGCGTCGCCGGTGCACGTCGTCTCGTACGGCTCGAGGAGCTCCTCCGCGCCGAGGGCGGGCCACTGGCTCTGGTCGATCTCGAGGTCCAGCAAGAGGTTTCCGATGTCGCAGACATTCGCGAAATGCGTGTGGTTGGCGCCCAGGATGTCCAGCTTGTAGACCCGCGGCGAACTCGTGATCGCATCGAAGGCGAACCCGTTGTTTTCTGGGAACACATCGATGTCTTCACTGCCGGCGACCAGCATCGTCGGGACGGTGATGCCCGCGAGCTGCTCCGCGGTGAAGCCTGCGTTCGGCCCGGTGCGTTCATCGCGCTGCAGCTCGGCATCGATGACCGCCGAAATCGGCGCGATCGCGCCCACGCGAGAGTCCGCCGCGGCGCCCGCCCAGCCGGCTGCCATCCCGAGGGCCGTCATGCCGCCAAACGAATGACCCACCACGCCGACGTCGTCAGGATCGACGAGCCCCGACAGGAGGTCCGGCGCGTCCTCGCTTCGCGAGAGCATGGTGTCGATCACGAAGGACACGTCGGGCACGCGGTTGGCGGCCGCGATATCGAACTCGTCGGCCGGGTCGGACGACTGCGCGTTCCCCGTGTGCTCGGGCGAGGCGACGACGAACCCGTGGCTCGCCAGCATCTCCATCAGCCCTACCGACGCCGTGTTGATCCCCTCGAAACCGTGCGAGAAGACCAGGAGCTTGCGGCGCTCGGTCGAAGCAGCCGGCGCCTCCTCGACGGCCACGGCAGAATCGAGACCGATGGGCCCGGCGAGCGGGTATGTGGTGGCTTCGAAGCCTTCCGCGTCCTCTGGTGCGACCGGGTACCAGACGTCGACCAACAGCGGGCGGTCGTCGCGCGAAGCGTCGACGGGGCTGAACTGGGTGTGGCCCACCGCGAACGCACCGAGCTCGTCCGGGGGGTCGACAGGCTCGACGGCCCTGTTGGTGGAGGTGCTTTCGCTGGCGCACGCGGCGAGCGCGACGACGAGCGAGACGGTCGAGAAGCTACGAAAGAAAGTCATGACGGGGCAGGCATGACTGACGCGCGCGCGGAGAGCAAGTGAGCGCCACCGCTATGCCGCGCCGCCGCCATTGAACTTCGACATGAGGTCGTCGGCGACGCGAGACGGCACCGGGTCGTAGTGGCTGAACTCCATGGTGAAGCTGCCCCGGCCCTTGGTCATGCTCTTCAGCGCGGGCTCGTATTCCATCATCTCTGCG
>CAJIBU010000168.1_pt1 | contig 14737 bp, 14 predicted proteins | sample 9199451 | NCBI WGS metagenome assembly CAJIBU01 (sample SAMEA7708315, study PRJEB35096) | sediment metagenome | biome: marine neritic benthic zone biome [ENVO:01000025]; feature: sediment [ENVO:00002007]; material: shallow marine sediment [ENVO:03000034] sea grass bed [ENVO_01000059] ... | reverse complement strand
CTTTGAAGCTGGTCGAAGAGCGACTTGTCCCGCTTGCGCACAATCGGAAGAACCTGCCGCAGCTCCGTCGCTGCCCGAAGTGCCCTCTGCTGAACGATGAGTCCCATGAGTGATCTCCTTTGCGCCTGGGGGTGGGGTTCCCCCGAAAGGGCGCCAGCCCGCCCCCACCCCCAGGCGCAAAGGAGATCACGATGACCAAAAAGCCGTCACTGGCACTGACACCGGCACTGGCACCGACACTGCCACCGACACTGCCACCGACACTGCCACTGACACTGCCGCTGACACTGACACTGACACTGTCGCTGACACTGCCACTGACACTGCCGCTGACACTGCCCCGCCCCCGAAATCAACCCTTTCAAAAAAGGTGCCTGACCCCTTTTTCGGTGCCTGTTACGCTGGCGGCGTGGGCGATGGGTTGGACAGGTGCTTCGAGGAGGCGTCGATCAATGGGCTTCGGCTTCGCAATCGGCTGATCAAGGCGGCGACGTTTGAAGGCAAGTCGCCCGGCGGTGTGCCTAGCGAGAGCTTGATTCGGTTTCACGAGCGCTTCGGTCAAGGCGGGATCGCGATGACCACGCTTGCGTATTGCGCGGCCGAGGCCGACGGGCGGCTTCACCAGGACATGCTCTACATGCACGAGGGGATTCGGCGGGAGCTCGAGCAGCTGATTCGCACGGTGCATGCGACCGGTGCCAAGGTTTCCGGCCAGCTCGGCCACTGCGGGGAGTTCACGAAGAACGCCGAATTGCAAGGCAAGCGCCCCCTCGGGCCCTCCGGCGGCCTCAACTCGCTCGGGCTCGCGTACGGCCTCGGCCGCACCGCCGAAATGACCAAAGCGCAGATCCGCGAGCGCGTCCAAGTCATCGGCCGCGCCGCACGCTTCATGAAAGACGTCGGCTTCGACGCGATCGAAATCCACTTCGGCCACGGCTACGGCATCAGCCAGTTCATCAGCCCGAAGACCAACAAACGAAAAGACGAGTACGGCGGCACACTCGAAAACCGCATGCGCTTCGCGCTCGAAGTGCTGGCCGAGGTCCGCGCGCAGGTCGGCAGCGACTACCCGCTGCTCGGCAAGATCAGCATGACCGACGGTGTCAAAGGCGGCGTCACCTACGACGACGCGGTCGAGATCGCAGCGCTCCTCGAAGCAGGCGGCCTCGACGTCATCATCTGCAGCGGCGGCACCAGCAGCATGAACCCCATGCTGCTCTTCCGCGGGGACAGCCTCGCCCCCGGCCTCCTCGCGCAAGAGAAGAGCCGCCTGATGAGGGTGGGCCTCCGTCTCGCCGGGCCGCTCTTCTTCAAAAAGTACCCGTACGAAGAAGTGTTCTTCCTCGAGCAGGCCAAGCGAATCCGCGACCAGGTGGACTGCGGGGTCTGCTACATCGGCGGCGTCTGCACGAGCGACAGCATCCGCACCGTCATGGACGCGGGCTTCGATTTCATCCAGCTCGGCCGGGCTCTGATCTTCGACCCCGATTTCCCCCAGCAGGCCCGCACCCGCCCGAGCTACAAGAACGGCTGCACGCACTGCAACCAGTGCGCCACCCTGATCGAGGCGCCGGGCGGCATCCACTGCGTCGAGCGGCCCGCGAACTTCGCCTGACCAGCCCGTTCGCACGGCGCGGGCCCCGGTTTTGCAAAGAGGTCGCCTTCGGAGCGCCTTGGGTCTATTCTTCGCCTCGATGTTCCCGACGCCTGGTGGCGCCCATCCTCCGCCAGAGAAGCTCTTCGCCGGCCGCTACGAAGTCGACGGGTCACTGCCGTGGGGAGGCCTGATCTCGTACTTCCGCGGCTCGTCGGAAGGCACGCCGCTGATCCTCTGCGTGCTGCCGATGGACGTCAGCGGCTCCGGGCGCGCCGAGGCGGCCTTTGCGCACCTCGCCCACGGGTTGGGGCTCATCCGTGCTCGAGCGATTCCACGCGTGCTCGACGCAGGGGTGATCGAAGGGGTCCCCTACCTCGCATTTCAGGATACCCGCGGAACGCTGCTCGCCGATGTGCTCCGAGACCGCTCGCTCAGCTCGATTCAGGTGCTGCAGCTCGCGGGAGACGTGCTCGACGCGCTCGAGGCAGCCCACGACCGCGGGCTGGTGCACGGCGACCTCACGCCGCAAAACGTGCTCGTCGCGCGAAGCAAAGACGGAAAGCTCTGCGCTCGCGTCATCGGGATGGGCGCCGTCCCGCTTCTCCGCGGACACCCGGGCGCAAGCGCGCACGCCGCCCACACCGGCTCGGGCGAGCACGCCGTGTCGTACATGGCGCCCGAGCTCGTCGGCGGCGCAACCTTCGAGCCGCTGGCCGACATCTACGCCGTCGGCGCCCTGCTCCACCACATGGTCACCGGAGCGGCCCCCGTCGGCTGGGAAACCGGCGAGGGGTTTGACGACATGCCGGGGCTGCCCGATGTGGTGCGGACCGCGATGGCACGACAGCCCCACGACCGATACCCGAACGCGGCCGCCATGCGAGCGGCGCTCGAGTGGGTCGAGGTCGAATCGGCCAAGGCCAACCCGCAAACCCAAGACATCGCCCCCTGGATGGAGAGCTCGCGCATCGGTTCGATTCCAGTGCCAGCCCTCGCCTCGAGCCTCCCTCCCGCGCACGCCGTCAGCGGCAGCCACCCGATCGGCACGGTCCTCACGAGCTCGGGCGCACGGCCCATCCCCGTCGAGCCCATCGTGGTCGAAGAGCTCGAATCGAACCCGACCCGCCGCTGGCTTCCCGTTGCCCTGCTGGTCGTGCTTCTCGGGGCGCTCGTGTTTTCTGGCTATTGGTTGAGGACCCATCAATCTGGCTCCAACGAGGCCGCGGGCGAAGCCACCGCCGAAGGCGTCGAGTCCGATGGCGAATAAGCCACTCGGCACCGCTGCCACCGACGAGCAGCTCATGGACGCCTACGTGGACGGTGACGACGCCGCGTTTCGCATCCTGTTCGAGCGCTACGCGCCGATCCTGCTGCGGCTCACCAGGCGGCACCTTCGCAACGACCAGCTCGCCGAGGAAATCGTCCAGCAGACTTTTTTTCGACTTCACGGGGCGCGCAACGACTTTCGGCGGGGCAGCAAGCTTCGGCCCTGGGTGATGACGATCGCCATGAACCTCGTGCGCGAGCACTGGCGGCGCACCAAGCGGCGCAAGATGACGACGCTCGAGGTCGAAACCCAGGCCGCTCCGGAGGCGGACTTCATGCCGCTCGAGCTGAGGCAGCGCTCGGAGCTCCTGCACGTGGCCCTCGAAAAGCTCCCGAACAGCCAGCGCGAGGTCGTCGAGCTCCATTGGTTTCAGGAGCGCCCATACGCCGAAGTCGCCCAAATTGTAGGGACTTCCGAGGGTGCGGTCCGGGTCCGAGCCCACCGGGCGTACACAACTTTGAAACAATTGTTGGTTTCGGAAATACGTGGTGATGAATGACCGTGGATAGCGAACGGCCCGAAGAGGGCCTCGGCGAGCGGCTGCGCGAGCTGGATGCGCCGGACACGCCCCAAAATCGGGTGCGTCTCGACCGCATGTTCGCCAACATCCGCTCCGAGTGCGACGACGCCGACCAGTCGATGGCCGGATACATGCGGAGTCGATCCACCGTCGCCCGTCGGCTCTTCGTCCTAGCGGTCTTTGCGGGGCTGGCCGCGCTCGGCTGGTTCGCATTTCCCGTAGTGGGCGACGAGGCGCGCACCGCCCAATGGGCAGCGAGCCTCGTGAGCTTCTGCGTTCTGATCGTGATCGCGATGTTCATGGTAACGCGGCCGGTGCACCTTCCCGCGCTACCCCGCTGGCAGTCGATCTGCATGGCCTGCCTCGCGGTGCTCGCGACCGTCGTCGCCGCCTTCTGGCCTCATCCTGCCGCGCAGGCCGCCACCACCGAACCGGGTGCCGGCATGATGGCGGGCGGCTGCATGGGCGTCGGTCTGCTGCTCGGCGTTCCGGTCTATGCGCTCTTGCGACTGGTCGATCGCGGCAACGCGCTCGGCAGCCTGGTCGCCGCAGCCGCGGCCGGCGTGGCCGGCAACTTCGTGCTCAAGGCGCACTGCTCGGTGGCCGGCACCTCTCACGAGCTTCTCGGCCACGCCTCGGTCGCGCTGCTGTTCGTGGTCGGCCTAGGCTTGGTGCACCGCTTCACGCCGTCGAAGTAGGCTCGCGAAGCCCACGCAGCCGCAAAAAGGAGTATGCTTCCCGCCGCCGAGGAGGAGCTGTGAGCGAAGAGCTGCGTCGCGAGTTCGAAAAAAGAGGCATCCGCAAGGTCAAGGTGGGCGGATTCGACGTCGATGGGCTGCTGCGCGGCAAGTACATCAGCCTCGAGAAGCTCTGGTCGGCCCTCGAAAAAGGCTTCGGCTTTTGCGACGTGATCTTCGGGTGGGACGTCGCCGACCAGCTGTACGACAATGCCAAAGTCACGGGCTGGGATTCCGGATACCCCGACGCGCTCGCCCGCATCGACCCGACGACGTTTCGCGTGCTCCCCGACGCGCCCGACACCGCCCATTTCCTCGTCGACTTCTACACGCAGGAGGGCGAGCCCCATCCGGCTTGTCCGAGAAACGTGCTCAAGTCGGTCCGGTCCCGCGCGCACCAGGCTGGCTTCGACGTGTGCTTCTCCGCGGAGTTCGAGTTCTGGGTCTTCGAAGAGACCCCGCACTCTTTGCACGAAAAGGACTTCCGGCGCCTCGAGCCGCTGAGCCCCGGCATGTTCGGGTACTCCTGGCTCCGAGAGGGCCAGCATCAGGTTCTCGTCGACGACATCCTCGACACGTGCACCGCCTACGACATCGAGATCGAAGGGATTCACACGGAGACCGGGCCGGGCGTCTGGGAGGCAGCGCTTCGATACGACGAGGTGCTCGCTGCCGCGGACAAAGCCGCCCTCTTCAAGACCACGGTGAAGCAGATCTGCGCTCGTCACGACCTCACCGCGACTTTCATGGCCAAGTGGAGCGCCGACCTCCCCGGCTCGAGCGGGCACCTTCACCAAAGCCTCTGGGACCGGGGGCGCCAGACCAATCTGTTCGCCGGCAAAGGCTCCGACCCACTCAGCGAAACCGCCCGGCACTACCTCGGCGGGCTCGTGACGCTGGCGCCGGAGCTCACCGCATTCTATTCACCCTTCATCAATAGCTACAAGCGATACGTCCCAGGGCTTTGGGCCCCGCTCAATGCGTCGTGGGGGATCGAGAACCGCACCTGCGGGGCGCGGGTGATCCCCGGGCCGAGCCGCGAGGCGACCCGCATCGAGTTCCGGCAAACGGCCTCGGACATCAACCCCTACGTCGCCATGGCGGCGTGCCTCGGCTCGGGGCTCGTCGGCATAGACGACGAGATCGAGCCACCCGCGATGAGCTCCGGCGACGCGACCGCTGCGGGCGACCCGGCACTCGCGCTGCCGCTGACGCTCGAGGCTGCCGTCGCGAGGCTCGAAGGGAGCGCAGCAGCGAAGAAGGCGCTCGGCGAGCCATTCGTCGACCATTTCATTCGAACCCGCGACTGGGAGTGCCGCGAGTACCGAAAAGCCGTCACCGACTGGGAGCGCCGCCGCTACTTCGAGGCGGTGTGAGGGGCCTCATGCTCAAACGCTTCCTGTCTGAACGCCCGCTTCGCCTCCCGCATCTCAGGCCATACGTGCCGCGGCCGAGCGACCCGTCGATCTTCTGGTTCAACAGCGAGCGCGACGACATCGTCGCCGACGTCGTCAACCGCATCTGCACCAGCCACGAAGACGACCGCTCCCGTCTCGAGATGGCGCTCAACGACGCTGCGTTTCACGAGATTCGCCGGCTCGAGAAGCAGCGGGACGACGAAGCGCGCGATCGGCTCGGCTACTGGCGCTCCATGATTCGCCGAATCGGCAAGATGGACGACAGCGAGCAGCGGCGCGTTCTGCACACCATCGTCACCAACATGACCCGCGACGTCGCCGGCAACTTCGACCCGCGCGTCTACCGGTTTGCGCGACGCGCCGTGCCGCGCCTCATCGGCGGCGTGATGGAGCCGAGGCGCCTCACCCAGGACCTGATGGCGCCGGCCCCGCAGGCGCTCGACCGCGTCCTCAAAGCCCAGGGCGACATCGAGCATCTTCGCGACCTCCAGAACCGAGGCACCCTGGTGTTCGTGCCGACGCACTCGTCGAACCTCGATTCGATCGTCCTCGCGCAGGCGCTCGACAGCGCCGGGCTGCCCCCGGTCATCTACGGGGCCGGCAAGAACCTATTCACCAACCCGATCATCAGCTTCTTCATGCACAACCTCGGGGCCTACCGCGTCGATCGCCGAATCCGCGTGAGCTTATATAAGCAGGTATTGAAGCTCTACTCACAGGTGATGATCGAGCGGGGCTATCATTCCCTCTTCTTTCCCGGAGGCACGCGCAGCCGCTCGGGGATGATCGAGAGCCGGCTCAAGCTCGGGTTGCTCGGCGCGGCGATGGAAGCCTTCACCACGAACGAAGTCCGTCGCGTGGATCGCCCGGTCTGGTTCGTGCCGACCACGATCAACTATGCCCTCGTCCTCGAGGCCGAGACGCTGATCAAAGACTGGCTCACCGAGGAAGGCCAGGCGCGGTACATCATCGAGGACGACGAGTTCTCGCGTATCGATCGGTGGTTCGCCTTCTTTCGCAAGGTCGTCAGCATGCGTGGCGCGTGCATCGTTCGATTTGGCGAGCCGATCGACCCGTTTGGAAACCGCTTGGACGGTGCCGGGCATTCGACGACGCCAGCGGGGCGCGTCATCGACGCTGGCGGCTACGTCGAGCACAGGGGCAAGCCGGTGTGCGATTCAGTGCGCGACGCGGCGTACACACGCGAGCTCGGAGAGGTGCTCGCGGAGCGCTACGAGAAGGAGACCGTGCTGATGAGCACGCAAGTGGTGGCGCATGTGCTCTTTCGAAACCTCGTGCAGGCCACCCCGGGGATGGATCTCTTCGCGCGGCTTCGTCTGCGGGGCGAGGTCCGACTGGACCGCGAAACGGTGTGCCAACAGCTCGCCGACACGCGTGACCGTCTTCATGCCCTCGAAGCCAAAGGCCGCGTACGAATGAGCGAAGTCGTGAAGGAGGAGACGCCTGCGGCTTTGCTCGAGCGCGCGCTCGGGCTCTGGAACGGCTACCACGATTCCACCGCAGCGTCGCTCGATGGAGACCTCGTCGTGCTGCGCGACCCGTCGCTCCTGCTCTACTATCAAAACCGCTTGGTCCCGTTCGCGGAGGACATCGCGCCGCCCGATCAGCTCGAGGCCGCCTGCGACATCTCCGCGCTCGGAGCGTTGCAGTGAGCCTTCGAATCGGCGTCGCGGGCGCTGGCGGCTTCGGCCGCGCGATCGCGCTCGCATCGGCTCGCAACGGTCACTCGGTGGTCGTTTGGAGCCGAAGCAAGCGAGAGCTTGCTGCTCCCATCCGGGTGTCGACCAACATCGAGACGCTCCGCGACAGCGAGCTGATCTTCGTCGCGGTGCCCGCACGCCACGCCTTGGCGGTCGCCGAACAGCTCTGCGAGGTGGTGGACGGGCGGCATCTCCTCGCGCACGTGAGCCGCGGGCTGATCGGCGCCGAGCTCAAGACCATCACGCAGGTGTTTCGCGAGGTGACCGTCTGTCGAAGGGTTGGCGCACTCGCCGGGCCGCTCGTCGCCGACGCCCTCGCTGAAGGACGGCCGAGCGGCGCGATCCTCGGTACGGGCTTCCCCGAGCTCACCGCGATGGTACGCGAGGCGATCGGTGGGTCGGGCCTTCGCATCTACGAGACGCAGGACGTCATCGGCGTCGAGCTCGCGAGCGCGACGGTCGGCTTTCTGACGGTGGTGCTGTCATACGCGCAGGCGGTCGGCGCGGAGCCAGGCACGCTTGCCGTGCTCGCCACGCGAGGAATGGTCGAAGTGGCGCGGATCGGAAGCACTCTCGGCGCAAGCGAGTCGACCTTTCTCGGGCTGGCCGGGCTCGGTGACCTGATCGCCGCAGTTGCGGGCGACGAGCGGCCAGAGCTGAGGCTCGGGCGGGCCCTTGCACAGGGGATCGACTTGCGAAGCGCGATCGGCGAGGCGGGCGCCTACGTCGAAGGCATCGAGGTCGCCGGCCATCTGATGGAGCACGCGAGGCGCCTCGGGCTCGAAACACCGATCTCGGAGACGTTCGTCGCGGTCACCGAGGGCAGGATGAGCCCGAACGATGCTATTCAAGCGCTGATGGAAAGGCGCGTTGGCAAGGAATGACCGGTTCTTCGGACCTCGTGCTTTGGAGCTTCCCCACCCGCGTCGTGCTCGGCGAGGGCGCCGCCGCCCGGTGTGGCGACGAGGCACACCAGCTCGGCGCCAGCCGCGTGCTCATCGTGTCCGATCGCGGCATCGAAGCGGCCGGGCTGCTCGAGCCGGTTCACGCTGCGCTCGACGCTTCGGGGCTCCCCCACCGTTCGGCGCTCGACGTCTCCTCGAACCCGCTCGAAGCCGAAGTGCTCGACGCGGCCCGCGCCTTCACCGATTTCGGCGCGGACCTGGTGCTGGGCGTCGGAGGTGGAAGCGTGCTCGACGTGGCCAAGCTCGTGCGTCTTGCAGCAACGCACCCTGGGCCACTCGCCAAATACGACGACGACGCCGGCGGAAGCGAGCACATCGACGGCCCGCTGCCTCCGATGATCGCCATTCCCACGACGGCGGGCACCGGGAGCGAAGTCGGGCGCAGCGGGGTGGTCACGATCCAAGCCACCAACCGAAAGACGGTGATCTTTTCCCCGCTGCTGTTGCCGGAGGTCGCCATTCTCGACCCGGCGATGACAGAAACGATGCCGCCAGCGATGACGGCCGCCACGGGCATGGACGCACTCACGCACTGCGTCGAGGCGTTTTCCTCGATCGGAGATCACCCGATGGCCGATGCGATCGCGCTCGGGGGCGTCCGGCTCTGTCGCCGCTCCTTGAAGGACGCGACCGAAGACGGCGGCAACCTCGAAGCACGCGGCGACATGCTCAAGGCCGCAATGATGGGCGCGGTCGCGTTTCAAAAAGGGCTCGGCGCGTGCCACTCGCTCGCCCATCCGCTCTCCACCGAGTTCGGGATGCACCACGGCCTCGCCAACGCGATTTGCCTGCCGGCCGTCCTCGACTTCAACCGCGCCGCGATTCCCGATCGCATTGCCGAAGTCGCGCGTCAGCTCGGTGTGCGCGGCACGGACGAGGCCACCCTCTCCTTCGAGTGCGCGGGGGCGGTCAGGGCTATGCGAAAGTCGATCGGGCTTCCGGGCGACCTTCGTTCGCAGGGTATCGGCGAAGACGACCTTCCGCGCCTCGCCGCCCTCGCGTTTGCCGACCCGTGCCACCGCCAAAACCCGCGCCCGTGCCGCGAGGACGATCTGCTTTCCCTCTACAAGGCGAGCTTCGACGATGCCTAAGCGAAAGAAGAGCAAGCTCGAGTCCCTCGCCAAGCTGCTCAAAGGGGTGTACCCGGCGCCCGACCAGCTCGAGGTTGCCAAGGTCTTTGCCTGGTGGAGCCGGTCGGTGCCGGAGCGAGTGGTCGCGCACGCCCGCCCCGTTCGGCTGGTTCGAGGGACACTGATCGTGCACGTCAGCTCGTCCGCGTGGGCCAACGAGCTCCACTACCTCTCGAACGATTTGCTGCGCCGCATCCAGCAGGCCGCGCCCACCAGCGGAGTCGAGAAGCTGCGTTTTCAGGTTGGACCCCTCCCGGACTTGCCCGCGCGGTATCGAGCGCCGCCCCCGCCGCCCGAGCCGGTGCGCCTCGCGTCACTGCCCGAAGAGCTCGGCAGGTCGCTGAGCCGAGTTCACGACGACGAGCTGCGAAAGGTGATCGCCGAAGCCGCGACCACCAGCCTCGCCCGCCGTCGCACGACGCGTGAGGACTGACACCGTCAACCGCGGTGCCGCACCGCGCGCACCATTGCGCTCAGCGTTTCGGGACCGTCGGCGGATTCGAGACGGGCGACGACGTCGTCCGGAAGCGCAAGCGTGGTCGGCACCAGCTTGCACTCGGTGAGCAACGCAAGCGTCACGCCGAGCTCCGTGGCGACCCGGCGCATGAGGTCGACCCCCGGGTCCGAGACCTCGCCGTTTTCGAGACGCGCGATGGTTCGCCTCGACACGCCGACCGACTCGGCAAGCTCGAGCTGGCCAAGGCGCCCGCGAAGCTCGCGCAGGACGGGGATGTTGGCGGAAATGACATCTATAGCGGCCATGAGCGGACAATAACGGCACTACAAGAGCCGCACAAGGCCGTTATTGTCGGTTGAGGCCGCTGGCAAGATCCGAGACCAGCTCGCGCACGGAGGCGACAGCGGCGTCGGCCGACGAGGCATCCTCGACGGCACGAACGACCGCGCTGCCGACGACGACCCCGTCTGCCTGCGCCGCCACCAGTGCGACGTCGTCCCTGGTTTTGACGCCGAATCCGATCGCCAAGGGGCGCCCGAGCTCGCGCTGAAGCTCGCCCGCGCGCGTCGAAGCGCTCGCCAAATCGGTCGCTTTGGCACCCGTGACGCCGGTCATCGAGACGTAGTAGATGAAGGAAGTCGCCGCGCTGGCCGCGCGCTCGATGCGCGAGCTGTCGCTGGTTGGTGCGATGAGCGGCACGAAGTCGAGCCCTTTTTCCACCGCCGGCTCACGAAGCCCAGCGCTGTCCTCCGGCGGCAGGTTCACCACGAGAAACCCATCGGCACCCGCCTCGGACGCATCGTCGACGAGCTTCTGCTCGCCGTACGCCAAGATCGGGTTGTAGTAGCCGAAGAGCAAGATGGGCGCGTCGGTGCGGCGACGAACCGCGCGAACCGCGTCGAGCACCCCGGCGAGCGTGGTTCCACCTCGAAGGGCGCGCTCGGCGGCTCGCTGAATCGCTGGGCCGTCCGCCGTCGGATCGCTGAACGGCACGCCGAGCTCGACCACGTCCGCGCCGGACTCTGCGGCCGCGACGACCAGCTCGACCGTGGTCGCGAGATCCGGGTCGCCGGCACAGACGTAGATCACCAGGGCGGCGCGGTTTTCGCTGCGCGCGCGCGCGAACGCGTCCGCGATGCGTCCCACGGGCCTCAGGCCCCCTTCCCGCGCTGCTCGAGGACGGTTTCCAAGTCTTTGTCGCCGCGCCCGGACAGGCAGACGAGGATGTGCGCGCCCGCGCCGAGCTCTGCCGCAAGCGCCGGCAGATGGGCGAGCGCGTGGCTCGTCTCGAGCGCGGGGATGATGCCTTCGATCTCGCAGAGCTGATGAAAGGCATCGAGCGCCGCCGTGTCGGTCACGGAGACGTACTCGGCCCGGCCGAGGTCTTTGAGCCATGCGTGCTCCGGGCCGACGCCGGGGTAATCAAGACCCGCGCTAACCGAGTGCGCCTCTTCGATCTGCCCGTCGGCGCTTTGGAGCACGTAGCTCTTGGCCCCGTGCAGCACGCCGACGCCGCCTGCGCTGAGCGGCGCCGCGTGGCGCCCCGTGTCGATGCCTTCGCCAGCGGCCTCGACGCCGATCAGCCGCACCGACTCGTCATCGATGAAGCCCGCGAAGATGCCCATCGCGTTGGAGCCCCCGCCGACGCACGCGATGACGGCTGCCGGCAGCGCCCCTGCCTGCTCGAGCATCTGGGCGCGCGACTCCTTGCCGATCACCGCTTGGAAGTCGCGCACGATCATCGGATAAGGGTGCGGGCCCGCGACGGAGCCGACGCAGTAGTGCGTGTGACGGACGTTGGTCACCCAATCCCGAAGCGCCTCGTTCATCGCGTCTTTGAGCGTGGCCGAGCCCGATGTCACCGCGTGCACCTCGGCGCCGAGCAGCTTCATGCGCTGCACGTTGGGAGCCTGCCGGCGCACGTCCTCCGCGCCCATGTAGACCTCGCACGGGAGGCCCATCAGCGCGCATGCGGTGGCGGTGGCCACGCCGTGTTGACCGGCGCCGGTTTCGGCGATGATGCGGCTCTTGCCCATGCGCTTGGCGAGAAGGACCTGCCCGATGGTGTTGTTGACCTTGTGCGCGCCGGTGTGGCAGAGGTCCTCGCGCTTGAGCCACACCTGCGCCCCGACGGCCTCGCTCAGGCGCGACGCGAGATAGAGCGGCGTTTCGCGGCCGGCGTAGTGCCGCAGCAAGACGTCGAGCTCTCGCTGAAACGCGGGATCGCGCTGCGCTCCCTCGTACGCGCGCGTGAGCTCGTCGAGCGCGGGCATCAACGTTTCGGCAACGTAGCGACCGCCGTAGGGGCCGTAGCGCCCGGGCATAGACTCGGTGGCTTGCATGAGGCGCAGAACCTAGCGCATCGCCGACGGGAGCGCATGCATCGCCTGTCCTAGACGGCGGATCTGGTCAAGCAAGCCTCGCTCGGTATAGTGCGGGCTGTTCATGAAGAGAATGTACCGAAGGACGTTCAACCAGCTCTCCGTGTTGACGGGCGCGAGCGTCCTGACGCTTCCCGTGGGCGCCCTCGCGTCGCACGCTCCGACCCGGCCGGTCGAGCTCACAGAAGACGAGCGGCTGCTGATCGAGCGGTTCACCGAGGTGTACCTACCGACCGACGGCAGCTCACTCAAGCCGCTCGCCGAAGTGCCGGTCACCGACGGCGTGGCGCACGCGCTGTCGCTTCTCGACGAGGCCACGCTCGACCAGGTTCGCGTAGGCCTCAAGCTCTTCGACTACGGCTCGGTGCTGATCGGCTTTCACTTCGCGCGCTTCGTCAATCTGAGCGAGGCGGACCGCCTCGACTACATCAGGCGATGGGAACGCGGCGCGGAGATTCAGCGAGGCGTCGTCGGCGTCCTCAAGAAACTGGTGTGTTTCGGATACTGGGGCGACATCGACGCCGGCCGCGCCATCGGATACCCGGGCCCCGTGTCGGTTGCGGGCGGCGTGCCTAGCCTCGGAAACGCACCGATGCCCGCGCGCGAGGAGGGGTGAGCGCCATGTCGGCCGAGCTGACGCCACTTCCGACGCTGCGTGTGAGGCAGCCCGACAGCATCCCCGACGGCGGCCTCGATCTCGAGACCGACGTGCTGATCGTAGGCTCGGGCGCTGCGGGCGCGGTGACCGCATACGAGCTTGCGTCCGTGGGAGCTCGCGTGATCGTGCTCGAGGCCGGGCCCTATATCCCCTCGAGCGAGTTTCAGGAGCACGCGCCGACGGCGCTCGAAACCCTCTACGAGGACCACGGGAACCAGGTGAACACCACGGGCGATCTGGCGGTCCTTCAGGGCAAGTGCGTGGGCGGCTCGACCGTCGTCAACGCCGCGGTGTGCTTTCGCGCGCCGGACCAGGTGCTCGAAAACTGGCGGGTCGAGCATGGTCTCGAAAACCTGACGCCTCGGTCCTTGGCGCCCTACTTCGAGCGGGTCGAACGAAACCTCTCGATTCGCGAGAACGCGCCGCACGAGATCAACTACAACGGCCAGCTTCTGCTCGAAGGCGCGAAGAAGGTCGGCATCCCCGCGTCGGCGACCGCGCGCAACGTAAAGGACTGTGCGCTCAGCGGGCACTGCATCTCGGGGTGTCGCACCGATCGAAAGCAGTCGATGCTAGTCAGCTACCTGCCGTGGGCGAGCGAGCTGGGCGCCACGATCTTCAGCGAGACGCGCGCAGAGACGTTCGAGACGAGCGGGCGGCGCATCACCGCCGTCAACGCGGTCGCGACGGATTCGAGCGGCACCGAGAAGCCGGTCCGCGTGCGCGCGGGGCTCGTCGTCGTCGCGGCGGGCGCCGTGCAAACGCCGCTGCTCTTTCAAAAGAACCACCTCGGCAACAGCAGCGGCCAGGTTGGATTGAACTTCGCGTGCCATCCGTCTCTCGCCGTATTCGGTGAGCACGAGGGCATGGTGCTCGCATGGAACGGGGCGACGATCACCACCCACGCAGGAGACATCGAAAACCCTCTCCGGGGCGGATACCTCCTCGAAGCGGGCATGGTCGGGCCGATGGTGACCAGCACGTGGGTCGACGGAGGCGTGGGGCGCGATTTCGTCGAGTTCATGGAGAACAGCAGGCGCTTCCAATCGGCTGTCACGCTCATCCACGACCACAACGTCGGGCGCGTGTACCTCGACGGCGACCGAAAGCAGATCGAGTACGACCTCGACGACAGGGATTTCGAAGCGATGCGCGAGGCGCTTCGAGGCACGGCGCGGATCTACTTCGCGGCAGGCGCGCGGCGCGTCTACCTGCCAACGACTCGCCGCACGGCCATCGAACGCGAAAGCGACATCGACCGGGTGGTCGACGGGCTCAAAAACGGCAAGCACCTCTACCGAATGACGTCGTATCACCCGCAGGGCACGATGCGGATGGGCGCCGACCCAACGCAAAGCGTGGTCGCCCCCGACGGCCGCTGCCACGACCTAGACAACGTCTACATCCCCGACGCCAGCCTGTTCCCGTCATCCTTGCTGGTGAACCCGCAGGTCACGGTCTACACGATGGCGAGCTACATCGCGGATCAGATCTCGAAACGCGCGTAGTTTCGGGATGGCGATGGGTGGTTGCTGCCGCGGATGTGGTGGGGGGTCTTTGCAAGATCCGAGACCTGGTACGGCTCGTTAACACCGCCCCGCCCACCCCCACCCGTAATCCTCCCTGCGCGGCGGGGCTGCGCCCCGCCTTGCCGGCGCATTCGCGCCGGGCTTCGCCCTGCGGGCTCGCGGGGGGTGGCTTCGGGGTCTTGCCGAGACTTGGGGCGGATGGCGCTGTGTGCCCTCGCTGCCGTGGGGGGTGGTTGCCCAAATTATATTGGTGACAGTCACCTTTATGCATCTGCGTAGGCATACGGAGGGGAGGGG
>CAJIBU010000099.1_pt1 | contig 15124 bp, 11 predicted proteins | sample 9199451 | NCBI WGS metagenome assembly CAJIBU01 (sample SAMEA7708315, study PRJEB35096) | sediment metagenome | biome: marine neritic benthic zone biome [ENVO:01000025]; feature: sediment [ENVO:00002007]; material: shallow marine sediment [ENVO:03000034] sea grass bed [ENVO_01000059] ... | reverse complement strand
GTGCACCGCGATTGACTCGCGGCCTCCGTCACATGCTGCTCGGCACGGTCTTCTTCAGCGTGATGACCGTGTTCGCAAAGCTCGCAAGCGAGCGGCTTCCGACGATGGAGCTCGTGCTCGCGCGCGTGATTGTGACGCTCTTGATGAGCTGGTGGGCCCTTCGGCGCCTCGGCGTCTATCCGTGGGGCAACGACAGGAAGCTTCTTCTGCTGCGAGGCTTCGCCGGTTTCATGGGGCTCAGCTGCTACTTCTACGCGATCGATCACCTCCCGCTCGCGGACGCCACGGTCATCCAGTTCACCAACCCCATGATCGCCGCGCTGATCGCGGTGTTCGCGCTGCGCGAGCCTCTTCGTGGGGCCGACGTCGTTGCGACCCTTCTCAGCATGGTCGGGGTCGTCCTCGTTGCGCAGCCGACTTTTCTCTTCGCGCAGGGCATCCCGCTCGATCCGGTCGCCGTCGCGGTGGGCTTCGTTGGTGCGTTTTTCTCCGCGATCGCATACGTCGTCATTCGGAAACTCGGCGCCACCGAGCACTACATGGTGGTGGTGTTCTACTTCCCCCTCGTCACCGGGCCCGCGTCGTTGCCAGTTCTCGCCCTCGAGGGGGTCGTGATGCCCGAGGGCATCGAGTGGCTGTACCTGCTCGGTATCGGCGTCGCCGCGCAGCTCGGCCAAATCGAAATCACGAAGGGGTTCAAGCTCGAAACCGCCAGCCGCGCGACCGCCGTCACGTACTTTCAGATCGTGCTCGCGTACACGTGGGGGATCCTGCTGTTCCACGAGTACCCGAACGCGCTCGGGGTGCTTGGCGCCGGGCTCGTGGTTCTCGGCCTCGTCAGCCTGACGCGCCGCCCGCCGCCGTGAGGCTACGGGTCATTCGAACAGCGGGGCGAAGAGGCCTTCGTCGACGCCTAGCGCTTCGAGGTTCTCCGCCCCTGCGACGTTGCTGATGAACGTCATCGTGCGACCCCACCCGCTGTGCTGCGTCGAGACCTTCGCGCCGGTGTCGAGCTCGGTCCAGCCCTCCCACGTGGTTTCGATGCCGCCGATGGGAATGATCTGCACCCACATGCGCCAGGCTTCGGGCAGCCCGTCCGCACCGGGGATCCACAGATATGCATCGCCGGGCGTCACGCCGCCCGAGCTGTAGGAGATCAGAAGGCCGTGCCGTCCGTCGTCGAGCTCGACGAGCCCCCGCTCGACGCCGGGGTCGAACAGCTTGACCACCGGGTTCAGCCAAAACGAGTCGTTGATCCAATACGCGTACGCCGCGCGCAGCGCTTCGCCGGCATCGTCGCTGCTTTGCTCTTCGCCGTTTTTCCAAACGCGCCCGGTTTGGTCGGCCGTGCGAAAGAGCGCCCGCGACTCGCCCCACACCAGCTCGACGAGCCCTCGCTCGCGATCCCACACGTAGTGGTGTCGGTCGAAAAACGACCAGCGTACGGCGCCCGTACGGTCCCAGGCCTCTTTGTCGACCGCCGCTTCCATCGAGCGTGCAAGTGCGTCCGCTTCGGGGCCGGGCAGGCCTTCGGGCCTCCGTTCGCTGAGCGAATAGACCCCGACGACGAACGCCAGGAGCCCCAAGATCAGCAGGGCCGCCAAGACTTTGAACGCACGCATCATCTTCGGCCCGCCGAGCCTACACTGTGCAGGTCGCGTGCAAAAGCGCTATGAGAGTGCCGATGGCTGATTCGTCAGGGCAGCAGGGCGCGGGGCTTCCGAAGATCGACACGTCGGAGCGCGGTGCCCCCAAAGACGGCGAGCCGCAGCGGATGGACCGCAGGCTCTTCATGCAACTCTTGGTCTTCCAGGTGCCGGCGGGTGTTTCGGTCAAAGCCGACCAGGATGCGCTGATGGCGGCGCTTGCAGAAGCCGACGTGCCGTCGGTCGTCTACGCCGACGCGAACGACCCACGAGGTGTCGCTCTCCTGAGCTTCGGCGAAGACCCAGCGCTCTTCGTCGACACCGTTCGCCCGCTGTTTGAGCGCGAGCCTCTACGAGACTGGGTCCTCCGGCCCGAGCTCACCATGATCGGTCGCAGCTACAGCAGCGGCTACGAAAAAGATCTCGCGTATTGGCTTCTCGATCGGCCGAGGGAAACCGTCCTCAACCCGGCGTGGAACTGGGCGGTCTGGTACCCGCTCCGCCGCACCGGCGCGTTCGAGCAGCTCGAAGGGCGTGAGAAGGGCGGCATCTTGCGAGAGCACGCGACCATTGGCCGTGCGTACGGCAGCCAGGACCTCGCCCACGACGTGCGTCTCGCGTGTCACGGTCTCGACACCAACGACAACGAGTTCCTCATCGGGCTGGTCGGCGCCGAGCTCCACCCTCTTTCGCACGTCGTGCAGTCGATGCGCGGCACCGTTCAGACCTCGACGTACATTCAGCAGATGGGTCCCTTCTTCGTCGGCCGCGCCATCGGCCGCCACGCGGGCTCGCCCAGGTGAGCGTCGATGTCCGGTAGCACGTTCGGCAAGCTCTTCCGCGTGACGACGGCGGGCGAAAGCCACGGCCCCGCCAACGTCGCGATCATCGACGGCTGCCCGCCGGGCTTGCCGCTCTCGGAAGAAGATCTCGTGCCTGACCTCGAGCGGCGCCGCCCCGGACAGAGCAAGATCGTCACCCAGCGAAAAGAGCCCGACTTGCCGGAGATTCTGTCCGGCGTCTTCGAGGGTGAAACCACGGGCACCCCGATCGCGATCGTGATCCGCAACCAGGACCAGCGAACGCGGGACTACGCCAACATCAAGGATGTCTACCGGCCCGGCCACGCCGACTACACCTTCGACGCCAAGTATGGCCGCCGCGACTATCGGGGAGGGGGCCGGAGCAGCGCCCGCGAAACCGTCGCACGCGTGGCGGCGGGCGCGGTGGCCAAGAAGCTGCTTTCACAAGCGTTCGGCGGCGAGGTCCTCGGCTACGTGACCCAGGTCGGCGACATCACGGCGTCGATTCCGGATGAGGTCACGCTGGCCGAGGTCGAAAAGCTCCCCGACGGCGAGCCCAACATCGTGCGCTGCCCCGACCCCGCCGCCGCGGCGGAGATGGTCGCGCTGATCGAGCGGATGCGAAAGGCGCAGGACTCGGTTGGCGGCGTCGCGGAGATCGTCGCGCGCAACGTGCCGGCGGGCCTCGGTGAGCCCGTGTTCGACAAGCTCAAAGCCGACCTTGGCAAGGCCCTGTTCAGCCTGCCTGCCGTCCTCGGCGTCGAATACGGTGCGGGCTTTGGCGTGGCGACCGCGCGCGGCAGCGAGAACAACGACGCGTTCGAAACCGACGCAGAGGGCACGGTCCGTACGCGCTCGAATCGGCACGGCGGCATGCTCGGCGGCATCTCGAGCGGCATGCCCATCGTGCTGCGCGCGGCCGTGAAGCCCACCAGCAGCCTGCCGCGAACCCAAGACACCGTGACGTCAGGCGGTGATGCCGCCACGGTTCGAACCACAGGGCGCCACGACCCGTGTCTTCTTCCGCGGTTCATTCCGATGGCCGAGGCGATGGTCGCGCTCGTGCTCGCGGACCACTGGCTTCGCTGGCGAGCGATTCGCGACTAGCGGGCGAAGTTCCACGCGATGATCGCGATGGCCGCCGTGACGAGGATCGCGGTCCAGAGCAGGCTCCCGCTTTTTTCGTTCTTCGATTCTTCAGAGCCAACCGCCCGGCGAAAGCCATGGATCATGTTGCCCATCACACCGGTGGTTTGCGAGCCTCCGACCGTGTCGCGTGACGGACCGTGGCCTTTTTTGCCTCGCTTCTTCTTCGACGCGCTCTTCTTCTGGTATCGCCTAGCCATTCTTCGAATCTTATCCGGGATCGACGCTCGCGTGAATCGCCTTTTGCGGAGGTGAGAGCGTGTAGTGGGGTATCGGCTGGCGGTCTCGGAGGCACCTTTCGTGGTTCTGCTCACACTGCGCGAGGCGCCCTGGCGCGGCGTCGGGCGTGCGGTGCGCGAGCCACCGGTCGCGCGCCTGGTCGGCGTCCGGGTGGCCGAGGCCTTCGAGCGCGAGCGCGCGGCTTCGAAGCAGGCCTTCATCCCGGGGGGCGAGCCGAAGGCCCGCATCGGCGGCGCGGAGGGCGTGGTCGTCATCAGAGAGACTCCCATACGCCCGTGCGAGGCTCCGCCACGCGGTGAAGTCCGTTGGTGCCGCGTCGACCACGCGGCGATACGCCTCGGCCGCCTCCTTCCATCGCCACACGCGCGAATTGGCGTCTCCTCGAATGCGGTCGAGAACCGGGCTTGGCCCGACGAGCGCTTCGGCTCGCGCGAGGAACGTCGCAGCCTCGTCTGGGCGCCCCTGCATCGACGCGAGCCGCGCACGAAGCGCCCACGCCCGCGCCGCGGTCGTGTTCGAGCCCGTCTCGCTCGCTCGCTCGAGCGCGCGGTCGATACTCGGCTTGGCCAAGTGAACGTGCTCCTGCTTGCCGTGGAGGAGGGCGAGCCCCTGCGTCAGCAGCCGCTCGACCTCGGGCCGCGCCGCGCCCCCTCGTCGCGTTCGGCCCTCGGCGCCTCGACCCACCCACGTCGAAGCAGCGGCGATCTCGGTGACGGGCTGCTCGAGACACGGATCGAGCGCGACCTTACCGTGCGCTTCTGCGCCGGCCGCGAAACGCTTGCCCCGCTCCCCGAGGCTCGCTTCGCACGCCGCCGCCTGGAAGCCGAGGCTGTGCTTTCTGTGAAGGAGCCGAGCGTCGATGCTGAGCGGAAGCGCGACCTTCGACGGCAGGCCCGTGGCGTACCGCACCGCTCGAGCGTCGTGGGGCCGAATCGTTCGGTCGAACGCCGGCGTCGCGAACCGATGCACGCGGTGGAGCGTCTCGGGGACCGCTTCGGCGTCGAGAACGGTGCTTTTGAGCACGAACACCCCGCTCCGGTCGGCGCCATCGGGCCGAGAAACCGCAAGCAACTTGCCGCGCGCGTCGCGGACTTCGACCTCGAGCCACGCATCGTGCATATCCCGCACGCCCCCTGGAAAGCGGTGGCCCGTCGCCTGGTTGTCGATCAGCACGTCGAACACCAGCCGCTCGCCGCCCCGAATGCGCGACTCCTCGGGCATCACGTATCGCCGTTTGCCGGCGCGCACCGGGCCCACGTCGAGCAGCACCGCGCCGCGAAGCGTTTCATCGACCTCCCGCGCGTAGCTCGGGTCCGGGAGCTGCGCCGCCATCGCCGAGTGGGAAGCGGCCCAGCGGTGTCCACGGATCGTTCCGTCGGTCGCCCCCGCCATCTCGTCGCCGGACGCGGGCTGAAGAGGCATGTGACAGTCCTGACATCGCTGCTGCTCCACGGACACGAGATGATCGGGCACCGCTCCCGCGAACGCGGAGGACGCCCAATCGCCGAGGTCATCGATGCCCGGGAGGTGGTTGGGGTTGCCGACCTCGGGTCCTGAAAACGATCGGTGACAGGAGCCGCAGAGCGACGAGGTACGCAGCGGGTCCAACCCGAGGCGTGCGCGGTGCGCGTCGATGGCCTCGGGGTCTGCAGGGTCCGGTATGAGCGCGTCCGCGTCGGTCAGCGTGAAGCTCGCGTTCCCGTCAGGACGGGTCGACTCGACCCCGTGACACACCAAACAGGTGATGCCCGCGTACGCCAGCGGATTTTCGGGCTCGACCTCTTGGTCGATGTCCCCGGAGAGCAGCAGCAGCGGGTCGTGACAGCCCGCGCAGAACCGGCTTTCGGCCTTGCCTCGCTCGTCACGGAACTCGTCGACGCTCGCTCGGTACCATGGGTTGTCAAACGACGCGTTCGCGTGAACGCTGTTGGTCCAGTGCGCGGCCACGTCGGCGTGGCAGCTCGCGCAGTCGTCGGTCTTCGCGAGACGGGTGACGTCGAGCGATCCCGCCTGCACCCGCGACGGCTGAAGGCTACGGCCGCTCGAGCGAATCGGTTCCGGCCCGACCGAGCATCCACCGGCCAACCACACGACCATCCCCATGAAGAGCCAGCGCGCCATGTCCTCCCCGATTGAGACGTCCAAGTGCCTCGTTTGGTTCTGATTTTCCCTCAGAGCGTGCCGAAGCTCACGAAAATCTGAGTGAGAAGCGCATCCGCCATGAGAATGCTGATCGACACGACGACCACCGACCGCGTGGTCGAACGCCCGACCCCCTCGGTCCCTCCGCGGGTTTGGAGCCCGAAGTAGCAGCCGAGAATCGCGATCAGAAAGCCGAAAAACGGCGTTTTCGAGACGCCGCTCGCGAAGTCTCGGAGGCGGAGCGAATCGAGGGCGGTCGAGAAGAAGAACTCCATCGGGATGCCATACGACATCGCGGCTACGAGCATGGAGCTCACCATCCCGAGAATGAACGCGATGAACGTGATGAGCGGCATGATCACGATGCAAGCCGTGAGCCGCGGCACGACCAGCTTGCGGATCGGGTCGGCGCCGAGCGCGCGAATCGCATCGACCTGCTCGGTGACCGTCATCGAGCCGAGCTCTGCGGCGATGCCTGCGGCGATTCGGCTTCCGACGACCAGCGCCGTGAGCGAGGGGGCGAGCTCGCGCGCTTCGGAGACCGCGATCACGCGCCCGAGCGTGTCTTTGGCGCCAAAGGCCTCCATCGACACGGCAAATTGGATGGTCATCACGATGCCGACGAAGATTGCGGTCGCCGCTGCGATCGCCGTGCTCCGCACGCCGAGCTGCTCGAGCTGGTACATGAACTCGGTGGTATCGAAGCGTGTGGTGAAGCCAGTGCGAATCGCGCGACCCGCGAGGATCGTCGCGCCACCGACCTCTTCTGCAAAGCTTCGGAGCCGCTTGATCTGGTAGTCGGCCCAGGTCACCAAGTTGCGCGGGCGCGTGGATGGCGACGCGGAAGTCACGACGGGTCCACTGCGGTGGTGAAGCCGGCGAGCAGCTCGTCGAAGTCGGCGAGCGCAGCCTCGAAGCCCGTGTCTCGTGCGACCAGCCCGAAGTCGTAGACGCAGCCGTCCTTTTTGAGAATCTGAAGCAGGATGTCGCGCGGCACGCCGTCGAGCTTGGCTTTGAGGTGCGTACGGAGCGCCTCGCGACCGTCCATCGGGACCAGCTCTTCCTCGAGCACCTCCCGCTCGGTGAACCCGATCATCAGGTGGTTCCGGAGGGCGGTCAGCGGGATGTCGAGGCCGGGGTCACATTCCGAGTCCACGTGCATCACCGCTTCCTTGGCCTGGCTGTGCCACGCGAGGTCGTTTTGCCGGTCGACGGTCACCGGCGTCCACTCTGGGCCGACCTGGCCGATGCGGTAGCTGGTGCGCTCGCCGCGATAAACGTCACTTTGGAGCGTGCCCGTGGTGGCACAGCCCAATGTGGCGAGGCCCCACAAGAGCCAGATTCCCAGCCTCCCGTTCACCGGACCCGACTCTAGCAGGCGCCGCTTTCTTGTCGATTTCCGGCGGAAAACCAGCTCATGGGCTGGGCTCGCCTTGGTCCGCTATGCTGTAGGGACTGTGAGTCGGGGGGCTCCGCAAGCGCAGTCGGCCGCGGTCCGCGGTGTCGGCATCCTGGATCGTCTCGTGGCGGAGGGGAAGATCTCTCCGGGCCTCTACGACGAGGTGTTGATTCACGCGCAGCGCACGCAGTCGACGGCGGAGGAGGCGATCCTGCAGCTGGGTCTCATGAGCGAAGCGGAGCTGCTGAGGTACATCGCCAAGCTCTACCGCACCCGGTTCGTCGGCTCCGAGAAGCTCGCCAAGGCCGGGGTCGACCCGACGCTCCTAGAGCAGGTGTCGCGAAAGCTCGCCAAACACCTCGTCGCGTTTCCAATCCTGTTCGACAAGGCCAGCCGAACCCTCTCGGTCGTGGCGGCCGACGTCACCGATGACGGTGTGCGCCAGCAGATGCAGTTTGCGACCGGTGCCCGCGACGTCAAAGTCTACGTCGCGCGCGAAGCCGCGATTCGCGGCCTGATCGCGAAACACTACGACAGAGACACCCGGCCGTTCGAGCTTCTTCTCAGTGGGGCGAGCTCGCGCGAGGTGGGCACGGGGCGCGTGTCGGATCCCGAGCCGCCGCCCGGGTGGGGCCAGGTGTTCGAGGACACCGACGGCCAGCTCGTTCGAAGGCGCCGTGCCGCATCTCTCGAAATGGAGCAGGCCGCGAACGACCAGACCGACGAATACGAAGTCGAGGACGACGAAGAGTCCGGGGCGCACGCCGATACGCTGGTCGAGCGTCTATCGGCGCCCTCGCTCGGCAGCGATCTCCGTGTCGAGCCCGAGGCGTATCTCGAGACGCTAAACGTGCTCGTCGCGCTCATCGAGCAGCTCAACCAGGACCGCGGGGGCCACTCGATGCGGGTTGCGCGCGTTTGCGAGCGTGTGGGTGAGCGGATCGGGCTGACGAGCGCCCAGGTGCAGGGCATTCTGGTGGCCGCCTATTTGCACGACATCGGGGTTTCGGCGTCGTCACACGTCACTGCGCTTCGCGCTGGGCAGGACGAAGCAAAAAGGGAGCTCGCAAGGCGCATCTACACGGCTCCGATCAGGCTGCTCGATTCCGTTGCGCTTCCCGCAACCGCGCTCGAGGCGCTTCGCCACCGATTCGAGCGCTTCGACGGGAAGGGTTTCCCGGAGCGTCTCAGCGGAAAGAGCATCCCGCTCGGTGCGCGGGTGCTCGCGGTCGCCGAGAGCTACGTCGACCTGACGCACACATCGGGTGCCGAGAAATCGCGCCGCAAGACGCCGGAGGAGGCCTGCGACGCGCTCGACGCGTACAAAGGCACGCTCTTCGATCCAGCCGTCGTCGATTGGCTACGACACATCGTGCTCGACACGGGCACGAGTACGGGCATGCTTTCCGAGCGCCATCGCGTGCTCATCGTCGACCCCGACCCCGAAGAAACCGCCGTGCTGGAGGTGCAGTTCGTCGGCCATGGCTACGAAGTCGCGATCGAGCGTTCGATCGCCGGTGCCCTCGGGAAGCTCGAATCCGAGAAGTTCGACATGGTGGTCAGCGAGACTCGGCTCACCGATGGGGAGGGCTTCGATCTTCTCGAGCGCATGCGCGCGGGCGCCAACGGGGCGGTTCCGCTGATGTTCGTCACCGCGGATCGTGCGCAGTCATCGGTCAACCGGGGCCTCGAGCTCGGGGCGGCCGACTACGTGGTCAAGCCGGCGTCCGCCGCGGTGGTGGCCGCGAAGGCCGGCCGCGCGATTGCGAACAGCCAGGCGGCCAAGCCGGGCGGCCGGGGCGTCGCGGGGTCGCTGCAGGAGATGGCGCTCCCCGACGTGATCCAGATTCTGGCGAACGGTCGCAAGAGCGGCCGCCTCCAGGTCCGAAGCGAATCGCTCGAGGGTGAGATGATGTTTCAGGACGGCTCGATTCACGATGCGCGCTTTGGCGACCTCACGGGCGCCGAGGCCGTCTATGGGATTCTGCGCCTCACCGACGGTGATTTCGCGCTCGAGCCGGACGCCAACCAGGTCGAGGACGTGATCGGGATCCCGACGCAGCACCTACTGCTCGAAGCCATGCGACGCCTCGACGAAGAGGCGCGGTAGCACCGGCCAGGTGTTCAGCGCCCGGCTGGTTTGAGCCAGCCACCGGCTGGGATATGCTGCAAAGGTGCGCCTTTGTCATCAATGTGGCGCGTCGATCGAAGATGCGGCGCGCTTTTGCTCCGCGTGCGGCGCGCCTTGTGACGAAGTCGGAGGGACGGGTGCCTCCGACCCCTTGGTCGGCCGCGTCGTAGGCGGGAGCTATTTGCTTCAAGACGTGGTCGGGGTCGGCGGGATGGGCCGGGTCTACAAGGCCGAGCAGTCGACGCTCGGCAGGACGGTCGCGGTCAAGGTCATCCACCCGCACCTCCTCGGTGACGAGCAGACCGTGGCGCGCTTCTATCAGGAGGCGAGGGCGTCGAGCCGCCTCAACCACCCGAACAGCGTCAGCATCATCGACTTCGGACGAACCGACGACGGCATCCTCTATCTCGCGATGGAGTTTTTGAGCGGCAAGGACCTCGCGCTCGTGATGCACGAAGAGGGCCCGCTCGCCCCCGAACGCATCGGCGGAATTCTGGTCAACACCCTCGATGCCCTCGGCGAAGCTCACGAGCTCGGGATCGTGCACCGCGACTTGAAGCCCGAGAACATCATCCTGCGGCCGCTCCGCTCCGGCGAGGATCTCGTCAAGGTCGTCGACTTCGGCCTCGCGACGATCGTTGGCAAGGAGAGCTCGATCACGAAGCCTGGCCTGGTGTGCGGGACGCCGGACTACATGTCCCCGGAGCAGGCCCGCGGCGACAGCGTCGATGGACGCGGCGACCTCTACGCGCTCGGCGTGGTGCTGTTCGAGCTTCTCACGGGGCACCTGCCGTACATCGACGACACGCCGACCCGGGTCGTGCTGCGACACCTCAACGACCCCATTCCAGACCCTCGCGTCGCTAGCCCCAATCGAAACATCCCCGATCGCCTCGCCGAGGTGACGATGAAAGCGCTGGCGAAGGACGCCGACGAGCGATACCAGGTCGCGCGCGACATGCAGGAAGCGCTCCGGGGCGCCCTCGACGAGCTCCGCGTGATGCGGGCGTCCGTGACCCCGTGCCCGAGCTGCGGGGCGCCAGTGTCGCTTTCGCAGAACTTCTGCGGTGAGTGCGGCGCGAGGCTCACGGCGGCAGAGCCCGCGATCGGCAGCAACCGTTCACTTCGGCCATCGTTCTATCCCCCGCTCGGGTCGCAGCGAGATTTCATCGGGCGCGAACCCGAGCTTCGAAGGATGCGCGAAGCGCGTCAGGCCGCTTCGCAAGGCGCACACTGGGTGCACGTGCACGGCGAGGCCGGTGTTGGCAAAACGCGGTTTCTCACCGAGGTCGCAGAAATCGCAGCAGCCGAGGGCGACCTCGTAGTGGGCGCTGGTGCGCATGCGACGGGTGCCGCCGTCCCGTATGCGGCGGTGCGCACGATTTTGGCCGAGCTTCTCGAAGTCGACGATTCGGAGCTCGCGCGCATGGCCAATCGCGGAAACGAGCTCGGCTCGACGCTCGCGGGCGCCGGCGTCGACGAGGTGATGAACCCGGCAGGGCTGTTTGCCGGCGACGGCCGGTCCCGCACGGGCGCGGTCGCGGAAGCGCTGGCGTGCGCGATCCGGCGAGCCCGAACGCGCGCAACGAGTGGACGCGTCGTGCTGATCGTGGACGACCTGCAGCACTGCGACGGGCTCACCCAGCGCACCATCATCGAGCTCACACGTGCGCTTGGCTCGGAGCCCGTGCTTCTGGTCACCGCGTCGGACCACGACCGAGGCGTGCTCGCCAACGAGGTCGTCGCACTCCCGGGTCTGAGCGCTCAGGAAGCCGAGCAGTTCCTCGCCGGGTCGTTCCACCTGAAGCTGGTGTCCGGGCTCGACCGGTTGACGGAGGTCTTCGGTGGCGAAGTCATGCCGCTCCACCTCGAGCAGCTCGAGGCCCTCGGGATCTCGCCGGACGACGGGCCGCCGCCAAACATGGCCGACGCCGTCGCTCAGCGCATCGAGCGCCTCGAAGTCGATTCGCAGCGCCTTCTTCAATGCGCGGCCGTGCTCGGCCGCACCTGCGATCTCGACGCGCTTCGCCAAGTCTCCGACAACGACCAGCTCTACGGCCTCGATGAGCTCGCGGGCAATTCGCTCGTGCAGCTCGATGGCAGCAAGGTCAGCATCGTCCACCCCTTCATCGCCGACCTCGTCTCTGCGTCGATCCCGGCCGAGGCGCGCCGCGAGCTGCACCGACGGGCGTACGAAGTCGAAAGCGAGCTCCACTCGCCCGAGGAGGTTCGCGCCGCGCACGCGTTTCGTGGCGTCGACCCGGTCACGAGCCTGGTGGTGCTCGAAAAGGCGGGCGACGTCTCGATGATCCGCGGAGACCACCTCGGCGCGGTGCTCGAGTATCGTCGTGCGCTCGAGCTCGCGCGTCGCGAAACGCTCGAGAGCGGAGACACGGTCTACGATCGCGCGATCGCGACCTTCAGCAGAAAGCTCGGCGAGGCGCTTGCCCGCTCGGGGGACGCAGCGGGCGCGGACGGCGTTCTTCGCGAGGCCCTCGACCTCACGATCCCCACGAGCCCCGAGCGCGCGAAGATGCTGCTCTCTCTAGGACGCATCGCGGCGCGACGGGACCGCCCGCGCGATGCGATGCGCTATTTCGGGCAGGCGCTCGAGCTCGTCGCCGGCGTGGAGCCGAGCGTCGAGTCGCATCTTCAGGTGGCGATCGGCCGCATCCGTCGAATCGAAGGCGACCCGCAGCATGCGGCCAATGCGTATCGCCGCGCGCTCGAGCTGTTCGGCGAGATCGACGCCTCGCCCGAGCTCGTCGCGCGCACTCGCCTCGAGCTCGCCGATGCGCTCACCGCGGCCGGAGATCACGAGGGGGCGGGCGAGGAGCTTCGCGGCGTTGAACAGTCCCAGCGCGCAAGCGGCGGCACGAGCCTCGTCGCCCGCGCCGTCGGCATGCTCGGCTCGATCGACGAGCTCGCAGGCCGCGCCCGCGACGCCCAGGTTCGCTACGAGGAAGCCGCATCTCTCGCCGCCGAAGCGGGCGACGCCCCGGGCTACCGCCGCTGGCTGTCGGCGAGCAAGACGCTACGGGCAAGTATTTAGAAGACGGTGGCAGCGGCAGTGGCAGTCGCAGCGGCAGTGACAGTGCCAGTGGCAGCGTCAGTGCCAGTGTCAGTGACAGTGCCAGTGGCAGTGTCAGCGTCAGTGCCAGTGTCAGCGACAGTGCCAGTGTCAGCGACAGTGCCAGTGGCAGTGTCAGCGTCAGTGCCAGCGTCAGTGCCAGTGACCGCGTCAGTGCCAGTGACCGCGTTAGTGTCAGCGACGCTGCCCTCGGCTGGGGTGCCTGCTACCGTCGTTGTTCATGGACCTCACCTTTCGTGCGGCGCGTGCCGATGATGATTGTCGTGAGCTGATCTACAGCGCGGCGCCGGCGCTCTACGACTACATGTTCGCGCGAGGGTCGATTCGGGCGCGGGACTACATCGCACACGAGTTTCAGAGCGGCCGGGGGTTCATCGGGCATCGCATTCATACCGTTGCGGTCGCGGATGGGGCCGTGGTCGGCGTGGGCTCCTTTTACAGCCGGAGTGACCACGCCGTGCTGGAACGCGGCAGCGGGCTCGAGATTCTTCGATTCTATCCTTTGACCAAGATCCCGTCGGTGTTGCGAGCTGCAAGTCATTCCACCAGCGTGCTCAAGAAGCCGAGGCAGGGGGACGTGTATATCGCCAACCTCGGGGTTCATCCCGACGCTCGCGGTCAGGGCGTCGGCTCGGCGCTCATCGCGCACGAAACCGAGAAAGCCAGAACGGCGGGCTTCACGACGATGACGCTCGACGTCGCCTGCAACAACCCTCGGGCCCAGTCGTTGTACGAACGCTTGGGCTTCACGGTCATCATCGAGAAGCGCTTCAAAGGCGACGCACTAAACAACGTCCCCGACGTCCGCTTCATGCAAAGACCGATCGAGCCGAACGCGCCTGTGCTGCCGCGCATGTAGTGAGAGGGCTTGCAGGATCCGGGGCGTGGTGCGGTTTCGTTAACACCGCCCCGCCCCCCCCCCCCCGTATTCCTCCCTCCGCGCCTCCGCTTCGCTCCGGCTTGGCGGCGCATTCGCGCCGGGCTTCGCCGTTCCGGCTCGCGGGTGGTGGCTTCCACGTGGTCGCCGAGGCTTGGGAAAAAAAGGGGACAGTCCCCTTTTTCGCCCCGTGCTACGCTCCTCCCATGCGGCGCCGCTGGTGGATTTTTGCGCTTTGCGCTGCGCTTGGGTGCGAGTCGCTCGGGGAGTTTCGGACCGGGGAGGGGGACGTGTATCGCGGGGACATCGCGGGGGTGAACGACCCGACGGTCTGTCCGGACGAGATCGACTGCTCCTTCATACGCCGAGGTTTTCCTTACGGTGTGACCCTCGACCTCACGTTCGATCCGGAGCGCCAGTACGATGACCCGGGGACGATCACCACTGTGGGCGAGACCTGCGGGCAAACCTTCGATGCGACGCCACTCCTGCCGATTCCGCCGCTCGCGCATGACCAGCTCGGGCTCTACGAGTTCCCCGGCAGTGGCCGCATTCGCAACTACATCTTCGTGGCGCGGCCGGACGACGGACCGCTCGCGGGGCGCGATGCCATGGTGTTCGTGTCCTTGCTCCGTGGCGGTGGCGTCGAGCTTCGCGTCGTCGCCGGTCCCGGCCTCGTGCTCTGCGACCCCAACGACTGCGCCGAAATCGACTCCGGCCAATGCGACTACTTCGGAGTCTTTTCCCTGAGGCGCGAGCAGCTCTGATGTTGGTCCTCGGCATCGAAAGCTCGTGCGACGAAACCGCCGCCGCCCTCGTGACCGAGTCGGGCGAGGTCGTCGCCGACGTCGTTGCAAGCCAGGTCAGCACGCACGGCCCCTACGGTGGCATCGTGCCCGAGCTCGCGTCGCGCGCCCACATGCGCGCAGTGGTGCCGATCCTGCGTCAGGCGCTTTCGGAGGTGCCGGGCGGCCTCGGCAGCGTCGATGCAATCGCGGTCACGCAGGGCCCGGGGCTGGTCGGCTCGCTGCTGGTCGGCGTCCAGGTTGCCAAGGCGCTCGCGTGGAGCCTCGACAAGCCATTGGTCGGGGTCAATCACCTCGACGGTCACCTCTTTGCGATTTTTCTTCGGCGCCCCGATGCGGCGGAGGTCGCGCCCGTGCCCGACATGCCCTTCGTCGGGCTTTTGGTGAGCGGCGGCCACACCGCGCTCTATCGCGTCGAAGGCTTCGGCGACATCATGATGCTCTCACAGACGCGCGACGACGCGGCGGGCGAGGCGTTCGACAAAGCCGCGAAGCTCCTCGGGCTCGCGTACCCGGGCGGCCCCATCATCGATCGACTCGCGGCCAAGGGCGATGCGACGGCCGTCGAATTCCCGATGCCGATGGCCTCCCGCAAGACGCTCGACTTCAGCTTTTCGGGGCTGAAGACCGCGCTCGCGCGCTACGTGGACGAACACGGTGTCCCCCAGGACGAAAGCTCGCTCGCCGACGTCTGTGCGTCGTTTCAGCGCGTGATCGTCGAGAGCCTCGTCCGTAAAGCCGTGCTCGCGTGCGAACGCGAGGGCATCGCAGACCTCGTCATCACCGGAGGCGTTGCTGCCAATCGAGGTCTTCGCGCCCGGGCGGCCGAGGCCTGCGAGCAAG
>CAJIBU010000176.1_pt1 | contig 15953 bp, 14 predicted proteins | sample 9199451 | NCBI WGS metagenome assembly CAJIBU01 (sample SAMEA7708315, study PRJEB35096) | sediment metagenome | biome: marine neritic benthic zone biome [ENVO:01000025]; feature: sediment [ENVO:00002007]; material: shallow marine sediment [ENVO:03000034] sea grass bed [ENVO_01000059] ... | reverse complement strand
GATGGCCCAGGCCGAGCGCTTCATTCGCGAGCGCGTTCTTCCAAGCGAGCAGGTCTACTACGACCAACTGGTTGGGAGCGACGACTGGCGCGAGTGGAAGATCCCGCCGGTCGTCGAGGAGCTCAAAGCCGAAGCGAAGGGCCTCGGCCTCTGGAATCTCTTTCTTCCCGACGAGGAGCACGGCGCGGGCCTCGACAACCGCGACTATGCGCCCGTTGCCGAGCTCACGGGCCGCAGCTTTTTGGCGCCCGAGGTGTTCAACTGCAATGCGCCCGACACGGGCAACGCCGAGGTGCTGGTCAAGTACGGCTCCGACGAGCAGAAGCAAAAGTGGCTTGCGCCTCTGCTCGCCGGGGAGATCCGCTCGGCCTTTGCGATGACGGAGCCGGCCGTCGCCTCGAGCGATGCCACCAACATGCAGGCCACCTGCGAGGTCGTCGGCGACGAGGTCGTGCTCGATGGGCAGAAGTGGTGGACCAGCGGCGCCGGCGACCCCCGCTGCGGCTTCTACATCTTCATGGGCGTCACCGATCCGAACGCCGGCCGACACGAACGGCACTCCATGGTGCTAGTTCCTGCGGACGCTCCCGGCGTGAAGGTCCTTCGTATGCTCCCGGTCTTTGGTCACCTCGACGAGCCCCACGGGCACGCCGAGATTCTGTTCGAAAACGTGAGGCTGCCAGCGGAGAGCATCATCGCCGGCCCTGGTCGTGGCTTCGAGATCGCGCAGGGCCGCTTGGGCCCCGGTCGCATCCACCACTGCATGCGCGCGATCGGTGCTGCCGAGCGCGCGCTCGAGCGGCTGTGTCGCCGCGCGGTCCACCGCGTTGCGTTCGGCAAGCCGCTCGCCAACCTCGGGGGCAACCGCGACATCATCGCGAGCTCGCGCATGGCGATCGATCAGGCGCGGCTTCTCACGCTCAAGGCCGCCTGGGCGCTCGACACGATGGGCACGTTCGGTGCGCTGGTCGACATCTCGGCGATCAAGGTCGTCGCGCCCAACGTGCTTCAGTCGGTGGTCGACGCGGCGATTCAGATTCACGGCGGAGAGGGCATGTCCGACCCGGAGCTCACTCGCCTGCTCGGGATGGCACGCGCCCTCCGAATCGCCGACGGCCCCGACGAGGTGCACCGCGGCATGGTCGCGCGCCTCGAGCTCAAGAAGTACTCGTAGCTGGCGTCCTGTTGAGCCACTTTGCGATTTTTCGCACGAGCGCGCGCGGCCCGAAGCGAACGCTAAACGCCGAGATCCAGTTCATGACGCCCTCGATCGCGACGACCTTGCCCTTCATCATCGATTTGTATGCGTGCCGCGCGACTTTGTCGGCCGGCGCTGCGCCGAGCTTGAAGAGGAAGCTCTCGTCGTTGCCCGCCCTTCCGGCGAACTCGGTTGCCGTTGCGCCCGGGCAGTGCACGGTGACCGTCACCCCCGAGCCCTTTACCTCTTCAGCGACCCCTTCCGAGAACAACAGCACGAAGCCCTTGGTTGCGTAGTACACGGCCATGTCGGGCCCCGCTTGAAAGCCCGCGGTGGAAGCGATGTTCAGAATGCGCCCTTTGCCCCGCGCGAGCATGCCCCGGAGCGCGCGGTGCGTCAGCTCGACCAGCGCGTTGATGTTGACCTGGAGCATGTCCATCTGAGGCTCGAGAGCGAGCTCGGCGAACGGGCCGTTGGCGCCAAAGCCGGCGTTGTTGACGAGGTAGTCGAGCTGGATGCCCTTGGCCTCGAGCGCCGCGAAGATCGAGGCCGGTGCGCCGGGGTCGGTCAGGTCGGCGGGAACGACGTGCGCGGAGACGCCGTACGCGCCCTCGAGCTCGGCGGCCACCGCATCGAGCTTGCTTTGGGTTCTCGCGACGAGCACCACGTCGTGTCCATCGGATGCGAAGATCTTCGCGAGCTCTTTGCCGATGCCCGTCGAAGCACCAGTGATCAGGGCTACATCGTTGCTGCTCATCAAACGCTCCTTTGGCGTGCTGCGCCGGCTGTGCGGGGCATGGTATCGTCCTTTCTTCGCTTTCGCGCTCGAAAAATGGAGACCACGCATGGCTCGAGGCCAACATCCACAGTGGGAGCCCATCACCGCGTACGTCGCAGACATGTCGTACTTCAGCGGCAAGATGGAGGCCTACCTCCGATACAAAGAGATCCCCTTCGACCGCCGCGTCGTCGACATGAAGGTGCTCCGCGACGAGATCTTGCCTGCCACGGGCCTCATGAAAGTGCCTGTTTTGCGCCTCGCCGACGGGCAGTGGCTCAAAGACACCACCCCGATGATCGAGTGGCTCGACCAACAGTATCCCGAGCCACCTGTGATTCCTCGCGACCCCGTGCTGCGGTTCCTTTCGAAGCTCGTCGAGGACTACGCCGACGAGTGGTGTTGGCGAGCCGCGCTCTACTGGCGCTGGGTGCCGGTCGAGTCGCGCAAGCTGTTGATGCACCGCATCGGGCACGAGGTCATGAACGACTTCCCAGCGCCGAACTGGCTCGCGGGCTGGTACTACGGCCGCCGGCAGATCGCGACGTTCCTGACCGGTGACGGGCTCGACGCCAACACCGAGCCCGTCATCCGGCAAAGCTACCTCGACCTGCTCGAGAACATGAGCCTCCTGCTTCGGGACCGGCCGTTTCTGCTCGGCAGCCATCCGACGCTCGTCGATTTCGGGCTGTTCGGACCGATGTTCCGCCACTACGCGCAGGACCCGACACCGAGTCGCGTCATGGAAGAGCAAGCGCCGGCGGTGTACGCGTGGGTGGGGCGCATGTGGAACGCGCGCGCGTCTCGCCTCGGGCGCGAGCCGACGCTGAGCGATTTCACGCAGCCGGGCTGGGCGTACTTCCTGCGCGACATCGTGCAGTCGTACTGGCCATTCCTGTTGGCCAACGCGCGCGCCTGGGCGTCTAGCAAGAAGTACCTCGACCACGAGGCCCACGGCGTCGTCTATCGGAAACTCGAGGTCGTACACTACCGCGTGTTCTGCCTGCAGGTCCTTCAAGACGAGTATCGCAGCCTGGCGCCGGCGAATCGCGACACGGTGGATTCGCTGCTTCAGCCGTACGGCTCGCTCGAGCTCATCGACGGCTTGGACTCGGGTCTGATCGAGGAGCATCGGCTGCCCTTGAAGCCGGGGCGCGCGCAGCCGGGCAAGCTGCAGGCCATGCTGCTCGCGTTGACCGGCACGCCCCGGGACATGCCGACCACCAAGCGACGCTGATTCTGATCGGTGCGCGCCGGTGCTATGGTCGGCGCCGAAAGAGAGACCACATGACGGGCAAGCCATCGTTCACGCCGCCCTGGTTCGAGGGTGCGCTGCCACCGCGCTCCTATCGGTCCGCGTTCAAATGGGGCGCTCCGGACGCGTACAAGCATCCAAACCCTCGCCTCTATGCGCTGATGAAGGACGTTTTCGGTCTCACCGACGACGATTTTCGTGCGCCATCGCATCTCGGCTTGGACGAGATCGCGGTTGATGTGCCGGTGTCCCTCGCCCCTGATCAGGTTCGTTTCTTTCGCGAGCTGCTCGGCGACGACAACGTAAGCGACGATGTTTATGCGCGGGTCCGCGTTTCGTACGGCAAGACGATGTTCGATTCGCTTCGTCTGCGAAACCAAGTGCTCGAGCATCTGCCCGACCTCGTGCTCTACCCGCGCCAGCGCGACGACGTCGAGGCGATCGTGCGCTACTGCCACGAGCAGAGCATCCCGCTCTACACCTACGGCGCCGGGTCGAGCGTCACGCAGGGCACCGAGTGCGTTCGCGGAGGTGTCTCGCTCCATCTCGGCCGGCACATGAATCGCGTGCTCTCGCTCGACACGGTGAATCAGACCGTCACCGTGGAGCCCGGGATTCTCGGCCCGGCGCTCGAGGAAGCGCTCAACGACGCGCCTCGCCGATTCGGGGCGCCTCGCGCGTACACGTGCGGGCACTTCCCGCAGTCATTCGAGTACTCGTCTGCGGGCGGTTGGGTCGTGACGCGCGGCGCAGGGCAGAATTCAACCTATTACGGCAAGGCAGAAGACCTCGTCTTCAGTCAACAATACGTAACCCCGGCCGGCACCATTCGTACAGTCGACGTCCCGGCGTACGCGACCGGCCCCAATCTCGATCAAATCATGATCGGAAGCGAGGGCGCGTACGGCGTGCTCGTGGCGGCGACCCTGAAGGTTTTCCGCCATCAGCCCGAGAACACGCGTCGCTTCAGCTTCATCTTTCCCGACTGGCCCCGCGCCGTCGACGCCGCGCGCGAAATCATGCAGGGCGAGTTCGGGCGCCCTTCGGTGTTTCGGCTCTCGGACCCCGAGGAAACCGACGTCGCCTTCAAGCTCTACGGGGTCGAAGGAACGCCCATCGACACGCTCGTGAGTGTCCGCGGTTTCAAAAAGGGGGAGCGCTGCCTCATGCTCGGCACCGTTGACGGGGACGCGGCGTACACCTCGATGGTCAAACGCCGTCTCAAGAGCGTCTGCCGGGCGCACGGCGGCATGTACACCACCGGCTTGATAACCAAGAAGTGGGAGCACGGGCGGTTCACGGATCCATACATGCGCGAAGACCTTCAAGACTTTGGCGTGCTGACCGATACGCTCGAGTGCGCCACGAGCTGGGAGCGGCTTCTTCACGTGCACCAGCACGTGCGCGCCTACGTGAAAAGCCGGCCCAAGACCGTGTGCATGACCCACATGTCGCACTGCTACCCGCAGGGCGCCAATCTGTATTTCATCTTCATCGCCAAGATGGGCGCCGAGGAGTTCGCCGACTTTCACCGCGGCCTGCTCGATGCGATTCAGGCGTCCGGCGCGACGATGAGCCACCACCACGGCATCGGGAAGATGACCGCGCCGTGGCTCGAAGGGCAGCTCGGCGCAAACGAGCTCGAGGTGTTTCGCGCATTGAAGCGCCATTTCGATCCAAAGAACGTGATGAATCCCGGCGGCACGCTTGCGCTCGACCTGCCCGACGAGGAGCGCCGCCTCCCTTGAGCAGCGGCGACGACATCGAGGTTCGACTCGTGCAGCCGGGCGAGGGCCGGCTCCTGACCCAGCTCATTCGAAGGTGCTACGGCGAGACGTGCATCGATCCGCGCTTTTATGGGGGCGTTCACGACTATCCGGTCACCGTCCACGCGGCGACGCAGCGCATCGGCGCGGGGTTCGGCACCGACACGGGGCTCATGCTGGCGAACATGCCCGGTGACGTCTCGTTCGAAGACATGGAGACCATGCGCGGTCGCCGTACGAGCTCGCTAATCCGATGGCTGCCGTTTGGCGCGCCGAAGAAGCGCGACGTCTACTTGCCGGAGCGCTATCGCGATCACGTCCACTCGACCTATGCGCGTGCGGGCTTGCCGAGGCGGGAAGGCGCGGCCGAGCCCGAGCTCCCGCCCGTGGAGTGTCAGCTCGAGCAGCGCTTCGACCCGCGGCGCCAGACGCTTCGCGTATCGGTGATGCGGCCAGGCCGCGACCTCGTTGAGCGCGTCGCGCAAGAGACTCTCGACGCCGAGCGCCTCGGTGGCCTCGTTGCGCACGTCGATCTATTGCTTTCCGAGCCCACCACGCCAGTTGCCATCGAGGCCCTTCGCACTCTAGGCTTCTTCTTCGCTGGCGTGTTGCCCGAATACCGTGATGGCGATGTCCTGAGAATGCAGCGGCTTTCCCGATCTATCGAACACGCGAGCGGCGTGCTTTCGTCCGACGGCGAGTCGATCGAGGCGTTTGTGCTCGGCGACCGGCCGTCCGCAACGGAGGGTCTTCGATGAGCCGCAGCACCGATGGTGCGCTCCGAAAGAGGGTCGCAGGGCTCAACGTCGCCGTGACGGGGGCGTCGAGCGGCATCGGCGAAGCGCTCGCAGAACGGCTCGCCGACGCGGGTGCCCGGGTTCTTCTCATGGCGCGCTCCGAAGACAAGCTGCGCGCGCTTCAGCAGCGAATCGAATCGCGCGGGGGGGAGGCGTTCGTCTTCCCCTGCGACCTCTCGAACGAGGAGCAAACGCGCCAAACGATCGATGCCGTCCTCGCGGAGCACGGCCACGTCGACGTGCTGGTCAACAATGCCGGCATCTCGATTCGCCGCAGCGTCGCCAAATCGTACGAGCGGGTGCACGACTTCGAACGCACCATCGCGCTCAACTTCCTCGGGGCGGTGCGCCTCATCATGGGTTTCGTGCCGGGGATGCGTGAGCGAAAGGCCGGGCAGATCGTCAACGTGTCGACGATCGGCGTGCAGGTCAACGTTCCTCGGTACGGCGCCTACCTCGCGAGCAAGGCCGCGCTCGATGCGTTTTGCCGCGTCTTGGCGATCGAAGCGCTCAAGGACGGCGTCAACGTCACCACGATCTACATGCCCCTCGTCAAGACCCCGATGATGGAATCCACCACCATCTACGACAATTTCCCGATGCGTGACGCCGCGCAGGCCACCGATCTCATCGTGGACGGCATCATCCATCAGCCTAAGCGCGTCGCCGTCACTGCGGGCAACCTGTTCGAGTTCGCCTACGGGCTGGCCCCCAAAACGATGGACCGGGTGCTCAACGCGGCCTACCAGCTCTATCCCGAATCGGGCGACAAGCGCGATCAGCGGGAATCGGTGTCCACCGAGGCCGCGATGTTTCGGCGGCTCTTTCGAACGCTGACCAAGCGCGCCCGAAGCCGAAACCGCTGAGCGACGGTGCCTCAGTCCCGGCTCAGCTCCGCTCGGCGAAGTGCGCGTCCACGCGTGCCTTGATCGCCCCCTTCACGCGATCCCGAAGCGACGCGACGTCGCCGGGCTCGAGGTCGGCCGTGTCGATCGGCTCTTCGACGAACACTCGAATCGTGTTGCCCGGGTGAATGACGAGCGAGCCTTTGTGCAGCACGTCGTAAAGGCCGGTGACGGCGACCGGCACGATGGGCACGCCGATGTCGATCGCGATACGAAAGAGCCCGTCGTAGAAACGCCCGAGGCGACCGGTGGTCGTGCGATGGCCTTCGGGAAAGCCGAGAACCGAGTGCCCCGCGTCGATCTCGGCGGCGATCGCGCCGGGGAGCGACGCCATGGCTCGAGCTCTGTTCACAGGGACAGGGATCGTACCTCGGCCCTTCATGAACCAGCCGTAGAACGGATAGTGAAAGTGGGTCTCGAGCTCGACGCCCTGCTTGAAGTGTGGCGTTGCGCGGTACATCGCGATGTAGTCGAGATGGCTGCTGTGGTTTTGTAAAAAGAGATACTGGCGGTCGGGGTCGACGGACGGATGCACGTGATAGGCCGTGCGATTGAAGGTGAGGGCGATTTGAAGGCGGCAGTAGAGTCGCTCGAGCCACTGGATGCGGTCGGCGGGCACGATTCGATAGCTGACGGCGAGGACGGTGGTGCCGAGCAACATGAAGCTCCCTGCGACAACCCAAATCGGGATGCTCACGAGCGCGGCCGCCACCTTCCGGACCCCGTTCATGCGACCACTCGAATCGCACTTGGGAGCACGTCGATTGCAACAGGCGTCAGGTGAAAGAGGTCTCCGTCGATCAGCACCGCCTGCCGCACCGGGTCGACGAAGTCCACGCGGTCGGTTTGGGGCACCCATACGTTGGCCAGCTCGACATGTTTCCCTTTGAAGATGTGCGCGAAGGCGCGCAGAAGCGCCGCGCGACCGGAGGGTGAGGCCCGCACGACGTCGACGAGCCCGTCGGCCACCTGGGCGTCCGGTGCGATGCGCATCGCGCCGCCGGTGTACTGGCTGTTCGAAAACGCGCTGAGGATCGTGGCGCGATCGTCCATGGTGCCGCCATAGCGAAGCGTGGTCTGTTCGTACCTCAAACGAATCAGGCAAGAGAGCACCGCGACGACATAGCCGGCCGGGCCGAGACTCTTGAAGCGGTCGTTGGTCAGCTCGCCAACCTGGGCGACGAAACCCGTCCCCATCGTGTTGATGAAGTGGATGGCGCCATCCAGGTGCGTCAATCGAAGCACGTCGACCGGTCGGCTCTTTCCTCGGACGATCGCGGCACTCGCTTGCTCGAGCGTCGTGATGTCGAAGTCGCGGACAAAAGAGTTCCCCGTGCCGAGCGGCAGGATCGCGATCTCGCATTCCGATGACACTCCGGCCTCCGCGAGCGCGTGCACGATCTCGCCCGTGGTGCCGTCCCCGCCAACGCTCAAAAATCGCCGATGCCCGGCAGCCGCGGCCCCTCGGGCGAGCTCGATCGCGTGTTTCGGCCGCTCGGTCGACACCGTCGTCAGCGCGATGCCCTGCCGTTCCAAGCCCTGAAGCACGCCGGGCGCGAGCTTGCCTGAGCGGCCGCCACCGGCCGCTCCGTTGACGATGGTGTAGTACGAGGAGCTCACCGGCAGCCGAGACGAGCGTATCAAGCACCCGCGGCGAAGGCCATACCATGTTCGCGACGCTATGCGCTGGGCGATCGGTGCCGGCCCATGGTAAGCACGGACGCCGTGCCGCATCTGATTCCAAGAGCGATCGTCCCGAGCGTCGAGCCCGACCACACACCGTCGGGCCGAACGAGCCACGAGTTCAGAAGGCTGTTGGCCTCTGGAGCCGCTTTGCGCGTCTCGGGCGAAGCGAGCGTCGATCCCTCGATGCTCCTTGCCCGCGGCTACACGCCTAAGCACACGATTTCGCTCTTCGACCACAAGTTCTACCTGTGCAACGTCCGCCAGAACAAGGCGGTACGGTTCTTCGTGGCCTACGTGCTGGCCCCGCCGACGACGGGCCGTCCCGAGGTGTTCGCGCGCATCTTCTACAAAGATCTTTCGCTCATCTGGCGCGCCGCATCGCACCTCATCGCGAACGACGGCGACTTCTGGATCGGCAAAGGCGACGTGAAGATCACGAAGGAGGGGGGATTCGAGGTCACCGAGTGCGTCGAATCGACCACCGACCTGCCGCTCGAGATGCAGACCGCGCTCGAGACGGTTGCCCGCAAAGCTGGGCGCGTTCGGACGGACGAAGAGGCGATTTTCTTGGTGCTGAGGGGCGCGCCGAGCTCACGCACGCGCCCCTACCGCGATTTCAGCGGCCCGCGGCAGCGTGCCCGAGAGGACAGGCGCAATCTGATCAACGGTGGCCGCAGCATCGCCCGCTTCACGCGCAAGAACGACCCAACCTCGCTCGTGATCGTCGACGGCTTCGAGCCGGATTTCGCGGGCGGGATCGTCGAAATCGGCGAATCGAAGAGCGCGATGTACGGCGGGAAGCTGCAGCGGTTCCGGATCCTGTCGCGGAACCGACAGATCCAGTACCTCTTCATGGCCGCGCCGAAGCACGTCTGGATCATTCCGCCTCAGGCGACCACCACCGAGCTTTCCACGTTCGGTGTACGCACGGTCGACGTCGTGGCCGACGAAGATCTCTTCGTGCCCGGCTTCGAGTACCACTTCTTCGACGAGTCCGCCGACGAGTCGGAGCACTTCAGTCAGATTCCCGAAGGCTTCGCGGGCGAGCTCAGCGAGCATGACAGCGACCGGGCCGACGCGTCCGCGTGGCTCGATTCGATCCCCGTCATCCAGGAGTTTCGGCGCAAATGCGCCAAGCACCTCCCGAAACCGAAGGGCAAGCGCCCAAGGCGCAGCCCCAACAAACGAAGGGGCTGACGCCTGGTCGCGGGCGACTCGCTTACTGCTTTGCGAGGAGGTCGCGGATCTCTTCGAGAAGCACTTCCTCCTTCGGCGGCGGAGGCGGATCGGCTGCCTCGACTTCTTCTTCCTTCTTGCGAAGGGAGTTCATCCACCTAATCATCATGAAAATCACGAACGCGATGATGACGAAGTCGAACACCGACATGGCGAAGGCCCCGTACTTCAGCACGGCTGCTCCGGCTTCTTCTGCGGCTGCGAGCGACTCGTAGCTCCCCTCGCCGAGCAGAATGTACTTCTGACTCACGTCGAAGCCGCCCGTGAACAAACTGATGACCGGCATCAGCACGTCTTTCACCAAAGACGCGATGATCTTCCCGAACGCGCCGCCGATGATGATACCGACGGCCATGTCCATCACGTTGCCCTTGAGCGCGAACTCCTTGAATTCCTTCAGCATTACTTGCCCTCCTCTCCTTACCCCGACGCCGGGGCGCCGAGCATATGAACGAATCCCCGATCGGCCGCAACCGATGATCGGGGTATCGGCGCCGCTCAGACGCAAGGCACGCGCGCTTCATTCAATCGGATCGAGAATGAAACTCTTCCTTGAAGACCGAGCGATCTCTGGAGTAAGTGGGTCGAGCGCAAAGGCGAAATCACATGGCAAACACGAGCGACGGACTACCTCTGAGCGACCGAAAAAGGGACATCTTTTTCGTCGTCTGCTTCTCGTTTTTCGCCTTCTCGTCGTTTTTCTCCGACTCGTGGCATGCGCTCGGGCTGCTCGAAGGCGATGCGTTCTGGTCGCGCGCAAACCGCTGGTACGGCGAGGTCGCGCAGGACTACTTCTTTCTCGCCGATCATCCCTACGTGCGAGTCAACACCGGTATTTCCGGCATGATCTACGGGCCGTTTTACCTCGTCCTCGTCTACGCGTTCATCAAGGGCAAGAACTGGATTCAGCCGATGGCGCTAGTCTACGTCGGCGCGATGCTCCACGGCTGCACCGAGTTCTTCATTTACGAGTATTGGATCGGCCCGCCGCCGGGGAACCCCGCAGTCTTCTGGGCGTTCAACGGCCCGTACTGGGTCATCCCGTTCCTGCTCGGCATCCGAATGTGGAAGCCGAACCCGTTTGGCGTGCGCGGCGTCAGTCAGCCGGCGTAGCCAGCACGGCTCCGCACGTGGTCTCGTTGATGAACACGCCGTCTTCGTTTGGGCCGAGGGCAGTGTTCACAGCGGAGGTGGCGCCGATCTTGAGGTCGGCGTTGGTGTAGGCGAGAAACACGCACATCTCTTGGCCGCCTAGGCCGTACTCCAGCCGGCGATCGGTGTTGTTCACGTAGCCGCACTCCGCCCGGAGCCCGGGCGCGCCTTGCGAGCTGACCGGAGGCTCGAGCGTAGCGCCAAGCGGTTCACCGATCGCGCTTTGCAGCTCGAAGACCGTTCGGTCGCCCCCGTCCTCGTCGACGAAGCTGAGCCGAAAGTAGTTGCCCCACTCGTGGTAGTGGGCGAGCACGTAGTAGATGTCGTAGTCCGCAGGCGTTCCGAGGACTCGGTCGAACGATTCGCCGAGGTCGCAGGTCATGCCGAACATCGATTCGGCCTGCGGTTCGATGTCGAGGGCCGTGTTTGTGAACGCAATGGGACGAAGCCGCACGGCGACTTGGTCTTCGGGCACGGTCTCGATGTCGAAGGTGAGCGCCGTGTTCATCGCCGCCGCGGACACGTTGACGAGGTGCACACCGCCGACGATTCGGTAGCGGGGAGGGATCTCGAGCACCGCGCCCTCTTGAAAGGCCTGGAGCTCCTCGAAAGTTTGCGTGGACTGGGCGAAGAACACACCGCCCGCCAGCCCGGCGGAGACGTCGTGGAAGCCGCGCTCGTCGCAATCCCAGGTCCCGTCTGGGCCGTCGTAGGTGCCCTCGGGGACGAAGAACCAGTTGGAGTGGTGCCATGCGCCTTCGTTGCGCTGTCGGATCTTCGACACGTAGAGCGGCTCGTCGTTTTCGAGGGTCCAGCTCTGGCAGACTTCGCTGACCTCTTCGCCGGGGGCGACGGCGATGGGCTCGAACGAATACGACAGGGTCGGCTCGATGTCTCGCCCTGCGGCCCCCTGCTGGGTGCCGTCGGTCGCGCAACCCGTGACCCACAGGCCGAGGGCTAGGCTCGCGAGCATGATCCTCATCGACCCTAGTGTCCCGTGGGCCGGCGTTCTTGGCAAGCGGGTACGCTCAGGCGTCCGCGGCCTTCGGAATGCGGAAGATGCGGAACATCTTCGCGAGCGCAGCGACCACGAAGACGAAATACGCACCCAGGAAGAAGAGGAACGTGCCGTCGTCGAAGCGCGTTCTTTCGAGGTTGGCCTGCACCGCGAGCTCGGTCGCAATGACCAACAGCCCCGTGGTCGCGGCGCCCATCCAGCCCATCACGCCGGCGAGGCGATCGATGGCGATGGCGCGGCGTTCGTCGGTTGCCAACCAGTAGTCCCGGTTGGGCAGATTCACGAGGCGCTTGGGCGTGACGCGCACGAGAATGGGCGCGGCAAAGACCGCGGCCACCGAGCCGCCGCCGATCAGGGCCATCGCGAGGAAGAACCCGGCCTTGCTCATCCAAGCGTCCGGCTGCCCGCCACCGCTGAAGTGCGAGGCCATCGGCTCCGGGAGCTCCGACCAAACGAGCGCTACTCGAACTGCCAGCGCCAAGACCATCCCGACCGACAGCAAGAGCGGAACCAGCCAGCTCGCCCGCTTCTCCACCATGCGATCAGTGTTCCATGCAAAAAGGGGACAGTCCCCTTTTCCAGGACCGTTCCTCGAAAAGGGGACTGTCCCCTTTTTAGCGGAGGATTTGGCTGACTCGGTTGAGCGCGCGGCCGGAGGGGCCGAGCCGCTGGCTCACGCCCATCGCTTCGAGCATCGTGTTGTAGAGGTCGAGCCCCTCCGCGTCGACGTCGATGAACTGGCCTGTCTTGAAGCGTTCGTTGGCGCCCGTGATCGCGTGGTAGACGCCGCTGAGCTCGCGGGTGACGTTGTTGTGCCGGCCGTCTCCGCTTTCAGTCGAGATGGTGAGCATCGCGTTTTCGAGAATGCTGAGCCCGTTCTCGTCGGCGTGCTCCGGCTCGTCGAGCTGCTTCATGAAGTACACCAGCTCTCGCTGCATGAGATGCGCGTGCGCGCGAAGCTGCGTGTTGGAGTTGTTTTCGTTGAACTCGTGCCACCATTCGTGGCTGCACTGCCCGGACCCGCCACCGCCGCCGCGCTCCGCCCGGTCGTCGAAGTCGTAGACCAACTGGCCGTCGTACTCGTAGCGGCCCTGGACCCGAAGACGTTCGCCTGCCGCTTGAAAAGTGAGAGCCCCAAAGCGCACCAGGTCGCAGTGCACCGCGAGCGCATAGAGGTCCGCCACGAGTCGCCACTCGGTGACGAGCTCGTCGAGCGTGATGTCGATGCCCTGTCCGCCGGGATCGGCCGCGCCGCCGTGAGCGACCTCGGAGGGCGGGGGAGGGGACGGCCTCGGACACTGCCCGCCGCCGCCGGTCGGAAACGCGCGAAGCTCGTACTCGCGAATGCGTTCGAGATGGTCGGCGATCTTCGCTCGATCGGCGACACCGAGGTTCGACGCTTCACTCTGATAGTGCTGGTACTGACCGACCACCGAGTCGAGAACGCTGCGGCGAAGGCGCTTCTGGCGCGCGACGACCGGGTCGTCCGGCTCCATCGACGTGTCCTCTCCGAAGATGCGATCGAACAGGTCGGGCGCCGACTCTTTCGGCAGGTCCGCCGCCGACCCGTCGCTTCCCCAGCTGTGCACGTAGCGCGATTGACGGCTTCTGCGGAAATACGTCCCCGCAAGGAGTGTTGGAATCACACCGGCGGGCTGTCCGTTTGGATACGCCGCCTGGCGCAGCACCTGGTCGAGCGACGGCCCGCCTGCCCTCGACTCCCCGTTGGGCTTCTCGGCCGTGAACGCCCCAGACGACCCATCGAAGTGCGCGTTGATGCCGCCCTCGTCACAGCGCACCTGGTCGATGCCCCGGATGATCAGGAGCTTGCTCTGAAGCTCTTGAAGCGGTTCCATCGGGCCGGCGAAGCCTTCGCTTTGGAGCGGCGTGGGCATGCCGAGCCCGAAGAAGAGATTGTATGCGCGCGCGGGCGGCTCCGGAGCCGCGGCAAAGACGCTGGTGGTGCGCATGGCGTCGAGGAACGGCAGGCCGATTGCGATGGTTCCCGCCCCGCGGAGCATCGTTCGCCGACCGAAGACTTTCTTGTACTTCGTCATTGCGTCCTCACCGTCCGCAGCATCGGGCTGAGCGCGATCGACACGATCAGCTCTTGGTAGCTGCCGTCGGTCGTGGAGAAGCGATTGCGCATGTCGACCAGCGAGCAACCGTCCGAGTCGAGCAGCAGCCGCCCGAGCGCAAACTGCGCGGCTTTGAGGCTCATGCAGTCTTGAAGCCGCGCCGACTCGCCCAAGAGGTCCATCATTTCGCCAACGTTCGAGAACGGCAGAGGCTCGGTCTGCCCCGGCGCCGTGACGTTTCCGTCTTCGCTGAGAGAGTTCCCAAAGCGATCGGTCGTCGAGAACACGCCCGTGCCGTCGAAACGCTCGAGGCCCCAGGCAAGCGGCTCCATCTGTGAGTGGCACCCCCCGCAGGACGGGTCGTTGACGCGCTCTTCCGAATAGAACCGCTGCGAGCGGCCTTCTTCGATTTCAGGAGGCGTCGTGTCCACGCCCGGTGGCGGAGAGGCGAGCTTTCCGCACATCACGTTTTCGAGCAGAAACTGGCCGCGCGCGACCATCGAGGCTTCGTTGCCGCCGATCGTGAGGAGGCTTCCTTGAGTGAGCACTCCGCCGCGCTCTGGGATCGACGACAGATCGACCATTTGCACGCCGTCCTGCGGGTCGGGAAAGCCGTACCACTCGGCAAGCGGCCGATCGACGAACGTTCGCTGGTCGCTGAACAGATCGAGCAGCGGGCGCGCGTCGTCCCACACGAGCGCCTCGGCAAACGCGAGGGTTTCGGCTTTCATCGAGCGGCCGAGGTCGGCGTCCCAGGTCGGGTAGATCTCGGCGTCCCGCGTGAGGTTGTCGAGGCGAGACAGATGGAGCCAGTCGCTCACGAACCGATTGAACGCATCGCGCGCCCGCGGATCGGCCAACATGCGTCGGGCGTGCGCCTCGATGTCCGCGTCGCTTCGCAGTTGATCGGCGGCAGCTGCTGCGAGCAGCTCGTCGTCCGGCGCCGAACCCCAAATCAAGTAGCTCAGCCGACTCGCCATTTCGTAGCCGTCGGCGTCGCGCACCAGCCCGGTGCCTCGTGCCGCCTCGAGCCGATAGACGAAGCGCGGTGACTGCAGCATCGCCTCGACCAAGAGCCCGGCGGCCTCGTCGAACGACGGCCCCTCCTCGAGCGATGCGTTCCAAAGACCGACGAACGATGCGGTCTCTTCCGCCGTCGGCGGCGCGCGAAGAATCCGAGTCCCGAGCTCGGCGACGATGGCGCGGGCGCAGTTTTCGGAGAGGTCGCTGCAACCCGCCGCATCTTGCACGAAGGCACCGACGTCGATCCGCGACACTGCGATCTGAGCGAGGTCGCTGAAGGCTTCGATGTGCTCGAGCGTCGAAACGAGCGCGCCCGACGAGTTGGTGAACCCGTCGGCGCGAACGTCGGCGGGGAGGGCGGCTTCGGCTTCGCTCTCGACGTCGACGCCCAGCACCGCACGCACCGAACCCGCGTACTCGGACACGGTCAGGCGACGCGCTTCGCGAGGGCCTGGGTCGGCAAAGCTCGCGTCGCAGATGAACTCAGCGCCGGCTCGGATCTCGCCGCCGTCGTCATAAGGAGAGGGGCCTCCGCCTTCACCGCCGCCGATCGAGCCCGTGCACGACACGATCAGCGAGGTGGCAAATACCCACCCCCATCCTGCCCGATCTGTTGCTCTGAAATTCACCCTAAGAGACTATAAACGAGCCCCTGCCCCGGAACCAGGCAAAACCCGTCGAGCTGCCCGGCTATGCGACCTTTTGGTGAGATTTCATGCGCTTGCCGGTCGCTCACCGCGCCTGGCGAAGCGCGTCTCGGAGCGCGACTCGAATTGCCTGGAAATCCGCGTTCTGCCGGTTGTCTGCCGCGTCGCTGCTTGGAAAGAACGACGGCCCCGGGTGGACGAACACGATTCTGCCGTCGCGGCCGATGATGAAGCTCGACGAGGTCGCGGAGCGCTGCCGGCCGTCGAGCCACCACCGGCGCACCGTCTTCCACTGATGGTCATACGCGATTGGAAATCGGATTCCGAGCTCTCGTGCGCGCTTCACAGCGTCTTTCCAAGGTCGCTCGCTTCCCATTGGCTTGGAGTGGTAGAGCCCGATGAAGGTCACGTCTT
>CAJIBU010000114.1_pt1 | contig 15954 bp, 16 predicted proteins | sample 9199451 | NCBI WGS metagenome assembly CAJIBU01 (sample SAMEA7708315, study PRJEB35096) | sediment metagenome | biome: marine neritic benthic zone biome [ENVO:01000025]; feature: sediment [ENVO:00002007]; material: shallow marine sediment [ENVO:03000034] sea grass bed [ENVO_01000059] ... | reverse complement strand
TGGCGACCGAGCCGCCGCGCGTGTTCCTCGAAATCGACGCGGTACCAGTCGAAGATCGCGGAGAGCCGGATCTCGTTCCGCGCATGGTCGACCTCGACGTGCATCGGGTCCGACACGAAGCGCCGGGTGACCTCGTCGAGCTGTCCGTCGAGAGTCGGAGGCTCGAACGCGTAGCCCATGAGCGGCGGGCACGATCGCGATGCGCAGTTGATCGCCGCGTGAATTCGCGCATCCCCGAACGCGCGAATGGTCTCGTTTTCGAGGTCGTAGAGATTGACGGTTCGACCGTCGAGCGGGAACCGAAGGCCGTAAAAGAAGCCGAAACCGTCTCGCGGATTCAGCCAGCCCTGCACGTCTTGCACGGTGTCGATCGGCCAGTTCTCGATGACGCCAAACAGCACGAGCGCGTTGTACGCGTTGATGTAGTACGCGAGGCGCGAAGGCTCTGTTTCGAATCGCGCTGGGGAGGTGGATGGGCCGATGGCCGCGAGGGTTGCAACGAAGCGCCGAAGGTCGGCTCGTTCGCGGAGGACGGCGTCGTAGCTCACGCTCTTGCCGACGACCCAGCGGCCGAGGGCTCCGTTCCACCAGGTGTAGTCGAGCTCGCTCTCCGGCTGAGGGAAAGGCTCGGCGTCCGGCTCGAGCTCACGCAAGCCAAGCGCCCGGACGCTGATGAAGCCGGTGACGACGAGCACGAGGAGCATGACGGCGAGGATCGTCCACCGCCTCTTTGGGGGACGCGGCGCCTCCGTGCTCACGACGGGCTCCGAAACACCGTTTGAACTTCCACGGCCCGCAGGTCTTCGACCACGACGCTGTCGCCGGCCGCCTCGAGCTCGCTTGCGCCATAGCTGCCGGTGGTCACCGCGATGCAGCGCGCCCCGATCTGGTTCGCAGCAGTGACGTCGTGGGGGGTGTCTCCGATGACCACCACCTCGACGCCGCCTGGCTCGAGGCCTGCGCTCTGCAAGCCGCGGCGGAGCCCCGCCCTCAGCAGCTCGGCGCGGTTTACGTGGTCGGAGCCGAACCCACCGAAGCCGAAAAACGCGTCGAGGCCGCCGCGTGCGAGCTTTGCGTAGGCCGCCTGCTCGGTGTTGCCCGTGCCGAGCCCGAGGACCACGTCGCTTCGCGCCTCGAGCGCACCGAGCAGAGCTGTGACACCGGGCATCACCTCGAACGCGTTCGCGAGCTCCAGCTCTCGGGGGAGGTGCGAGACGTAGCGTTCGAGCACCTCGTCGATCAAGCGGTCTTCGACCGCGACGCCGTAGTATCGAAGCGCCGACGCGATGATCCACGGGTCGGTGCGCCCGGCGAACTCGACCGCGCGCAGGTTCACGTTTTCTTCGGCTCGATCGAGCACCTCGCCGAGCGCGCGCTCGACAGCACGACGGCCTGCGCCACCTGCGCTCAAGAGGGTCCCGTCGATGTCGAAAAGCGCGATGATGGGCGGCATGGAGCGAATGTAGCAGCAGATGGTTTTCGTAGTAGGCTGCCGCGGGTCGATGGACATCGAGCTCCTCGCCAAGCTCCCTCTGTGGCTTGCCGCGTTTCTGCTATCGCTGACCTGTCACGAGGCGGCGCATGCGCTCGCCGGCCGCCTCGGCGGTGATTCCACCGCAAGTGCCCAGGTGACGCTCGACCCGATCCCACACATGCAGCGGGAGCCGTTCGGCACCCTCGTCGTGCCGATTCTGTCGTTCTTTCTCCAAGGCGGCGGCTGGATGATCGGGTGGGCGAGCGCGCCCTACGACCCGTCGTGGGCCAAGCGGCACCCGCGGCGAGCCGCCTGGATGGCGGCCGCGGGGCCCGCTGCGAATTTCGCGCTCGCCGTGCTCGCTGCGATCGCGATTCGCATCGGGCTCGCGACGGGCTACTTCAGCCTCCCGGACGCCGGAGGGCTCTCGCTCGAAACGCTCGCGGTGGCGCCGGAGGGGGTTGCGCGCGGGCTCGCCCTGTTTCTCAGTGTGTTGTTTTCGATCAACTTGATACTCGGCACCTTCAACCTGATTCCGCTCCCGCCCCTCGACGGCTATGCGATGGTGCCGCTGTTGCTGACCGACCGGCTCCGGGACAAGTGGTTCGATCTGTTCTCGGGCGGCGGGGGGCTCTTCGGGCTGATCATCGCCTGGGTGCTGTTTGGTCGGCTCATGCCGCCGGTTTTCGTTGCTGCGATCGATCTTCTGTACGCGGGCATGTAGGCCGCCGGCCGTGCTACCCTGAAGACGTGAGGTGGGTTGGGGCAGCCTTGGCGTGTGCGGTCTGGCTCGGCGCGGCCGGCGTCGGCGCGGATGCCGCAGATGCGCACTACCGGCTCGCCAAGACCCTTCGGGCCGAGGGGCGCTACGAAGAGGCGCTCGCCGAGATCGATCTGGCGATCGAAGCGCGGCCGACCTACGCACAGGGCCACATGACCCGCGGCTCGATCCTGAGGCGGCTCGAGCGATACGACGACGCGCTTGCTGCATTCAACCGGGCGGCCCGGCTCGAGCCCAAGAACGGCCGAGCCCATGGGCTCGCCGGCGCCGTGCTGCTGCGCCTCGACCGGCCCAAGAAGGCGATCCCGCGCCTCAAAAAGGCGACCGAGCTCGAGCCGACGCACAGCAACCACTGGCTCAACCTGGGCGTCGCCTATCGCCGCACCAGCAACAACGACGCCGCGATCGCGACGTATCGGCGAGCGCTCCGCGTGATTCCGAACGACCCGTTGTTGCTCAACAATCTCGGCGTGGCGCTTCGCAAGGCGCAGCGATACGGCGAAGCGATCGCCGCGCTCGAAAAGGCGCTCGAGGTCGACCCCTACGACGCGGAGGTCGCTCGAAACTTGGCGATCGCGTACCGCGGCGCAAAGCGCTACGCGGAGGCGATCCCGCTCTACGTCAAAGCGCTCGAGCTCGGCGACGGCGGCCCGCCCTCGCTACTGTTCGACCTGGCCTCCTGCTACGAGAAGACCGGCAACACCGGCATGGCGATCGCGACGTTCGAGCGCTACATCGACGCGACGAAAAAGAGCGACCCCGAGGCAGCGGAGCGCGCGCGGCGCGCAGTCAGCAACCTCAAGAACCGCTAGCGAGGTCCTCGGCCACGGCGGCGGCAGCGTTGTACCCGGCGGCGCCGATGACGGAGCCCGCAGGATGGCAGCCCGCGCCGCACGCGTAGAGCCCGGCGACAGGGAGTCGATACGGGAGCCTGTCAGCGAAGCCGAAGCTGTTGTCGACGTGATGGATGTGCCCGCCGGTGATGCCAAAGTGGGATTCGATCTTCGGCGGCGTCAGCAGCACCGCATCGTGCACCAAGTCCGAGGTCCCCGGGGCGAAACGGTCGCACACCTCGAGCAGGCGCTTTAGCAGCGGCGCCTCTTCGGCGTCCCACGAGCCGTCCTCGAGCTCGTACGGGACCCACTGACAGAAGAGCGCCGCGCTGTGCCGTCCCTCGGCGTCGCGAAGCGATGGGTCGAGCGCCGTGTGCGTGTACCACTCGATGCTGAGGTCGGCGGGGATGCGGCCAGCCTGGCATGCGTCGAGCGCGGCCTGCAGGCGGGAGAGCGTATCGACCTCGGGAAGAAGGTGCACCGTGGCGCCGTGCTGGCCGCGCGGCTCGGGAAGGCACGTGAACTCCGGCAGGTCGCGGAGGCACAGGTTCACCTTGAGGCTCGACCCCGGCCGGCGGTACGCGTCGACTCGGCTTCGCAGTGTCGAGGGGCATCGGCTGCCCAGCAGGCCGACGAGCCGAAACGGGTCCGCGTTGACCACGACGGCGCGCGCTCGGTGGAGGTCGCCGGACGCGGTGATGACGCCTTCGACCGTGCCGCCATCGAGCTCGACGGACGCAACCTCGGCACCCAGTTGGATTTCGACGCCCTCGCGCCGCGCGGCTGCGGCGAGGCGCGCGGTGACGGTGCCCATCCCGCCGCGAACCACCATCCATGCGCCGTCGCTGCCGGGAAGCCGTCCCATGTTGTGAGCCAAGAAGTTCATCCCGCTCCCCGGCGTGCTCCAGCCGCCATAGAGCCCTGTGAACCCGTCCGTGACCGCGTACATCGCCATGAGAAGCTCGCTCTCGAAGCCAAAGCGGCGAAGGTAGTCGCCGACGGACCCGCGGCAGAGCGCGATGAACGGCTCGCGAAGCGCGGGACGCACGTAGCGCTCGGCCGTCTCTTCGATCGACAGGGGGGCGCGAAGCCAGCTTGGCGCGACGTCCTCGCGCAGCATGGCGAGCTCCCGCTGGAGCGCTCTGTCGGCGTCGGCGTCGACGGGCCCGAAGAACCCCTCTAGCGCTGCACGATTCGCAGCCGCGTCACCGCCGAGCAGAAGGTGGCGGTCGCCGGTCGTCGGGAGGAAGTAGTGCGGGTCGCGCTTGACCAGCGGGATCTCGATGCCGAGCTCCGCGATCAGCTCGGGCGGCATCAAGCCGAGCAGATAGGCGCCGGTCGAGTGGCCTACTCCAGGCGCCCGTTTAAAAGGATGCTCGGTTCGGCACGCCCCACCGACGACCGGCGCGCGCTCGACAACCCGGGCTCGAAGCCCGGCTCGCGCCAGGCAAAGCGCCGCCACCAGCCCGTTGTGCCCCGCGCCGACGACCACCACGTCGACGGGCTCTACCCCCGGCATCGGCTCACTCGATGAAGAAGCTCAGCCCGGCCTCGATGGTCCAGCTCTGATTCGGCGCGCCGTCCGGCATGCGAAAGTACCTGAGCCAACGGCCTCGCACTTCGATGCCTATCCACGAGAGCAAACCATACCCGAGGCTCGCGAACGCACCAATCGTCCCGGTCCCCTGCACGCGCTCCGGCAGCGGCACGCCGAGGTAGCCGCCGGTGAACGCGCCCGAGAGCCGCACTTTCTTCACGTTCCCGCGAAGCGCGATCTCGCCGCCGCCACCGAAACCGGGATTGTCGAGCGGAAAGCTCCGGCCGAGCCACTGGAAATAGCCCCCTAGATGGAGCGGGCCTGCCACGCCGTACGACCCATCCAGCCAGAGGCTCGGCTGCCACTTCCGCGTGCCGACGAAGCGAGACACGGTGCCCCCGAAAAACGCGTCGAACACCACGAGGTCGGTGCTGGTCTTTTTCTGTGCCTGCGCGGCGCTCGCGGCCAGCGTGCAAACGGCCAAGGCAACCACCAGCGCGAATCGCTTCACGCCAAGCGCTGTTATCACAACTCTGCCGGCCGCCCGCAAAACCTGCGGGCGAACCCCGGCTCACCCGGCGGCCGCTTCGACGATCGCGTCGGCGACCTGGAACTTCTTCAGAAACTCGCGCCGGCCTTCCTTCATGTCGTGCACCCAACGCTCGTACTCCGCGTGGCGCCCGTGCTCGTCGAAGAAACGGCGTGGCTCGAGGATCTCGGCCGGCACCTGCGCCACGAGCTCCGCGTTTTCCGGTGCATCGACGTCGACGATCTCGTAGTCGAAATCCGGATCTTTCTTCCATTTGATTTTGTCGGAGAGCAGCGCTTCCAGCATCGCGCTCGAGTGAGCGATGCGCACCTTGAGCGCCTTGTCGTCCTGGACGTCGTTGGCCTCACCGCCGACGTAGCCCGTGTTCATCAGCCACATCGTGACGTCGGGCATCGTGGCCGCCAGCTCGGCGAACCGCTTGGCCTGAAGTCCGTGTTTAGCCGGAAAGAATGGCTGCGTGAACGGCGACCGGGTCTTCCCGCGCTCCTTGCCTGCCGCGCTGGTCTTCGACGTTTCACCGAGCATGAAATAGCCCGCCGCCTGCTCTGGGGACGTGAAGCGCACGATGCCGGGCATGGCCGCGTCGCAGCCTTCGTCTCGGTTGAGGATGCCCATCGAACGAACCTGCGGGATGTCGTGGAGGTCGGCAGCGTCCGGAATCGAGCTCAGCGGCACGATCGAGCGGCCGTTCTGGGTCCACACGACGAAATCCCAGCCGTCGGCGGGAATCCCCTGGCTGTCCACCACGTCGTCGGCCGCCACTTCACCGGAGATGTACTTGTCGACGTTTGCGGCGTTGGCGCCCGTGGCGATCAGGATGTCGCGGAGGCGCGACACGTCCTTCGTGGTGAGCACGCCCTTGCTGAAGTCGAACGTTCCATCCTCTTCGAGAAACACGTTTTCGATCCACGCGTCGGGCCCGATCGTCGCATGGTAGAGAACCGGCTCGGTGTCCGGCGCAAGCCCGTCCGTTTTGGCGAAGCAGCCGTTTTCGGTGATCGAAAGCGCGCCGTGGGGCCACAGGGACACCATGTCGTCCTGAATGGGCTCGGTGAGATCGCCCTGCTTCGAAAACGTGGTGGTGGTCTTGCCGGTGCCGGACAAACCCATGATGGTCATGGTGAGCTTGCCGCCGCTGGTCCCCGTGACCGCCTTCGCACCCGCGTGAAGGACGAGCCCGCCCTGCTGGTACACGTAGTGGTTCAGCATGCGGAGGACGCCCTTCTTGGATTCCCCGAAGTAGTCGGCGCCGATGACGTGCGTGGTCCAGTTGTCCATGTCGACGATGATCGCCTGACGCCCGGGCATGTCGTCGAGCATGAGGTCGGGCGTGTAGAAGAGGCGGAAGGTCGGCTGAAAGGGTTTTTGCAGCTCCTCCGTGCTTTCGACCGCCGAGCGCGGGAACGCCAAAATCTGCTGCATGCCCGCGATGTTGGCGCCCTCGAGCGTGTAGAGCCACGTCGTGGCATACGCGCCCTTGCCGAGCCCCGAGTAACCGTCGATCGCGATGAGCTTGCCCTTGTCGGCGATGTACTCGGCCTGCCGTGCGATCAGCCCGCGTGCCTCGTCGGGGTCGATGATCTGATGGCTCCAGCGATCTTGGGTGTCGATGATGTACGTGTACTTGGCCATCCGCGCCTTGTTGCGGCTGACCTTGTTGATGCTCCCGGCAGCAGACTGCTGCACGCAAGGCGTGTGCTCGAGCGCAAGCTCACGGAGCTCTGCCTGGGACGGGTTTTCTATGTACTCGACGTCGAACGGGCGTGGATCTCGGGTCGCCATGGTGTTTCCGTATGCCAAGGTTTTCCGGGCGTGTCCAGACGCAACGAGAGTTGCCCGAGAGACGTCTGCAAGTAAGCTGCGGCCGATGCCGGCGCGACCTCGGAAATCCAGCGACGCCTCTCACGACGACGCGTTGCTTTGGAGCGATTGGCGCTGGCAGGCGCGAAACGCCGTCACCGATTTACAAGGTCTCGACAAAGCGCTTTCGCTGCACGAAGCGGAGCGTTTGGGCGCCGCGCGCGCGGTGGCGTGCGGGCTTCCGATTTCGATCACGCCCTATTACCTAGCCCTTTGCGACGTCGACGATCCGTCGTGCCCGATCCGGCTGCAGTGCGTGCCCCGCATCGAAGAAGGCGTCACCTCGCGCGGTGATCTGAAGGACCCGCTCGGCGAGGAAGCCCACGAGGTCGCCCCGAACCTGATTCGCCGCTACCCCGATCGCGTCCTGCTGATCGCGACGGACCGCTGCGGCGTGTACTGCCGCTTCTGCACCCGCTCGCGAATCGTCGGCGATGGCGGAGGCGCCCGCTCGATGCGCGCCCTCGAGCCGGCCTTCGCATGGCTCGAGGCCCACCAGGAGATCCGGGACGTCATCGTGTCCGGCGGCGACCCATGCCTGATGTCCACCGACCGACTGGCACGCCTGCTTCGACGGCTCGCGACGATCGAGCACGTTCAATACGTCCGGCTCGCCACCCGCACCCCGGTCACCCTTCCCCAGCGCATCACGCCCGAGCTCTGCCAGGCCATCCGCGAGAGCCACGAGTCCACGTGGATCATGACCCACTTCAACCACCCGAAGGAGCTCACCGCCGAGGCTCGCGCGGCCTGCGCGCGCCTGGCCGACGCGGGGCTTCCGGTGATGAATCAAACGGTGCTCCTTCACGGTGTCAACGACACGGCCGAGGTGCTCGAGCGTCTTTTTCGGGGCCTGGTCCAGACACGGGTTCGACCCTATTACCTCCTGCAGATGGACGCGGTCGTCGGCACCGGGCACCTGCGAACGCCCCTAAAGCGCGGGATCGAGCTGATGGCGGCCCTTCAGGGGCGTGTCAGCGGGATCGCGCTCCCGAAGCTGATCGTGGACACGCCGGGCGGTTTGGGCAAAGTGCCGGTGGGCCGGGACTACCTCGTCCGCGAGCACGACGGCGTCTCGGTCCTAGAAACGTTTCGAGGAGACTTCGTCGAGTACTACGACCCCCCCGCATGCTGACGGCGGGGTCGAGGAGACCACCCATGCAAAGCGCTCTCACGCTCCACCAGACGACCATCGGGAAGAAAGTGATCATGGCCCTGTCGGGCGTCGTGATCGTCGGCTTCGCGTTTGGGCACATGCTCGGCAACCTCAACCTCTACCGCGGGCCCGCGGCCCTCAACGGGTACGCCGCGTTTCTGCACAGCTTGCCTGCACTGGTTTGGACCACGCGCATCGTCCTGCTGTTGGCCTTCGGCGCCCACATCGCTTCGGCGTTTTCGCTCTGGGGCCGAAACCGGCGCGCTCGTGGTTCCCGCTACAAAAAGAACAAGGACCTAGCGACCGACTACGCCGCGCGCACGATGTACTGGTCGGGGCCGATTCTTCTTCTTTATCTCGTCTACCACCTGCTGCACTTCACGATTCTTCCGGCCCACCCGGGCGACGTGTACCGAAACGTCGTCGAAGGCTTTCAAAACCCGCTCATCGCCGGCGTCTACATCGTGGGCAACTTGGCACTCGGACTCCACATCTTCCACGGCGTGTACAGCGCCTTCCAATCCGTGGGCGCCAATCACCCCCGCTTCAATTCGTATCGGCGCGACCTATCCGTGGCGGTCGCGTCCATCATCACGATCGGGAATCTGTCGTTCCCGATCACGGTCCTCACGGGAATCGTTTCTTAGAGGTTGCGCATGGAGTTACGTTCAAACGAGCCGACCGGCCCCATCGAAAAACGCTGGGCCAACCACAAAGAGGCGGGCAAGCTCGTCGCTCCCGCGAACCGCCGAAAGTACACGGTGATCGTCGTTGGCAGCGGGCTCGCCGGAGGCGCAGCGGCCGCTTCGCTCGGCGAGATGGGCTACAACGTCAAGTGCTTCTGCTACCAAGACAGCGCTCGGCGGGCGCACAGCATCGCGGCGCAGGGCGGAATCAACGCGGCCAAGAACTATCAAAACGACGGCGACAGCGTGTACCGGCTGTTTTATGACACCGTGAAGGGCGGCGACTTCCGCTCTCGCGAGTCCAACGTCTACCGCCTCGCCGAGCTCAGCGTGGAGATCATCGACCAAGCGGTATCGCAGGGCGTACCGTTCGCGCGCGAGTACGGTGGGCTGCTCGCCAATCGCTCGTTTGGGGGCGCCCAGGTGTCGCGCACCTTCTACGCGCGCGGCCAAACCGGCCAACAGCTCTTGCTCGGCGCCTACCAGGCCCTCAGCCGCCAAATCGAAGAGGGCACGGTGGAGATGTTCCCGCGAACCGAGATGCTGGATTTGATCCTCCACGACGGGAGGGCTCGCGGCATCGTCACGCGAGACCTCGAAACCGGGAAAGTCGACGCGCACACCGCGGACATGGTCGTCCTGTGCACCGGTGGATACGGCAACGTCTTTTACCTCTCGACCAACGCCAAGGGCTGCAACGTCACCGCCGCGTGGCGGGCCCACCGGCACGGCGCTGCATTCGCAAACCCCTGCTACACCCAAATCCATCCGACCTGCATTCCGCAGGCGGGAGCGTATCAGTCGAAGCTCACGCTGATGAGCGAGTCGCTTCGAAACGACGGGCGCGTATGGGTGCCGCGCAACGAAGAAGACGTCACCAAGCGGCCCGAGGACATCCCCGAGGCCGACCGCTACTACTACCTCGAAGAGCGGTATCCGGCGTTTGGCAACCTCGTTCCGCGAGACGTGGCGTCGCGCAATGCGCTTTACGTCACCAACGACGGCCTCGGCGTCGGTCCGGAGGTCGGCGGTGAGCGACGGGGCGTCTACCTCGACTTCGCCGACGCGATCAACCGCCTCGGCGAGCAAACGATTCGCGAGCGCTACGGCAACCTCTTCGAGATGTACGAGCGCATCACCGGCGAAAACCCCTATCAGACGCCGATGCGCATCTACCCCGCCACCCACTACACGATGGGAGGCCTCTGGGTCGACTACAACCTCGAGACGACGATCCCCGGGCTCTTCGCGGGCGGCGAGGCCAACTTCTCGGACCACGGGGCCAACCGCCTCGGCGCCTCGGCGCTGATGCAGGGCCTCGCCGACGGATACTTCGTGCTTCCCTTCTCCGTCGGCAACTACCTCGGCGACGTCCGCACCCTCCCCGCTCTGAGCGACGACCATCCGGACGTCCGAGAAGCCGTCTCTCGCGTCGAAGCGCAGATCCAAAAGCTGATGAATGCGCCCGACCCGAAGCACCCGCCCGAGTACTTCCATCGCATGCTCGGCCGCATCATCTGGACCAAGTGCGGGATGTCGCGCAGCAAAGAGGGGCTGGAGGAGGCGCTCCGCGAGATTCCGAAGCTCCGCGAGCAGTTCTGGCGCGAGGTGAAGATCACCGGCAAGGGCGAAGATCTCAACCAGACCCTCGAACGCGCCGGCCGCGTCGCAGACTTCTTCGAGCTCGGAGAGCTGATGTGCATCGACGCGCTCGAGCGCGACGAGAGCTGCGGCGGGCACTTCCGCGAGGAGTATCAGGAAAACGGCGAAGCCCTTCGCGACGACGAGCGCTTCAGCTACGTGTCGGCTTGGGACTGGACGGGCAATCCAGCGGAGCCTCGCCTGCTCAAAGAGCCGCTCACTTTCGAATACGTCAAGCCCACCAAGCGGAGCTACAAATGAGCGACGAGCTTATTAACTTGACCCTTCACGTGTGGCGACAAGACGGCCCGAACGACGGTGGCCGCTTCGCAACCTACCAGGCCAACGACATCACCACGCACATGTCGTTTCTCGAGATGCTCGACGTGGTCAACGAAGGCCTCATCGAAAAAGGCGAGCTGCCCATCGTGTTCGACCACGATTGCCGCGAGGGCATCTGCGGGAGCTGCGGCATGGTCGTCAACGGCGAGGCGCACGGGCCGCAGCGGAGAACCACCACCTGCCAGGTTCACATGCGTCAGTTCAAAGATGGCGACGAGCTCTGGATCGAGCCTTGGCGCGCCGCGGGTTTTCCCGTGGTCAAAGACCTGATGGTCGACCGGTCGGCGCTCGACCGGATCGTGCAGGCGGGCGGCTACGTGTCGATTCGAACCGGGAGCGCGCCCGAGGCCAACGAGCTCCCCATCGCAAAAGACATTGCCGAAAAAGCGATGGACGCAGCGGAATGCATCGGCTGCGGCGCGTGCGTGGCCGCGTGCCCGAACGCGTCGGCAAGCCTCTTCACGGCCGCGAAGATCTCGCACCTGTCGCTCTTGCCCCAGGGCCAAGCCGAGCGGCCAGACCGCGTTCGGAAGATGGTCGCCCAGATGGATGCCGAGGGCTTTGGCGGCTGCACCAACCACGGCGAGTGCGAAACCGCGTGCCCGAAGGGCATCAGCCTCGATTGGATTGCGCGGATGAACCGAGAGCTCGTGCGTGCGATGGTCAAATCCGAAAAGCCAATCGCGAGGCGCGACACTAAGACCGCCTGAGGTCGTAGAGAACGCGCGCGACGACTCCGAGCGCGACCGCGACAACCAGCACGAGCGTGGCGGCCGTGTAGCGTTCGGCCACGGCGAGGAGCGCGTCCCAGTTGCTGCCCACCGCATAGCCGACGGCCATGATGAGCGCGTTCCAAATCGCCGCGGAGATGCCGCCGTAGAGCAGCACCTGGCCTGCTCTCATTCGGGAAAGCCCCGCTCCGACGAAAAAGAACGCGCGCAGTGCTGGAAGGAAACGGTTGACGGCGAGGTACATTGCACCGTGCCGCGCGTAGCCACGACGCACTGCGTCGAGCGCACGCGTCGGGCCCGGGCGCTTCAAGAACGAAGGCCAGCTCGCCTCGTGGTTCGCCAGCCAGAGGCCGAACGCCCACGCTCCGAGGCCGCCGAGCATCGCGCCAAGGGTGAGCGCCAAGTACACGTAGAACCAGCGCAATTGCGCGCGCACGGCCAACGCGACCGCGAAGAGCGCGACCGTGTCCCCGGGAAGAGGGGGGAACACGTACTCGACGCCTGCGGCCGCGGCGACGAGCGCGTACGCCCAGTGGTGCGGGCCGTGCTCCAAGGTGTGCAGAAATTCGTCAAGCACTGGAACGACACATAAGCTTCCGAGCAACGTGGATGTAGCACACAGCTCGGCTCGACATCAGCTCCCGATGCGTCAACCTACTTCGGCGCAAGGTTAAGATGGCAAGCGGAGATCTTCTCGTGTCGATGTTGCAGCGGCCCGACGCCCGGGTCGAAGACGTCGCCATCTTGCTCGCCAAAGAAGCCAACCCCTCGCTCGACGAGCACGGGATACGGCGCGCGCTCGACAACCTCGGCGCCGAAGCCCTGATTCGGCGGGGTCTGCGTTCCACGGCCGAGCGCGACGGGCGCATCCTCGCGGAGCTGTTGTTCGACGAGCTCGGCTACGAAGGCGAGCGCGACGACTACTACAACCCGTACAACAGCTACATCGATCGGGTGATCGCGCGCAGGCGTGGCATCCCGATCTCGCTTTCTGTGCTCACGATGGCGGTCGGCGACCGCGCCGGCATGAAGGTCGAAGGCGTCGGGTTCCCGGGCCACTTCCTGGTGCGTGTCGGCGGCCCGGACGGCGTGTACCAAGACCCGTTCAACGGCGGCGAGCTGCTCGACGGACAGGGCCTCGGCCGCCTCGCAGCGCAGTTTCTCGGCGCGGAGATGGCGCTTCATCCGAGCTACCTCGAGCCCGTCGACTGCGTCACCATCACGATTCGCATGCTCGCAAACCTCAAAAACGCGCACCGCCGGCAGGGCGACTACGCGCGCGCGATGCTCGCCTGCGACCATTTGGTCGAGCTCACCCAGGCGCCCGAGCACCGCCGTGACCGGGGTCTTCTCGCCCACGCTCTGCGCACCTTTGGGGCGGCCACAGAGGACCTCGCGGCGTATCTCGAGGCCCGGCCCGATGCGAAAGACGCGCGGGCCATCAGCGTAGCGCTCGAAGAAGCGCGAGAGCACGCCGACCAGTTCCTGCACTAGGCGCTCACCGCGGTCAGGACGCCTGCTTTACAGCGGCGGTTGGCGTGCAATTACTGGGCGCAACCGCCGAGGCCCGATGTCGTTCGAATCTCTCAAAGCACTGTTTCGGCCGGAGCTCCAAGGGTTGAGCCCGTATCGCGTGCCGCCCGTGCCACCGGCGGTGAAGCTCGACGCGAACGAGAGCCCCTGGCCGCTGCCGCCCGAGGCTCGCGCCAGAATCGCGGCGGCGATGCACGCCACGGACCTCCATCGGTATCCAGACGGCCGTGCCACCAAGCTGCGAAAAGCCCTCGGGTGGGCGCTTGGCGGCAGCCCCGACGAATACGTGCTCGGTTCGGGCTCCGACGAGCTGATCGCGCTGCTCGCCACGGCGATGGCGAAACCGCGGCCGGGCGCAGAGCGACCGGTGGTCGTGTTTCCGGAGCCGACGTTCGTGATGTACGGCGTGACGAGCCGGACGCACGGCTGGGACACGGTCGGCGTGCCTCTCGACGACGCATGGGACCTCGACGCGGACGCCATGGCCGACGCTCTCGAGCGGAACGCGCCCAACCTCGCCTATTACGCCACCCCGAACAACCCCACCGGCGCCGCCTTTTCGCGCGACCGGCTCGAAGCTTTGATCCACGCGTTCCCTGGCACGCTGCACGTCGTCGACGAAGCGTACGGCGCGTACAGCGGGCAATCGTTTGCAACGCTGAGCGAGGAGCTCCCGCAGTGCGCTCTTCTCGGCACGCTGTCGAAGGTCGGCTTCGCGGCAATCCGCGTCGGGTGGGTGCGCCTCCACGAGGCGCTGGCGGCGGAGCTCGACAAAGTGCGCCAGCCGTTCAACTTGAACACCGGGTCGCAGGAAATCGCGACGCTGGCTCTCACCGACCTCGCGCCGCTGCTCGAGGAGCACATCACGACGATCGTCGCGGAGCGCGAGCGGCTTCGGCAGAGGCTCGGGGCCTACGCCGCGCTCGAGTGCTTCCCAAGCGACGCGAACTTCCTGCTCGTGCGGGTCACGGGCGACGTCGAGGCCCTCTGCGAGGCGCTCCTCTCGCGCGAAATTGCGGTCCGCCGGTTCCCGAAGGGCGAGCCGCGCCTTCGGGCTTGCATTCGAATCACGATCGGCACACCAGAAGAGAATCAGCGCCTGCTCCAGGCGCTCGGCGATATACTAGGCTGACCGATGTCCGTGGCGAGAGAGGTGATGCCCGAGGAGGCGATCGAGGCGCTCGAGTGGGCGGCGGCAGTCGCTCGCGACCCGGGCCGTATGCACGAGGCGCCCGAGCGCCCGTCGCCGGCGGAGTGGCGAGCCGTGCCGCTTGCGGTGTTCCGCGAGCACATGGACCTGCTCTTGATGTCGAAGCAGCCGGAGCCGGGGCTCGACGCGATCGAGTCGGTCGGCTGCCTCGATGTCTGGCTGCCCGAGGTCGCGGCCATGGTGGGTTTCGGCGACAACGAGTGGCGCCACAAGGACGTCTGGAAGCACACGAAGCAGGTCGTGAAGCAGTCCGTGCCGCGGCTCGAGGTCCGGTGGGGGGCGCTTCTTCACGACATCGGCAAACCCAAGACCCGGCGTATCGACGACCGAGGGAACGTGACCTTTCACGGGCACAGCGAGGTCGGGGCGGCGATGTACCGCAAGCGCGTCGCGGACAGGCTCGGCTTCGAAGGCGCGTTTCGCGAGCGCGTGCACTTTCTCATTCTTCACCACCTTCGCGCGGCGCAGTACGACGAAGAGTGGACGGACGCGGCGGTGCGGCGTTTCTACAAACAGATGGGCGACGGTCTTCGCGACCTGCTCGACCTGAGCCGAGCCGACATCACGACCAAGCGCCCTGAAAAGCGGCGGCGCGGCGTCCGGCAAATCAGCCTTCTCGCGAAGCGCATCCGCGACCTCCAGTCCGAGGACTCCAAGGTCGCCCCACTTCCCAAGGGGCTCGGCACAGAGATCATCGACCGCTTCGACGTGCCACCCTCCAAGCGCCTCGGCGACCTGATGAAACAGCTAGCGGCGACAGTCGAAGCCGGCGAGCTCGAACCCCAGCAGCCCGCGGAGTACTACCTGGCCTATCTAGACGAGAACCGAGATCGCTACGGCCTAGACTGAGCCCCCGTCGCGGACGCTGGCACTGGCACTGGCGCTGTCGCTGGCACTGACGCTGACGCTGTCGCTGACACTGACGCTGTCACTGTCACTGTCGCTGGCGCTGTCACTGTCGCTGGCGCTGTCACTGTCGCTGACGCTGCTGCCGCGGATGTGGTGGGGCCGGGTGGCGGGCGGGTTACGTGGTACGGCTCGTTGACACCGCCCCGCCCACCCCCACCCGTAATCCTCCCTCGCGCGGCAGTCGCTTCGCTCTGCCTTGCCGGCGCATTCGCGCCGGGCTTCGCCCTGCGGGCTCGCGGGTGGTGGCATGGGGCGGGGCTGCCCGAAAAGGGGACAGTCCCCTTTTTCGCGCTCGGCGAAAACACTAGCGGCCCGAGAGTCTCCAAGACATCGCGCAGACCTCGTCGAGGGCGATGTCGGCCTTCTCGATTCGCGCGTTGGCGACGAAGCCGTACGCAACGGCAAGCTGAAGACCGGCTCGCACCTCTTTGGCCGACCCGCACGCCGAAGCGAACCGCGCTTTGCCCGTCCCAGGATCGTTCCCCTCCGCTTCCGCGAGGTTGAGAACGACACTATTCATGGCCCTTTGAAGCTGGTCGAAGAGTCCTCTATCGCGCTTGCGCACGATCGAAAGAACCTGCCGCAGCTCCGTCGCTGCCCGAAGTGCCCTCTGTTGAACGATGAGTCCCATGAGTGATCTCCTTTGCGCCTGGGGGTGGGGTTCCCCCGAAAGGGCGCCAGCCCGACCCCACCCCCAGGCGCAAAGGAGAT
>CAJIBU010000095.1_pt1 | contig 15989 bp, 16 predicted proteins | sample 9199451 | NCBI WGS metagenome assembly CAJIBU01 (sample SAMEA7708315, study PRJEB35096) | sediment metagenome | biome: marine neritic benthic zone biome [ENVO:01000025]; feature: sediment [ENVO:00002007]; material: shallow marine sediment [ENVO:03000034] sea grass bed [ENVO_01000059] ... | reverse complement strand
CGCACGCGCGCGATCTCGGCGCGCATGAACGCTACGCTCAAGAAGCCGAAGCAGACCGCGAACGCAGCGTTCGCAGCGAGCAGCAGTGGGTCGCGAACCCCCTCCGCGACGAACGAGATCGCGAAGTCGAACGCGACCGCGAACGCGACCAGCCAAATCCCGCGAGGCGCCGACGCAAAGGAGCCCACCAGCGCAACCGCAAGATAGGTCAACGGGTGGAGCGGTCCTTCGACGCCTCCGCGAAGCTGCACGAGCGCGTGAACGCCGACGACCAGCAGCACGCCGAGCTCGAGCTCCGCCACGTTCCCGACACCGACCCGGCGAGCGTCGTGGAGCCGATAGGCGACGAGCGAGAGCCAGCATGCCGCCCACGCCGCTCGCCCCCACGCGAGGGGGCGATCGTCCGGCACGAAATAGCCCGCGACGAGAAACGAGCCGAGGATGAGCGCGGCCGCCAATCCCCACCCGAGCCACGCCGTGCGTCGCACGCGAAGCGCTGCCTCGACGAGGGCCGTCATACGAGCCCGGTCTTAAGCCCGTGGGCGTTCGTTCAGCAAGAAATCGGCCGCGGTGTGTGTGGCCTGCCTACCTACCGACGGGGGAACTGGAAGACCAGCTCTTCGTCCCGCACCATCCCGAGCTCGTCGCGAGCGATGCGCTCGACGTAGGCGGGATCGGTGCGAAGCGCCTCCACTTCCGCCTTGAGGGCGGCGATCTCGCGCACGAGCTCCTCATTCGATTGGCGAAGCTCACCGAGCTCGGCGCTCAGGTGACGGTATCGAGGCAAGCCCTGCTCGTCGAGCACGAGGGTCGGGACGGTCATGACGGCCATCACCATCAGCGAGAACGGCAGCAGCGCGGCGCTCCTTCGCACCGGCCGAGCCTCGCCCGAACCGGCCACCGAGCCCAAATTTCTGCCGACGCGGCCAGGCTTGACAGAATTCCCCCAGCTTCTACTTTCTCAGCACCGTGACGGTGACATTGGACGAGCGCCATAGGCGCATTCTGTTCGCGGTCGTGACGGAATACATCGCGTCCGGGAAGCCAGTCGGCTCGCGGCGGATCGCCACCCGCTACGGCATCGAGCTATCGCCGGCAACCATTCGCAACGCGCTCTCGGACCTCGAAGAGCTCGAGCTCCTTCATCAGCCACACACCAGCGCCGGGCGCGTCCCAACCGACGCCGGCTTTCGCTGCTTCGTCGACGCCATGGCCACGGCGGCGGAGATCTCGAGCGCGCACCGAGCGGCCCTGATTCGCCGTCTCCAAAGCCTCGAGCCGGAGGACGATGCGGTTCGTGAGACGGGCCAGCTCTTGAGCCGCCTGACCGGCACCGCGACGATCATCGCGCGGCGCCCGGTTTCCGAAGCGTTCCTCGATCAAATCCGGTTCATCAGCCTCTCGGACGGTCGCACGCTTGCTGTCCTCGTCACCAGCTCCGGCACCGTCGAAAACCGAGTCGTCATCACGGAGCTCGCCGTCGAAGACCGAGAGCTCGAGCGGGTCAACAACTACCTGGCCGAGCTGGTCGCCGGCCACACCCTGCGCCAAGTGCGAGACCTCCTCGCGGCGCGTCTCGCGACCGAAGAAGGCCAGTACGAGGCGCTTCGGGCCCATGCTCAGCGCATGGTCGAGGCGGCCGCCGAGGGAGAGCAGGATGCGGCGCGCGTCGTCATCGAGGGGCAGGGCGCGCTCTTCGATCGGCCCGAGTTCGGCGACGCCGAGAAGATTCGGCGCTACCTGAGCGCGTTCGAGGAGAAGCAAAAGCTGCTCGAGCTGCTCGAGCAGACCCTCCTCGTCGACGGGGTGCGAGTGTTCATCGGCTCGGAGGCCGCCCTCGACGAGGTCGACGACATCAGCGTGATTTCCAGCCCGTTCCGGCGAGGCGGCGCCAGCGTCGGTTCGTTTGGGATCGTCGGCCCGACGAGAATGGACTACGAGAGATACGTTCCCTTGGTGGGTTTCGCCGCGGACGTGTTGAGCGACGTGCTCGACGGCCGGATTCCAGGCGCGTCCAAGGGCTCTTGAGGAGAGCAAACGCATGACGGAAAACGAGGGGGAGAAGTTGGCGCCCACGGACGAGGACGAGGCGATCGAAGAAACCGACGACGAAGACGTCGTCTTCCCGGAGGACGAAGTCGCGACGGGCGCCACCGGCGCGGCCGAGGCGCGCGAGGCGGACTCCGAGGAGCTCAGCGACGTCGAAAAGGCGCGGAAGGAGAGGGACCGCATGCGCGAGCAGCTCCTTCGCATCGCGGCCGATTTCGACAACTTCCGGAAGCGATCGCGCAAGGAGGTCGAAGAGGTTCGGCGGCGCGCGATTGAAGATACGCTTCGCGAGGTGCTCCCCGTCGTCGACAACCTGGAGCGTGCCGTCGATGCGATGAGCGAGGCGAGCGACGTCACCGCGGTCGCCGACGGCGTCCGCATGGTTCTCCGGGGCTTCGACGAGATCGCCGGCCGGCTGGGGCTCCAGCGCGTGCCAGGGGTCGGCAACCAGTTCGACCCGACCTGCCATGACGCCATGCAGCAGGAGGCAACCGACGAGCACGCACCCGGCACCATCGTGGCCGAGGTCGTCCCCGGCTATTTGCTGGGTGAGCGCCTTCTGCGGCCCGCCATGGTGGTGGTCGCCGTGCCCGCGCCCAAAGATGGCAGTCAGGAAGAGAGCTCGGCCCCGGAAGGCGACGAGTGATGGCCCGCACCTCTTAATGGGACAACTCCGCACCGCGGGTTATAAAGAAAGTTAGGGCGAGATGGGGAAGATCATCGGGATCGATCTGGGAACCACGAACTCCTGCGTGGCGTTTGTCGACAACGGTGACCCGCAGGTGATCCCCAACGCGGAGGGCAGCCGCACCACCCCTTCGGTGGTTTCCTTCAGCAAAGACGGCGAGCGCCGCGTCGGGAGCGTGGCCAAGCGTCAGGGTGTGACCAACCCCGAGAGCACCATCTTCGCGATCAAGCGCTTGATGGGCCTCCCGTTCGAGTCGGACCCGGCGCAGAAGCACAAGCAAATGGTTCCGTATCGCGTCATCGAAAGCGAGCGGGGCGACGCGTGGATCGTGGTGGGCGAGCAGCTGTACTCGCCGCCCGAGATTTCGGCGATGGTGCTCGAAAAGATGCGCGAGGTCGCGGAGGCGTTCCTCGGCGAGGACATTCAAGAAGCGATCGTCACCGTCCCCGCGTACTTCAACGACGCGCAGCGCTCCGCCACCATCGCCGCCGGAAAGATCGCCGGCCTCGAGGTTCGTCGAATCATCAACGAGCCCACGGCAGCCGCTCTCGCCTACGGCTTCGAGGAGAAGGAAGGCAAGCGTGTCGCTGTATACGATTTGGGCGGCGGCACGTTCGACATTTCGATCCTCGAGATCGCGAGCGGTGTCTTCAGCGTGAAGTCCACCTCTGGTGACACGCACCTAGGCGGCGAGGATTTGGACAACGCGCTCGTCGAAGAGCTCGCGCGGCGGTTCGAAGAGGGGTCCGGGATCGACTTGCGAAACGACCGCGTTGCGCTTCAACGCCTGAAAGAGCAGGCGGAAAAGGCCAAGCACGAGCTGTCGTCCTCGCTCGAAACCGAGATCAACCTCCCGTTCATCGCTTCTGACGAAAGCGGGCCGAAACACCTCGAAACCAAGCTCAAGCGAAGCGAGCTCGAGATTCTGACCTCCGAAATCATCGACCGGACGCTCGGCCCATGCCAGCAGGCGCTCGACGACGCCGGCGTGAAGCGCGAAGACATCGACGAGGTGCTGCTCGTCGGAGGCCAGACCCGCATGCCGATGGTGCAGTCGAAGGTCTCGGATTTCTTCGGCCAGGAGCCCCACAAAGGCGTCAACCCCGACGAGGTGGTGGCGCTCGGCGCGGCGCTGCAAGGCGGGGCGCTCGCCGGCGACGTCGAGGAGGTGCTGCTGCTCGACGTCACCCCGCTCAGCCTCGGTGTCGAAACCGGCGGCGGCGTGTTTCACAAGCTCATCCCTCGAAACACCACCGTGCCGACGCGCGCCAAAGAGGTGTTCACCACCAGCGTCGACAACCAGACCTTCGTGCCGATTCACGTGCTCCAGGGCGAGCGCGAGATGGCCGACGACAACAAGTCGCTCGCCAAGTTCGAGCTCGCGCCGATTCTTCCCGCGCCCCGGGGCGTTCCCGAGATCGAGGTGACGTTCGACATCGACGCGGACGGCGTGGTGAACGTGAGCGCCAAAGACCTCGGCACCAGCCGCGAGCAGAACATCCGGGTGGTTGCGTCGAGCGGCCTCACCGAAGAGGACATCGAGCGCATCATCGCCGAGGCCGACGCGTACAAGACCACCGACGAAAAGCGGCGCGAGCTCGCCGAGCTGCGCAACGCGGCCGAAGCCCTGCTCTACACGAGCGAACGGGCGGTCGCAGAGTGCCGCGAGCTGGTCGCAGAAGACGTCCTCGCGCAGGTTCAGGCCGACATCGACACCCTTCACACCTGCGTCGAGCAGGGAGACGCCATCGCGATTCGCGATGCGCTCGAGACGCTGGAGCTGAGCGCCTACAAAATCGCGGAGGCGATGTACAGCGGCGTCGACATGGAAGCGCCGCAGGGCGAAGCCCAGTCCGACTCGTGAGCTCGGACGGCCGAGCGGGGGCAACGGGCGCAAGCTGGCTCGCGCGCATGCGCTGGGGCGCGCTCCTGATTCAAGCGCTCTCGATCCTCGTCGCCTCCGAGGTGCTGGAAGTGCGCCTTCCACTCGTCCCGATGTGGAGCCTCGTCGCGATCGGCGCCCTGTCGAACGCGTGGCTTCAATCGCGAAAGGAGCGTGCCGGGCACCTCGGCGCCTTCTTGATCCTCGACGTCGCGCTGCTCACCGGCCTGCTCTATCTGTCCGGGGGCCCGACCAACCCGTTCAGCGTGATGTACGTCGTCTACATCGCGATGTCCGCGGTCATGCTCCCGCCGCGATGGACGTGGGCGATCGCCGGGCTTTCGATCGTGTCGTTTGCTGCGCTCTTCGTGGTGAGCACGCCGGGCGAGCACTTCGGCCACATGGGGCACGGCCAAGGGTTTCAGGCGCACCTCTACGGCATGTTCATCGCTCTCGCGCTGGCGGTGGGGCTGATCACCTATTTCGTCAGTCAGCTTTCGCTCGAGCTTCGGCGCCGGGAGCGCGCGCTCGCCGAGGCCGAAGAGCGCACGCACCGCTGGAGCCGGCTCGCGTCGATCGCCGGGCTCGCCGCCGGCGCCGCTCACGAGCTAGGGACCCCTCTCGGCACGATCGCGGTGGCCGCCAAGGAGATCGAGCGCGAGGCCGAGCGCGCGGACGGAGGCGAGCGGCTGGTCGAGGACGCCAAGCTGATCCGGGAGGAGGTGGAGCGATGCCGCGTCGTGCTCGACCGAATGGCCGCAGCCGGCGGTGAGCACGTGGGCGAGGCCGTCGGCGAGATCGAGGTCGAGGCGCTCTTCGACGAAGTCCGGGACCGGCTCGGCCGGCAGCTCGCCCAAAGGTGGGTGACCACCACCGATATCCCCGTGCTCCGCGCTCCGAAAGAGGCGCTCGTGCAGATGGTCGAGAACATCGCGCGCAATGGGTTCGACGCATGTGACGAGGGAGAGGTCTCTCTCCGAGTGGGCCGTCGCGATCGCGCGGTCGAGCTTCGCTTCGCGGACGAAGGCGTCGGGATGGATCGCGAGACGGCAGAGCGCGCGGTCGAGCCGTTCTTCACCACCAAGGGGTCGGGCGATCGCATGGGCCTTGGCTTGTTCCTCGCGCGCGCGCTCGTAGACTCGCTGAACGGCGGGTTCACGATCGAATCGGAACCCGGCCGCGGCACGACCATTGTCGTCGTTCTTCCGCAGCGCACATGACGAGCCCCTCCGACCACGATGCGCCCAAGCCTTCGCTCTTGATCGTCGACGACGACGAGCGGTTGCGCTCTCGAATGGCAAGAGCGTTCGAGGAGCGCGGCTACGAAGTCCAGCAGGCGGCCGGCTTCGATGCTGCGGTCGCGATCGCGTCGGACGAGAGCACCGAGCTCGCGGTGGTCGACCTGCGCATGCCGGGGAGGTCTGGGCTCGAGCTCGTGGGTGAGCTTCATCGCATCGACCCGGCGACCCGAATCGTGGTCCTGACCGGCTATGGAAGCATCGCAACCGCCCTCGAAGCGGTGCGCCTCGGCGCCACCCACTACCTCACCAAGCCGGCCGACGTCGACGAGGTCATCGCTTCGTTCAGTCGAGGCGAAGACCATGCGCGCGGGGCCGGTGGGGCGGAGCACGTGCCCACCGAGACGCCGTCGCTCGCACGCGTCGAGTGGGAGCACATCCAGCGCGTGCTGACCGACTGCGGCGGAAACATCACGAAGGCCGCAGAAAGACTCGGAATTCACCGGCGCTCGCTCCAGCGGAAGCTCGCCAAGTTCCCGATGCCGCGCTGAGCGCGCTGCGACGATTTGCCGCATCGGCTCGCGCCCTCGACGAGCCTACGCTGTGCGCGTGAAGGTCTGGTGGATGGTCGCGGCGCTCGTCGCTCCGTTCGGCGTCGTCGCAGAAGCGTCGGCGTGCGGCACCTGCTCGGTCGGCGACCCCACCCTCACGATCGTCGGTATGGCGCAGCCGAAGGCCCAGCGCGTGCGCACGTCGGCAACGGTCAGGCATCGAAACGACCGCATCGGCGAGCCGCAGGTCGACGAGCTACGTCTGTCCGAGCAGCGCATGGAGCTCGCCGGCGCATACTCACCGACCGACCGAGTGACCCTTTCCTTGATGATGCCGCTGGTGCACCGCCTCGTGACGGCGGTCAACCTCGCCGAAGCGAACATCTGGGCCCCGGGCGACCTCGAGTTCCGCGCGCGCGGCGTGATTTGGCGAGACCGCGAGTTCGCGCCCCGGCACCTCGTCAGCCTGATCGGTGGGCTGGAATTCCCGACCAGCGCCGTCGAAACCGACACCGAAGGCGTGCCGCTGCCGCTCGAGTTTCAAGCGGGCACCGGCTCGTGGGACCCGATCGCAGGCGCCTCCTACACGATGTTCATCGACCCTTGGTCGGTCTACGTCGCGTCCGTCGGGATCTTCCCGACGAAAGGCATCGCCGACACACAGGTCGGGATCAGCTTTCGCCAGACCGTGATCGGCCAGTACCAGCCCGTGAAGTACATCGCGTTTCAGGTCGGCGCCGAGTTTCGCATCGATCAGCCGGGCTACATCGCAGGCGTTCGCGATCCCAACACGGGCGGCCACATCACGTACGGCACCTTTGGCATCGTCGCTCTGCCGGTCTCGAAGCTCTTGATTCACGTCACCGCCGCCGTCCCGATGATTCAGCGGCTCGACGGCAACCACGAGGAGGGCTTCGCGTTCACCGCGGGGCTGATCTATGACATCTAGGCTGCTGCTGATCGGCGCGCTGCTCTTGGGCGCGACGCTTCCCCGATGCGTGCGCGTCACCGACGGCATCGAAGTCGACGTGGCGTATCAGCCCGAAGCGACGCCGGCGCAGGTCCAAACCGACATGGGGTATCGGGTGCGGCTGACGCAGGCGCTGATCGTGCTTGGGCGAATCGAGCTTCTCAGGTGCGACAATTTTGTCGTGGACCTCTGGCGTCTTCTCGCACCCGCGAGGGCGAGCGCCCACGAATTCGAAACGCCGACCAGCCTCGGCGTACCGGTCGTCCTCGACCTCGTGGAAAGCGCAGGGGTCCCACTCTACGCCGGCACCCTGCGCCCGCCTCCTGGCAAATACTGCGGGATTCGGCTCATCGGCATGCCCGCTGACCAGGACGCCGAGGGCCTCACCGAAGAAAACGCCTTCATGATGGAGCACAGCGTCCTCGTTTCCGGGACGATCGAGGACTCGCAGGGCCCCGAGAGCCCGATCGAAGCGGCAATTGCCGAGGTTTTGAGCTGCGAGCTCGAATTCGAGCGTCCTTTGGAGCTCGGCGGGCCGGGACTCGAGAGCGTCGCCATCGTGATCGACCACCGACGCTGGTTCGATGGCATCGACTTTGCACTGCTGGATGGCCACGCGGTGCGTGAGAGACTAACCGAAAACGTACGGTCGTCATTTAGAGCGCTTCTTCCAAGCCTGGACGAACGGCTCTAAAGACCGCGGAGGAAACGATGAGGAACTTTGCGATTATCCTGACACTCGCACTGGTGGGCTGCGGCAGCAGCGATGGTGGCACTGCAACGCAAACCGTGGCGATCGAATTCGCCGCCATGGTCGGCGCCGAGGACTTCGTGTGCGGTCAGACTTACGACAACCTCGGGGCGAACGACACATCGCTCGAGCTGAGTGACTTCCGGTTCTACGTGCAGAGCGTCGAGCTTCGGAGCAGCGCGGGCACCTACGTGCCGGTCGCGCTCGATACCAACGACTGGCAAAGCGAAGGCACGACGCTCCTCGATTTCGAGGACGGGTGTACCGACCTCGGGAACGAGCCGATGAACAGCACGGTGACTGGAACGGTCCCAGCGGGTGAGTACGACGGCATTATGTTTCAGATGGGTGTCCCCTTCGAGCAGAACCACCAGAACCCGGCGACCTCCCCTACACCGCTCAACCTCACCTCCATGCAGTGGAACTGGCAGGGCGGATACAAGTTCCTCCGAATCGACTCCGGCACCTTCAGCATGACCGACTGGCGCATGCACCTCGGGAGCACCGGCTGCGACGGCGACCCAGTCGCCGGGGGCACCACGAGCTGCAGCACCCCGAACCGCGTGCAGGTCGAGCTCGCGACGTTCGACCCCGACGCCGACCGCGTCGTGGCGGACTACGCCATGCTCGTCGAAGGCGCCGCGCTCGACATGAACCAGGATGAGACCCCGGTGGGCTGCATGGCCGGGCCGATGGACGGCGACTGCGGCCCCTTGTTCGACAACCTCGGGCTTGCCTTTCAGGGCTCGACGCCGCCTGCCCAGCAGTTCTTCTCCGTCGAGTGAACCTCGACTGGGGGATTTCGTCCCCGCCCCGAACAGGAAAACCCATGCTTCGATCGCTTATCCCCGTTTCTTTGATCCTCGTCGCGCTGGCCGCGTGCGGCAGCGACAGCGCGTCGTCGGCGGCCGGGTCGTGGGTGTGGGACCTTCCCGAGGGCATCCCGGAGCCGCGCGTCCCAGAAGACAACCCGATGACGGCCGACAAAGTCGAGCTCGGGCGGTTTTTGTTCTACGACGTGCGGCTCTCGGGCAACGAAACGCAGAGCTGCGGGAGCTGCCACCAGCAGGGGCTCGCCTTCACCGACGGGCTTGCACGGGCGGAAGGGTCCACCGGAGAGATCCATCCGCGAAGCTCGATGAGCATCGCCAACGTGGCCTACGCGGCGTCGCTGACGTGGGCCAACGAGGTGCTGGTTCGGCTGGAGCGGCAGGCGCTCGTGCCGATGTTCGGTGAAGACCCGGTCGAGCTCGGCATGGCCAACGGCGAAGACGAGCTGATTCAGCGGCTGGCGGCCGACGAGCTCTATCAGGACCTCTTCACCGACGCCTACCCGGGGGAGCCCGACCCGATCAACCTCGACAACATCACCAAGGCGCTCGGCGCCTTTCAGCGGTCCGTGATGAGCTTCAACTCGAAGGTCGACCAATGGCAAGCGGGCGACACCTCGGCGCTCAGCCCGTCGGAGCAGCGTGGGCTCGCGCTCTTTTTCGGCGGCACCAACGCGGCCGGCGTGCAGGACGCGTTCGAATGCTTTCACTGCCACGGCGGCTTCTTGTTCTCCCAGTCGTCCGACGACGCGGGGCAGGTGTTCGACCAGAAGTTCTTCATGAACAACGGGCTCTACAACCTCGATTCGGAGGGGAGCTACCCACCCGGCAACGAAGGGCTGTTCGACATGACGGGCGACCCGCTCGACAAGGGCCGCTTCAAACCGCCGAGCCTCCGCAACATCGCGCTGACCGCACCTTACATGCACGACGGCTCGATCGAGACGCTCGAAGAAGTGCTCGACCACTACGCGCGCGGCGGACGTCTCATCGAAAGCGGACCAAACGCAGGCGACGGGTTCGACAACCCGAACAAGAGCGCCCTCCTCAACGGCTTCGTGATGACCGAGCAGGAAAAGGCGGACATCATCGCGTTCCTCCGCGCGCTCACCGACGAGGACCTGCTTACCAACCCCGCCTACAGCGACCCCTTCGCCGAGCAGTAGTCACGCGAGCAGGCGTGGCTCGCGCTCGAGCTCGACGCCGAAGCGATCTCGAACGCGCGCTTCGACCTCCTCGGCAAATGCGAGCAGCTCGGCGGTGGTGCCGCCCCCGTGGTGAACCAGCGCGAGCGCGTGCCTGCTCGACACGCCGACCGCGCCGCGGCGCGTGCCCTTGGAGATGCCGGACCGCTCGATGAGCCAGCCGGCGGCGAGCTTGACCCGGCCGTCGGCGGACGGGTAGCGCGGAACGTCGTCGGGGGATTCGACGAGGTTTTCGGTGAGCGCCTGCTCGACGACACGCTCCGCAAGCTCGGCGTCGACCACGGGGTTGAGAAAAAAGGAGCCTGCGCTCCGACGATTCGGGTCGTCGGGGTCGATCACCATCGACTTTTCGCGACGCAGCGCGAAGACGGCGCTGCGGATGTCGGCGAGAGGGGCGCCAGGAGCCACGCGCTTTTCGAGCTCGGCGTATCGAACGGTGCCGCTTCCACCAGGGCGCAACGAAAACCGAACGGCGCAAACGACGAAGCGCCCAGGCTGGCGTTTGAACAGGCTGTTGCGATAGGTGAGCTGGCAGTCGTCGGGGTCGAGCTCTTCGAAGTCGAGCGTCTCGCGACGAAGCACCCGGACGCTTTGAAGCACGTCGGCCACCTCTTGCCCGTAGGCGCCGACGTTTTGGATTGGGGTGGCGCCGGTGGATCCGGGGATTCCGGTCAAGCACTCGACGCCGGCCCAGCCGCGGCCGACCGCGCCCTGCACCACGTCTTCCCAAGGGACGCCTGCGCCGGCGTCTGCGACGCCGTCGTCGAAGTGAAGACCGGCGATCGCCATTCGAACGACGAGCCCGTCGTACCCTTCGTCGGGCACGATGAGATTCGAGCCTCCGCCGAGCACGTACGCCGGCATCGAGCGATCCGCGGCCCAGGCGAGGGCGTCGCGAAGCGCGGTCTCGGCTCTCACCTCGACGAAGTGCTTCGCGGCGCCGCCGAGGCCGAACGTGGTGAGGGGAGCGAGGGGTACGTCGCGCTCGATGTCGAGGGTGGCCATGCGCCCGCCGCGCCGGCTACGGCGCTTCGATCCTCTCGGTGCCGCCCATGTAGGGAACCAACGCCTCGGGGACGACGACGCTTCCATCGGGAAGCTGGTTTTGCTCGAGGATGGCGACCAGCGTGCGCCCGATCGCGAGGCCCGAGCCGTTGAGCGTGTGAAGGAGCTGCGGCTTGGCTTTCTCTTCGGCGGGCCTGAAGCGCGCCTTCATTCGACGCGCCTGGAAGTCGCCAAACCAGGAGCAGCTCGAGATCTCGCGATACGCCTGCTGCGCGGGGAGCCACACCTCGAGGTCATAGGACTTCTGCGCCGCGAAGCCCATGTCGCCCGCACAGAGCTGCACGACACGATGATGAAGGCCGAGCCTCTGGAGAATGGTTTCGGCGTGATGTGTGAGCCGCTCGAGCTCGGCCTCGCCGTCCTCTGGGCGGCAGAACCGGACCAGCTCGACCTTGTCGAACTGGTGGACACGAATCATGCCCCGGGTGTCCTTGCCGTAGCTCCCGGCCTCGCTCCGAAAGCAGGCGGTGTACCCCGTGTACGAGCGCGGCAGCTCTTCGGCGGGCACGATCTCGCCGGCGTGTAGGTTGGTGATCGGCACCTCGGCGGTCGGTATGAGGTAGAGGTCGTGCCCCTGCGCCTCGGCCTCGGCCTCCCACTCCGCGTCTTTGGCGATGCGAAACGCGTCGCTCGCGAACTTTGGGAGCTGGCTCGTCCCCAACATTGCGGTGTCTTTGACGAGCACCGGCGGCCATACCTCCTCGTAGCCGTGCTCTTCCGTGTGCACGTCGAGCATGAGCTGCATGAGCGCCCGGTTGAGGCGCGAGCCGAGCCCCTTGAGCACGACGAAGCGCGAGCCGCTGATCTTCGCTGCCCTTTCGAAGTCGAGAATGCCGAGGCCGGTCCCGATGTCGACGTGGTCGCGAACGTCGAAGTCGAAGCTCGGCGCTTCGCCCCAGACGCGAACCTCGACATTGTCGTCCTCGCTGAGACCGTCGGGGGTGTCAGGATGCGGAATGTTCGGGAGGTTCAAGAGGATGCGCTCGAGCTCGGCCTCGACCTCGGCCTGTTTGGTCTCGCCGGCCTTGATCTCGTCGCCGAGGCTGCGGAGCCGCTGGCGCTTCTCGTTGAATTCCTCGGACTTCTTGTCCGCGACCTTGGCCATCGCCGCGCTCGCGTCGTTGCGCTGTTGCCGAAGGGCTTCGACCTTCGTGATCACCGCTTTTCGTTCGCCAGCAAGCTCGCTCAGCCGATCGAGAAGCGTGGCGTCGGTGAAGCCCCGACGCGCGAGCGCGGACTTCACCTCCGGTAGGCTTTCGCTCACGTATCGCAGGTCGAGCATGGGAGCGGGTCTACAACACGACGGCAACGGGCACCAGTCGCGCGCTTCTTGGCGCAGCCTCGGAAAAGCCCCTAAGTTGAGTGCGTGACCAACCCGGGCATGGTGCACCGTCTAGGAATCATCGGCGACGTTCACTGCGAGACGGCGACGCTCGAGCGCGTGCTCGACACGCTCGATCAGATGAACGTGGATGCGGTGCTCTGCGTGGGCGACCTCGTCGACGGGCCAGGTGACGCCGACGCGACGCTTGCCTTGCTCGAGGCGCGCGGCGTCGAGTGCGTCGCGGGGAATCACGAGCGCTGGTTTCTCGAAGGTGAGCAGCGAACCCTCGTGGACGCCACGCTCGAGGTGTCGGCCCACTCACGCGAGTTCATGGAGGGCCTCGAGCGCCAGCGGTTCTACGAGACGCCGTCGGGGCGGGCGCTCCTTTGTCACGGCGTCGGGACCGATGACGAGGCGTGGACATGCCGGACACGCGAGGGTACGCTCTTCAAGACATCCCTACTCTCCGGGAGCTGATGCTCGACGAGCGCGTGCAGTTCATGCTGGGCGGGCACACCCACCAGCGCATGGTCCGGGTCTTCCAAGGCCTGACGGTGGTCAACGCGGGCACGATTCACCGCAAGGACGAGCAGACGTTCACCGTGGTCGACTTCGACGCGATGCGCGTCGCGTTCTACTCGGCAAAAGAGGGCGAGACCGGCAACCTGATCGAGGAAGTCGCCCTGCCTCCCCCGGCGCCCATGAGCTGAAAAAAAGGGGACGTCCCCTTATTTAGCGGGCCTGTCGCCAGAGCTCGGCAAGCGAGGGACGGGAGCCGGTGAGGAGGAAGCCCACGCGGAAAAGGCGGGCGCCGACCCGGATCGAGAGCCACGTCGCGACGACGAGCGTGAGCATCGAGCCGAGCACTTCCCACCAGGCGATGCCGGACGGTTCGACGGCAAGCCGAATGATCACGGTGAGAGGCGACGTGAATGGGATCCAAGTCATCGCTTGGCCGAGCGCACCGTGCGGATCGTCGAGCAGCACGACCAGAACCATCAGTGGCAGAATCGCGAGCATGGCCCAACCCATCGTGAGCTTCTGACTTTCGGCGGCGTTGGCGCCGAGCGCCGCCGTGGCGAGCATCAGGCTGCCGAGAAAAAGATAGCCGAGGGTGAAGAGAGCCGGTGCAACAGCCAGCGCCTGCCACGGGACCTCGACAAAGGCTGCGAGAGCTGCGGAAGCCAAGACGCCGAGGAAGACCACCATCGAAGACCACACCGCGAATTGGATGAGGCCCGCTGCGCCGAGCCCGAAGAGCTTGCCGGCGAGAATTTCTTCAGGAGTCACCGAGGAGAGCAGCACTTCGACGATCTTGCTCTCCTTGTCGGTGGCGACGGTTTGAACCAGGTAGCCGGATGCGCTCAAGAGCGCCGTGAGGAGAAGGACCCCGAGAAAGAGAGGGATCGTGGTGCGGACCAGCAGATCGAGGGTCTCGTCGACGTCGCTGACGAGCTCGCCTTCCGGTCCGATCCGCCCCCGAACGAAGCTCGCCGGAGAAAGTACGCGCTCTTGAACGTCGCCGTCGAGATGTCCTTCTACGAGCGACTTGCGAAGAAGAGAACGGAGGCGCGGCTCTACGCTCGTGCCGCGGCTGCTCAAGAGCGGTGATTTCTCGGACTCGATGGAGCGCACCTCGCCGGTTTGGAGGTAGTCCTTCTCGATGACGTAGAGCGCCCGCAGCTTTCCTGATTCGAGGTCGGTCGTCGCGGCCCCGCGATCGTCGTAGAGGATCACGACGCTGTCGCCGACCTTCCACGCGCGCGCGCCGTTTCGGGTTTCGAAGACCGACTGGTCGACGACCCGCGCCTCGTCGACGAGACCGAACTCGGAGCTCTCCGCGAGGCGCTGGTTCAGAAAATAAGTCTGGAGCCCGAACACGGTGCCCGAGACCCCCGCCAAGAAAAGCGGCAGTCCGAAGGTGGCTAGCAGGTACGACCATCGCTTCACCACCGAGAGAAGCTCGAAGCGGGCGACGGAAAGAACGCGCTTGGCACGCACGCTCAGCTCCCTCCACTCACGAGACTGACGAAGATCTCGTCCATGCCTGCAACCAGCGGCTCGTACCGGTCGATGGCAACCCCGCGCTGCACGAGCTCGTGAAGGTAACCGGACGGTGTTGCCGCGGCCGGAAGCTCGACGCGCCAGCCGCCGCCGTCAGCTTGCATCGCGCGGACACCGATCGACGCGAGGTTCGTGGACGTCCACACGAGCACTTCGTGAGGCGAGTACCGCCGGCGGATGTCTTCGAGCGCGCCGTACACGACGAGCTCCCCTCGATGGATCAGGGCGACCCGGTCACAGAGCGCTTCGACCTGATGCATCATGTGTGTCGAAAGCACAGTCGTCTGGCCGCTTCGACGTCGCTCTTCGATAAGGTCGGTCACGAGCGCGACGTTGACCGGATCGAGGCCGGAAAAGGGCTCGTCGAGCACGCAGAGCTCCGGCTCGCTCATCAGGCACGCGGCGATCTGAACCTTTTGCGTCATGCCCTTCGAAAGGCTTTCGACACGGTCGCGCGCGACGCGGCTGAGCCCGACCCGGTCGAGCCAGGCGGCGGCGGCGGCGCGCGCCTTGGACGGCTCGAGCCCCTTCAAGCGACCGATGTATTCGAGAAGCTCACGAACCTTGGCGCGACGGTACACCCCGCGTTCCTCGGGCAGGTACGCGGTGCGATCGAGATCTTCGGCGCTCGGCGTTCTGCCGAAGAGCTTCACCTCGCCCTCATCCGCGCGGAGGATGTCGAGCCCGATTCGGATCAGCGTGGTCTTGCCAGCCCCGTTCGGCCCAAGCAGCCCAAACACCTCGCCAGCCTGGACGTCGAGCGACACACCTTCGAGCGCAGTGTGGTCACCAAAGCGCTTGGACACCCCGCGATAAGAAAGAACCCCCACGACTGACATGTTATCGGGCCAAGGAGCAGCGGCGCCAGTGAGTGGTGTTGCCGAGACTTGGGGTGGATGGGGCTGTGCGTCTGGCTGCCGCGGATGTAGTGGGGGGTCTTGCAGGATCTGTTGCGTGGTACGGCTCGTTAACACCGCCCCGCCCACCCCCACCCGTAATCCTCCCTCGCGCGCCTTCGCTTCGCTCGGCTTGCCGGCGCACTTGCGCCGGGCTTCGCCCTGCGGGCTCGCGGGGGGTGGCTTCCAGGTCTTGCCAAGACTGGGGCGGGTAGCGACGTGTGTTTTCTGCAGGCTTCGATGTGGTTGCCAGAAAATGGGGACAGTCCCCTTTTTCAAACAGTAGGTGAACGTCGACGGACGGAGGGGCGGAAAAAAACGGGATATGAGGCGGAGTCGACGTCCCGAGTGCCAAGTGGCCATGCGTGCAACCACCGCCACTTGGACGCGAGGGCCGAGGGGCGGCGTGCGTGGCCTGAGCCCCCAAGTGCTACCGGCCACCTTTGCAGGCCGCCCCGTTCGACGGAGTCTCGTAT